>ERZ825670.1327-NODE-1327-length-27715-cov-48.132863_pt1 | contig 27715 bp, 25 predicted proteins | sample MGYA00519929_ERZ825670 | MGnify/ENA primary metagenome ERZ825670 (study PRJEB31778, sample SAMEA3449207) | human gut metagenome | biome: human gut; feature: human-associated habitat; material: faeces | place: United Kingdom | collected 2010/2012 ...
CCGTGGGGCACTCGTTCACGCACTTGCGGCAGAGCTTGCACTTCTGCGGGTCGATGTAGGCGAGGTTGTTCTCGACGGTGATGGCACCGAAGGCGCAGACCTTCTCGCACTTGCCGCAGCCGATACATCCGGCCTTGCAGGCCTTCATCACCACGGCACCCTTGTCCTTCGAGACGCACGACACGTAGACGGCACGGTTCTTCGGCCACTTCTTGCGCAGCTCGATGATCTTCTTCGGGCAGGCCTTCACGCAGGCGCCGCAGGCCGTACACTTGTCGGGGTCGACGACCGGGAGGCCCGTTGCCGGGTCGATCGTGATGGCGCCGAACGCACAGGCGGCCACGCAGTCGCCGTAGCCCAGGCATCCGAACGCGCAGCCCGTCTCACCGATGTAGAGCGACGAGGCCACGGCGCACGAACGCGCCCCGTTGTACTCGTTCGTGCGGGGACGCTTCTCGCACGTACCGCCGCAGCGGACCGTCGCCACCTGCGGCTCCTTTTCGGGCGCGGCCTTGCCGAGGTAGGCCGCCACGGCCTTCATCGTATCGCCTCCGCCCACGGGGCAGAAGAGCGACGAGATGTCGTCCTGCTTGACCAGCGCATCGGCCATGCCGCGACAGCCGGCAAAGCCGCAGCCACCGCAGTTTGCGCCGGGCAGCATCTTCTCCACTTCGTCGATGCGCGGGTCCTCCTCGACGCGGAACTTCTGTGCCACGACATAGAGAATCACCGCGGAAAGGATACCCAACACACACAGCGTCAGGATTGTGTAAAGTAATACTTCCATTTAGATTTTTGTTATTGTAAATTGAATTGTGTGTTCAATCCGTTTGCGGAAGAGCCACAGCACGACGTAGTAGAGCGCCACGCCGGCAAGCGCCGCCAGCGCGGCGTGCCCCTCGCTCCAGTGCAGCGGACCGGCGGCCACGGCCAGCACGGCCAGCAGCACGACCAGCGCCCCGACGTAGGCCAGCAGCACGGCAATGCCGCCTGCACGGCGCCGCACGCCGACCACGACCGCATCCCCCGGAGCATACTGCGCCGCTGCGGGTGTCCGGACCTCGACGACCTTCTCCTGCGTCTCGGCCAGGCCGCACGCCTGCCGGGCCTTGCACGACCCGCAGGCACTGTGGGAAGTGATCGTCACATGGACCGTATCGCCCACGATCCGAGACACCACTCCGCTGTGTTCAATCTGTGAAGGCACCGCTTAATCTCCGTATTTGTTGGTCAGGGGCATGAGCCGCTCGTGGCCGAAGGAGCACGTCGACAGCCGCAGCACGGGCGGGAACTGGAACCGTTTTTTCTCGTTGCGCATGATCATCGCGTGGATCTTCTCGACAACCTCCGAATCGAAGCCGGCGTTGACAATCTCCTCGCGGTGCTGCCCCTCCTCGATCATGCGGTAGAGGATGGCGTCGACCACCTCGTAGGGGGGCAGGATGTCGGTATCCTTCTGTCCGGGGTGCAGCTCCGACGAAGGTTCCTTGGTCAGGATGTTTTCGGGAATGGGATCGCCCTGCGTGCGGTTGATGTAGCGGGCCACGTCGTAGATTTCGCCCTTGTAGAGGTCGCCCGTCGGGCTGAAGGCGCCCGCCGTATCGCCGTAGAGGGTGCAGAGGCCCAGGGCATTCTCGCTCTTGTTCGAGGAGTTCAGCAGGACATAGCCGGTCTTGTTCTGCACGGCCATGAGCAGCACCGTGCGGATGCGCGTCTGGATGTTCTCCTCCGTGGAGTCGAACTCCGTGCCGCCGATCACCGGCTTGAGCGTGTTGACCACGCTGGTATAGATCTCCGAGATGGGGATGACGTTGTATTCGATGCCGAGGCGGCGGGCCAGCTCCTTGGCATCCTCGACCGAGTTGTCCGACGAGAAGGGCGAGGGCATGAGCAGCGCGCGGACATTTTCACGTCCCAGGGCGTCGGCGGCCAGGCAGGCCACCACGGCGGAGTCGATACCGCCCGACAGGCCGATGCAGGCCTTCGTGTAGCCGTTCTTGAAGAAGAAGTCGCGCAGGCCGCAGCGGGCGGCCTCGTAGATCATGCGCGTGCGGTCGTTGCCCGTCGGCACCGTCACGGGATCGCTCTTGGCCTTTGTGTCGAAGATCCGGAAATCCTCCTCGAAACTCTTCATCATGAGCACCAGCTCGCCGCGGCTGTTCAGCGCTCCCGACGTGCCGTCGTAAACGATGTCGGTCGAACCACCGACCTGATTGACCAGAACGAGGTTCTTGCCCTCGACGAAGGCCAGGTGGCGCATCATCTCGTAGCGGTAGGTCATCGAGCCGCGTCCGTACTTGCGGGCGTTGATCGAGATGATCGTCTCGACCGAGCGGTCGAAGTCACGCTCGCGGCTCAGGTCGTCGCCCACGATGATTGCGCAGCGGTGCCCCTTGATCGTGGCATACTCGAAGCCCTTGGATGGAACAAGAAAACCCATCTCGCGACGGGCCGTAATGTACTTTTTACCGATGTACCGCAGCACCTTGCGGTTCTGAATGAGCGCCGCGGCGCTGATCGTGCCCTTGTCCGTGAGAATCGGCAGGCCGACGATGGCGGCGATCCCGTCGCAACAGGAGGCGATCTCCACGAGGGCATCCTCACACAGCTCCAGGAAGGTGGTCTTGCGCAACAGATCGAATGCCGGGGTGCCGCTGACGGCCTGCTCGGCAAAGATCACGAGATCGGCCTTTTGGGCCTTGGCCCGGTTGATGGCGTCGATGATTTTCGAAGTGTTGCCATCGATGTCTCCGATGGTGTAATTCAGCTGGGCGATAGCTATTTTCATCTACAGTAAATTTGGTCCGGAAACTATAACTCTGCAAAGTTAAGGATAATTTGGAAAAGTCGGAAAATTTTTCAATGTTAATAAATTAACATTTCCGGCCGCTCCGTTGACCGGCTCCGCAGTCGGCGGGAAAAAGCGGCGGCGGAGCAAAAGAATCGGGATGCAGGCGACGGGACAGCAGCGACGGGACAGCAACGACGGGGACAGCAGCGACAAAAATTGCCCCGACGGACCGGACCGCACAAAAAAGCGGAGAACAGCATTCTCTGTTCTCCGCATAAACGGTTTCGGTCCGCCGCGCCTACTCTTCGGCCTGCTCGGGATCGGCGACGAGGATGCGGCCGCAATACTCGCAGATGATGATCTTCTTGCCCTGACGGATTTCGACCTGACGCTGCGGGGGAATGCGGTTGAAGCAGCCGCCGCAGGCATCGCGCTTGACGGTCACGACGGCCAGTCCGTTGCGCACGTTGCGACGGATGCGTTCGTAGGCCACCAGCAGGCGTTCGTCGATCTTGGCCTTCGCCCGCTCGGCCTCGGCCTCGTACTGGGCAACCAGCGGTGCCGTCTCGGCCTCGATGCCCTCGAGTTCGCTCTTCTTGGCCTCGAGGTCCGCGCTGCGCTCCGCCATCTTGGACTCGACCTCCTCGAGCTGGAGCTTCTTCGACTTGATCGACGCCGAATACTCCTTCAGGCGTTTCTCGGCCAGCTCGATCTCGAGCTCCTGATACTCGATCTCCTTGGTGATCGCGTCGAACTCGCGGTTGTTGCGCACGTTGTTCTGCTGCTCCTTGTAGTTGCCGATCTGGATTTTGGCCTGATCGATCTCGCGCCTGCGCTGCTTGGTCAGGGCGTTGAGCTCCTCGATCTCGGCGTTGATGTGTTCGACCCGGGTCTTCAAGCCCGCCATCTCGTCCTCGAGATCCTGCACTTCGAGCGGCAGTTCACCTTTCACCTTGTTGATTCCGTCGATCTTGCTGTCGATCTTCTGCAGATCGTAGAGCGCCAGGATCTTCTCCTGCATCGAATAATCAACGTCGGCCGTCTTCTTCTGTGTTGCCATATAGTGTTTTTATAGTTTTGGACTAAACCAGATAGTTCACCGGATTGCGAGAGCACTCACTCTTGCGAACCGCAAAGGTACATAAATTTTTCGATAAAATATCAAATAAAATCCGAATTGCGCAATATTCACTCTCAAAATGGCCTATATCCGCCACCGTGAGGGCCTTATCGGGTGTCATGAAGTCATTGTACTTCATGTCGGCGGTGACGTAGATGTCGGCTCCGGCGCGGCGTGCGTCGCCGATGAGCGAGGCGCCGGCGCCCGTGCAGACCGCCACGCGGCGCACCGTCGGCGAGGCGATGTCGCTGTGGCGGACGACCCGCACCTCGAGCAGACGCTGCATGCGGCGCATGAAAACCACCGTTTCCTCCTCGGCAGGCAGTTCGCCCACGACGCCGAACCCGGCCCCGGGTGCCGTCTGCGAGGGTTGCAGCACGCGCAGATTCTCCACTCCGAGCATCGCGGCCAGGCGCCAGCTCATGCCGCCGGGGGCGCTGTCGAGGTTCGTATGGCAGGCGTAGAGGGCGATGCCGCGGCGGATGGCCCGTTCGACGCATCGCTGCACGGGATCGGCCGAGTTGAACCGCTTGAGGGCGTGGAAGACGATCGGATGGTGCGTGATGACCAGGTCACACCCTTCACGCTCGGCCTCGTCCAACACCTCTTCGGTCACGTCGACGGCCAGCAGCGCCCGGTGCACCTCGTCGTCGGGACGCCCCACGATCAGTCCCGCATTGTCGTAGGACTCCTGCAGGGAGAGCGGTGCAAACCGCTCGATGACTTCGCTTATCTCGTTGATTTTCATATGGGTCAGAATAACGATTGTTCGTAAAAGGCGAAGAGCTCCTTGTTCTCCGCATCCTCCTTCCTGCCGCGGCGCGGGCGGCGCGCCGGGCGACGGGCGGGCGCCACACCGTCCGCAGTTTCGGCCGCCGGCGTCTCCCCGTCCGCCTCCTCGACGATCTTCACCACGGCCTTGCGGCGGCGCGGTGCGGCCGGACGCTCCGCGTCAGGCGCCGCGGTGGCCGGAGTCTCCGAGGCCGGGCCATCCGCAACCGGTCCACCCGAAGCCGAGGCTTCCAAAGCCGGGGTTTCCGAACCGGTTTGCGCGCCTGCTTCCGTGTCGGCCCCCGCGACTTCCGCCGCAGGCTCCGCACCGGCATTTTCCACGACGGGGCCGTCGTCCTCCGGTACAGATCCGGCCGGCGAGGGTTCCGTCGCACGCTCCCCGGCCGTTTCGGCAGGCACTTCCGCCGCAACAGGTTCCGACGGCACCGGCGTTTCGGCTGCGACCGGCGTCACGGACGGCTCCTCCGCGGCAAAATCATCCGCCACGGCGACGACCTCGCCCTCGTCCGCCTTGAGGTCCTCGCGCACCTCGAGCAGCAGGGCCCGGATGCGCTGCAGGCGCTCCATGAGTTCGGCATCGCGGCTCACGCCCTTGTCGGCGCGGCGGCTCCGCAGCGCCTTGCGCGCCCCGTCGAGCGTCATGCCGCGCTCCTTGACCAGGTGGTAGATCAGCTTGAGGTTCTCGACATCCTGCGGCGTGAAGAGCCGGTTGCCCTTCTTGTTGCGCTTGGGACGCAACACCGCAAACTGCGACTCCCAGTGACGCAGCAGCGAGGGCCGGACATCGAACATTTCGGCCACCTCGCCCATCGAATAATAGAGTTTCTCGGCCATATATGCTTCTCTTGACTTACTTCATTACGATCCGCAACGAGTTGGGATACATGTTGTTGACCCGCGCACCGATCCGCTTGGCAAAACCCAGCGCACGGCCCCGCGCACAGACGAGGTTCACCCCTTCGGCCAGCCCCTGCGCGGCGATCTCCTGCCGCCGCAGGTAGCGCAGCTCCTCCTCCTCGCCGAGTTCGGCGACGGGCACCGCCCCGCGGTCGAGCCCCGCAAAAAGGGCCAGCGCCCCGTCGGGCTTGAGGCGTCCCTTGAAGATCTGCCCCAGCGCCACACCCGAGCAGATCACGGGCAGGGCGTCGGAGAGCTGCCGCACGGCCTCGGCCTGTGCGGCGTACCAGGCGTAGCACGTCCCGGCCACCTCGCCGAAACGCATGCGCTCCGGCTCGCGGAGCCAGCGCGCGAGTTCGGCCGCCGACGTCCGGTCCACGGCCGAGATGATGCTCCGCCGCGCCTTCGGTGCGCGCGTCCGCCCTCCGGCATCGGGCGCCTTGCGCGCCACGGCGGCGAAGAAGCCCTCGCCGCGAGCCCGGTGGGGATAGAAGCGGAAGGTGCGGAAGGCCCCCACCCGGCCGCAGACAACGCCCCAGGCCGCGTCCATCCCGACCTCGGGCGCCTCGGCCAGCTCCCCGCCGACCCACGCCGCCAGCCGCTCGAGCGACCCTTCGTCCTCGTCGCGGTTGAACGTGCAGGTGCTGTACAGGAGCGTTCCCCCGGGCCGGAGCGCGCGCCACGCCTCACGCAGGATGTCATCCTGCCGCGCGGCGCACATCCGCACGTTGCCCTCGCTCCACTCGGCGCGGGCCCCGTCGTCCTTGCGGAACATCCCCTCGCCCGAGCAGGGGGCATCCACGGCCACCACGTCGAACCACGCCTCGAAGTCGCACACCGTGCGCGGCTCGCAGCAGGTCACGGCCACGTTGCCCGTCCCCCACTTGCGGACGTTGTCCGCCAGCACCTGTGCCCGGCGGCGGTCGATCTCGTTGGCGATGACCAGCCCCTCCGACCCGACGAGCGAGGCGTAGAGGGTCGTCTTGCCGCCCGGCGCGGCACAGAGGTCCAGCACCCGGGCGCCGCGCAGCGCATCGCCGCCAAGCAGCCGGCCGACCACCTGCGACGAAGCCTCCTGCACGTAGTAGGCCCCGGCATGGAAGTCGCTGTCGAGCGTGAAGAGCGGCCGCGCGGCGAGGTACCACCCCGCATCGCTCCACGGCACCCGCTCCGTCGCGCCCAGCCGCCGCAGCAGCCCGGCGACGGCATCGTCGCACGTCGCGGCACTCCCGTCCGCAGCTTCCGCTCCGGAAACCCGGCAGACACTTCCGCCCGCAACTCCCGTCACGGGAACCCTACTGTCGGCACCCTCCGCGGCACCCGCGCCGGGAATCGACCCGGCACACTTCCCGGGAATCAGCCCCGCGCACTCCGCAGCGGCATCCTCTCCGAGAATCCGGCAGGCCCCCCAGCCCGCGCCGCACTTGGCGGGATTCAGGCGGATGCTGACGGGCGAGGGCGCGTCGAGCGCCGCGCAGAGCGCCCGGCCCTCGGCCTCCCCCAGGTCGCGCAGGACCCGCTCGACGAATCGTGCCGGCAGCTCCATCCGTTATCGCTTTGCGGCTTTGATCGCATCCAGCCGGGCGCAGATGCGCTCCATCACGCCCGGATCGGAGAAGTCCTCGTGGTCCTTGTCGACGACAAGCACCTCCCCCTCGTAGATGTGGTCGATCCAGTGGTTGTACTTGTCGTTGAGCCGCTGGAGATACGACTCGTCGATGTTCATCTCGTACTCGCGGCCCCGCTTGCGGATCTGCGAGATGAGCGTCGGAACGCTGGCCTTGAGGTAGATCAGCAGATCGGGCTGCGGGATGAGCTCCGTCACCAGGCGGAAGATCTTCATGTAGGTCTCGATGTCGCGCGTGGTCATCAGCCCCATCTCGTGGAGGTTCTCGGCGAAGATGTGCGCATCCTCGTAGATCGTGCGATCCTGGAAGATCACGCCCGCCCCCTTGCGGCTGTCGGCCAGCATGTCCATCGTCTGCTCGATGCGGCTGCCGAGAAAGCTGATCTGAAGATGGAACGACCAGCGATTCATGTCCTCGTAAAAATCCCCGATGTAGGGGTTGTTGCACTCCTCGAGGTAGGCCTTGGCGTGGTAACGCCCGGTCAGAAGCTGGGTCAGCGTCGTCTTGCCGCTCCCGATATTTCCTGCAATGGCTATGTACATGGCTTCAAGATTTTGTACCTTTCACTCTCACTTGTTCTCACTCCGCACGCCCCGGCGTCCGGCCGCAAAGGCGAGCATGTCGTCCGCCGCGCGGCGGTCGTTCATCAGCCGCGGCACCTTATTCTTGCCCCGGCTGCGCATCCACTCGAAGAGCGTGCCCCGCTCCAGGACCGTCAGGCGTTGCCGCTCGAGCGTCGTCTGCCGCTTGGCGTCGTAGTCCGAATTGACGGCCCGCAGCGCCCGGTCGAGCTCGTCGGCGAACCGCTCCCGGTCGTCGGGCTCGCGCTCGAACTCCACGATCCACTCGTGCGCCCCGCGCTCGTGCAGCGACATGTAGCACGGCGCGACGGAGTACTCCGCAACGACGGCTCCCGTGCGGCGGCACGCCTCCGCGAGGGCCCGGTCGGCGTTGTCGACGATCAGCTCCTCGCCGAAGACGTTGATATATTGACGTGTGCGCCCGGCGAAGCGGATGCGGTAGGGGTTCGTCGAGGTGAACTCCACCGTATCGCCGATCTCGTAGCGCCACAGTCCGTTGTTCGACGTGATGACCACGGCATATACCTTGCCGCAGACGACCCCTTCGAGCGGCACGAGGCGGTCGCCGTCGCGGAACTCGAAGAAGGTGCCGTAGTCGAGCATCAGCAGCATGTCGTCACGCGACGGGTCGTCGGCCAGCGCGAAGAAGCCCTCCGAGGCGTTGTAGGTCTCCATGTAGTGCATGTCGTCCGAGGGGATCAGCTCGCGGAACGACGCCCGGTAGGGGGCGAACTCCACGCCGCCGTGAGCGAACATCTCCAGATCGGGCCACACCTCCAGCAGGTTCCGCTTGCCCGTATACTCCAGCACGCGGCGCATGAGCGCCAGGTTCCACGACGGCACCCCGGCAAAGGCGGTGATGCGCTCGCCGACGCACTCGCGGCAGATGGCGTCGGCCTTCTGCCAGAAGTCCGGAATGATGGCCGTCTCGATGCGCGGGGCGCGGAACCAGCCGCTCCAGATGCCCGTCTCGTGGATGAGCAGCGCCGAGAGGTCGCCCACCAGGTTGCGCCCCTCGCGCGTGCACGAGCCGCCGAGCGTCAGCGTCTTGCCGTCGAAGACGTGCGAGCGGGGGTAGTTGGCCGCATAGACCGTCGCCACGTCGCGCATGCCCAGCGTATGGTTCCACCACAGCGACTCCGTCGTCACGGGGATGTACTTGCTGCGGTCGGAGGTCGTGCCCGACGAGCGGGCAAAGAGCGTCACGCGCCCCGGGGCCGTCACGTTGCGCACCCCCTCGCGCATCCGCTCGATGAAGGGCTTGAAGGTCTCGTAGTCGAAGGTTTCGACCGCCGACTGGAACTGCTCGACCGAGTGCACGCGCCCCAGTCCGTAGCGCTCGCCGAACTCCGTGCGGCGGGCGCGGCGGAGCAGCCGCCGCAGCATGCGCTCCTGCGTCTGGACGGGATGGCGGCGGAAACGGTCGATGGCGCGCTCGCGCTGCGAGAACCACGCCCTGAGCAAAGTATTGCGGATCGACATAGGTGCTGTCAGTTGAAGTAATACCCCACCTTCCCGACCGACCCCGGCATGGCGAAGACCACGACGCGATCGTAGGGGTTGACCTCCATGTTCCCGACGGCAATGAGCACCTTGTCGCCGCGCACGATGCCGCCGATGATCGTATCCTCGGGCAGCCCCAGGTCCTTGATCCGGGCCTTCGTGGCCGGGGAGTTGGGCTTGACGATGAACTCCAGCACCTCGGCGTCGCTGCCCGTCAGGCACTTGATCGCCTGCACGTCGGTCGACATCGTGAAGCGGAAGATGTTCGACGCCGTGACGAGCTTCTTGTTGACGATCGTGTCGATGCCGATCGACTCGGCCAGGTTGATGTAGTTGAGGTTCTCGACCTCGGCGATCACCTTCTTGACGCCCATGCGCTTGGCCAGCATCGCCGCGAGGATGTTCGTCTCGCTGCGCCCCGTCACGGCGACGAAGGCGTCCATGTTCGAGAGCCCCTCCTCCATCATGGCGTCGGTGTTGCGGCCGTCCTCGTTGATGATGAGCGTCTTGTCGAGCGTCTCGGCCAGCCGGTAGGCCTTCTCGGCGTTGTAGTCCACCAGCTTGATGTTGACCTCGTCCTGCATCTCCATGGCGATGCGGATGCCGATGCGCGAGCCGCCGAGGATCATCATGTTCTTGATCTCGATGTTCGACTGCCCGGAGAACTCCATCACCTCGTGCACGGCGTCCTGCCGCGCGATGACGTAGATCACGTCGCCCTCCATGTAGTGTTCGTCGCGGCGCGGAATGATCGTCTGCCCGCCGCGCGTGATGGCCACCGTGCGGTAGCTCAACGGCGTCTCCTCCTCGTCGAAGCCCGCCAGCGGCTGCCCCACCAGCGGCGAGGTCGGCTCCAGACGAAAGACCACGAGCGAGAGCTTGCCGCTCGAAAAGTCGACGTACTCGGTGGTCGAGGTGTGACCCAGCAGGTTGATGACCTCGCGGGCCGCCACCTTCTCGGGGTAGAACAGGTAGTCGATGCCCATGTCGATGAACATCTCCTTGTTGTTGGGTTCGAGGTATTCGTTGTTGTCGATGCGGGCGATCGACTTGCGCGCGCCGAGCTTCTTGGCCAGCATCGCCGCGACGATGTTGTCGTTCTCCTCGTGGTTGACGGCGATGAAGAGGTCGCACTTGCGCACGGCGGCCTTGCGCAGCACGGCGAAGGTCGTCGAGTCGCCCTCGACGCAGATGACGTCGGCCAGGCTGCCCACCTCGGAGAGGAGCTTCTGATCGGCGTCGATGACGGTGATGTCGTGGCCGTTTCCGCTCAACATCCGGGCCAGGTGGCTGCCCATTTCGCCGGCGCCCGCTATCACGATTTTCATAGATTCGGTTTCGTTTGTGAGGCCGTTGCCCGCAGCGGCATGGGAAGGTCGGCGTTTGCGGGCAACATTTTTGCAATTTATCCTACAAATGTATACATTTGTCCCCGAAAGCCCAAATTTACGGGGCGTAAAATTTGCATATCATGCCAGGCTGGTTAATCGTCATTCTCTGCGCCATTGCGGCCGTCGCGCTCTTCGTTGTCGGCATGTCGCTGACGCTGATCTTCAAGGGTCACCACATCGACTCGGAAATCTCCACCAACAAGGACATGCAGCGGTTGGGCATCAAGTGCGCCGTGCAGGAGACGCGCGAGGCGGACGGCACGGCGGAGTGCTCCGAAAGCGGCGCGACGCTGCCCGGCTGCTCGGGCAACTGCGGCGCCTGCGACATCGAACACAAGTAGCCGCACGCACAAGTTCCCGGAGGAGCCGCACCCACAAGTTCCCGGGCACCTCCGCCGACAAAAAGTCCGGGGCACCCCCCCCGCCGACAAAAAAGCCCGGGACAAACCCCGCCGACAAAAAAGCCCGGGGCAAACCCCGCCGACAAAAAGGCCCCGGCCGGACATCCGTCCGCCGGGGCTTGTCGTATCGGCGCGCAAGCGGGGCCGGCCGTTGCGACGGCAGCCTACAGCTTGCAGTATTTCGACCGGCAGTGGAACCAGGGATTGCGCAGATCGGCCTCGTTGTAGCGCAGCACCCCGTCGTCGGGCAACGTGCGCGTCGAGCCTCCCGCCTCGGCAAGGATCAGCTCCCCGGCCGCCGTGTCCCACTCGTAGGTATGGGTCGTGCGGACATAGTAGTCGATGCGTCCCTCGGCCAGCAGGCAGAACTTGTAGGAGCTACCCTGCTCGACAACCTCCAGATCGGGATGGGTCGCCCGCAGGCGGGCGATGTACTCGTGCGTCTCGGGCGTCTGGTGCGACCGCGACACGGCAACGCGCAGATGGTCGTGGTGCGCCTCCGAGGCCAGCGGCAGCGGTGTCCAGTCCCCGACGATCCGCTCGTAGGTGTAGTCCGCCGCGGCGTCGGGCGCAACATGCTCCTTGAGGTAGGCCCCCGAATCGCGGCCCGCGACGTAGATCTTCTCGAAATAGGGCACGTAGATCACCGCCCCCATGCAGACGTTGTTCTCCATGAGCGCGATGTTGACCGTAAATTCGTTGTTGCCCTTGATGAACTCCACCGTGCCGTCCAACGGATCGACCAGCCAGTAGAGCTCCCAGTTGCGGCGCTCGTCGTAGAGCATTTCGCGCCCCTCCTCGCTCAGGATGGGGATGCGCGTCGGCCCGAGGTACTCGCGGATGGTCTTGTGGGCCACGCGGTCGGCCAGCGTGATGGGCGTCCGGTCGTTCTTGAGACTTATGTCGTAATCCTCCTTGTTCTTGTAGACGTTCATGATGGCGGCACCTGCCCTGACCGCGGCATTGAACAGGGGCGGCAGCAGATACATTCTCACCTTGTCGTTAATCATCGTTTCCCGCTTTTTGTTGAGGTCACTGCGTTTGACAGGCATAAAGATAAGGAGAATTTACGAGACTGTGAAATTTTTAACACTCAATTTGCCGCCTCCGCCCGGTGCTCCGGAGCGTCTGCCGCCGCGCCGGAACCAACCGCCACCGCAACCCTCGGGCGCCACATCCGGCAGCCGGACAGCGAGATGGCGCGTCCGCTTCGCCGCAGGGACGCCCCCGTCGGGACGCTTCGCGGGCGGCGCCCCTGCCGGAAAAGGACAACTCCGCCGACAAAAAGCACACCGCGGCCGCACGCTTCGCCGCCCAAAACCGTGCCAGAGGCGCCGCGGCGGAAAAATTTTTGCCGGGGCTGTTGTTTATAAGATAATTATGCGTATATTTGCACTCCGAATTATGTTTCAACACATAACCAACGAATTAATGTACGTTATAGTAGAGATTGCAGGTCAGCAGTTCAAGGCTGAGAAAGGTCGGAAACTTTATGTTCACCGTCTCCAGGGCGAAGAAAACTCGTCCGTAAGTTTCGACAAGGTCCTGCTCGCAGACAACGACGGTCAGGTCAAAGTCGGCGCACCTGTTGTAGAAGGCGCCACGGTAAAATGCAAGATCCTGAAGCATCTGAAGGACGACAAGGTCCTGGTCTTCAAGAAGAAGCGCAGAACGGGATACCAGAAGTGCAACGGCCATCGCCAGGCACTGACGCAGGTCCTCGTGGAAGAAATCGTTGCATAAACCTTTAAAACCGAAAAGACATGGCACACAAGAAAGGTGTAGGTAGTTCCAAGAACGGCCGTGAGTCGGAAAGCAAGCGACTCGGCATCAAATTGTTCGGCGGTCAGTTCGCAAAGGCGGGCAACATCATCGTCCGTCAGCGCGGCACGGTTCACAACGCCGGCGAGAATGTAGGCATGGGCAAGGATCATACGCTGTTCGCACTCGTGGACGGAACCGTCGAGTTCTGCAAGAAGAGCGAAGGCCGGTCCTACGTGAGCGTAACTCCGCTGAGCGAGTAACGTATCCGGTCATACGACAAAAGCGGTTTTCTCACGAAAACCGCTTTTTGTTTTTCCTCCGACGCCGGGATGCGCCTTCCACCCGGCCCGGGACGCTGCCGCCAGCGCGCCGCGGCGGATGCAGCCCGTTTCCCGGAATCCTTTCGCGCCCGGCGGGCACTTCTGGAGACATATCCCGACCCGGCCCGCCTCCGGGAGCCTCCGTCAGCGGACCGGGACGTTCCGCCTCCCGCCCGCGACACCTGCGGCGCATGCCCGGCACCTCCGCCACATAGGCCACCCCGCGCAGACCGGACATTCCGCACCGCGCAGACCGGAGGTTCCGTTCCATTCAGACCGGACATTCCGCCTCGCGCAAACTGAATACTCCACCCGCTGTCGGCAGGCGATGCTCCGCACGGCAGGCCACTCTCTACGCAGGGGCAGGCACAAAAAAACCGGGACGGCAGTCCACTCTCTACGCAGAGGCAGGCACAAAAAAAACGGGACGGCAGCCCACACTCGGCCCCGCAAGGGGAACCGGATATCGTGACGCCTCTTCCTGCCGCCGTCCCGCAATTTGCGGAAAGATTTCCGCACAAATCACCCGTCGAACCGGGACTGCACGGCAGCCCGGCCAACCTGTCGTACAAATATAGCCAAAATTTCGGCACTGACACGACCGTCGGCGAAAAATATCCCAAGATTGCTGTACTTTGCTGTATGAAACGGGAAAGACACAATGACAAGGTGGTCGGCGAAGTGATCGCCCGCCTCAAACTGCTGCGCCGAAACCACGGACTTTCCCAGATGGACGTCTACATCGACACGGACATCAACATCGCACGAATCGAGTCGGGCCGCGGCAACATGTCGATCTCGACGTTGGCCGATCTGTGCGACTACTACGAAATCACGCTCGAGGAGTTTTTCCGCATGGAGATCTGCCCGTCCGAAACATGCCAGCCGGAGGAGGTCACGGCATAAGAAAACGGAAAACCCCGTCCGACGGACGGGGTTTTCATTTGCGGCCGCTCCGGGCGGACCGGCCGCAGAACCCGCTACTGCTGCATGGCGGCAGGGTCCACGGAGCGGAACGTAGCCAGTGCCCGATCCCCGTCGTAGAAGGTCAGTTTACCCTCCCTGATTCCGTAACGGTTCACCTCGTCGAGCATCCGCACGAAGGCCTCCTCGTACTGCAAATCGGGGCAGGCCATGCGGGTCATGCCGAGGTTCTTCATCTCCAGCCTGTGTCCGTCGAGCGCATATTTGCCGAAGAAGCGGTTGCAGTTCGTGCGTCCCGAAACGAGCGTATCGGCCGCATCAAACCACAGCGTGAAGAAATCGGGCTCGGCATCGACAGCCGAAGCGGGGATTGCCTCCATCGAGGCCAGCTTCCAGGTCGTCCCCTCCAGCGGGGTGTCGTGCGAGCCGCCGCAGGCGGTCATCGCAAGGAGCAGCGCAGCGGCTGCAAAGAGTTTTTTCATAGGGCAAAAGATATTTGACAACATAAAAATCCACAGTCGTTCGGCAAATCAGCAAAACGCGCACCAAAGTTACGCATTCTGCACCGAACCGCAAACTCCCGCTGCCGGTTTTCCCGCAGCGGGCATCCCGCCGGCCGTTCGGCAGCGCAAAAAGAGAGCCGCGGCCCGGATTCCGGGTCGCGGCTGCTCACGATCGTATCTCAAAGGGATCAGTACTCCATCTTCGAGAGGCGTACATAACCCTTGTAGCGCCACTTGGCGTTCTCCTCGGCTGCGGCGAAGAGCTCCTCGGCCTCGGCCGGGAAGGACTTCTGGAGCGAGGTGTAGCGCACCTCCTTCATCAGGAAGTCGCGGAACTTCGACCAGTCGGGCTCCTTCGAGTCGAGCACGAAGGGGTTCTTGCCCTGCTGCTCGAGCAGCGGGTTGTAGTGCCACAGGTGCCAGTAACCGCAGGCTACGGCCTCCTTGCCCACCGTCTGCGTGCGGGTCATGCCGCCCTTGATTCCGTGGTTGATACACGGAGCGTAGGCGATCACGAGCGACGGTCCGGGATAGGCCTCGGCCTCCTTCAGCACGTTGAAGAGCTGCTGCTGCGAACCGCCGATCGAAACCTGGGCCACATAGACATAGCCGTAGGTCATGGCCATGGCGCCGAGGTCCTTCTTGCGGATGCGCTTGCCGCTCGATGCGAACTTCGCAACGGCACCCACGGGCGTCGACTTCGACGACTGACCGCCGGTGTTGGAGTATACCTCGGTATCGACAACAAGGATGTTGACATCCTCGCCCGAAGCGAGCACGTGGTCTACGCCACCGTAGCCGATATCGTAGCCCCAGCCGTCGCCGCCGATGATCCACTGCGACTTCTTGACGAGCCAGTCCTTGTGTTCGAGAATCTTCTTGCAGTAGTCGCAGCCGCAGGCCTCCATCATCGGGACGAGACGCTCGGTCACTTCGGCCGACTTCGACGACGAACCGCGGTTGGCGATCCACTCCTTCATGACGCCCTTGAGCTCGTCGGAGCACTTGTCGCAGTTGGCAATGGCCTCCTCCATCGTTGCCTGGATGCGGTCGCGGAGCTTCTCCACGCCGATGTGCATGCCGAGACCGAACTCGGCGTTGTCCTCGAAGAGCGAGTTGGCCCAGGCGGGACCCTGACCCTTGGCGTTGGTGCAGTAGGGCGTCGAGGGGGCCGAACCCGAGTAGATCGACGTACAGCCCGTCGCGTTGGCAACCATCATCTTGTCGCCGAAGAGCTGCGAGATGGCCTTGATGTAGGGCGTCTCACCGCAGCCGGCGCAGGCTCCCGAGAACTCGAAGAGCGGCTGCGAGAACTGGAGGTTCTTGACCGACTTGGTCTTGTCGACCACCTGCTTGTAGCCGATGTTCTTCGTGATGTAGTCCCAGTTCTTCTGCTGCGGAAGCTGCTCCTCGAGCGGACGCATTTCGAGCGCCTTCTCCTTGGCGGGGCAGATGTCGACGCAGTTGCCGCAACCCGTACAGTCGAGCGGCGAGATCTGGATGCGGAACTTGTACTCCTTCGTCTCGCCCAGACCCTGCTTCCATTCGACACCCGATGCGGCGGCCTCGGCCTCCGTAGCGAGGAACGGACGGATCACGGCGTGCGGGCAGACATAGGCGCACTGGTTGCACTGGATACAATTCGCGATCTTCCAGACGGGGACCTTCACGGCCACGCCGCGCTTCTCGTAGGCGGCCGTACCGTTCTCCCACGTGCCGTCCTCGCGGCCGTTGAAGGCCGAAACGGGCAGGTCATCGCCCTTCAGGCCGTTGATCGGCTCGACGATCTTGCGGACGAACTCCGGAGCGGCGGCGTTCGAGGCGTGCACGAAGCCCTTGTCCTCGATCGAGGCCCACTCGGCCGGCACGTCGATCTTCACGACGGCGTTGCCGCCGGCATCCACGGCCGCATAGTTCATGTTGACGATATCCTCGCCCTTCTTGCCGTAGGACTTCAGGATGGCGTGCTTCATCTCCTCGACGGCCTTCTCGAACGGAATGACGTTGGCGATCTTGAAGAAGGCCGACTGCATGATGGTGTTCGTGCGCGAACCCAGACCCAGTTCGGCGGCGATCTTCGTGGCGTTGATGATGTAGAAGTTGATCTTGTTCTTGGCGATGTAGGCCTTCATGTGGTCGGGCAGCGTCGCGCAGGTCGTCTCGGCGTCATGCACCGAGTTCAGCAGGAACGAACCGCCGGCCTTCAGTCCCTTCAGCACGTCGTACTTGTCGACATACGAGGGCACGTGGCAGGCCACGAAGTCGGGCGTGGTCACCAGGTAGGGCGAGGTGATGGGCAGGTCGCCGAAGCGCAGGTGCGACGAGGTGTAGCCGCCCGACTTCTTCGAGTCGTAGGAGAAGTAGGCCTGGCAGTACTTGTTCGTCGAACCGCCGATGATCTTGATCGAGTTCTTGTTGGCACCCACCGTACCGTCGGCGCCCAGACCGAAGAAGAGGGCCTCGAACGTGCCGGGCTTGGCCAGCGAGATCTCCTCGCCGACGGGCAGCGAACGGAACGTCACGTCGTCGGTGATGCCGACCGTGAACTGGTTCTTGGGCTCGTTGAGCTTGAGGTTCTCGAAGACGGCCAGCATCTGTGCGGGCGTCGTATCCTTCGACGAGAGGCCGTAGCGGCCGCCGATGATGAGCGGCATCTGGCCGCAGGGCAGCGTCTTGGCCGTGGCGAAGGCCTCCACGACGTCGAGGTAGAGCGGATCGCCGTTGGCGCCGGGCTCCTTCGTGCGGTCGAGCACGCAGATGCGCTTCACACTCGCGGGCAGCACCTCCATGAGGTACTTGACCGCGAAGGGACGATAGAGGTGTACGGTGATGACGCCGACCTTCTCGCCCTTGGCGCGCAGGTAGTCGACCGTCTCCTTGATGGTCTCCGTCACGGAGCCCATGGCCACGATGATGTGCTCGGCCTCGGGATCGCCGTAGTAGACGAACGGCTTGTAGCTGCGGCCGGTGATCTCCGAAATACGGGCCATCGTCTCGGCCACCATGTCGGGCACCGCCTCATAGAACTTGTTGGCCGCCTCACGCGTCTGGAAGTAGATATCGGGGTTCTGGGCCGTACCGCGCGTCACGGGGTGCTCGGGATTGAGCGCACGGGCGCGGAAGGCCTTCAGGGCGTCGCGGTCGAGCATGGCCGTCAGCGCGGCCTCGTCGATGAGCTCGATCTTCTGAATCTCGTGCGAGGTGCGGAAGCCGTCGAAGAAGTGCAGGAACGGCACGCGGGCCTTCAGCGCCACGAGGTGGGCGACGCCCGCGAGGTCCATGACCTCCTGTACGGACGAGGTGGCCAGCATGGCGAAGCCCGTCTGGCGGGTAGCCATGACATCCTGATGGTCACCGAAGATCGACAGCGACTGGGCGGCCAGCGCACGTGCCGAGACATGGAAGACGCCCGGGAGCAGCTCGCCCGAGATCTTGTACATGTTGGGGATCATCAGCAGCAGACCCTGCGACGCGGTGAACGTCGTGGTGAGGGCACCGCTCTGCAGCGAGCCGTGCACGGCGCCGGCGGCACCGGCCTCGGACTGCATCTCCACGACCTTCACCGTCTCGCCGAAGATGTTCTTGCGGCCCTGCGCGGCCCACTCGTCCACGAGTTCGGCCATCGTCGAAGAAGGCGTGATGGGATAGATGGCTGCAACCTCCGAGAACATGTAAGCCACATGGGCCGCAGCGTAGTTACCATCACAGGTGATAAATTTCTTTTCTGCCATTTTGTTGGAATTTTAGAGGATATTTGTGTGTTTTTTCCGTTTCCGTCGGGTCTATTCCAAAATAAGTGCGATGCAAAGATAGAAAATTCGGCGCAAAAATCACCCCTATTTTTATTCAAATAACTGTAATTTTTTGACATTTCGGAGTGCGAAACAGCTCATCGTCGGAGTGTTAGCCAAATAACAGCAAACAAACGCTGAATCACCGAGTTGCAAAGTGGTTAACCAATAGTCGGTTAGCCGCGCACCCCCGGCACCGGAGCAACGACGCCGCCCGGCGGCCCGCCCGCGGGCGGAGACAAAAAGGCCGGGCAGCGGCAAAAAGGCCGGGCGGCGCATTGCCGCGCACGCGCTTTGCATTATCTTTGCAGGCATGATTCCCTACAAACGCAAAACGCTCGACAACGGACTCACCGTCGTCGTCAACCGCGACCGCAGCTCGAAGCTCGCCGCGGTGAACCTGCTCTACCGGGTCGGGGCGCGCAACGAGCACCCCGCGCGCACGGGCTTCGCCCACCTGTTCGAGCACCTCATGTTCCGCGGCACGCGCCAGGTGCCGTCGTTCGACCTGCCCGTGCAGATGGCCTCGGGCGACAACAACGCCTTCACGAACAACGACTACACGGATTTCTACATCACGCTGCCGCGCGACAACATCGAGACGGCGCTGTGGCTCGAGAGCGACCGCATGCAGGGGCTGGAGCTCACGCCCGAAAAGCTCGCAACGGAGAAGCGCGTGGTGATCGAGGAGTACCGCCAGCGCTACCTCAACCAGCCCTACGGCGACCAGATGATGCTGCTGCGCGCGCTCAGCTACCGCGTGCACCCCTACCGCTGGGCGACGATCGGTCTCTCGCCCGACCACATCGCCGACGCGACGATGGAGGAGGTGCAGGCCTTCTACCGCACCTACTACCACCCCTCGAACGCCATCCTCTCGATCTCGGCCGACCTGGACGAGGAGTGCATGCTCGAACTTGCCGGGCGGTGGTTCGCCCCTCTGGCCGACCGGCCGCATCCGGCCGCAGCGATTCCGCAGGAGCCGCCGCAGGAGGCTGCGCGGCGCGAAGAGGTCGAGCGCGACGTCCCGGCCACGACGGTCTCGGTCGCCTACCACATGGGCGGACGCACCTCGGCCGAATTCTTCGTCGGCGACCTGGTCTCGGACCTGCTCTCGGGCGGCGACTCGTCGCGTCTCTACCAGCGGCTCGTCAAGCAGCGGCGCCTGCTCTCGTCGGTGAACGCCTACGTCACGGGCGACGTCGACCCGGGGCTCTTCGTCTTCACCGGGCAGCTGCTGCCAGACACAACCCCGGCACAGGTCGAGGAGGCCTTCCGCGAAGAGATCGAGGCGCTCGTGCGCGACGCCGCGACGGAGTACGAACTGGAGAAGGTGCGCAACAAGTTCGAGGCCAACACGCTCTTCGGCGAGCTGAATGTCATGAACAAGGCGATGAACCTCGGCTTCTACGAGATGCTCGGCGACCTGCCGCTCATCAACGGCGAGGTGGCCCGCTACCGCGCCGTGACGAACGACGCCATCCGCGACTTCTGCCGCAGGGTGCTCCGTCCGGAGAACAGCAATACATTGATATACAAGGCAAAGAAATGACACATCCGCAACCTGTGACCCCGGCGTCGATCGACGTCGCCCGCGCCGAACGTCACCTGCTGCCCAACGGTGCAGCGCTCTACCTGCTCCCGGCCGACGAGTTCGAGGTGCTGCGCGTCTCGTTCGTCTTCCGCGCCGGCTCGGCCGTGCAGCAGGTGCCCTTCTCGGCCTCGACCACGGCGAACCTCCTCTCGGAGGGGACCCGCTCGATGACGGCGCGCCGGATCGCCGAACAACTCGACTTCTACGGCTCGTGGTACGACGTCAACCTCGACCGCGACTACGCCTACATCAACTTCGCCATGCTCTCGAAGTTCGCCGCCGAGACGCTCCGCATCGCCGCGGAGATCCTCCTCCACCCGACCTTCCCCGAAGAGGAGCTGCGCACCTACTGCGCCAAGCGGCGGCAGCGGCTCGAGATCGACCGCACGAAGGTCGACGTCGAGGCCCGCGAAGCCTTTGCCGCGGCGCTGTTCGGCGCCCGCCACCCCTACGGCACCTCGTCGCCCGCCGAGGCCTACGACCGCCTCACACGCGGCGAGGTCGAGGCTTTCTACCGCCGTTACTACACGGCCGAGCGGTGCATCGTCGTCTGCAGCGGCCGCATCGGCCCCACGGAGCGCGCCGCCGTCGAGGCGCTGGCCGGAGCCCTGCCCCGCGGCACGGAGAGCTCCGCCGCGGCCTTCCCGCCGATCGAGACCACGCACGACGTGCGGGTTGCACACCCGGGGGCCGTGCAGTCGTCGCTGCGCATCGGCCGCCTGCTCTTCCCGCGCCAGCATCCCGACTTCGTGGGCATGCAGGTCGTGGCGACGGCGCTGGGCGGCTACTTCGGTTCGCGCCTGATGCAGAACCTGCGCGAGGAGCACGGCTACACCTACGGCGTCGTCGCGGCGATGGTCAACTTCGAGCGCGAAGGCTACTTCGCCATCGCCACGCAGGTCGGCACCGACGTCACACAACCGGCACTCGAGGCCTGTTACGCCGAGATCGAGCGGCTGCGCACGGAGCCCATGCCCGAGGAGGAGCTGGCGCTGGTCAAGAACATGATGGCCGGCGAGATGATGCGCATCCTCGACGGGCCGTTCGGCATCGCCGACGTGACGATCGAGAACATCCTCTGCGGCGCGGACAACGGCATCATCGACGAAAACCTGCGCCGCATCCGCGCGATGACGCCCGCCGACGTGCAGCGTCTGGCCCGCAAGTACCTTGCGCGCGAGGAGCTCGTCACGGTCGTGGCGGGCGACCTCTGATCCGCGCAGGGCCCGCCGACGGCCAAGAGTGAGAATCCGTTCGCTCCGCCACGCAACGGAGCCGGAAACGGGCCCCGGGCGCTCCACCGGGAGGAGGTGGGCAGCCGCTCCGCCGGGGTGTTTGGCCGCTCCGCCGCAAAGCGAGCCAAAAACAGAGACCCAGGCCGTTCCGGAGTGGGAAGAAGGTTTCGCTCACCCCGCATCCCGCATAAGAGCCGCGCCGCCGCGCTACGCCTCGAAAACAAAGCCGCCCCGGACCATGCGAGTCCGGGGCGGTCTCTATCTCTGCCGGAGAGGGGGCAATCAGAGAACGGCATGTGCATCGACCCAGCGGGTCAGTTCGACGAAGTCGGCGACCGAAAGCTGCTCGGCACGCCGCGTGAAGAAGGGGTGCTCGGCCCCGCCGAAATCGCCGAACGCCGCGCGCAGCGAGTTGCGGATCATCTTGCGACGCTGCCCGAACGAAGCTTTCACGACGCGGACGAAGAGCCGCTCATCGCAGTCGAGCCGCACGGTGGCGTTGCGCCGCAGCCGCACGACGGCGCTCTTGACCTTGGGCGGCGGATTGAAAACCGTCTCGTTGACCGTAAAGAGGTACTCGATGTCGTACCACGCCTGCAGCAGCACCGAGAGGATGCCGTACTCCTTCGATCCGGGCCCCTCGGCCAGCCGCACGGCGACCTCCTTCTGGATCATGCCCACGCACTCGGGCACGAGGTCACGGTTTTCGAGCACCTTGAAGAAGATCTGCGACGAGATGTTGTAGGGGAAGTTGCCGATGATCTTCAGCCCCTGCGGAAAGAGCGCCCGCAGGTCGAGCTTCAGGAAGTCCCCCTCGATGAGCCGGGGCGTGAACTCCGGGTAGTGCGCATGGAGGTAGGCGACGCTCTCCGAGTCGATCTCGGCACCCCACGTCACGATGTCGCGGCGCCGCAGCAGAAACTGCGTCAGCACCCCCATGCCGCACCCCACCTCCAGTACGGGGGCGGGATCGGGCAGCACGGCCGCCGCAGCCGACGGCGCATCGCCGCCGCCAAGGGCGTCGCATATCTTACGCGCGATGTTCAGGTCGACCAGAAAATGCTGGCCCAGCGCCTTTTTTGCTCTGACTTCACTCATAGATGCCGCAAAGATAGTGCAAAGCCTCCGTCGCGGCAAATTTATCCCGCGGCAAATTTACCGGCGGCAGCCACGGACCGCCTCGCGGATTCCAGCCCGACAGAAACGACAGAAAAAAGAGGTGCGGAGCCCGCAGCCCCGCACCCCGCGACCGATGGCCGATGCTTCGTCACATCGGCAGGTTGGGTACCTTGTAGTATTTGCCGTCGATCTTCTCGACATGGTCGCCCATGGCCCAGGCGATGAAGAAGACGACCGCTCCGACCGTGATGAGGACGCCCAACACGTAGAGCCCCAGCATGATGGTCACCGGAATGAGGACGAGCGTGCTGAGAAGCAGCGCGACGTAGAGCAGCAGGAAGGCCAGCCCCCACGTCGGGCCCATGACGCGGAAGAAGCGGATGAGGTTGAAGACGATGAAGGCGATGCCGACACCGAAGGCGGCGAGCGTGGCGATGACGTCCGTCGAGACGATCGAGAGGACGATGAGCACGACGAGCATCAGCGGCAGGGGCAGCAGCACGGCCCAGCGCAGGCGGATCCGGTCCTCCTCGACGCCGGCCTGCGCGCAGATGAAGCGGCGGGCCTGACTGACGAGCACCACCTGCCAGGCGACGATCACGAAGTAGCCCAACACCTGAAAGAACGTGCGGAGCCACCCCATCGAGTCGTGGTCGCTCAACCAGTCCACGTTCCCCTTGAGCACCACGCCCCAGAAGGTCTCGATGAGGGCCACGGCGATCAGTCCGCCGACCAGCAGGAAGGCCCGCAGCGAGGCAGGGAACGACGAGCTCCACGCCATGGCCGTGACGACGAGCAGGATGATAACGATCATCCACGCCGGCTGGTAGCTGTGCGCCCAGCGGCTCACGCCCGAATGGAGCGCGAAGTGGCCCAGCCCCTTCAGACGGGTCTCCTCCGTGATATAGTCCGGCGTACCCTCCTCGTTGAGTTCATCGTCCCACGCCAGGTCCGAGGGATACATCATAATCTTGCGGTCCTCGTAGCTGACCAGCACCCCGCTGTATCCGCTGCCGAGCGTGTCGAGAAGACGGACCTCGGCGTCGATGGGTACCGTAACCCGTTTGCCGTAATCGACATTGCCGGCCTGCTCGTTCCACTCATAGGCGCGGACCTCCGAAAACGACGGGACCGGCTCCACGCGGTAAATCTGAGCGTCGAGCGTCAGTGGCAGCAGGGCGCAAAGCCCCGCAAGCAACAGCAACAAGCGTTTCATGGCTCGCGGACTATTCGGGTTTCACGTTCGTTGAGTCCGCAGCCGGGGCCGCCGCCGGATCGACCGGAGCCGTTGCCTGCGCAGCCGAAGCCGCAGCGATCCGCTCCTGTTCGACCGCCGCCTCGGCAGCCCGTTCGGCCGCCTTGCGGGCCTTGTACTCCTTGTACTTCTTGTAACCGATAAAGAGGAATCCGATGACCTTGAACAGCGCCTTGATGCACCACCAGATAAACAGCACGGAATATTTAAAGGCTTTCCATGCACCGTCATTCGAGAAAGTAGTCGTAGAATTGTTACTCATAATCCGAATTTTTAGGTTAACATTGAGATTTGCGGTATTCAAAGTTAACCGCTATGACAATTCCGACCCTTGCAAAACGTACATTCCGACTTGCAAATCGTACTTTCCGACACAAAAAAGAGACCCCGAAGGTCTCTTATGTGCCATTTCCGGATCTCCGGGGCAAAATGTAACAGTCCGGCATCCGGGCTTTCTCTTCCCATATACCCGGGCTTTCTTCTTCCAGGCATCCGCGGGCTTTCTCGCCCCCGACATCCGGACCTTCTTCTCCCCGGCGTCCGCGATCAGCGATCAGCGATCAGCGGCGTGCCCGGCGCGGGCGTCTGCGGCCGGCCCGCTCCTTCGCACGGCTCTCCTGACGCAGGCGCCGCTGGGTGACACGGAACGAATAGAGCAGGCCTACGAAGCCCACGCCCAGCACCGTGACCCAGAACCAGACGGCAATGCCGTGTTCGAGGTATTCGAGGGCATAAATGATACCGGCAATGGCCAAAACCATCACCACCAGCCGGAGAAGCTGCATCAGATTGATTTTCATGGTACGCATCGTTTTTTACGCCGTGCGCCGCGCGACCGGCCCGCCTCCGTCGTACCGGAAGCGGGGGCCGCAGCCGCACGCTACGGAATCTTGTGTCTGTTCACTTCGTCGAGATGACGACGTTTTTTCTTCTTGCACTCGTTGTAGACCATGCCGGACCCCGCCAGCACGAAGAGCACGGCAACCACCAGGTCGAATTTCGTCACACAGTAGCCGCCGGCAATGAGCCAGTAGACATTGAGTCCGAACCACAACAGCGTCAAACAGAGAAAAACAACAGCAAGTGTAAAGGTCTTTTTGTTCATAGGCAATCAGTTTTAGGGTTATCATGCTCACAGCGTCCACACTCCTCCTTTTCCCGTCGATCCCCGTTCAGCGAGTCCCGCGCCTGCACCTTTTCGCCGGCCGTCTCCGTCCATAGTCCCGCCTGCGCGGCAACGGATCAGTTGCCCTGCTCGCAGATGAACTTGATGCGCACCAGCCGGATCTCCTCCTCGGTATAGTCGGCTCCCAGCTCCTCGATGGCCGCATCGAGCGAGTCGCTCTCGGCGTCCTCCTTGAAGTAGAGGTAGATGTCCTCGATCTTGTCCTCGTCCATGAAGGTCTTGAGGTAGTAGGAGATGTCGAGCTTCGTGCCTGCATTGACGATCGCCTCGATCTCGGTAAGCAGCTCGTCGAAATCCAGGTCGCGGGCCCGGGCGATGTCCTCGAAATCCATCTTACGGTCGATCGACTGGATGATGAAGATCTTGTTGCCCGACTTGTTGGCCACGCCCTTGACGACCATGTCCTGCGGGCGGATGATCTCCTTCTCCTCGACGTAGGCCTTGATGAGCTTGACGAACTCGGCGCCGAACTTCCGGGCCTTGCCCACCCCGACGCCCGTGATGTTCTGCAACTCCTCGATCGTGATCGGGTACTGCACGGCCATGTCCTCGAGCGACGGGTCCTGGAAGATGACGAACGGCGGCAGCGCATGCTGCTTGGCCACCTTCTTGCGCAGGTCCTTGAGCATGGCGAAGAGCTCCTCGTCGGCCGCCCCGCCGCGCCCCATCGGAGCCACGGCCTCGGCCTCCTTCTCCTCGGCGTCGTAGTCGTGGTCGAGCGTCACCGTCACGGGATAGGGCATGGCGATGTAGTTCTCGCCCTTGCGGTTGATCGAGATCAGACCGTAGTTCTCGATGTTCTTGTCCACAAGCCCGAGGATGAGCGCCTGACGCAGCACGGCGCCCCAGAAGCGCTCGTCGTGATCCGCCCCGGCGCCGAACCATTTCGACGTGTTGTGCCCGTAGCTCTTGATGAGCGCCGTATTCCTGCCCATGAGCACGTTGATCAGGTAGTCGACCTTGAACTTGTCGCCGATGTCGCGCAGGGCCTCGAGCGCCATCTTCAGCGCCGCCCGGGCGTCGACCTTCGGCTTGGGGTTGCGGCAGTTGTCGCAGTTGCCGCAGTTGTCCTCGGTGTACTCCTCGCCGAAGTAGTGCAGCAGCGTCTTGCGGCGGCACATCGAACTCTCGGCATAGGAGACCGTCTCGAGCAGCAGCAGCTTGCCGATCTCCTGCTCGGCGATGGGCTTGCCCTGCATGAACTTCTCGAGTTTCTGGATATCCTTGTAGCTGTAAAAGGCCAGGCAGTAGCCCTCGCCGCCGTCGCGGCCGGCTCGGCCCGTCTCCTGATAGTAGCCCTCCAGCGACTTGGGAATGTCGTAGTGGATGACGTAGCGCACGTCGGGCTTGTCGATACCCATGCCGAAGGCGATCGTCGCCACGATCACCTCGACGCGCTCCATGAGGAAGTCGTCCTGATTGGCCGCACGCGTCGCGGCGTCCATGCCGGCGTGGTAGGCACGCGCGCGGATGCCGTTGGCCACGAGCAGTTCGGTCAGCTCCTCGACCTTCTTGCGGCTCAGGCAGTAGACGATGCCGCTCTTGCCCTCGTTCTGCTTGATGAAGCGGATAATGTCGTGGTCGACGTTGTGCTTGGCCCGGATCTCGTAATAGAGGTTCGGGCGGTTGAACGACGACTTGAAGACCGCGGCATCGGTCATGCCGAGGTTCTTCTGGATGTCGAGCTGCACCTTGGGCGTGGCCGTGGCCGTGAGGGCGATCAGCGGTGCCTGTCCGATCTCGTTGATGATCGGACGGATGCGGCGGTACTCGAGCCGGAAGTCGTGGCCCCACTCCGAGATGCAGTGCGCCTCGTCGATGGCGTAGAACGAAATCTTGATCTTGCGCAGGAACGCGACGTTGTCCTCCTTGGTCAGCGACTCGGGCGCGAAGTAGAGCAGCTTGGTCTTGCCGTCGAGCACGTCCTGACGGACCTGCGCCACGGCGGACTTGTTGAGCGACGAATTGAGGAAGTGCGCGATGCCCGATTCGGCCGAGAAGGTGCGCATCGAGTCCACCTGATTCTTCATCAGGGCGATCAGCGGCGAGATGACGATCGCCACGCCCTCCATGAGCAGGGCGGGCAGCTGGTAGCAAAGTGACTTTCCTCCGCCGGTCGGCATCAGTACGAACGTATCCTTCCCCTCCAACACGTTGCGGATCACCGCCTCCTGATTCCCCTTGAACGAGGAAAAACCGAAATACTCCTTCAGCTTCTCGTGCAACAGGGATGAGTCACATTGTTTCATTTCGCCGATTCTGCTCTAAAAATCAAAAATTCAATGTAAAGATAAAAATTTTTTCGGAAAAAAACATAACTTTGTAAAAATTTTTATCGCAATCGCAATGCGTCTCTATACCAGCGAACTCGTCAAGAAATACAAGTCCCGCACGGTGGTGAACCACGTCTCCATCGACGTCAATCAGGGAGAGATCGTCGGCCTGCTCGGACCCAACGGAGCCGGCAAAACCACGACGTTCTACATGATCGTGGGACTCATCAAGCCCAACGAGGGTCGCATCTTCCTCGAGAACGACAACAAGGAGATCACCGAGCTCACGAGCCTGCCCGTCTACCGCCGCGCCCAGCTGGGCGTGGGCTACCTGGCGCAGGAGGCCTCGGTCTTCCGGCGGCTCACCGTCGAGGAGAACATCCGCGCCGTGCTGGAGATGACCTCCTACTCGAAGGAGTACCAGGCCGAGCGCGTCGAGGCGCTCATCGAGGAGTTCCGCCTGCAGAAGGTCCGCAAGAGCCTCGGCATCCAGCTCTCGGGCGGCGAGCGCCGCCGCACGGAGATCGCGCGCGCCGTAGCCATCAACCCGGCCTTCATCCTGCTCGACGAACCCTTCGCGGGCGTGGACCCGATCGCCGTGGAGGACATCCAGTCGATCGTCGCGACGCTCAAGCACAAGAACATCG
>ERZ825670.1340-NODE-1340-length-27437-cov-6.367066_pt1 | contig 27437 bp, 23 predicted proteins | sample MGYA00519929_ERZ825670 | MGnify/ENA primary metagenome ERZ825670 (study PRJEB31778, sample SAMEA3449207) | human gut metagenome | biome: human gut; feature: human-associated habitat; material: faeces | place: United Kingdom | collected 2010/2012 ...
CGCGCGGTGCTCGAGTTCTGCGCCGACCGCAAAAGGCTCGGCGCGAAAACACTCTTCGCCACCCACTACCACGAGCTCACCGAGCTGGAAGGCACGCTCGCGGGCGTGAAAAACTACAACATCGCCATCAAAAAGCGCGGGGAGGACCTTGTATTCCTCCGCAAGATCATTCCCGGCGGAGCCGACCGCAGCTACGGCATCGAGGTCGCCAAGCTCGCGGGACTGCCGAAGGAGGTCGTCTCCCGCGCGAAGAAAATACTGGAGGAGCTGGAAGCCGGCGGCAGCTATATCCCGCCGCGCGAGGAGCGCGAGCAGGTAAGTCTTGACGCCATCGGCGAAGCCGAGGTGCTTGACGCGCTGCGCCGCGCCCAGCCGGACACCATGTCGCCCATCGAGGCGATGCAGCTGCTCTACGACCTGAAAAAGAAGCTCCCGAACTAACCCCGAAACAGACAGAAAGGGTCTATCCACATGGCAAAAAAAGCCGCTACCTCCCACATGAACCAGACCGAGCGCGTCGCGGGGACGATCTTCTTTATCGTCTATCTGCTCGTGCTGCCGCTGCTGGCCAACAAGCTCTTTGGCATTGTCGAGGTCCTGCTCGACACGAAGATCAGCGACTCGCTGGCGAACATCATCTACTACTATGTGCTCTTCGCCATCGTGCTGCTGCTCTTTCACTCGTTCCTCGCGCACACGACGAGCCGCTTCCTCGGCGGCGTGAGCCGCGCGATGACGACGTTCTGCATGGGCCTTCTGGTCTTTTACGGCGCGAACGAGCTCTTCTACCGCGTGGCGAACGTGCTCTTCAACAGCCGCACCAACCTCAACGACATGACCATCGCCGCGTCCATCAACGCCGCGCCGCGCCTGACGGCGCTCATCATCGTCTTTCTCGCCCCCTTTGTCGAGGAGGTCCTTTTCCGCGGTCTCGTGTTCGGCTGTCTGAAGGAAAAGAGCCGCGTCGCCGCCTACGTCATCTCCTGCGTGCTCTTCGCGTTCATGCACGTGTGGACCTTCGCCCTCTCCTCGTGGGACTGGAGCTATCTCATCCTCATGCTGCAATACCTCGTTCCCGGCCTCGTCTTCGCGTGGGCGTTCGACCACTCCGGCACGCTCTGGACGTCCATCCTGCTTCACGCGACCGTCAACGCGCTGGCTCTCTGGGCCATCGTCGGATAAGGAGAATACCATGCCGCACATCGAACAGCTATCCCCCCATATCGCCAATCTCATTGCCGCCGGCGAGGTCGTCGAGCGTCCCGCGAGCGTTGTGAAGGAGCTTTTGGAAAACGCCATCGACGCGGGTGCGAGGAACGTCACCGTCGAGCTGCAAAACGGCGGGCTGACCTATCTGCGCGTCACGGACGACGGCTGCGGCATCGCGCCCGACGAGCTGCCCACCGCCTTTCTGCGCCACGCGACGAGCAAGCTCCGCACCGCCGCCGATCTGGCCGCCATCGGCACGCTCGGCTTCCGCGGCGAAGCGCTCGCCGCCATCGCGTCCGTTTCTCATTTGGATATTTTCTCGCGTCAGACGGGCGCCGCGAGCGGCGCGACGCTGCATCTCGACGGCGGCAAGCCGCTCTCCGTCGAGCCCGCGGGCTGTCCCGAGGGCACGAGCATCATCGTGCGCGACCTTTTTTACAACACGCCCGCGCGGCTGAAGTTCATGAAGCAGGACCGCGCCGAGGCGACCGCCATCGCGGGCCTTGCCGCGCACATCGCGCTCTCGCACCCCGATATCTCCTTCCGTCTTATCAAGGACGGCAGGGAGGAGCTGCACACCCCGGGCGACGGCAAGCCCCTCAGCGCCGTCTACGCCGCGCTGGGCCGCGATTTCGCCCTCGCGCTGGTCGAGGTCCACGGGCGTGACGGTCAGCTCGCCGTTGACGGCTTCGTAACAAAGCCCCTCGCGGGCCGCGGCACGCGAGGGATGCAGACCTTTTTCGTCAACGGCCGCTTCATCAAGTCCCAGCTCCTCACCGCCGCGGTGGAGGAAGCCTACGCAAACCGCCTGATGAAGGGCAAATTCCCCGGCTGCGTGCTGAACGTCACGCTGCCGGCGGACATGGTGGACGTGAACGTCCACCCCGCCAAGACGGTCGTGAAATTCCTCAATGAAAAGCAGATCTTCGACCTTGTGTACCACGCCGCGTCCGACGCGCTCGACCGCGACGGCACGCCCGAGCCGCAGCACACACCGCCAAAGCCGACCGCGCAGGCTCCCAAGCCGCAGGAATTTTACCGCAGCATGACGGCGCAGGAGTGGCGTGCGCAGAACGAGGTCAAAAGGCCGGAGCCGCCCAAAAGGGACGCGCCGTTCATCGCCGTCACGTCCGCCTCGAGCGAGCTGGGCGGGCGCGTGAGCGTCAGCGACTTCGTCCGCCGCACACCGGCTCCCCCGGCGAAAAAGCCGGAGGACGGGCACATCCTTCCGAAGATGGTCGAGGCCGCCTTCATGCCACCGCGCGATGAAGCGGCAAAGCCGGAAGCGCCCGCCGCACCCATTTTCGCCGTGCAGACCACGCTCGAGACCGCGCCCGCCGAGCCGGAGCAGACGGCGATCGAGCCGGAGCCGGTCATACCGTGGCGCATCGCGGGCGAGGTGCTCGACACCTACATCGTCTGCGAGGACGCGGAGAAAACCGTTTGGCTCATCGACAAGCACGCCGCGCACGAGCGCGTGAATTTCGACCGCTTCAAGGCGAATCTTGAGCCCATCATGTCGCAGGAGCTGCTGACTCCTGTGGTCGCGCAGTTCGCCGCAGCGGAGTACACCGCGCTTGTCGGGCAGCTCGCGCTGCTGCGCGAGTTCGGCTTTGCCTGCGAGGAGTTCGGCGACGGCGCGATCCTGATCCGCGCCCTGCCCGCCGACATTCCCGCCGAGGACGCCTCAGCAAGTCTTGAGGACCTTGCAGGCCGCCTTGTCGAGACGCACCACGCCGACCCCGAGAGCGCCCGCGACGCGCTGCTGCACACCATGGCCTGCAAGGCCGCCATCAAGGGCGGCTGGAAAAGCGACGAGCGCGAGCTTCGCGTGCTGGTGGATAAGGTGCAGTCGGGCGAGGTCCGATTCTGCCCGCACGGACGGCCCGTGGCCGTCAAGCTCACCAAATACGAGCTGGAAAAAATGTTCAAGCGCGCCTGAGCGCGGAAAGGAGACGTCATGCCGCCCAAGGTAGTTTGCATCGTCGGCCCGACCGGCTGCGGAAAGACCGGACTCGGCGTCGCGCTGGCCGAAAGGCTCGGCGGCGAGGTCGTCTCCTGCGATTCCATGCAGCTCTACCGCGGCATGGTCATCGGCACCGCCGCGCCGACCGAGGCGGAGACGCGGGGCGTGCCGCACCACATGGTCGGCGTGATCGACCCGCGCGAGGATTACTCCGTGGCGCGCTACGCTGCGGACGCCGCCGAATGTGTGGACGGCATCCTCGCGCGCGGCAAGCTGCCCATCCTCGTCGGCGGCACGGGGCTGTACCTCGACGCGCTCCTGCGCGGACACGGTTACGCTCCCGGCACGACCGGCGGAGAGACGCGCAGGCTTCTGGAGCGGCGCTGGGATGACGAGGGCGGCGAGGCCCTCTTCGCCGAGCTGCGCTCCATTGATCCGGAAAGCGCCGCCGCGCTGCACCCGAACGACAAAAAGCGCGTCATCCGCGCGCTCGAGGTCTACCGCGAGACAGGGAAGACCATGTCGCGGCACAACGCTGACACCCGGCTCGTCCCGCCGCGCTACGAGCCCGTCTACCTCGGCCTTGCCTACGCCGACCGCGAGGAGATGAAGCGCATCATCGACCTCCGCGTGGACCGGATGGTCGCACAGGGTCTGTTCGACGAGGTGCGCGCTTTGGTCGAGAGCGGCGTGCCGCGCACGGCGACGGCAATGCAGGCCATCGGCTATAAGGAATGCCTGGGCTGTCTCGCGGGCGAATGCACGCAGGACGAGGCCGTCGCCGAGATCAAGCTCCGCTCGCGGCAGTACGCCAAGCGCCAGCTCACCTGGCTGCGGCGGAACAAGGATATTCACTGGTTCTACCGGAAAAATTCCCGCGATCTTCCCGCCGCTTTACAATTTTCGACAGAAATTCTCACAAACCTTGGCGTATCCTGATTTTATACGGACGGCACCCATAAAACCGCCGCCCGAATAAAAAGAAAGGGTACATCCAACATGAAAAAGACAGCCAATCTTCAGGACATTTTCCTCACCAAAGCCCGCAAGCAGGGCGTGCCGCTGACCGTGTTCCTCGTCAACGGCTTCCAGATGCGCGGCAGCGTGACCGGCTTTGACAGCTTCACCGTCGTTCTTTTGAGCGAGGGTCGGCAGCAGATGATCTACAAGCACGCGATCTCGACCATCGCGCCGCTGAGCCCCATCGATCTGCACGAGGCGGACGAGACCGGGGAGGAATGACCTGAGCCTCCCGAGGTGCCTATGAGATCCCGATCCCTATCGACAAAACTGATCTTTGTTTTTCTGTTTCTCGCGGTGGCCGCCTACTTCAGCGTGCAGGCCTACCGCTACTTCGTCGACCCGCAGACCACCACGCTCGTCTACGCTTATTCCAGCGAGGACGCCATCGCCGCGACCGGCTATTTCGCGCGCGACGAGCAGGTGATCGCGTGCAGCGAAACGCTTCTGGAGCTCGAGCGCGCCGAGGGTGAACGCGTGAACGCGGGCGGCACGCTCGCAACGGTCTACCGCAGCGAGAGCGCGCTGAACGACCACCGTCAGCTCCGCGCGCTCCGGTCCCGGCTCGAGCAGCTGCGCTACGCGCGCGAGGCGTCCCGCGACGCCGAGACCGCGCTCAAGCTCGACGGCGACATCCGCGAGGACCTCTTCGCGCTGCGCGCATCCCTTGCCGCAGGGAGCTGGACGAGCGTCGAGTCCGCCGGCGAGGAGCTGCGCACGACAGTCCTCAAGCGCGAATACGCCTACGCGGGTACGGACGATCTGGATGCGCGCATCAACGCGCTCAATGCCGAGATCAGCACGCTCTCCGGCCGTCTGGAGGGCGGCACACAAACGATCCGCGCGCCGTTTGCCGGCACCTACAGCGCCGTCGCCGACGGCTACGAGGCCGTTCTCACCCCCGCGGCGCTGGAGAATATGACCGTCGCGCAGTACGACGCCATCGCCCCGGAGGCGGCAAGCTCGACCGTGGGCCGGCTGATCGCCGGCGAGGAGTGGCGCTTCGTCACCGTGCTGAACGCCGCAGACGCCGCGCGGCTGCAGAAGGGACAGGCCCTCAGCCTGCGCGCCGCGACCGGCGTGGACTTCGATCTTGACGTCACCGTCGAGCGCATCGGGCGTGAGGAGAACGGCCGCGTGATCGTCGTCCTGCGCGGCGGCAGCCATCTGGCCTACGTCACGCTCCTGCGCGCGCAGAACGTCGAGCTGATCCTCGCGCGCTACGAGGGACTGCGCATCCCCAAAAATGCCCTCCGCGTGGACGCGGACGGCAGCAGCGGCGTCTACTGCCTTGTGGGGCTGCGCGCCTACCGCAAGCCGGTGGAGGTCCTCTGGCAGGGCGAGGATTACTGCCTTGTCCGGCCCGTCGGCATCGAAACGACCAGTGAAAGCCTGCGCCAGCTCTACACACTGCGCGCCGGCGACGAGGCGATCGTCTCGGCAAACGATCTATACGATGGAAAGGTGGTCGAATGAACATGAGCATTCGGGAAAACATTCAGCAGGTACGGGAAAACATTGCCGCCGCGGCGCTCTCCGCCGGGCGCAGGCCCGAGGACATCACGCTTGTCGGCGCGAGCAAGATGAACGACGCCGCGGCCTGCCGCGAGGCCATCGCCGCGGGCATCGACGCGCTCGGCGAGAACCGCGTGCAGGAGATGACGCAGAAGCTCGCGGAGAACGCCTACGACGGCGCGCCTCTGCACTTCATCGGTCATCTCCAGCGCAACAAGGTGAAGCAGGTCGTCGGCAAGGTCGCGCTCATCGAATCCGTCGGCTCCTATGAGCTGCTTGAGGATATCGACCGGCAGGCCGAAAAGCTCGGCATCGTCCAACCCATTCTCCTTGAGGTCAACGTCGGCGGGGAGGAGGCCAAGAGCGGCTTTGCCGTCTCCGAGGTCCGCGCCGCCGCCGAAAGGGCCAAGAGCCTCTCCCACGTCGTGCTGCGCGGGCTGATGACCATTCCGCCGGTCGCCGAGAGCGAGCACGGGAGCGTGCCCTACTTTGAAAAAGTTCATGCGCTTTATGTTGACATCAACGCGAGTTTGTATGATAATAAGCTTGATATATTATCTATGGGCATGAGCGGCGATTATGAGGACGCCGTCCGCTGCGGCGCGACGATGGTGCGCGTCGGCACGGCGATCTTCGGCGCGCGCCACTATACGCTTTGATACAGGGAGGTTTTTTTCATGGGACTCATTGACGATCTGAAGAAATGGGCGCATCCCTACGAGGATGAGGACGAAGAATACGAAGACGATTTTGCCGAGCTCGGCTCCCGCGACACGGGTGCCTTTGCCGACGAGCGGCCCAGCCGCCGCGAGCGCGACCGCGACGAGGACCGCCGCAACAAGGTCGTCAACATCCACGCGACGACGCAGCTCAAGGTCGTGCTCGTCAAGCCCGAGCGCTTTGAGAATGCCAGCGAGATCGCCGACCACCTGAAGGAAAAGCGCACGGTGGTCATCAATCTCGAATCCACGAACAAGGACATTGCCCGCCGCCTGATCGACTTCCTCTCCGGCGTCGCCTACGCGGGCGAGGGCAAGATCAAGAAGGTCGCGGCCAACACCTACATCATCACGCCCTACCACGTCGATATCATGGGCGACCTGATCGACGAGCTGGAAAACAACGGACTGTACTTATAAGAGACGGAGGGCTGCACGATGCTGACACCGCAGGAGGTTTCCAACCACGCATTTGCCAAGGCCGTCATGGGCGGCTACAACATGGCCATGGTCGATGAGTTCCTTGACGAGCTGACCGACGACTATACCTCGCTTTACAAGGAAAACGCCGCGCTCAAGGCGAAGATGAAGGTGCTCGTGGACAAGGTCGAGGAATACCGCTCGACCGAGGACGCCATGCGCGCCGCGCTGCTGACCGCGCAGAAGATGGCCGACAGCATGGTCGCCGAGGCGGAGGAGAAGAAAAAGTCCCTGCTCGAAAACGCCGAAAGCGAGGCCAACCGCAAGATCGGCGCGCTGCGCGATGAGGTCGCGCAGGAGGAGCGCCGCCTGACCGCCGCCAAGGCCGAGACCGCGGACTTCCTCGCCCGCGTGCGCGAGCTTTACGAGCGTGAAATGAAGCTCCTCGAGGAGCTTCCCGAAGCGGACCTCGCCCCCGCGGCTCCGCTGGAGCTCGCCAAGCCCGCCGCCGACGTCAGCGAGATCGAAAAGAGCATCATGGATTCCTTTAAGCTCCCCGACCTCACGAAGGCGGCGGAGGGCGAGCCGGAGGCCGAGGAAGCGCCCGAGGAGCCGGAGGAAAGCCCGGAGGAGGGCAATCCCTTCCTCGATTCCGCGACCCGCGCCATCAAGCTCAGCGACCTCAAGTTCGGCCGCAACTACCACGGCGAAGAATAAAACGCACTTCAAAAGAGCGGCTCTCTCCGAGCCGCTTTTTTCACAGGAGGACACCATGACCAAACGCCCTATCGTCGCGTTCCTTTACGACTTTGATAAGACCCTCTGCACCACCGATATGGAGGATTACGCCTTCATTCCATCCCTCGGCTACACGCCCTCGGAGTTCTGGGCCAAGGCCAACGGCTTCGGCTATGAGAACAAAATGGACGGCCTGCTCGCCTATATGTACACCATGATCCGCGAGTGCGCCGCGCAGGGCATCCGTCTCGACCGCGATTATCTGGTCCGCTCGGGCGAGGCCATCGAGCTGTTTCCCGGCGTGCGCGAGTGGTTCGCGCGCATCACCGCCTATGGCGCGGACCTCGGCGTGGACGTGGAGCACTACGTCATCTCCTCCGGTCTGCGCGAGATCATTGAGGGCAGCGGCATTGCCCATGAGTTCAAGCAGATCTACGCCTGCGAGTTCTATTACGACGAAAGCGGCCTCGCCGCCTGGCCGAAGCTGGACGTCAACTTCACGAACAAGACACAGTTCGTCTACCGCATCAACAAGGGCATTCTTGACATCGCCCGCGACAAGGAGCTCAACGACTCCATGCCCGACGACTCCAAGCGCGTGCCGTTCACCAACATGGTCTACGTCGGCGACGGACTTTCCGACGTGCCGTGCATGAAGATGATGCGCGCCTACGGCGGACAGGCCGTCGCGGTCTATCAGAAGAGCAACCGCGCAGGCGTGGAAAAGCTTTTGCAGGACGGGCGTGTAGACTTCATTTTCCCCGCCGACTACCGCGAGGGAACGGAGTTCGACAAAACGGTGCACAACATTCTGCGCAAAATGGCAGTCTCCGACGCGCTGAGCGAGAAGAACGCCGAGCAGCTGCGCGCCATCGGGCAGGGCGACGACCCCGACCAGGTCATGCTATTCTAAGAGGAGAACGCTATGGACGAAATGAACACCGTCGGCACGCTCTACATCGTGGCGACGCCCATCGGCAACGCGCGCGACATGACCGAGCGCGGCCGCCAAATTTTAGAGACGGCGGACATCATCGCGGCGGAGGACACCCGCCGCAGCGTCGTGCTGCTCAACAAGCTCGGCATCCGCGGCAACCAGCTCTCCGCCAACCACAAGTTCAACGAATACGGCAAGGCCAAGTGGTTCATCGAGCAGCTCCGGCAGGGCAAGAGCGTCGCCGTCATCACCGACGCGGGCACGCCCTGCATCTCCGACCCCGGCAACGAGCTGATCCGCGCCGCCATCGATGCGGGCATCCGCGTGGTCGGCGTGCCCGGCTGCTGCGCCGCGGTCACGGCGCTGTCCATCTCGGGCTTCGACCTTTCGACCTTCTTTTTCTTTGGCTTCTTCCCGCGGGAGGCCGCCGACCGCCGCCGTGCGCTCGCCATGATGCGCCGCGGCGACACGCGCACCTACTGCTTTTACGAAAGCCCCAAGCGCATCATGGACGCGGTGGAGTTCTTTATCTCGGAGCACGCCGGCGTGCGGCTGTGCCTGTGCAACGACATGACGAAGCTCCACGAGATGACCTTCCGCGGCACGCCCGCCGAGGTGCGCGATCAACTGCTCGCCAAGGGCAGCTACGATAAGGGCGAATACGTCCTGCTCTGCGAGGTGGAGGAGGATTATCTCATCACCGAGGTCGAGCACGTCTCCTCGCCCGAGGCGCTGCTGGTGGACTGCATGGTGCAGCATGACTGCACCGCCAAGGACGCCATCAAGCTGCTTTTGAAGGACGACAACAACACCTACAGCAAAAACGAGCTCTACGCCGCGCATCTTGCCCTGAAAGAGAGGTTCGGCGCATGAGCATCGTGTTGGACGACCTCACCGCGCGGCTCGACACGCTCACCAAGGCCGTGCTTTCTCAGCCGCTCGCGCGCATCGGCTGCTCCAGGGTGACCATCCGCCCGCTGTCGCTGCGCGGCAAGGCGTTTTTTCAGCTTGAATACCAGCAGGGGCAGAAGGCCACGCACCGCAACGTGACGAAGGGCGAGCTGCCCGGGCTGTTCGCGCAGGAGCTGGACGGTCTTTATCTTCAGGCCGTGCTCTGCACCGAAACAGAGACGCGCCAGTACATCCGCAAAACGAACGGCAGCTACAAATGCACCGCGAAAGGCGAGGCGCAGCGCACCGCCGCGCCGAAGGCGCATGACCGCCGAAAGGAATACATCCTTGCCGAGGGCGAGAACATTCCCGCGCTCGTCGACCTCGGCGTGTTTACGCCGGACCTCCGCATCGTCAAGGCGAAGTATGATAAGTACAAGCAGATCAACCGCTTCATCGAGCTGGTGGACGATGCCTTCCGCGCCTCGGAGCAGCAGGAGATCACCATTCTCGACTTCGGCTGCGGCAAATCGTACCTCACGTTCATTCTCTACTATTACTTCACCGTCAAGCGCGGCGTGAAGGCGACCATCCTCGGCTACGACCTCAAGGAGGATGTGGTGGAGCATTGCAACGCCATCGCGCAAAAGTACGGCTACGACGGCCTGCGCTTCGTCGTAAGCGACGTCACGCGCGACACGCTCGCGGACACCCATGTGGATATGGTCGTCACGCTCCACGCCTGCGACACCGCCACGGACTACGCCCTCTGGTACGCCGTCGAAAAGGGCGTGAAGCACATTTTCTCCGTTCCCTGCTGCCAGCACGAGATCAACGCCACCATCCACAAGGGCGGCGATTTCGACGTGCTGCTGCGCCACGGTCTTTTGCAGGAGCGCTTTTCCGCGCTGCTGACCGATTCCATCCGCGCCGCCGTGCTCGAGGACATGGGCTACACGGTGGACGTCATCGAATTCATTGACTTCGCCCACTCGCCGAAAAACCTCATGCTCCGCTGCGTCAAGGACCGCCGCGTGGGCGAGAGGAACCTTTCCGCCGCGCGGGAGCTCGCGGAAAAATACGGCTTCCGTCAGGCGCTTCTGGAGCTTGCGGAGAAAAAATGTCTCAGCGCACAAAACACTGCCCCGTAGGCGGTGTTTTGTTTTCTCTTCTTGACAGGGAAATCCTTTCGCAGTAAGATAATGCCCGCCGTTCCACAAAACGGCGGCAGGAGTGATATTCATGGACTATTATCTATTGACGGATATGGCCGCGCAGATCGGCTACGAGCTGGCCGCCGCCGGAGCGGAGACCTTCCGCATCGAGGAGACGATGCGCCGCGTGCTCGCGGCCTACGGCATCGAATGCGAGGCCTTTGCGATCCCCAACTGCGTCATGGTCAGCCTTGAGGCGGACAACGGCAAGCCGCTGATGGTGATGAAGCGCGTCGGCTTCCACGGCAACGATCTTGACGCGGTCGAGCGGCTCAACGCGCTCTCGCGCCGCATCTGCGCCGAAACGCCCGACCCCGCCGTTGCCGCGCAATGGCTGGAGGAGACAAGAAACGATCGCCGCAGCTATTCCGTTCCCGTTTATTACCTTGGCAATCTTCTTGCCGCGTCCGGCTTCTGCCCCGTCTTTGGCGGAACCCTGCGCGACAGCCTGTGGGCGGGCCTGATGGGGCTTATCATCGGCTTTGTCACGCGCCGGATGGATAAGCTCGAGACCAACCCCTTTTTCAGCACCATCGCCGCCGCCTTCGCCATGGCGGTGCCCGCCTACCTCGCCGCCGCTTTCGGGCTGGTCGACTATGTGGACGCGGTCATCATCGGCTCGCTGATGATCCTGGTCCCCGGTCTGCTCATCACCAACTCCATGCGCGACATCATCTACGGCGACACAAACTCCGGCGTCAACCGCATCGTGCAGGTGCTCCTCTCGGCGCTCGCCATCGCCATGGGCACTGCGGCCGCGTGGCACATCACCTCCTCCCTCTACGGCCAGACCGCCGCCAGCACGCTTTCCTATCCCTTCTGGCTTCAGGCCATCGCCATCGCGGTCGCCTGCACCGGCTTTGTTATCCTCTTCAACGTCCACGGCTGGGGGCGCTGCCTGTGCGCGCTCGGCGGCGTCGTGACGTGGATGGCGTATCTGCTGTGCGGCGAGCTCGGTCTCGGTCCCTACGGCGCAAACTTCATCGCCGCCGCGGTCGCCGCCGTCTATGCCGAGGGCATGGCCCGCGCCCGCAAGTATCCGGTCACCTCGTATCAGGTCATCTCCGCCGTACCGCTGCTGCCTGGCGCCGGTATTTACTACACCATGTCCCTCGGGCTGAACGGCAGCACCCAGCTTGCCCTCCAGCGGGGCTTCGCCACCGCAGGCATCGCCGGCAGTATCGCCGCCGCGATCCTGCTCGTCTCATCCGTCGTCCGCCTGTTCACCGCGCAGCGGAAAAAATAAGGCAAAGGGAAGACACGCGCTGCGTATCTTCCCTTTATTCTTTCTTCGCGCGGCGGAATGAAAAACGGGGCCGGGTGTTGCGCCCGACCCTGCCGGTATGGCGGAGCGTGACCCGCACGCGGGCCGCTCAATCCAGAAAATACATATTCATCTGCGCGCAGGCGACGAGCGCGCCGGTGTCGTCGGTGATATTGACTTCAAAAAAGCCAACGTGTCCGCCGACCTTGATCTCGCGCCCGACCGCCGTCAGCGTCCTGCTACGCGTGGTGGGCCGCAAGTAATTCATCGAGCCGTTGAGCGTGACGTTGCGCCGCCCATACTTGATGCGCGCAAAGGCTCCGGCGGCGGTGTCCGCCATCGTGTAGAGGAAGCCGCCGTGGACGCTGCCCCAAACGTTGCGGCTGTTGTCGGTGATCTCGGCCTCCAGCACGCTCCTTTCCTCATCAACGGAAACGATGCGGATGCCGTTGTGCCGGATAAATCCATTGGATTCGTGCTTGATTTTTTCTGCGTAATTCTCTATCATAGCTATTGTGCTCCTCTGCTCTTTGGCCGTACTTCTGCCGAAGATCATAGCAGAAGTGCGCGCGGACTGCAAGGCAAATTCAAAAGAAATCACTACCGGCAAAGAGAGGTCAGATCACCATGCGCTCCATTCCCGCTCAAATCAAAAGCTACGCGCCGGGCTTCGCGCTCGCGCTCATCATCGCTCTGCTCGCCAAGGGCATCGAGGCCCTGCTGCCGTTCGACGTCATCGGCGCGTCCGTCATCGCCATGTTCATCGGTATGCTCATCAACGGCTACCGCAAGCCAGGCAAAACCACCGCGCCCGGCGTGAAGTTCACGGCGAAGAAGATCCTGAAATTTGCCATCATTCTCCTCGGCGCGAGCCTGAACGTCACGACCATCCTGAACGTCGGCAGAATGTCGCTGACCGTCATGCTCTTTACGCTCCTTACCTGCTTCGGCGGCGGCTACTTCATCGGCCGCGCGCTGGGTCTGGACTGGAAGCTCTCGAACCTCATCTCCGCGGGCACCGGCATCTGCGGCGGCAGCGCCATCGCGGCGGTCGCGCCCGTCATCGACGCCAAGGACAGCGATATCGCCTACGCTCTCTCCGCGACCTTTCTCTTTGATATGGCGATGATCGTGCTCTTCCCCATTATGGGCCGCGCGATGGGCCTTTCCGACATGGCCTACGGCCTGTGGGCGGGCACGGCAGTCAACGATACCTCCAGCGTCGTCGCCGCAGGCTATGCCTTCAGCGAGGGTGCGGGCGACTTCGCCACCATGGTCAAGCTCACGCGCACGCTCGCCATCATCCCGACGGTGGTGGTATTCTCGTTTGTGAGTATGCACCTGAGGAAAAAGGAAGCCGCCGCGTCCGGCGGCGCGGTGCAGATCAGGTGGAGGAGCGTCTTCCCGTGGTTCATTCTCGGCTTTCTCGCCATGGCGGTGCTCAGCAGCGTGGGCGTGATCCCCGCGGCAGCCGCGGCGGCGCTCAAGAGGATCAGCAAATTTCTCATGGTCACGGCGCTCGCCGCCGTTGGACTCAACACGAGCTTCGCCGAAATGAAAAAGTCCGGCGCGGCCCCGATGGTGCACGGCTTCCTGATCTCCGCGCTCGTCGTCCTCGTGGCGCTGGCCGTGGAGTATTTCATGGGCATCCTGCCGTTCTGACATACCGCAGCGCCCGGGGAGATCGCCCCGTGAGCGGCGCTTACAAGGAAAGGAGAACCTCCAATGAAAAAACAGTTATGCTCTCTGCTGACAGCTCTCGCTCTGGCCGTCGGCCTTCTGCCGTCCGCGGCTCGCGCCGCGGAAAATGCGCCGTCCTTTGCCGACGTTCCCGCTGCCGCGTGGTACGCGGACGCGGTGCAGTACGTCTATGAAAACGGTCTTATGACCGGCGTTTCGGAGAGCGAGTTTGCGCCGGACGGCACAGCGACGCGCGGCCAGATCGTCACCATTCTCTGGCGTCTCGCGGGCAGCCCTGTGGTCAACTATGCCATGCGCTACGCCGATGCAGACGAGGGCGCGTGGTACGGCGAGGCCGTGCGCTGGGCAGCTTCGACCGGCGTCGTCACCGGCTATAGCGAGAGCAGCTTCGGCCCGAACGACGCCATTACCCGCGAGCAGCTCGCCGCGATCCTCTACCGCTATATTAAAACGCAGGGGCAGGGCTTTACCGGTATGTGGTACTTCCCACTGCGCTATGACGATGCGGCCAGCATCAGCAGTTGGGCAGATGAGGCGATGCACTGGTGCGTGATGAAGGGTGTCCTCAACGGCACGGGCGAAACGACGCTCAACCCCCAGCTTACCGCGACGCGCGCGCAGCTGGCGGCCATCCTCCGGCGCTTCTGCGAACTGCCCAAGGATACCGCGAGCAAGAGCGCCGCGCAGACCGCCTATGACCGCGCGTCGACCTACCTGACCGCCGCCGTGAGCGCGCCGCGCTACGGCAGTCTCGGCGGCGAGTGGACGGTGCTGGCCCTCGCCCGCGGCGGCGCGGACACGGAAACCACGTATTTCACCGACTATTACGCCGCGCTCGAGCAGACCGTGCGTGAAAATAAGGGCGTGCTGAGCGAACGCAAGTACACCGAGTACAGCCGCGTCATCCTCGCGCTCTCCGCGCTCGGGAAGGACGCGCGGGACGTCGCGGGCTTTGATCTGACCCTCCCGCTCGGCGACTACGAAAAGACGGCGGCGCAGGGCGTGAACGGCGCGATTTACGCGCTCCTCGCGCTCGACAGCCGCGACTATCCCATGCCGCAGAACGCGGCGGCAAGCACGCAGGCGACGCGGCAGCTGTATGTGGACGCTATCCTGGCCGCTCAGCTTGCAAACGGCGGCTGGAGCTTCATGGGCGAGGACGCCGATCCCGACCTGACCTCCATGGCCTTACAGGCGCTGGCGATGTATCGGGAGCAGAGCAGCGTCCAACTGGCGGCCAACCGCGCGCTCGTGTGCCTGAGCGCCATGCAGAACGCGGACGGCGGCTTCTCCTCCTGGGGAAGTGAGAACGCCGAGAGCTGCGCGCAGGTGCTCCTTGCGCTCAACGCGCTGGGTCTCGATGCGGATGACAGCCGCTTCGTAAAGAACGGCCACAGTGTGCTCGACGCGCTGCTGACCTATCAGAACGCGGACGGCGGCTTCTGCCACGAGCGCGGCGGGGAAACGAATCTCATGGCGAGCGAGCAGGCAGCCTGCGCCCTCGCGTCGCTCGTCCGCGCCGAGCGCGGCGAGAGCAGCTTCTACCGGATGGCGGCGCTGACGCAGCCTGCCGCCTGATGGCATAGCAGCACCGAAACGAAAGGAGGGAGACGGACATGAAAACGGCAAAGCGCCTTTGTGCGGCGCTGCTGGCGCTTGCACTGATATTCACTCTTGCGGGCTGCAATGCACAAACGACGGAGCCGACGCCGACACCCACGCCGGCGCAGAGCGAAACGCCCGCGCCCGATGCGGCGCGGGATGCGCCCGCCACGTCCGCTCCCTCCGAGACCGAACGGCAGGAGGCAGAGACTCCTGCCGAGCCGTCGAAGCAGGCTGAAGCACCGTCACAGACGGCCGACACACCTGCTTCGCCGGACGAGACGGACACACCGTCGGAGAGCACCGTGCCGACGTGTACGGTCTCCATCTCCTGCGCGGCGATTCTGGAAAATCTCGACCGGCTCAACGCGGAGAAGGCTGATCTGATCCCTGCGGACGGCGTTCTGCTGGCCCCGACCGCGGTGGAATTTACCGAGGGCGAGAGCATATTTGACGTGCTCAAGCGCGTGTGCCGCGAGAACAAGATACACATGGAGTTTTCCGAAACGCCGGTCTACCAGTCCGCCTACATCGAGGGCATCGGCAACCTCTATGAGTTCGACTGCGGCGAGGGCTCGGGCTGGATGTACCGCGTGAACGGCGAATTTCCCAACTACGGCTGCTCGCGTTATACCCTCGCGGACGGCGACACCGTCGAGTGGGTCTACACCTGCGACTTCGGCGCGGATGTGGGCGGAGGGCTCGGCGCATGAAGCATCACGCCTTTCTCGCCTGCCATCCGGCGGTGAATCTGCTCTATTTCGTGCTGGTGCTGACGTTTTCCATGTTCTTCCTGCACCCCCTCTGCCTCGCCGTCTCGCTCTGCGCCGCGCTCTGGTGTGCCGCGCAGTTAAACGGCGGCGCGGCGGTGCGGCGCAGCGCCCTGTGGCTGGCGCCGACGGCGATTCTCGCCGCGCTGGTGAACCTCGCCTTCAACCACGAGGGCGCGACCATTCTGGCCTATCTCCCCTCGGGCAACCCTCTGACGCTGGAGTCCATCGCCTACGGCTTTGCCGCCGCGGCGATGCTCGCCGCCGTGGTGCTGTGGTTTTCCTGCTGGAACACGGTGATGACCTCGGACAAGCTCATGCACCTTTTCGGGCGCGTCGTGCCCGCCCTCTCGCTCCTGCTCTCCATGACGCTGCGCTTTGTGCCCCGCTTTCAGGCAAAGCTCCGGGAGGTGACGGCGGCGCGTCGCGGCATGGGGCTGTACGCGGAAAAGGGCCGGCTTCAAAAGCTCAAGAGCGCCGTGACGGTCTTTTCCGTCATGGTGACGTGGAGCCTTGAGAACGCCGTGGAGACGGCGGACAGCATGAAAAGCCGCGGCTACGGACTGCCGGGCCGCACAGCCTTTTCCCTTTACCGCTTCAGCCGCCGCGACAGGCTGCTGCTTTTGTGGCTGACGCTCTGCGGCGCTTACGTCGCCGCGGGCTGGGCGCTCGGCGGCGTGAAGTGGCGCTACTATCCCACGGCGCGCGGCGTGCTGACGCCGTATTCCGCGAGCGTGCTGCTCGCGTATTTTCTGCTCTGCCTGACGCCGGTGCTGCTGCAAAGAAAGGAGGCGCGCACATGGAGCTCTATCGCGTCGAAAGCCTGACCTTTACCTACCCCGGGCAGTCCGCCCCCGCCCTGCGGGACGTGAGCCTGACGCTCCGCGCGGGCGAGTTTGTCACGCTCTGCGGACTTTCCGGCAGCGGTAAAAGCACGCTCCTTCGCCAGCTCAAAACCGCGCTCGCGCCCAACGGCGTTCGTTCGGGCGCGGTCCTTTTCGACGGCCGCCCGCTCTCCGACGTTTCGCCGCGCGAGCAGGCGGAGCGCATCGGCTTTGTGCAGCAAAGCCCGGAAAACCAAATCGTCACCGACAAGGTCTGGCACGAGCTGGCCTTTGGGTTGGAGAGCCTCGGGTACGATACGCCCACCATCCGCCGCCGCGTCGCCGAGATGGCGGGCTTTTTCGGCATGGAGAGCTGGTTCCACAGGGAGGCGGCGTCGCTCTCCGGCGGGCAGAAGCAGCTTTTGAACCTGGCCGCCGTGCTGACCCTGCAGCCGGACGTGCTCATTTTAGACGAGCCGACCGCGCAGCTTGACCCCATCGCGGCGGCGGACTTTCTCGCCGCGCTCGCACGGGTCAACCGGGAGCTGGGCACAACGGTGCTGCTCTCCGAGCAGCGGCTGGAGGAGGCGCTGCCCCTCTCCGACCGCGCCGTTGTGCTGGACGGCGGGGCGGTCCTCGCGGACGGCGCGCCCTGCGTCGTGGGCGCGCAGCTGCGCACGGCGGGACACGAGCTGTTCCGCGCCATGCCCGCCGCCATGCGCGTGTGGGCGGCGGTGGAGAACGACCTTCCCTGTCCCGTCTCCGTGCGGGAGGGGCGGGACTGGCTGGCAGACTTTGCCGCCTCGCACCCCCTCAAAAGCCTGCCGGAGCGCCCGCTGCCCGCACCCTCGGAGGAGACGGTCGTAACCGTCTCGGATGCGTGGTTCCGCTATACGCCGGACGCGCCGGACGTGCTGCGCGGGCTGGAGCTGACGGTGCGGCGGGGCGAACTTTTCGCCATCCTCGGCGGCAACGGCGCGGGCAAATCCACCACGCTCCGGCTGCTGGCAGGCCTGCAAAGGCCCTATCGCGGAGAGGTCCGCGTCACCGGCAAAACGGCGCTCCTGCCCCAGGCGGTGCAGACGCTCTTTGCCAAAAAAACCGTGCGCGAGGACCTTGCCGAGGTCACCTCCGACGGGGCGATGCTCGCCTACGTCACCGCACTCTGCCGTCTGGACGCGCTGCTGGACCGTCACCCCTACGACCTTTCCGGCGGCGAGCAGCAGCGCGCGGCGCTGGCAAAGGTTTTGCTCACGCGGCCCGATATCCTGCTCCTCGACGAACCGACGCGCGGACTGGACGCGGCCTTCAAGGCGGAGCTGGCTGAGCTTCTGAAAAACCTGCTCACGCAGGGTGTGACCGTCGTTCTGGTCAGCCACGACGTGGAGTTCTGCGCCGCCTATGCGCAGCGCTGCGCGCTCTTTTTCGACGGCTCCATCGCCTCTGATGGCGCGCCCCGGGAGTTTTTCGCGCTCAACCGCTTTTACACCACGGCGGCGAACCGCATGGCGCGCGGCCGGCTGCCCGAAGCCGTGACGGCGGAGGACATCATTGCCGCCTGCGGCGGCAGGGAAGCGCCTAAAAAGGAGCGGCGGGAGCCTCCGCCGCAGCCGCCGAAAGCGGCGCCGGATACGCCCACCGCACCGCTGGAAATGCGAAGGCTTTCCCCGCGCACGGCCGTCTCTGCCCTGATGGCCCTTCTGCTCATCCCCCTGACGCTGGTGTTCGGCCCCAAGCTGCTGGGCGACCGGAGCTACTACGCCGTTTCGCTGCTGATGGTGCTGGAGGCCATGCTGCCGTTCTTCCTTACCTTCGAGAGGCGCAAACCCCGCGCGCGGGAGCTGGTCGTGACTGCGGTGCTCTGTGCGCTGGGCGTGGCGGGCCGCGCGGCCTTCTTCATGCTGCCCCAGTGTAAGCCGGTGCTGGCGCTCACCATCCTCGCGGGCGCAGCCCTGGGCGGGGAGACGGGCTTTCTTGTGGGCGCGGTGACCATGTTGGTCTCTAACATCCTCTTTTCGCAGGGGCCGTGGACGCCGTGGCAGATGCTCGGCATGGGGCTGTGCGGCTTTCTCGCGGGGCTGGTGTTCCACAGGGGCGGTCTGCCAAGGAAGCGGGAGGCGCTTTGCGCCTACGGCGCGGTGAGCGCATTTGCCGTCTACGGTATCCTGCTCAACGCCTACTCCGCGCTGCTCGCCACAGGCGCGCTGACGTGGCAGAGTCTTGCAGTCTACTGCGCCTCCGGCTTTTCGATGGATGCGGTGCAGGCCATCTCCACGGCGGTTTTCCTCTGGTTCTTCGCTGAGCCGATGCTCGATAAGCTCGAGCGCGTCAAAATCAAATACGGCTTCGCGTGATGACCGCTCGCCGCATCGCTCCCGAAGCTGCGGCCGGGGACAACAACGAGCCGTTCTACCCAGCCGCACAATGCCGGCAGCGCGTCACGCCACGCCGATACTCGCAAAAAATGCCTGTGATGCTGTAACATCACAGGCATTTTGTCATGGCATATCAGTATGGATGCCGACCGAACCGGGACCCCACAAGGTGGGGCGGCGCGGGTGCGCCGTCACAAGTATTTTGCGCAGCAAAGCCTTGGCGCAGGGGCAATTCACTTGCCCCGAGCATGTTCGATTTCCTTGGGGTGGAGCGACCACAGGGAGCGGAACCCAAAAATAAGACCATCTGCCTTTGGCAGATGGTCTTATTTTTGGAGTGTGTTGACAAAAAAGATGCAGGAGCAAAGTCTTGTGTCGCAAGGGTTTGCGGGCTTTTGAGGCTCGATTTTCCGTTTTGCAATTCGACCCCCCAGCATCTTGTGATGACGGATGAATGATCTGTAAATGTGCGCGTGAATCTGTAAATTAAGTATACGTGAAAATACATAAAACGTCAATTCCAATAGACCAATTTTACGAGCCTTTCATTTGAATATCCTTTGCACTTTCAATCATCATGTTTATTTCCTCCTGTTTTTGTTTTGGGCAGTGCCCGCATCAACACAATGGCACAACGCAGTCGGGAGAGCTATTCACAAACCCGGGCAAAAATTTATGCCTGAGCTTGTGGAAAACTGACTTAAATAAAAAGTGGAGACACATTTGCCAATCGCGAGTGCGCCTCCACTCATCATTTCAATCGGATAATCTGCTTGTAGAGCATTACGAACTTTTTCTCCACCACCATGTTTTCGTGGTAGTGCCCGAAGAACCAGTATTGGAATCGGCAGTGTTCCCGAACCTCATCGAGGAAGTCCGTCAGGGCATCCCGCCTGAATAGCCCGCCGCTGAATGTTTCCTGAATGCTGCTGGGGGAGCAGTGGGTGATGATGTAGTCCACATCCCAGCCTGCTTTGTCCAGTGCTTCTCTTGCGGTCCGGTAGTCTTGGATGAGGTTGGCGATGTACTCGCTGGTGGTCTGGCCCAACCGTTCCCGTTCTTCGCTGACTCGCTCGTGGAGGGCGATGGGAATCTGAGCACACAAGTTTTTGGTAGTTGCCATTCTCGGATGCCTCCTTCGCTTTTTTGTAACGCAAGCATACCCGAAAGATTACGAGAAAGCTATTACCAATACCATCAAGGAATGGCACACAAACGAAGCAGAAGCAACATAAGCACCGAAGAAGCGAAAAAAGGCCACCGATCTGCTCCCTGTGAGGGAGGAGAGATCAGTGGCCTGTTGGTTTGTTCTTTTTTAATGCCCTGGCGTTCGAGTCACATCAGTTCATAAAAATGCCCTGCTGCATCTCTAAAATGTCGCCTGTCGCGGAGAAAAACTCGTTGTCCGAAAAATCCTGTTTTTCTAACTTTTTGAATTGAAAAGTGGCGGTAAATATATGAAAACACCGCGCTTTTGCGCGGCGTTTTCTGTGCTGCATCTTTCATCAACACATTTTGGTGCGGGCATGGGGACTCGAACCCCAACGGATTACTCCACGAGAACCTAAGGGGTATGTCACCTTAGTGAAGGTTTTTGAATATGCTGCGCTCACATTTGCTTTATTCTTCTGAACGTTGAAGCGACACACTCATTGAAATTTCTGAAGCGAGCCATTTTGAAATTGCATGTAATACTACTTCTTCGTGTTTCACTTTGAATAAAGTCCGAAAGGCCCCCAGCGAATAGATGATCTCTTGAGTAAAAATATCCCGTGGAATATTCTCCCAAATCACATCAATCATTCGAGAATGAAAAAGTCCATCCACATCACTTAAATCGAACTCATATCCGCCAGTAATTCTCGTGAGAGAATAACTGTGACTGCCTCTTGTAGGAATAAGTACATAATCTCCGGGATGAATTTCTTTTGCGAAAGAAATCAATTGACCCGTCCAATTTGAAAGTGACGTTTTATTGGTTGTTTGTTTTTCGCTTTCCACAATTGTTCGGAACTGTGCTTTTGTCTCAAAACTGTTCAAATCAACAGAATACCCATTTCAAGGAAGATAAACTCTTTTTGCATCTATATACTTTTGATAGAATATAGAACCTTGACCCGCTCGTACTACCCACATCATTTTTCTCACCAATTTCCATTGTAGTACACTGTCATCCATTAAAACATAGTTAATTGAGTATATCCGAATATCTTACCGTTTTCAATGGCATAGTCCGCTATGTATTCCTTAAATTCTGCCAGTTCCATTGTGCCATACGATTCACATTCTGTACAAACCTCAAGATAACAGTCCATTAATGCATTAATCCCCGCACTCAAAACTCTGTCTACAGCCTCTTTTACTATGTTTCTAAGTTGTGGCGTTTCTTTTCTGAAAGTTTCCTTGATCGTGTAGATTCCGGCTTTCTTATCAAAGAAAAAAACTGAATCAATGATCTTGTCTTTTTCCTCTAAAAGATGGTAGTTGATGTTATTCTTTAACCAACTAATTATGAATTCTCGATCCAGAACTGTCTTTGATACTTGTCCGCCGCGCGAATTGGCAACAAAGCAAAGATGCGATAGAAGGGGCGAGAGATCATTGGATGGAGTGTGCTCAGGTTCAAATGTATATGTAGAGTACACATCACTTATATAACTTGAATTAATAGACATTTGCGCTTTAGATGAAATTACAGCGGGTATTTGATAGAATACATTTTTGCAAATAAAGCCATTCGTCTGCAACGCAGAAATCAGAGCTGCCCAAGCTCTCATATCATTGTTATTGAAAGTAATCAATAATTTCCCATTAGGAGTCAAATGATTTGAGAAACAGGCCATGTATTGATTGAGCTTATTTTTATAGTTTTGCCAAGATAGGGCCTTATCAATTCTATCACTGACACTGATATCATCATCAGAGGATGGGATTATCCGCAAAAAACTATTCCAAATGTTCGAAAACTCGGTATAGGGGACACTATCTCCATACGGAGGATCTAAAAAAATCAAATCCGCTTTAAGATCAGAGAAAGTATTATCCTGCAATAATTCTAAGGAATTCCCATGATATACTTCTGCCTTTTCTTTTGCAGGCATCTTAACAAGACGGTCTAATGCTTTTTTATATTTAGACATCCTGGCCTTAAGATGCACAAAAGGGTTTCCCTCAAGATGTTCCTGAGGGATCCAAAATCCCGGAACACTCCAAGCAGGTCCACCAGTAGAAAGATTGTTTCTATTGGCAATAAGCCGGGAGCATTGGGCGACACTTGATGTCAACAACAAGAGCGCACAATTTCGTATGTTCTCATCTTTGATTGCCCAGATCTCGTTTGCAAAGAATGATAAGATGCAATAGTTCCTGGCGGTAAAGAAGGAAGATGTGTGAATACCGTTGAATGCTAATATGCGTCGGTTTTCTGGAAAAGCAAAATCATAAAGTGTTGTATCAACCAACTCGTCAGTATAACAAGATAGTTGCTTTTGCCTGTTCAGCTCAATTGTTGGCACCTGATAATTCTTGTTGTTCTCAACAGTAACATTAAATATCTCTGTATCAACTAATGTTTCCAGATTAAAGCGTACAATCTTGCCACAATAAGGACAAATCAGTTTTTTCCCTTCTTTTTGGCATTGATCTTGTCTAACAATCGCTCCGCAGACACATTTGGATATAATCCGGTGAGACAACAACTTTATTGTTTGTCCATCTTCAGTTTGAAATAAGTATCCAAATCTGGAGTGAGCACGGTTAAAAATCTTCTCAAACTCCAAGAAAAACGCTTCTGGATGGGGCGGATCAATCAATACTTTGCTAATCAGAACAGCAGTCGGATTCAAATCAAACCCATAGCATTTCCTTCCAAGCAAAGAGCCCTCTCTCAACGTTACTCCACTTCCGCAAAACGGGTCGATGACCACATCATTTTCATCAGTGAGTGCAGCAATGCACTCACTGATAACATTATGTGGCTTTCTTGCCCAGTACTTATGCATCAGATACTCAGGGGTATGTGTTTCTGCCTTAATAAATTCAATGTCAAACCCCATTATGTACCTCTTCTAAAAATGACGATAAAATCATTCAAACTAATACCAACCTTATCACTTTTGCGCCTTTGGCTTGCGCTCCAAGAAGCCTCGGTATATTTCGGAACACGAAGAACGATTTTTTCTACTTTGATTTGAGGGTTCTCGGCAAGAAAACGATCAAGGAGCATCTTTGTTGCCTGAATATACTCACCTTTGATGATCGTATCTCCTATCATCAGCGCCATAATCCCGCCAGGCTTTATTGTTGCAACAACATTGTTCAAAGTCTTGCTCATGTCATCAACATAGCAAGCAATTTTCTCTGCTTTGCCAACTTTGAAAAATTCTCTAACCTCATTTTTACGTACAGACGCATGATCCACCCGCATCCATGCTAATTCCAGAGAATTGACTGAGCTATATTTGTAGGAGTTGAAGTATGGTGGATGAACAATAATAAGATCATTTACTTCATCAAGATCAAAGCTTTCGCCAGCATTATGGGCCGAAATTTCTAAATCCACTTTTTTGTTCGGTAAAGCAGACACGGCAAGGATCACTTTTTTTGCTTTTTTTACAAAGGTATCCAAGCAATCCTTTTTTGCAGTGGCAACATCAAGAAAAAGCCGGCCTTGCTGTGTAGTTGCTCTTGAAACTGTCCGGATAGACGCAGAAAGACATACATTATAGAAATCCCTGACATCAGCATCACTTATCTTGCTGATTAGAAAAATAAGCCCTCTTATAGAATCTTGCGTTTCTGACAAAAACCAATGATCGATATTCTTAATCCCAACCGGCTGCCAGTCAAACTCGCATACAGATAGCGGTTTATATTCTCGACCTATCGATTCTAAGGCTTCTTCGAGTTTCTGTTTATCGATGCGTGTTGTTTTGACCTTTGCTAACAACAGGGACAAGGGATTAACATCATATGATCGGCAGTTTCTGTTTGACAGAAGTGCCTCTAACACTGTAGTTCCGCTGCCGCCCATAGGATCCATGACAGTATCAAATTCCTTTGTGTATTGCATTATCAAGTGCGTAGCAATTGTAGAAGGAAACTTACCAAAATACCTGAAGATTCCATGGGTGGAATAGCTTATCTGTGTGTTTGTCCCAAGTGCTGTCCAAGCCTCCAACGGCGCATACATATCGAGGCTCGCCTGATGAAGAAAAAAGAGCTCATCGGATGTCATTTCATGTTGTTGCCGGACTTCAATTCCGGCATTTTTGTTATCCACGTAATTGGGATAATCATAAAAGAATGTTTCCATTATGGCCTCCGCTTTGAGTAATTTTTGCGCCGCAATGTAACACATGATTTGCGCTATGCAGTAAAGGTTCCTGTAATATATTGCATAGAATTAGACCAAAGTCAAGTTGTTATTTTTTATCCCACCAGCGAGCGAACAATCTCTTGGCCCATTGTAGGCACAATATCATCATAGGCCTTAAAGAAAGAAGTACATCTTAGTGTTCCTTCGCTATATAAGGTTTCAACACCGATTACCAAATCCGAGTAAACAGATGCCTCGCTGCTCACCAGTTCATGGTAATAGTTGTACAGATTTTCTTTTTTGTCATTAGTTTCAGGTGTGTTGTTGCTTCCCCATAATAAGCCGAGAATAATGTTATAGTTTTCTCTACCCTTCCAAAAGTCGTTTGTCCCTTTGGCGTGTAAGATATTTGCTAATTTTACTACTACAGCGGCACTTTTTTCAGCTTGTTTCTTCTCCAATAGCTTTTCAAGGCTGTCTTTTGCCTCAAAAATGAGAACAACTCTTAGGGAATCATTATACATGATGATATCTGGCCGGTCTTCTTCCAGAATAAATCTGTATACTTCGCCTTCTTTGCCAGATTGAAGCGATACGGATTTGATGGTTTTCCATGGCCCCGCTGTAGGGTTTGTAAACGCAATATGCCAAGATGTATTTGTCTTAAAAATAATCTCAAAAGCCCATCTCGCAATTTCCTCATTTAGACGATTAATATTTCTCATGGCTTACAGTACCTCCGCATTCTTCAGTGAAACAGCAACGCCCGCATTGAAAATAAGATAGTCTGTTAATTCTTTGTACAACGTAGTTCCCTTGTTTTTAATAACCTTGCCAGCCTTGGTGAACGCCTGGGCATGAACTTGATGTGGGAAATAAGCAACCACAGCTCGATTCTGAGAATCAAATTTTCCGAAGCATGTAGCGTAAGCGGACAACTGCCCAGTATATGGGTCGCCAAAAAGCCGTCCGGGTTTAAGAGAATTACTTACATATAAGAAGACGGGTTTTCATCCGGAATTGCCGTCAGTTTGCCACGCAAACGAGGATATGCAGTTTCGATGGCGGCTCGAAGATCGGACCATTTATCATAAAGATAAACAATATTCTTTGATGTTGTTACATGGATATTTCCGTTATCAGTCTCAGGAAAATCACCAATCTGCATGGTAAACTGTGCAGGAGGGGTAAGCGGTACACTTCTATTGAAAAGCGCCCTCTGTTCGTTTATCCAGCCTCCAATTTTTTCTCTACTGGTTGGCTTGCCAGAACCCGCGTTATTTGAAAGGATATAACATTTGTTGCGTGTAACATCTCTTTCCAATAATATTGCAAGTGCATCGTGCTTTATTAGTGCTTTTCCTTGCTGGCTATCCACCACATCATCAGGCACTCCAGAAATCAAAGGCCATACAAGTATCTGATCCTTAATAGAAATGTCGCCAGTAGATGTTTTGTTTAAAGCAAAACGTGAGATTACATCTGCAGTTCCCGCCTGTAACAAAAGACTTTTCGAGGGGAGAAAGTCAATTACATTGCTCCATTGAGAGGAAATAAAACTTGACATTTCCTTATACTGCTTTGCCAGCAGAGGCTCCATTTCGAAAAAGATATCCCGTTCAAGAACATGATTATTGACCATATTCGACAAAGAAGAGAACAGTAATCCCAAACCGTTGCCTGCATTATAGTCTTCCACATTGTCGATGTCAGAGTAATGAAGAACTATACACGGGACCTTCTGAATCAAAGTCAATTTGATAGCTGCGATAGAGGGCCAAATGTTATCTCTCCGTACACCTCCATCAACATGCTCTCCGTATTCGGATACAAAATACCAGTATGGTATTCTTAAATGTGCACTGCCATACTGTCTTTCACACCTCTGCATAGCCTGATTTCCGGTTGGGGTGGCAGCGGTTTCTTCAACAGCAAAAAGAATTTCATCGGCCATTTCATCATAGGCGATAAAGTCTGGTTTTCCCCAACTGATCAGTTCTTTAATCTTGGCAGGCATAGGGTTCCATGACTTGTATGATCCATACACAACAAGATCAAGGACTTCAACATTGTTCTTTGAAATGACATAGTGCGGAATGAATCCATTTATGTAGTTGCTTGAATATGTGTATCCAAATACTTTCAAACTTTCGCAGATATTGTCACAACACCATACGCCTTCGTGAAAACTGTCTGCCCATATTTCTAATTTTTTCATATCCTTCTCTCCTCGATTTTGAACTTTGCTTTTCGGAACCACTTTCCATTTTGTCAAACTGCTTCCAAAATCAATCAGGTAATGCTTATCACAAAAGGCACAACTCATCCACGCAAACCCATCTCTGTGCCCTGGGGTATAATCCTGTTCCTCTTCGACATAACCCTTTCCACAGGGGCAGGAATATGTCCGTTTGATAACATATCCGTCTTTTTTCTCAGATATCAGCTCAATATCCATGTGTTTCAACCTGCTCATGTTTTTGGTTAGTACATATGCCGCTATTGTCCGGCGTAAACTCCATGATATCACCGATATTCACATCCAAAACCATACATATTCCACCAATGATAGCCAAGGTTACTTCTTCATCTCGTCGCAGCTTGGTCATTGTGTTAGGAGCAATGCCGGCGGCTTTGCTCAAATCAGCTATGCTCATTTTTTTATCTACAAGAAGTTTCCATAGTTTGTTGTATGAAATTGCCATAGTTCGACCTCCGTTATTGAAAATCGATAATATTTTAATATTATATCACAGATTGATTTCCAGAACAATGGCTTTTCTCACAACTTTGCGAACATATCCATTTAGAGATTAAAATAGTAGCTATTCCTCGCTTTCTGTGGTAATGTGTCTTGCTACCAGGAGGTGCAATACATGAACAAACTACTCAAAGACCTGTATCGCTGTTTGGGAAAACGTCATGGGAGCGTTTTCTACAAATGACCGGATGGAC
>ERZ825670.1350-NODE-1350-length-27288-cov-5.331693_pt1 | contig 27288 bp, 18 predicted proteins | sample MGYA00519929_ERZ825670 | MGnify/ENA primary metagenome ERZ825670 (study PRJEB31778, sample SAMEA3449207) | human gut metagenome | biome: human gut; feature: human-associated habitat; material: faeces | place: United Kingdom | collected 2010/2012 ...
TCTATCAAGAATTTATATTGCAAAAGGGGTTCGCCACCACTTACAGTAACTCCACCACCAGATGCTAAAAAATAGTTTTTATATTTTAATATTTTATTTAGTAATTCTTCAGCAGAATATTGATTACCTGCATTAATTTCCCAAGTATCACGATTTTGGCAATATTTACATTGTAAAGAACAGCCTTGCATAAAAATAACGAATCGTATTCCTGGACCATCAACAGCACCAAAAGTTTCAAATGAATGAACTCTTCCTATTAAATTTGACATAAAGTAGTCCTCCTATTAATAAATGTGAACAAATGAGAAATCTCAATTTGTTCACGTACAAGTTTATAATATGAAATTTGCTTAAATTCTTTCATGAATAGTTCTATGAATAACATCCAATTGTTGTTCTCTTGTTAATTTTGTAAAGTGAACAGCATAACCAGAAACACGTATTGTAAGTTGAGGGTATTTTTCTGGGTGTTCCATAGCATCTTCTAATAATTCTCTATTAAATACATTTACATTTATATGATGACCAGTTTGCATGAAATATCCATCTAGCATACTTACTAAGTTTTTAACTTTTGTATCATCTTCTTTTCCAAGAGTATTAGGTGTAATTGCAAATGTAAATGATATACCGTCAGAAGCATACTCAAATGGAAGTTTAGCTATTGTATTCATTACTGCTAAAGCACCATTAATATCTCTTCCATGAAGAGGATTTGCTCCAGGTCCAAATGGTTCACCGGCTCTTCTTCCATCTGGTGTATTTCCAGTTGCTTTTCCATATACTACATTTGATGTTATTGTTAATATTGATAATGTGTGCTTTGAATCTCTATATGTTGGATGTTTCTTTAATTTATTTAAAAATCTTCTAACTACTTCGACTGCTATTGTGTCAACTCTATCATCATCATTACCAAATTGAGGATATTCTCCTTCTACTTGATAATCTACTGCTAACCCAGTTTCATCTCTAATTACTTTTACTTTTGCATATTTGATTGCAGAAAGTGAGTCTGCAACTACTGATAACCCAGCAACCCCACATGCCATTGTTCTTATTATATCTTTGTCATGTAAAGCCATTTCTATTGCTTCATATGAATATTTATCATGCATATAATGTATTGCATTTAATGCTTTTATATATATTTTTGCAACATATTCCATCATTTGGTCAAATTTTTCTATTACTTCATCATAGTTTAAGTATTCTGATGTTATTGGTGCAAATTTTGGTGTTACTTGTTTACCACTCTTTTCATCTCGACCACCATTTATTGCGTATAATAATGTTTTTGCTAAGTTTGCTCTTGCTCCAAAGAATTGCATTTGTTTTCCTATTTTCATAGGTGATACACAACATGCTATTCCATAGTCGTCTCCAAGTGTTGCTCTCATAACATCATCATTTTCATATTGAATTGATGATGTTTTTATTGATAATTTTGCTGTATATCTCTTGAAACCTTCTGGCAATCTTGTTGACCATAATACAGTAAGATTTGGTTCAGGAGCTGGTCCTAAATTTTCTAATGTGTGTAATACTCTAAATGAATTCTTAGTAACTAATGTTCTACCATCTATTCCCATTCCACCAATACTTTCTGTTACCCATACTGGATCTCCACTGAATAATTCATTGTATTCTGGTGTTCTTAAAAATCTAACTAATCTTAGTTTCATTACAAAATGATCCATTAATTCTTGTGCTTGTTCTTCTGTTAATGTTCCATTTTTCATATCTCTTTCTATATATATATCTAAAAATGTTGAAGTTCTACCAATACTCATTGCAGCACCATTTTGGTCTTTTACTGATCCTAAGTATCCAAAATATAACCATTGAATTGCTTCTTTGGCACTTCCAGCTGGTCTAGATATATCAAATCCATATTTTGCTGCCATTGCTTTTAATTCATTTAATGCTTTTATTTGTTCTGCAATTTCTTCTCTTTCTCTAATTACTTTTTCTGAGAAATCATCTACATCTAGTATTTCTAATTCTTCTTTTTTCTCTGCGATTAATGCATCTACACCATATAGTGCAACTCTTCTGTAATCACCTATAATTCTTCCTCTTCCATATCCATCTGGAAGTCCTGTTATTAAATGTGAGCTTCTTGCTGCTCTTATATCTGGAGTATATACATCAAATACACCATCATTATGTGTTTTTCTTACTGTATGGAAAATTCTATCTGTTTCTGGGTCAACTTCTCTATCATATGCTTCACATGATTTTTCTACAATTCTGATTCCTCCAAATGGCATAATTGCTCTTTTTAAAGGCGCATCTGTTTGTAGACCTACAATTTCTTCTAGATCTTTATCTATATATCCTGCATCATGTGCTGATACTGTTGATACTGTTTTTGTATCAATATCTAAAACTCCACCTTTTGCATCATGTTCTTTTTTGTATAATTCTAAAACCTCATTCCATAATTTTTTAGTTTTTTCTGTTGTTCCTGCTAAAAAGCTTGAATCTCCAACATAAGGTGTGTAATTTTTTTGTATAAAGTCTCTTACATTAATTTGTCTTTTCCATTCACCTTTTTCAAACCCTTTCCATTGCTCAAAATCCATCATATTTATTCACATTCCTTTCTCTTGTATATTATTAACACTTTAGTTATTTTTATTATGCTTTTCTATTTGCAATTATATTAATAATATTATTAATTGTCAACGATTTTATGAATATCATTTTTAAGACTATGAAATTTTTTTTGCTATTATTTTAAAGCTTTTCATATAATATTTATTTTATAAAAAAATATCCTGTTATAATAGTTAAGTCCTAGACAATGTTCAGTTGTATGTAACTACTTTTTATCGCATCTAAAGGAGGAACGTAAAATGAAAGGCTTTGATTACAACAGATTCTTTGTGGCCGCTGAAAACGGTGAGAATGCTCTTCTCACTCATATGCTTTCTGAAGGCTATAATGTCCACGCTAATAATGATTTGGCACTTCGGTGTGCTTCTGAAAATGGAAAAATTGAAACTGTTAAATTATTATTAAAAAAAGGAGCATTTATTAATGCTCTTGACTCTGCTTCACTTCGGTGGGCTGCCTATTATGGAGAAACTGAAGTTGTAGATTTCCTTATTAAAAGTGGTGCAGATCTTCATGCATGTGCTGATTCGGCTCTTTGCAATGCAATTGTTTGCAATCATTATGAAACCGTTCAATGCATCTTATCTCATAGTAATACCACTTATTCTTCTGACAGCTACCCTGTAAGGTTAGCTAAAAAGAAATCTCACATTAATATCATTCAGCTTTTCACGTTGGAAACTGCATAAGTAGTTGAGACCCAGTTCACAATGAGCTGGGTTCATATTTTTATTAATATGTCGAATTCTGTCGACAAGTTGTTCGATATTTTTTTACGAAATACTTGAAAACTTTTTAATCTTATGTTAATATGTTTACATACTAAATTTTTAGTTCGATTATAGAATTTTTAATCTATATTTTTATGTTATTTTATAATTTTTTCAAAGAATTACAAATCACCATTTAACACAACATATATTTATTTGCGCGCGATAAATATTTATTAAATACGCTAAAAATTTAGATATATCATGCAAAGAAAGGATTTTTTATGAAAGTGAAAAAAATAATTAGTATTTTATTAATTGTACTAATTCTTTTAAATATGTTTCAAACAACAGTTAAAGCTGTTAATCTAGATGAAGCATATATAGAAGATTTAGGTCAATGTGAAAGACATTTACAATATTGGAAAGAAAGTGACAATATATGGAGTTATATTATCACAACAATGGTAGGATATAGAATTAATGGAACACTGCATTATGCATATTGTATGCAAAGAGAAAGACCCGGTGTTGGAAGTCATGAAAACTATTCTGTAAAAATATCAGAAATGCTAAATAATGAGGTTATATGGAGAGCCATAATTAATGGATTTCCTTACAAAAGTCCTGCTGAATTAGGTGTAGAAAATGAAGAAGATGCTTTTGTAGCAACAAAACAAGCAATTTATTGTGTTATCTATGATTGGGATGCTTCTGCTCGCTATCGTGGTGTAGATGAAAGAGGTTGGAAAATTACTAATGCTATAATAAATATTGTACAAGAAGCAAGAACAGGAACCTCGAAACCAAATGATTCCAATGTTTTAAAAATCAACAAAGTTGGAGAATTATCTAAAGTCTCTAATAACTTTTATTCTCAAGAATTCTCTGTAAATAGCACTGTAGAAATGAGTAATTACACTATTGAAAAACTCGAAAATTTACCTCAAGGAAGCTTTTCTGCAGATTCAAATAATAATCCCAAATCAACATTTTCAGCTAATGAACACTTTAAAATACTTATCCCTACTCAAAATATTTTAGAAAATTTTACAGGGAAAATTAAAATAAATAGTACTGTAAAAACTTATCCAGTTTTCTACGGTTCAAGTTATGATAGTAATTTACAAGATTATGCTCTTACTTATGATTCATTTAATACTATTGGAGAAGAAATATCATTTGATGTAAATGCTCATAAATCTGGTATTAAACTATTAAAAAAAGATTCAGAAACCTCTTTACCTATCTCTAATGTAGAATTTAATTTTAAATATTCTGATGGAACAAATATCGGAAATTATAAAACAGATAAAAATGGTATTATTAATATCTCAAATCTATTACCAGGAAAAGTTATTGTAACAGAAATTAAAACTCAGTCTCAATATGTACTAGATTCTAGCAAAAAAGAATTAACTTTAAAGTACAACGAAAATGCTGAACTTGAAATCACAAATGAAAAAATCAAAGGAAAAATAAAAATTATAAAAACTAGTGAAGATGATAATTTAATTACAGGTGATAAAGCAGGTACTCCTTTAAAAAATGTAGAATTCAAAATCTATGATTCAAATGGTAAATTAGTAGATACAATCTCAACTGATTCAAAAGGAATTGCAATTACAAAAGCTTTACCCAAAGGTTCTTATTCTATAAAAGAAACTAAAACACAAACATCTTACGTTTTAAATTCATATAAATTCACAGCAGAAATTTCAAATAATGGACAAATTGTAGAAGTTCAAATAAAAAATAAATCTCAAACTCCCCCACCTCCTGTCGAGGAACCAAAAGTTGAAAAGCCAAAAATAGAAGAACCTAAAATTGAAGAACCTCCAAAATTACCTGTAACAGGTTATTAAAATAAGTCTTGATTTTTTTCAAAATTGAATATATAATTTGAAAAGTTCAAATTGAAAGGATGAAATCATGGATAAAATTATTAATAAGATTGCAGAAGAATTAAATGTAAAAAACACTCAAGTAGAAAACGCAGTGAAATTGATTGATGAAGGAAATACAATTCCATTTATCGCTCGTTATAGAAAAGAAGCTACTGGTGGACTAAGTGATGAAATTTTAAGAGACTTAGGTGAAAGATTAACTTACTTAAGAAATTTAGAAACACGTAAAGAAGAAATTATAAAATCAATAGATGAACAAGGAAAACTAACAGATGAATTAAATATAGCAATAGCATCTGCAGAAACTCTTGCAGAAGTTGAAGATTTATACAGACCATTTAAGCAAAAGAAAAAAACAAGAGCAACTGTTGCAAAAGCCAAAGGATTAGAGCCTTTAGCTGATATAATAATTGCACAAGAAGAAAAAGAAGATATTAATGAAATTGCAAAACAATATATTAACATAGATAGTCTATCTGAAGAAGATAAGAAAAATAAAGATAAAGTTGTATCATCTGCAGAAGATGCAATTCAAGGAGCTTTGGATATAATTGCAGAAAATATTTCTGATAATGCTAAATATAGAAAATATATCAAAAAAATCTGTTACCGTGAAGGAACAATCGTAACAAAGGCTTCAAAGCCTGACGAAAAGTCTAATTATGAAATGTATTATGATTTTACAGAATTAGTACACAAACTTCCAAGTCATAGAATTTTAGCAATTAACAGAGGCGAAGATGAAGAATTTTTAAAAGTTTCTATTGAGAAACCTGTTGAAAAAATTCTATATTATATTCAAAGAGATATAATAAAAGGTAAAACACAATTTACTGAAATGCTTACAAATACAATTGAAGACGCATTTACAAGATTAATTGAGCCTTCTGTTGACAGAGAAATTCGTTCAGATTTAACTGAAAAAGCTGAAGAAAAAGCTATAAAAGTATTTGGGCAAAATGCAAAACAATTATTACTAGGTGCTCCTATAAAAGGAAAAACTGTTATGGGATTTGACCCAGCTTATAGAACTGGTTGTAAAATTGCTGTAATTGATGAAACTGGAAAAGTTTTAGATATTGCAACAGTATACCCTACAGCACCACAAAATGATATTGAAGGAGCAAAGAAAACTTTATTAGATTTAATAAACAAAGATCATGTAGATATGATTGCAATTGGAAATGGTACAGCATCTCGTGAATCCGAAATGTTTGTTTCTGACATGATTAAAGAAGTTAAACATGATATTTGTTATGTAATTGTTAGTGAAGCTGGTGCCTCTGTATATTCTGCTTCAAAACTTGCAACAGAAGAATACCCAGATATAAACGTATCTATAAGAGGTGCAATATCAATTGCCCGTAGATTGCAAGACCCTCTTGCTGAATTAGTAAAAATAGACCCTAAAGCTATTGGTGTTGGTCAATATCAACACGATGTTAATCAAAAGAAATTATCAGAAAGCTTAACAGGTGTTGTTGAAGACAGTGTAAACAAAGTTGGTGTTGATGTAAATACTGCTACTCCTTCCCTACTTTCTTATGTTTCTGGTATTAACAATACAATTGCTAAAAATATTGTAAAATATAGAGACGAAAATGGTAAATTAAAAGAAAGAAAAGAATTGTTGAAAGTTCCAAAGCTTGGAAAAGTAGCTTATGAGCAATGTGCTGGATTTATTAGAATTCCTGATGGAAAAAATCCATTAGAAAATACAGCAGTTCACCCAGAAAGCTATGAGCAAACAGAAAAATTATTAGAATTATTGGGCTTTAAAGTTGCAGATTTAAAAAATAAAGATAATTTAAATTCTTTAAGAGAAAAATTAAAATCTGTTAATGTCGAAGAAACTGCTAAAAAACTTGAAATCGGTGAAATGACTTTAGCAGATATAATATCAGAATTATCAAAACCAGGTCGTGATCCAAGAGAAGACATGCCAAAACCTGTTCTTCGTAGTGATGTTCTAAAATTTGAAGATTTAACAGAAGGAATGGTTCTTACAGGTACTGTTCGTAATGTTATAGATTTTGGTGCATTTGTCGATATTGGTGTAAAATATGATGGACTTGTTCATATTTCTGAAATGAGCGATTCTTATGTAAAATCTCCATCTGAAGTAGTTTCTGTTGGTGATATTGTAAAAGTTAAAGTTATAAAGATTGACCAAGAACGTAAAAAAGTTGGACTTTCTATGAAAATATAGCAAAAAACTGGATTTTAGGTATAACCTAAATCCAGTCTTTTTTTATTCACTAAGATATTTTTCTTGGATATCTTTTATTTTATCATAATCATTATTTAGTATATCAAGAAATACTTCTGCTATTTGAGGGTCAAATTGAGTTCCTTCACATTTTCTTATTTCATCTTTTACATGTTCAATATCAATCGGTCCTCTATAACTCCTTCTACTTGTCATTGCATCAAAAGTGTCTGCAACCGCTGCAATTCTTGCCAAATATGGTATTTCTTCGCCTTTTAATCTTGCTGGATAACCATTTCCATCATATCTTTCGTGATGATGTTTTACAATCGGTATAATATCTTTAAAAATTACTGCTGAGCTTAAAATATGTGCTCCTATTGATGGGTGGTTTTTTATTTCTGAATATTCATCATCTGTAAGTTTATCTGGTTTTAATAATATATTATCTGGAATTCCTATCTTTCCAATATCATGGAATAACCCACCTATTCTCAATGTTTTAAGTTGTTCTTCTGTCAATCCTAATTTTTGACCAATTAATACAGAATATTCTGCAACTCTATCTGAATGGCCTCTTGTATATGTATCTTTTGCTTCTACTGTGTATCTTAAAGTCTGTACAATATCTAAATATGCCTGTTCTAATTTTTCTTTTGAATCAGCTAATTCATCATTTATTTTCTTTATCTCATCCATTTGCTTTACTGATTTTAATCCAGACTCAATTAATAAAAGTAGTTGATCAAATTTGTCACTCTTTTCGCAATATCCTTGTATATCTAATCTTTTTATTGTTTCCAAAGGAGGAGCTAAATCTTTATGTCCTGTCAATAATAAAATATATAACTCTTTATTAAATTTTCTAATTTCTTCCACTACTTCATCACCATGTAATGGTGTCATCATGAAATCCAACAACATTAAATCAAAATGTTCCTGCCTAACTGTCTCAATCGCTTTAACAGGATCTGTTATACCTACAAATTCATAATTTGAATTTTCTAGAAGCACCCTTAATGAATCTAATATTCCGTTTTCATCATCTACACCAATTACTTTATATTTTCTTTCTCCATTTAATTGATTCTGAAGTGCTTTTCTCATTTTATTATCACCCTCTAATCCTCATTAATTTTCATATTTATTATTTATTGTAAATTATATTAGTTTACACTTTAAAAATCAAGTTTTTTTATAAAATTTATTTTATTAAAATTAATATATTTTAATTAATATAAATTTTATCATTCAATTAATCATATATACTATGTTTAAATAGACTTTATCTTTTCATTTTTATTACAAATATATTTCTTTTATGTTACATTTTATGTTTTTGTTTGATTTTTCTATATTGTCTTGATATACTAATTTTAAATGGAGGATATAATGGAAGAATTGCAATCTAATAATGATGTAAAAAATACTGTAACAGACATTATTGAATATAAAGAGGTTGAAGAACCCTGTGTAGCATTAACTATAATTGGTGAAAATCGTCTTACTAATGCTGAGGTTTTTGTTAAACGTGGTTTTAAATTTTCAATCAAAACATTTTTTTCTACTTTTGTTCTTACAATTCTGAATATGTTTATTTAAAAGATAGTTTTAATTTTCTGTACTTAAACTATCTTTTTTTATTTGACAATTATTTTTATAAATTGTAGTCTATTTGGATACACTACTCTCGAGAAGTTTACTGCTATACTTAACTATATCAACAATAAGGGAGTGATTTTTATGTCTTTATCTGATGCAATACGAGATAGAATTAAATTTTATCAAGATAAAAAAGATATGAGTCTTTGGGGATTATTTAAGTCATCAGGCGTACCTATGTCAACTTTAGCAGCTTTTATGAATGGAAGAACAGAATTATTAAAACTAGATACTTTGCTTCATATCTGCGAAGGTTTTGGTATAACTATTACAGAATTCTTTGAAAATGATATATTTAAAGAAGTTGAACAAGATTAATTTTAAAAGGGGCTGTAAAGCCCCTTTAATTCGTTTCTTATTTTGATTTTTTTATAGGAATAATTATATTAAAAGTCGTCCCTTTTCCATTCTCTGTCTCATAAGTAATATCTCCTCCAAAATGAGCCTTAATATTTGAATAAGACATATATAATCCAAGACCAGTTCCATTTTTTCCTTTAGTTGTAATCATTTCTTTAAACAACTTATCTTGTACCTCTTTTGGAAGTCCTCCAGCAAAATCAGTTATAGAAAATATAACATCATTTCCTTTTTTAGTAATCTCAAGCTCTATGTTTTGATCATGTTTGCCATCATAAGCTTGTATCGCATTTGAGATTATATTATTTACAACCTGCACTAAACTATTAACATCCCCTTTTAGTGTCTGGTTTTCGTCTATTTTCATTAAAACATTCATATATATGTAAGCATTTTTTAATTCATGTTTCATTAATATGTTTACTCTTTTTATAAGTTCTCCAACTGTAAAAGAATCGTCTTCATTGTTTACAAGAGCTACAGCTTGTCCTTTTACAGTTGTTATAATATCTGACATATATTCCAAATGTGCTCTTATTTTAGGAATCCATTCCTCCATATCTTTTGCAATATCATGATGATCCTGTGAATTTACTAATGGGTCATCTATAGATTCTTCATATTCATGTATTAAATTTTCAAGTCCTTGTACTGCACCTGCTATTGACATTATTGGTGTTTTCAAATTATGTGCAATTCCTCCTATTAATTGTCCTAATCCTGCTAAACGCTCTCTTTCCATCAATATCTCTTGGTTATTTTTGATAGTTTGCATATCTTCTTTATGTTGTGTTATATCTTTGAACAAAAACAGTGTTCCCAATGAGCTATTTTCTGAATTTATTGGTGTAATTTCAATTTTAAAGTATTTTTTTATTTCTGAAAAGTGCTGCTCAAATGATATTGTTTCATTTGTTGTATTTGCTTTTTGAATTGATCTTTCTATTTTAGAAATAGTTGATTTATTTATTTCTCTATCTTCTAAAAAATCTATAAAATTGTTGCTTCTCAATGTCTCAGCTTTTAGTTGAAATGTATTTAAAAATGTCTGATTAAAGTCTATTATTGCATTATCATCACTCAAAACCACATAGCCATCTGATATTCTATCAACTATTTTTTGCAATGCTATTGGTGCCAACTTGAATAAATCAAATTTAAATATTCCAATAGTAAAACAAATTATAGTCACAGAAAATGCAATCGGAGTTGCATATATTGACACACTTATACTACCTATACTTCCAAGCATATTAACCACTATTGGAGCTAGTGACCCAACAATTAGTAGTAAAGCTTGTTTTGAAAAAAAGCCTGAATTTTTTATAGAATATCTCAATAGTTTTATCAAAGATATAGCCAAAAGTAAATACGTATAATAAGTATGCACATAAAACCATGGCCCGTATGCTGTCGATAAACTCATTGAATATTCTTTGTAAAACAAATGATGTAAATCATTTGTCCAAAGTAAAATCAAAGATGTTATTGGTATAATCATTAACAGCAAATTTTCTTTTTTAAATATCATCTTCCCATTTTCAAATATAGATGTCATAATATAAAAAGCAACTGGTAAAAAACATATACTTATATAATACAAATCAAAAAAATATTTTAAATTAATATTATATTTATTTAAAAATATAATTTGTAATATCATACAAACTAGCCAAAACAATATTAAACCAAAAATTAATATAAATATCTTAGACAAATCTTTTTTTTCTTTAGGCTTTATAAGCTTTTTTAAAAATATTACTAATATAGCTGATACAAAAACAAGTATCCAAAAAACTATTGAATCTGTTGTTGACATGTTATTATATCTCCCCTCTTATCAATTTAATAAATCTAATTAAATATTCTCTTGAAATTACAGGCCAATCAAATCCGCATTTTTGGAGATATTTAATTGTAAACTCTGAGTTTAAAACTATATCACTATTATAATTTAAATGATAATTATTATCAAGGTCACTCGCTATATTTTCAAAATTTATTTTCTTTTTTTCGTCTTGTAAAATGTCTAATACCTTTTCCTTAAATTCTATCTCATTAACAACCTTCATTTCATATTCAAAATTCTTAATAATCTTAAAATAGCTCTCTAAAGTTATATAATTATGATTATATACATGAAAAATTCTATTTTGATTTGAAATATTAGTCACAATCTTATAGATAGCTTGTGCCGCTATATCTACAGGAGTAAATTCAAGAACACTATCTAATAGATAATCAGGAATCATTCCTAATTTCATAAAATCTGCTATTTTAGTCATAAATGCATTTTCCTTTACATTTTCTTGAAAAATCCCATCACTTAATCTTGGCATTAAATTTCCTAATCTCAAAATATATGCATCCACATTATGAGCTATCGCGTCAAGTACAATCGTTTCTGCTTCAAATTTAGTATATGTATATACATTGTCAAGGTACTGTCCTATATATAAAGAATTTTCATAAAATTCCACTTTATCCTCTTTAGAATTATAACTTGGGTTTATTTTTTTCCCTGAAACCCCAGTTGTTGAAATATGATAAAGTTTCTTGTTAAATTTTCTGCAGAATTCAACTATATAATTTACACTTTTTACGTTTGTATTGTAAAAATTATCATATAATCCGAAATGAGCCACATTAGCAGCACTATTTATTACTACATCAACATTATTAATGATTTCTAATAACTCTTCATCCTGTAGTCCAAAATTTGTTTTGCATATATCACCTTGAACAATAATAATTCTATTATTTATTAAATCTGTATATCTGTCTCCAAAGTAATAATTCAACTTTTGAATTAATTTCCTACTTGTTGATAGCCCTGGCTCTTTTCTTATTATGCAATAAACTTTTCCTTTCTCTTCTTTTATGAATTCTTCTAAAATATGTATTCCCAAATATCCTGTTGCTCCTGTAAGCAAAATGTTTCTCGGATGATATTCTTTTACTTCTGATTCCACTAAAGTTTGTTCCAATACTTTCAAAGAGCTATCTGGCAATTCTTCAATTTTATTATGTGCAAAATCTCCATTGTCAGAGTTTATTTTCTCTTCAATCTCACAAACTGTCGAGAATTTAAATATATCTGAATAAGAAATTTTATTTGTAATTTCTAACAATTCAATGTTTAATTTCATTGCTAATAGAGAGTCTCCTCCGAGTTCAAAAAAATCATCATTTATTCCAATAGGTTTTGTATTTAAAACATCTTCAAATATTTTAATCAATTTCTTTTGAAGCTTTGTTTTTGGAGCAACATACTCTTCATTACGTATATTTGTCAAATTTTTAGGCAATGGCAATTTTTTTCTATCAACTTTTCCATTAGGAGTATATGGGAATTCATCTAATGGAATATAATAAGATGGAATCATATAACGTGGCAAACTTTTTGCCAAATAATTTCTTACATCATTTATAGGAATTCTCTTATTAGCTACAAAATATGCCGAAATAAATTCTCTATTATCTATACTTTGTTTTACTACAATAGCTTTTTCAATATTAGGATATTTAGATATCAACGTTTCTATTTCTCCAAGCTCTATTCTAAGTCCCCTTATTTTTATTTGATTATCACATCTTCCTAAACATATAATATCGCCATTTTCCAAATATTTTCCTAAATCACCACTCTTATACATCAACGTATCCTTAATATATGGGTTTTTTATAAAACTCTTCTCTGTTAATTCAGTATTATTAAGATATCCCGCTGCAAGTCCATCTCCAGCAATATAAATTTCACCAACTACCCCTATAGGAACTGGCTTTAGACTTTTATCTAAAATATACATTTGATCATTATAAAATGGTTTTCCTATAGTAACAAAATCATCCTTTATTTCTGTCAATGTACAATAGTATGTCTCTGTTGGTCCATACCCATCATATATAACCATATTTCCAAAACTTTTTAATTTTTTTACTAATGTTATAGGCACTTGTTCCCCTGTCAAGGTTAAATATTCTAATTTCTTTAAACTTGGAATACTTTCAACATTGTTTACAAACATTTGCATCACAGATGGTGTTGCTTGAGTTGCTGTTACATTGTTTTTTACCATCAATTCATTTAGTAATTGAGGCGTTGTTTGCTCATTTTCATTTGCTATTACAACTGTTACTCCTCTTTGTAATGGAATTATAGCCTCATATGAAAATATATCAAAACTTACAGTTGAAATTGATACTATAGTTTGATGTTCTGGTTTTTTCAAATATCCTACATAATCGTTACAATAGTGTGCAAAATTCACAAGAGTTCTCTGTCTTTGCATTACACCCTTAGGTTTACCTGTTGAACCTGATGTAAAAATAATGTATAGTAAATCAGATAAATTATTTATATTTTTTATATTAGTATTAGGCAATGAATATATATCACTATTATCTAGGTCTATTATTACTTTATTTTTATAGTTAATTGTGTTTTCCACCTTTTTACTTGTTAGCAAAATACAAGCTGAAGAGGATTCAAGCATATAATTAACTCTGTCTTCAGGAAAACTTGGATCTATTGGAATATAAGTTCCTCCTGCTTTCATAACTCCAAGTATTGCAATAATCATTTCTAATGATCTTTTTACCATAATTCCAATCGTATCTTCCCTATTAATATTTTTTACATTTCTCAAGAAATATGCTAAACTATTAGCCTTTTCATTCAATTCTTTATATGTTAACTTTTCATCTCCAAATATAACAGCTATTTTATTTGGTGTTTTGATAACTTGCTCCTCAAATAATTCAGACATTGTTTTATTTTGAGGATAATCTACCTTTGTATCATTAAATTCATATAAAATTTTATTCTTTTCTTTTTCAGAGATAACTTCAATATCTTTTATCTTTATATCTATATCATTCATAATACAATCAATAGTATTCATATAATGTTCAAACATTCTTTCAATAGTTCGTTTTTTAAATAAATCTGTACGATATTCAATATTAATAACATGTGTTTTTGGTTTTACCTCAAATGATAGATTAAATTTTGAAATTCCATCATTTATTTCTACTATCTTTGTTTCTTTATCATTAAGATTAATGATATTCTCTTCTTTATTTTGATAAGTAAACATTACATCAAACAGTGGATTCCTTGAATTATCCATGGTTATTCCAAGTTTTTTTACTAATTCATCAAATGGATATGGTTGATATGATAAATCATCCAATATCTGTTCTTTTATTTCGTTTAAAAACTCTTTAAATGTCTTCTCAGGTTGTATATTGGCTTTTGTTACAATGTTATTTACAAACATTCCAATCATTCTCTTCATTTCATTTCTGTTTCTGTTTGCCATAGGACTACCTAAAGTAATCTCTTCTTGACCTGTATATTTATAAAGAAGTATATAAAAAGCTGATATAAATAGCATATATGGAGAAACACCTATTTTCTTTGCATATCTTGTTATTCTTCTAAATTTATGTTCATCAATTATATTAGTTATTTTATTACCATTATAACTCCTATTTGCAGGCATTTTATAATCATATGGCAAATTTAATTGTGATAATTCTGAATCTTTAAATTTATTTATCCAATAATTCTCTATTCTTTTAGCTTCTTCACTTTTATTCACATTATTTTCCCAAACAGAATAATCTTTGTATTGAATTGGAATTCTTTTTAAATTATCTCCATTATATAGTCTTTCAAATTCTATTATAAAATTATTTAAAGATGTTCCATCCATTACAATATGATGTGTTTCCATCAATACTAATGTTTTTTTATTATCTATATAATGTATTTCAACTCTAATTAATGGTGCTTTTTCTAAGCTAAACGGTCTTTTAAACTTTTCTTCTATTTCTTTAATTTCATTTTCTTTATTATAGAAAACAGGAATATCTATATGTATATCGTCATGTATTTTTTGCATTACTGTATCATTTTCTAATACAAATGATGTTCTTAATATTGTATGTCTCTCTATTATTTTTTCAACAACTTTCTTTACTTTATCATAATCTAATATTTCATCCACAAGTATTCCACCAGGCATATTATATACAGTATTGTCTTCACCTATCATTTTGCAATTATAATATATCCTCCTTTGAGCAGATGATAGTGGATAAAATTCTTGGATAGGTGCTTTTTCGATTTTTATTTTTGACATATCTTTAGTTGGAACTAAATTAATATAATCTGATATATCTCGTATTCTGTAATTTGATAATATATCTTTTATATTTATTTGTACATTAAATTTAGATAATATTTTTGTTGATAAAGTTATGGCTGTTAATGAGTCTCCACCAAGGTTTAGTAAAGTATCATTAATACTTATATTATATATATGCAACATTTTACTTATTATTTTAACCAATTCTCTATCAATTTCATTTCTTGGTGCAACAATATTATTCTCTGTTTCGTCAACTTTAAGATTCGGCAACATTTTTCTATCTATTTTTCCATTTGGGGTCTGTGGTAATTTGTCTAATTTTATAAAATATTGTGGAACCATGTATTGAGGTAATTCTTCTGTCAATTCTTCTCTTAATTCATTATTTATAGTTTCAACATCTTCGTTTGAAGAAGTATAATAAGCAATTAAAGCATCATGTCCGCTATTTAAAGTCTTCTTTACAACAACTGTTTGTTTAATATGACAATTATTTTCTATAATTTTTTCTATTTCCCCTAGTTCTACTCTAAATCCACGTATTTTAACTTGAAAATCAGTTCTTCCCAAATGTATTATTTCACCTTTATCAGTATAATAAGCTAAATCATTTGTATTATAAATTATGTCATTTTCTTTAAAATAATTAGAAATAAATTTCTCCGCATTTAGCTCATCTCTCTTCAGATATCCATTAGATACACCAGTTCCCCCTATATATAATTCACCTGGAACATTTGTTGGTAACAACTTGTGGTTTTTATTTAAAATATAACATTGTGTATTTGCAATCGGTTTTCCTATTGTTATTATTGTCTCTTTTGTCAAATCTTTCACAGTTGACCATATTGTTGTCTCTGTTGGACCATACATATTAAATATATGAGCTTGTGTCACTTTCTGCATTTTTTCTAATAACTTATTTCCTATTGCTTCTCCACCAACTAATATTTCTGTTAGATTTTTAGTAAATTCTAAATTGCATTTATCTTCAAAAATAGTTGAATATCTTGATGGTGTTGTTTGAATCATATTAACTTTATTTTCTATGCATAATTTATTTAATAATGTTGGCATATTTTGTTCCTCTTCATTTGCAATAACTAAAGTCATTCCAGATGTTAAAGAGCACCACATCTCTAGTCCAAATATATCAAAACATATCGTTGTTACAGATATCATAGTTTTATTTGAGTTAAAATCAATTAATTGTTTCATTCCATTTACAAAGTTATTCAAATTTCTATTCGTTACTCTAACACCTTTAGGCTTTCCAGTTGAACCTGATGTATATATCACATAAGCCAATGAACTAGAATTACTTTTTAATTCAACGTTTTTATCATAATTTTGGTATATTTCATTATTTTCTAATCCTATATTAATGGTTACACTGTTATTTAACTCATTCTCTTTAGTCCTATCATTTACTAATACAATCTTTGTCTCACTATCTTCAATCATATATATTATTCTATCTATTGGATATTCTGGATCTATTGGAAGATAAGTTGCGCCACATTTTAATATTGCTATTATCGCAATAATCATCTCTGGAGAACGGTTAACCATTACCGATACAATATTATCTTGTTGTACACCTGCCTCCTTAAGCTTATTAGCAAGTTGATTAGCTCTTTCATTTAATTCACTATATGTTAATTTTATTCCATTACTTACAATAGCAATCTTGTCTGAGTTTTTTATAACTTGTCTCTCAAATGAATTAATAACAGTATTACTTTCATCATAATCCATAGCAGTATTATTAAACTCTACAAGTAATTTTTCCTTTTCTTCAGGTGTAACAATATCAATATCATTTAATTTAATATTCTCATTAGAAATCACTTGAAAGATAATATTTAAAATTCTATCATGAACCTCTTCTATATCTTTTGAAGTATATATACTTGTCTTATAATCATATGCAATATTTAGATTGCCTGTATCATTTATATCATATATATGAATATCCATATTATCAGCACAGCAACCATTAAAAGTCCATTCAGTTCTATAATTTATATTTTCCTCAGTCTGTTTTGCATTTGTTATTTGATATGATAATAAAATATTATATAAATTAGGAATGTTTTTATTCTTTTCCCTCAAATTCTCTAACAATGCTTGATATGAATACTTTTGATGCTTTAGCATACTAATTGAATCAAGTGCAATATTTTTGGCAAACAACTTAAAATCCAATGCTTCATCTAAATTAATTTTAAATGGAATCATATTAATAAACATTCCAGCAGCATTCTTTTCCTTAAAATTAGTTCTATTTAATATTGGTGTTCCTATAACAAATTCACTCAAATTAGAAATTTCACCTATATATATAGCATAAATAGCCATAAAAAAATTATACAAAGAAATTTTATTGGCTTTGCAATATTCCTTTATTTTTGAAACATAATTACTTTCTAATTCATATTGTTTTCTTTCGCCACTAGGATTATTAGTATCTATTCTATCTTTAATACTACCTGGAATTGAAGCAACTTCTGGTAATATTTTAAATTTCTCTTCCCAATACGCCTTATCTTTTTGATATTTTTCACTTTTTATGTAATCTTGCTCAGATTTAATATAGTCTATATATGAATATATAGCCTTTGTTTCGATTTCTTTATTTTGTTTTAGTGCTGAATATGTTTTGATTATTTCATTACAAATGAACGCAAGTGTCCACGCGTCTGAAATCAAATGGTGAATATTGAGCATAAAGGCCCCTTCTCCATTTTTAAACTTAAAGATATAAAATTTAAATAATTCTGAATTTTCTAACTTGAATGGTATTCTAACAATTTTGTTTCTTTCTTTTTCTAATTCTTTTGAATCCTCAACATTAATAATGTCTATCTGTATTTCTTTTCGTTCAGATAGCAGCTGTTTAATTTTCTCGTTTTCTCTCTTTAATTTTAACCAAAAATTATCATGTTTTTGGCACACAATTTGTATTGACTCTTTTAATTTTTCAAAGTCAACTTGTTCATCTATTATTGCTGTCCCACATATATTGTTTATACTACTTCCTTTGTAATATTGTTCTGTTACCCAGATTGATTTCTGAGAGTTCGTTAAATTCCCCATTTTTTAACACCCTTTTTTACTTTATTTCTTTCCAATATATTGCATATAGTCCACGCTACTATATTATAACATTACTTTACAAATTTTGCAAATTTTTGTTTTTTTGCCTAAAATCTCCTTCTGCAAAAAGAGAATCTTAACATTAATTAAACTTTTTGATTATATTTTAAATAATTGTTTCATACTTATAAAAATGAATTTGGAGGGCTTTTTATGTGGAAAAAAATTAGGAACATACTAATAATTATTTTAATTGTAAGTGTTTTAGCCGGAATTTCATATTATCTTTATACTACATATAATAAAATAGATATTACTCCTGAATATGAAATAAAAAGAATTGAATCCACAGTTCCTCTACAAACTGTGGATAATGTTGAACAAAAAAGTCAAACTGTTGCTGATATGTTAGAAAAAGTTTCACAAAGTGTTGTTGGTATTTCTAAAATAAAAACACGTTCAAATTCTATCTTTTCCTCAAGTAATTCCATTAATGAACTTGGATTAGGTACTGGAATAATTGTCTCTAATAATGGATATATATTGAGTAATTGTCATGTGACTGGCGAAAAATCTTCAACATGCTATGTAACCCTAGAAAATGGAGCCACTTACGAAGGTTCAGTTGTTTGGTGTGACTCGGATTTAGATTTATCTATAACAAAAATTAATGCAAATAATTTAAATTATGCAACAATAGGAGATTCTTCTAACATTAAATCAGGAGAAACTGTTTACGCTATTGGTAATCCTATCGGATATGAATTTAGACGTACAATTACATTAGGTATTATAAGTGCAACAAATAGAACTGTTAAAATTGAAGAAAATAATTCTGTTTCATATATGACTGACTTAATTCAAACAGATGCTTCTATTAATCCCGGAAACAGTGGAGGCCCTTTGATAAATCCATATGGCGAAGTTATTGGTGTTAATACAGTAAAAATTACTACAGCAGAGGGAATCGGATTCGCTGTTCCCATAAATGTGGTAAAGCCTGTCATTGAAAAATTTGTTACAACAAATAAATTTGATGAACCTTACCTAGGGATCTATGCTTATGATAAAGAAGTTATTCCTTACATTTCTTCAACTTCAAATTTCACTTCTGGTATTTATGTTGTTCATATATCTGAAAAAAGCCCAGCCATTTCTAGTGGTATTCAAAAAGGCGATATTATTACTTCTGTTGACAATACTTCTGTTAATAATATGATTGAACTTAGAGAATATATATATACTAAATCCCCAGGAGATACTATCTCTATTAATATTAATCGTGGACATATTACTAGAACTTTTGATATTGTATTAAAATAAATACAGTGTGTATGTTCTCAATTTTAAACTTACACACTGGTTTATATAACTTATCTTTTTTTAGAAAACAGCCCCAATAAGGGGCTGCTCTTTGTAAAAATGGTAGGTTCCTTTAGATAGCATCCATAAAGCTATCTATGTCCCCTTCTGTCGGGAAAAGAATCGAAAAACTTACAGTAATCTCGATATCTCCCTCTAACTTGCAAGGCTGAGGAATCTTTGGGTATGGAATTCCTTTAAATTCCCTTGCCAAGCAAACAACTTCCAGTACATCTTGGAGCATTGTCTGCTCACACTCTCTTGATGGGCTTTCGCCTCTTGCCTCCATAACTGGGAAGAGTCCACTCTTCTTTTCAAAGGTCCAATCAATAGGAACATACGTCATTTTTCAAACCTCTTTTCTAAAAGAAATATCATATATATATGTTAACACATTTTCTTTTAAATTTCAATACTTTTTTAGTTGCTATAAAACTTTAGACTTTATAATGCATCTTCTAATTCTTCTTCTGAATATCCAAAAGTATAATCTTCATCTTTACCATGTGATGCCCAGATTCGAGCTGCATCATCTACGCTAATTGATTCTCCAGAATCTCTATCTTCTGTATATTCATTATATGAGTCAAATCCAGAGTCCTCAAATTCTTCTAATTCATAATCTTCAAGAATTTCACTTTCATCTATATTGTTTAAATATCCACATTCTTCACAAATCCACGTTCCACAGTCTGCATCAAATCCAGATTGGTCATTTAAATATGCATTGCATTCATCACAATACCAATCATAATCATTTAAATTTTTCATTCTATACCTCCTGAAATTTATTTTATTTGTTATATCATATAATCCTTATTGTTTCAATATTTTTATAAAAAATGCTTTCAGATAAAGAAAAAAAAATTAAATCAGACAATATTTTAAAATTAATAAAGAGCCATTACCAGTATTAAAGGTTTTGGCTCTCTTAATTCTATAATATTTATATCAATTTATAATTTAATTTGCTCTAGCCTTAGCAATAAATCTTTTTGTTGCATGTGTACTTCCATTGTCATAATAATTAGTTTCAGTATAATAAAATATGGAGGTGTTGCTATGGAATCAGTCGAAAATGAAATAACAAGAGACTTTTTTTACAGCCCCTTTATATTCTTTTATTGATATTTGGTCATACATCATATCTTCTTGCAATTGATTTCTTACATATTCAGCTATTCTTTTAGCATTTTTACCTACCGTGTCTACATAGTAGCCACGACACCAGAAACTTCGTTGGCCAAATTTATATTTCAAATTTGACCACCTCTGGAAAATTATGAGGCTGCTTTTGCCCTTTAATATTCCCATATATTTTGATACTGATAGCTTCGGTGGTATTTCCACAAACATATGAACATGATCTGGGCATACTTCAGCCTCTATAATTTTCACTCCTTGCCAATCTGAAATATCTCGCAATATTTTTCCTATTTCTAATCTTTTCTGACCATAAAAAATTTTTCTCCTATATTTAGGTGTAAATACTATATGATATTTGCAATTCCATTTTGTATGTGATAAACTTGAAACTGTATCATATGTAGTACTTTCTTCTTTAGCTTTTTTATTAAATATACTATACTATTCATGATACGCAACTCCTTTCATTTATTTTATCGTTATGCGTCGAAACATATTGATATTATAACATGAAAGGAGTTGCTTTGCTTCAAAGCTAAAGCTTATGTTACTACCGGCATAGCCGGAAGATTATTTACATTAAAACCAGGACCTCTACATTGTAGAGGTCCTGACCGACAAGGTTACAGTGCTTCAACAAGCACCTCAACCTTCAGTACTCGCTCCCATCCAGCATGCTCGAACGCATACTCGGTTTCTTCCTTCCCCGTTGCTGGGTTAATCAGGATTCTTCCTGTCTTCACCCGGTTCGCCTTAGCCCGAATGACGGGCTTCTGGTTATTACGGGGGTTAGTGAGTTCCGCTAGGATGGCGGGAGGCAGTACCACTGCCAGAATGTCGCAATCGGACCCAGCTTCCACCACGTCCTTCCAGCTTTTTACGGACTGGTCGAATTTCTTCAATTCAACCCTTCCGTAAATTCGTTCCAAATCTTCCATCTGGGATTTGGTCATCTCATGCCGGCTCAGCCACAGTACCTTAGTCTTCTTCATTTTTTTATCTCCTTTGCATTTGCATTATTGGTGTGTTCCCCAAGTTGTTTGGAGTGTTTACTAGTACATCACCGTACTTCATATGCAATTATACCACATTATGTTAATCTTGTCAAACTAATTCAATACTTTCAATGATTTTCATGGCTTTTTCCGATTAGTTAACACTATGCCACGCAATAAAAAAACTTCCAAATCTGCTTAAGAATAATGGCGCAGCTGATAGAATTTCGGTGGAAAACCTATTTTCAAACAAATTTAACACTTAAAAATTCAACCTAATTCACTACATAGGTATTAAAATGTATGATGGCTTAGGCTAATTTTCTATACACTTTTATCACAAAATATATTTTTGTTTATTTAGAATAAAAGAAAAAATATATTCAATAATAAAAGGAAAGAAATATGTATGAAAAATATATTCAAATAATAAATAATAATGGAGGAATTATTACTTCAAAAAATGCAAATAAAAATGGAATTTCTAGAACTATTTTATCTAAAATGGTAAAAAATAAATTAATTAAACGAATAACTTATGGAATATATGTTACAGATGAATTTATATATGATGAACTGTTTATTTTTCAAATGAAACATCCTAATACTGTATACTCTTTTAATACAGCTTTATACTTTCTTAATAAAAAAGAAAGGACTCCAGAAAAATTTGATATAACAACTACAAGAAATAATAGTTTAGGGTATTGTAAAGATATTGTAAATATTCATAGAGTTAATAATGGAATGATAGAGATAGGAAAAATAAAGGTTTCAACTAATACTGGTAAAGAAGTATTCTAATATAATATTGAAAGGACAGTTGTAGACATTATTTCAAATAGAAATGTAATAGAAATTGAATTAGCAAATAAAGTTATAAGAAAATGTATTAAAAAAAGGGATTTTAATGTAAATCTTATGTTTGAATATGCCAAAAAAATTAAAGTATATGATAAAGTAAAAAATTATATGGATGCTATAGATAAAAAATTCAAAAAGTTTAATGGATAAAGCAAGAAATATTGCTAATAAAAATAATATTACAGTTAATGAAGTGCTACAAAACTATATGTTTGAAAGAATTTTAGAAAGACTAAGTATATCTAAATATAAATACAATTTTATATTAAAAGGTGGATTACTACTATCATCAATTATGGGGATTGATACTAGAACTACCATGGATATGGATACATGTATAAAAGGAATCAACCTAACAGATCAAGAATTATACGAAGTATTAACAGAAATATTATCAATTAATATAGATGCCAATGTAACTTTTACTATAAAAAATTTTAAGCCAATAAGAGAAGAAGACACCTATGGTGGATTAAAATACCATCTTATTGCTACATTGATGGAATAAAAGTAAACTTAAATATTGATATAGCAACAGGAGATATTATTACACCTCAAGAAATAGAATACAAAGAAATAATACATATAATAAAAGAAAAATTGTTATAACACACTATAGATACTATATGAAGAAACTATAAAATAAACAAATAATTGGAGGGAAAAATACATCGTTAAGAGAAAAATAAAAACCATCAAATCTGCTTGAGAATAATGGTGCAGCTGATAGGACTTGAACCTACAACCTCTTGGTTCGTAGCCAAGTGCTCTATCCAGTTAAGCTACAGCTGCATATCTAAACAATATATATTATACTGTTATTTTAGCAATTTTTCAAGTTTTTTTTGAAACTTTTTTACATTTTTGTTGCTAAATTTGTATATAAGTTAAGGCAAAAGGCCTCTTGAAATATAAGTTTTGAATGGAATGACGAATGTGCATGAAGAAATTTTAGAAATTCTTTGAAATTTTATGGAAAGAGTTCACGAAAGTGGAAGGGTGCCATAAAATAAATTAGAATTTCTTAAATTTCGTAATAAACCGAGGAATGTAATAAAAAAATTATATTTCAAGAGGCCTTTTGCCTCTCTTCTTCTAGTACATTCCACCCATTCCATTATCCATTTCATGGTTATTTCCACATCCACAGCCTTTAGGTTCTGGTGCATCTGTTACTAAGCTTTCAGTTGTTAATACCATAGCTGCGATTGATGCTGCATTTTGTAATGCACTTCTTGTAACTTTAGTTGGGTCAACAATTCCAGCCTTTTTCATATCAACATATTGTTCCTTATCAGCATCAAACCCAAATCCAACTGCTGATTTCTTTACATTTTCCAAAATAACTGCTGGCTCTAATCCTGCATTTCTTGCAATTTGTTTAACTGGTTCTTCTAATGCTTTTAATACTATTTCAGCACCTAATTTTTCTCCACCATTTAAAGACTTAGCAATTTTTTCAACTGCTGGAATAATATTTACATATGCTGTACCTCCACCAGCTACAATGCCTTCTTCTACTGCTGCTTTTGTTGCAGAAAGAGCATCTTCAATTCTTAGTTTCTTGTCTTTCATTTCAACTTCTGTTGCTGCTCCAACGCCAATTACTGCAACTCCTCCAGCAATTTTAGCCAATCGCTCTTGTAAGTTTTCTTTATCAAATTCACTCTTTGTCTCTTCAATTTGAGCTTTTATTTGTTTTATTCTAGTTGAAATTTCTTCTTTTTTACCTGAACCATCAACAATTATAGTATTTTCTTTTTGTACTTTTATTTGTTTTGCTCTACCTAATTGTTCTATTTGTGTATCTTTTAATTCCATTCCTAAATCTTGTGAAATTACTTCTCCACCTGTTAGAATTGCAATATCTTCTAGCATAGCTTTTCTCTTATCTCCAAATCCAGGTGCTTTAACAGCTACAACATTTAATACTCCTCTTAATTTGTTTAATATTAATGTTGATAATGCTTCACTTTCAATGTCATCACAAATTATTACTAACTTTCCAGATGATTGCATTAAATTTTCTAGTAATGGTAATATTTCTTGAATATTGCTTATTTTTCTATCTGTTATTAATATATATGGATTATCTACTATTGCTTCCATTTTTTCTGTATCTGTTACCATATAAGGAGACACATACCCTTTATCAAATTGCATTCCTTCTACTACATTTAATTCTGTATTTGATGTTTTTGACTCCTCGATTGTTATTACTCCATCTTTTGATACTTTTTCCATGGCATCTGCAATCAAACTTCCAACTTCTGAATTATTTGCAGAAATACTTGCAACTCTTGCAATATCCTCTTTTCCATTAACTGGTGATGTAATTTCCTTTAGCTCCTCAACTGCACTATCAACAGCTTTTTCAACACCTCTTTTAATTGCCATAGGATCTGCTCCTGCTGCTACATTTTTAACACCTTCTTTTATCATAGCTTGTGCTAATACTGTTGCTGTTGTAGTTCCATCTCCTGCAACATCATTTGTTTTAGTAGAAACTTCTTTTACTAAGCGAGCTCCCATATTTTCAAATTTATCTTCTAATTCAATTTCTTTTGCTATTGTTACACCATCATTTGTAATAAGTGGTGCTCCAAAACTTTTATCTAATACTACATTTCTTCCTTTTGGTCCTAATGTAACTTTAACTGTGTCTGCTAATTTATTAACACCTTCTAATAATGATTTTCTTGCATCTTCTCCAAATTTAATTTGTTTAGCCATAATTATCCTTCCTTTCTCTTGGGCAATTTGGGGTCGGTTCCGTTTTTGCCCTTTCTAACTATTCTACTATTGCTAATATGTCTTCTTCTCTTAAAATAACATATTCTTCGCCTTCATATTTTACTTTTGTTCCACCATATTGACTTACAACAACATTGTTGCCTTTCTTTACTTCCATTGTTTCTCTCTTGCCATCTACCATCCTCCCTGGTCCGACTTCAATTACCTCTGCAACTTGTGGCTTTTCTTGAGCTGAGCTTGCTAAGATAATTCCACTTTTGGTAGTTTCTTCCTTTTCTTTCATCTTTACTAATACTCTGTCTGATAATGGTTTTATCATATTTCTTCACTTTCCTTTCATTATTATAATTCACAAAATGTTTATCATTTTATGTTTTTGGCACTCTTTATGTTTGACTGCTAATAATATATACCCTATTTTATCCTTTGTCAATAGTTTTATTTAATTTTCACATAAAGTTCACAATTACATTCAAATTATTTTATGCAAGTTATTTTAATTTTAGAACAAATAAGAAAAACTTTGAAAGTACTCATTATGGTAGACTTTTATATACAAAAAAATATACAATCTTAAAGTTTAACAAGGTATTCTAAATTTGTTGCAAACAAATTTAAAATAGCAAAGTGTCCACAGTTAAACGATAAAATTATATATTTCTTTCCTAGTATCTAAATTATACTTTTAGCAGCCTCTATTAATCCAACAAATAATGGAGCTGGTCTATTAGGTCTCGATTTAAACTCTGGATGAAATTGTCCAGCTATAAAATATGGATGATTTTTATATTCTACAATTTCAACTAATTTTCCATCAGGAGATGTTCCAGAGCAAATTAAGCCCGCATTTTCTAATTTTTCTTTGTATTCATTATTATACTCATATCTGTGTCTATGTCTTTCAGAAATTTTTTCAGCACCATATAATTGTTTTGCAAGTGTTCCATCTTTTATTATACATGGATAAGTTCCAAGCCTCATTGTTCCTCCCTTTTTGTCTATGCCTATTTGTTCTTCCATTATGTGGATAACAGGATTTGATGTTGTTTCATTAAATTCAGATGAATTTGCATCTTTTAATCCTAGAACATTTCTTGCAAATTCTACAACTGCCATTTGCATTCCTAAACAAATTCCTAAAAATGGGATATTATTTTCTCTTGCATATTTAATTGTTTCAATTTTTCCTTCTACTCCTCTATTTCCAAATCCTCCAGGTACTATAATTCCTTGTAACCCTGACAATTTTTCTTTTGCTGTTTCTGGATTTATTGATTCACAATCTATTAATTTTATACTTACCTTAACTTTATTTGCAAATCCTGCATGATGTAAGCTTTCAATTACTGATAAATATGAATCATCTAATTTAATGTATTTTCCAACTATTGCAATATTTACAGTTTTATCTCCAATACTTCTTACATTATCTATCAT
>ERZ825670.1357-NODE-1357-length-27221-cov-6.697674_pt1 | contig 27221 bp, 24 predicted proteins | sample MGYA00519929_ERZ825670 | MGnify/ENA primary metagenome ERZ825670 (study PRJEB31778, sample SAMEA3449207) | human gut metagenome | biome: human gut; feature: human-associated habitat; material: faeces | place: United Kingdom | collected 2010/2012 ...
AGCTCGGTAAGACTACCGATCAGCGTATGGCGATGCTCCGTCAGCAGGTCACCGACCTTCTGGACAACGGCAAGATGGAAACGACCGTCACCCGCGCCAAGGAGATCAAACCCCTGGCTGAGAAGATGATCACCCTCGGCAAGAAGGGCGATTTGGCGGCTTATCGTCAGGCGATGGCTTTCATCACCCGCGAAGACGTCTGCAAGAAGACCTTCAAGGAGCTGGCCCCCGCCTATGCTGAGCGCAACGGCGGCTATACCCGCATCGTCCGCACCGGCGTTCGCCGCGGCGACGCTGCCGAGACGGCCATCATCGAGCTGGTCTAAGCATAACAGCGTAAGTAAAAAGTCCTTTTGTATGGCAGATCGCGAAGCCATACAAAAGGACTTTTTATGCTTCTCTGCCGCATGGTCGGAAACGCCCATTTTCCTTGCGGCGCAAAACGCCCTCTGTTGCACGCCGCAGTGCATCGGAGGGAAAAGAATGATCCGCGGCCCGTCCCGCAGGGATAAGCGCGCCGCCGGGCGCATAAGCTCCTCCGAGGGGGCGATGGAATGACAAGGAAAAAGCGGCGGGCGCTGCTGTGTATGCTCGCCGTACCGCTGCTGGCGCTTGCGCCGCGTTCGGAGGAAAGTCTGCCGGCCTCTGCCGCGGAGCCGGCGGCTATGCCGGAGAAATATGTGGCGCTGACCTTCGACGACGGCCCATGGCCCGAGACCACCGAGCAGCTGCTCGACGGCCTCGCGGAGCGGGGCGCCAAGGCGACCTTCTTCCTGATCGGCGAGCAAATCGCCGGGCACGAGGACACCGTGCGCCGCATGGCGGACGAGGGACATCAGGTCGGCAGCCACACCTTTACGCACATGGATCTCAGCCGCGGCGACCCCGCCGAGCGCCTGCGCGAGATCGCTGCGACCGACGAGACGCTGCGCGCGCTTCTTGGCGACGGAGTCTATTGGCTCCGCCCACCGTGGGGCTTTCTCGCCCCGCAGACCGCCGCGGCGGTCGAGGTGCCGATGGTCTACTGGTCGCTGGATACGGAGGACTGGCGCAGGCTGGACGCCGACGCTGTGGCGCAGGACATCATCGACCATGCCCGCGACGGCGACATCATTCTCCTGCACGACCCTTACGCCACAAGCGTCGAGGCGGCGCTGCGCGCCATCGACGCCCTGACCCCGCAGGGCTACCGCTTTGTCACCTTGGAGGAGCTCTTTCGGCAAAAGGGCGTCGAGCCGGAGCCGGGAAAGCTCTACATCCGTCCCGACGAGCTCAAGCGGATCGCGTGAGACAGAGAAAAAGAGCTGCCGAAGCGAGGCTTCGGCAGCTCTTTTCGATTACAGTTTGTCGAATATGCGCGAAAAATTACAGCATGTTGAGAACGAGCGTCAGGACGATGAACGCAGCGCCGACCCACTTGGTCGCGCGGGCGAGCTTGGCGTCCATGCTCTTGGCCTTGTTCTTCGCCATAAAGGAATCGGCCACGCCGCCGATGGCGCCGCTCAGGCCGGCGGACTTGCCGCTCTGGAAGAGCACGATGCCGATGACGATCAGACCGCAGATGAGCTGAAGAATGGTGATAAACAGTTCCATAACAGGAGACCTCCAATCAGTTGATAAACGCAGAACGCGCTGTATTCACAGGATGTAATCATACCACAGTCCCGGACAAAAAGCAAGCGGAAATTAGCAGTTTTTCACCCAAAACGCAGCGAATGTGCAAAGTCCCAAGGGACCTTGCACATTCGCAGTAAGCTCCGGCGGGAAGGAAGATCGGGATGGGGGTGGCCGGAGTTTCCTCGGTAGCGGATAAATATGAATTTATATTCGCGAATCAAAATGATGACATAGTATAAGAGGATATTCATGCAAAGTCAATCGGTTTGATATTTAAAATTCACGCACAATAATTAAATTTTCTTATGCAAAATGACAAGAATCCGCTGCAGATGCAAAAGAGACTTGCAATCCAAAAAGAAAAGAGATAAAATACGAAAAAATTGAGCAAATACCGAATGAAAATACGCAAAACGGCTGTATACGCCGAATGAAATTTCAAAAGTACAAGGGCGCATCTCGGCTCGTTCGCGAGATGTGCGGGAAGTGAGGATAGGATATGAATACGACCTACGGAGTGCTCAACAACTCAAGCCTGATCATTGATACCGACAAGCTGCGCGAAAACGTACGCACGATCCTGCGCTCGCTCCCGGCGGGGACAAAGCTCATCCCCGTCGTCAAGGACGACGCCTACGGCATGGGAATGGTCGGCGTCGCGCGGACGCTCAGCGCCTTTCCGGAGATCGGCTGCTTTGCCGTCGCCAACGTCTCCGAGGGCGTGACGCTGCGCCGTGAGGGCATCCGTCAGGACATCCTGATCATGGGCAGCACGCTGCCGTTCCAATATGTGCCGGCGGTCGAATGCGACCTGACCGTGACCGTCTCGCGCCTCGGCATGGTGCCGGAGCTTGCGGAGGTCTGCAAGGCGCAGAGCAAGCCGCTGAACGTGCAGATCAAGCTGGAGACCGGTATGCACCGCATCGGCGTGGAGCCGGGCGAGGAGCTCGCCGCGCTGATCGGGGAGCTCAAGGCGGCGCAGGAGTGGGTCCATGTCACCGGTGCGTTCTCCCATTTCGCGTGGCCCGGCAACGCCGAGGTCTGCGAGGTGCAGTATAAGAAGCTGCTTGCCGGCGTGGAGCAGCTCAAGGCGGCGGGCATTCCGGTCCCGATGTGCCACATCAGCGCCTCGGAGAGCTCCGAGCTTTTCCCGCAGTACGCGCTCGACGCCGTGCGCATTGGCCGCCGGCTCTATATGGACCATCCGAAAAAGCCGCTCGGCAACATTCAGGAGGTCGTCTCCTGGCGCAGTTATCTCACCAACGTCAAGCAGCGCCACGCGGGCGACTCGCTCGCCTACTTCGGCAAGTACGTTCTGGATAAGGATACCGTCGTGGCGACTGTCGGCGTCGGCTACGGCGACGGCCTGAACGAAAAGCTCGTGGCGTGCCACGCGCCGGTGCTCGTGGGCGGCAAGCGCTGCCCGCTGCTGGCGTGCTGCATGGACCAGTGCTTCGTGGACGTCACCGGTGTAGAGGATGCCAAGGTCGGCGACGAGATCACCTTCTTCGGCTACGACAGCGATGGCAACTTCCTCTCCTCGCAGGAAACGGCGAACCTCATCGGCGACGACGAGGGCTGCGGCCTGACCTCCGCGCTGATGCACCGCGTCGCCCGTGTATTCCACTGATTTCCGCGCGGCGTGTGCCGCGTGTGCCAGTGAACGGTTATTTTTGCATACATCGTTGCATAATTTTTGATATTACGGTATAATAGCCGCAGAACCACGCATGAAATAACATACGGTGGGGGTAGGCTATGAAGAGCAAGCGACAGGAGAAGATCCTTGAACTGATCGCGCAGTACGCGATCGAAACGCAGGAGGAGCTGCTCGAGCGGCTTTCCGAGTGCGGCATCCCCAGCACGCAGGCGACCGTTTCCCGCGACATCAAGCAGCTGCATCTGTATAAAGAGCCGTGCGGCGGCGGACGCTACCGTTACGCCTCCTCGGCGCGTTCGACGGGCTGCGACTTTAACGACCGGCTCCAGCGCATCCTGCGCGAGTGCAGCCTGAGTGTGGACTACGCGCAGAACCTTGTGGTCCTCAAGACGATGCCGGGCCTTGCCAGCGCGGCGGGCGCGGCTTTCGACGCGATGGACGATCTGCCCGCCATGATTGGCTGCGTCTGCGGCGACGATACGGTGCTCGTCGTCATGCGGGACGAAGCCTCGGCGCAGAGCTTCTGCGAGGAGCTGAGCGGACTGTGCAAGTAAAAAACGATCGGAAAAGGCAAGGCGCCCGCCTTGCCTTTTCTCCTGCCCTGTGCTATAGTTTTCCGAGAATCTCAGGAAGGCAGGTCACGCCATGAAAGCAGAAAGAGCCTATCCCCGCTTCACCATCACCGCCAAGGGGACCCGCTGGGTCGAGGGCGGCCACCCGTGGATCTACGCGCAGGAGATCGTCTCCGCGCCCGAGGGCGTGGAAAACGGCGCGCTCGTGGACGCGGTGAGCGAGAAAGGGAAATACCTTGGCAGCGGTTTTTTCTCCCGCGAGAGCAAGATCCGTATCCGTCTGCTCTCCCGCAACGCGAACGACCGCTTCGATGCGGACTTCTGGCGCCGCCGCATCCGCTACGCCTGGGACTACCGCATGACGGTCATGGGCGCGGACGTTTCCTGCTGCCGCGTCATCTTCGGCGAGGCAGACGGCTTCCCCGGCCTGACGGTGGATCGCTTTGAAAACCTGCTCGTCACGCAGACCCTCTCCGTCGGCATGGAGCGCATCAAGGAGATGCTTTTCCCGCTGCTCGTCGAGGTCCTCGCCGAGGACGGTGTTGTGATCGACGGCGTTTTCGAGCGCAATGACGCGGCCATCCGCACCCTTGAGGGTATGGAGCAGGGGAAGGGCTGGTTCCCGCTCGAGGGCAGGGACGTGCCCGCGAGCGCCGTGACGGAGATCTGCGAGAACGGCGTCTATTACCGCGTGGACGTGGAGAACGGTCAGAAGACCGGCTTCTTCCTCGACCAGAAGTATAACCGCCTCGCGGTCGCGCGCCTTGCCCGCGGTCGCCGCGTGCTCGACTGCTTCACCCACACCGGCTCCTTTGCGCTCAACGCCGCGCGGGGCGGCGCGGAGCACGTCACCGCCGTGGACATCTCGCAGAGCGCCATCGACATGGCCCACGCGAACGCCGTGCGCAACGGGCTGGAGGGCCGCATGGACTTCCTGACCGCGGACGTGTTCGACCTTCTCACCGAGCTGGAGAAAAGGGGCGGCAAGCCGTATGACTTCATCATCCTCGACCCGCCGGCCTTCACCAAGTCGCGCAAAACGGTGAAAAGCGCCGAGCGCGGCTATAAGGACATCAACCTCCGCGCCCTGCGGCTGCTGCCGCGCGGCGGCTACTTCGCCACCGCCTCGTGCAGCCACTTCATGCCGAGCGAGCTGTTTGAAAAAATGCTGCGCTCCGCCGCGCTGGACGCGGGCGTGGAGCTGCGCCAGATCGAGGCCCGTCAGCAATCCCCCGACCATCCGATCCTCTGGAACGTGCCGGAGACGGACTACCTCAAATTCTACCTCTTTCAGGTGGTGTAAAGGAGAAGCGCCATGTACCATTGCTTTCGCCTGCATCGCGGTGACGATCTGTATGAGAGCATCCAACGCTATGCCGACGCGCATCATATCGCCGCGGGCGTTGTGCTCTCCGCCGTCGGCTGCGTCTACCGCTGGGAGCTGCGCGACGCGAGCGGCGTCGATGTGCAGAGCGGCACGGAGGATGTGGAGATCGTCTCGCTCATGGGTACGGTCAGCGAGCACGGCAGCCACCTGCACGCGAGCCTTGCCCGCCGTGACCTGAGTGTGTTCGGCGGACATCTGCGCCCCGGCTGCCTTGTGAACACCACGGCGGAGATCGTCCTCGCCGAGCTGCCGGACACCGTCTTTACCCGCGAGCGCGACGAGGCGACCGGCTACGAGGAGCTGGCGATCCGGAAAATTGATAGACAATTCTAATTGATCTGCATCTTCGATAGAAAACTTAAATACATCGCCAAATCCGGGCACAAAAAAGAGAAAAATTTGGCGGATTTGAACAATTCCCGAAAAAGAGAAAGAAAACGGCTGCTTTGCAGCCGTTTTCTCCTCTCTCCGTTCAGAGCGCGTTAAAATCCCTGTTGACAAGCGGCGAAAAGGCGGGTATCCTGTCCTTAGTTCGTAGAAGCCCCTTGAATCCGCAGGGAGACTGGGGGTGGAGATGGCTCTGGAAAATCTCAGCAATGAGTGCCGAAGGTGTAAGGCCCCGCGCGGGTTGAATCTCTCAGGCAAAGAGGACAGGGCAGGAAACCGCTATGCGGTTTTGCTGCGCTGTTTTTTCATGGATGGGAACTTGGATCAGGGCTGTCGATTTCTTCGGCGGCCCTGTTTTTTGCTTTGTCTGCAAAGCGAGAGGAGGAAGAAAAGCGGGGCACAATATTTTTAGGAGGAAATTTCCCATGACTGAAACACTTCTCCCCATTGTGCAGAAGATCAACGGCTACCTGTCCGACTACATTCTGGTCGCGCTGCTCATCGCCGTTGGTCTGTGGTACTCCATCAAGACCCGCTTCGTGCAGGTCCGTCACTTCAAGGAGGGCTGGAACAGCGTGTTCGGCAGCCTCAGTCTCCGCGGCGGAAAGCAGGAGAGCGGCATGAGCTCCTTCCAGGCGCTCGCTACCGCCATTGCGGCGCAGGTCGGCACCGGCAACATCGTCGGTGCGTCCGGCGCGATCCTCACCGGCGGCCCCGGCGCCATCTTCTGGATGTGGGTCATCGCCTTCCTCGGCATGGCGACCATCTACGCGGAAGCCACGCTCGCGCAGGAAACGCGCACCGTGGATAAGGACGGCAACGTCCTCGGCGGCCCTGTTTACTATATCACCACCGCCTTCAAGGGCGGCTTCGGCAAGTTCCTTGCGGGCTTCTTCGCCGTCGCCATCATTCTGGCGCTCGGCTTCTTCGGCTGCATGGTGCAGTCCAACTCCATCGGCGAGACCTTCTCCAACGCCTTCAACGTGCCGACGTGGATCATCGGCGTGGTGCTCGTCGCCATCTGCGGCTTCATCTTCCTCGGCGGCGTGCAGCGCCTCGCCTCCGTGACCGAGAAGATCGTGCCCATCATGGCGGCTGTTTTCCTGGCCGGCGGCCTGATCGTCCTCATCGCCCGCATCAAGTACATCCCCGCGACCTTCGGCATGATCTTCCGGTATGCCTTTGCCCCGCAGGCCATCATCGGCGGCGGCTTCGGCGCGGCGCTGAAGATCGCCCTCTCCCAGGGCGCGAAGCGCGGCCTGTTCTCCAATGAGGCCGGTATGGGCTCCACGCCTCACGCCCACGCGCAGGCCAACGTCAAGAATCCCCACCAGCAGGGCGTCGTCGCCATGATCGGCGTGTTCATCGACACCTTCGTGGTCCTCACCCTCAACGCCCTCGTCATCATCTCCACCCTCTACACCGAGGGCGGCCCGCTCCACGGCTGCGGCGCGGCTGCGGCGCAGGACGTGCTCAAGAAGACCAACCTCGCCCAGACCGCCTTCGGCGTCGTCTTCGGCGAGAGCGCGGGCGCGATGTTCGTCGCGGTCTGCCTGTTCTTCTTCGCCTTTTCCACCATCCTCGGCTGGAACCTCTTCGGCAAGATCAACATGGCTTATCTCTTCGGTCAGAGGTCCACGGTCGTCTACACCGTCATCGCGCTGGTGTTCATCTTCCTCGGCACGCTGACCTCCAGCGACCTCGTGTGGGAGCTGAGCGATATGTTCAATAACCTCATGGTCATCCCCAACGCCATCGCCCTCTTTGCCCTGACGGGACTGGTCGTCAAGCACGTGAACGGCACGCCCGAGGCGGACCGCTGGGAGTAATTTCTCCCGAAAACAGCAGATAAAAAATCGCTTCCCGATCAGGGAAGCGATTTTTTACGTTATTTGACCACGCCGAACCGATAGAGCTCGTCGCGCCATTGCACATAGTAGGGCGCGCGGACGTGAACGCCGTCGCCGGAGTAGTCGGCGCGCAGCGCGCCGTTCTCATCGTCGAAGAGCGGATTGAGGTCGAGGTAGAAGATCGTTTTGCCGTCCGCCAGCTGCGCGATGGCGGCGTTGCGCTCGTTGATGACCTCGTTTTTGAAGTAGGAGCTATCCGACTTCTTCTGCGTGGTGTGGAAGATGGACTGGATGAAAATGACCGCGTCGGGCTGCTTTTCGCGCACGAGATCGAGCAGTGATTTGTACTGGGCCGCCCAGTCCGCGGCGGTGTAAGCGCCGATCTCATTGATGCCGAGAAGGATATAGACCTTGCCGAACTGCCTCGTGCCGAGCGCCTCGGCGAGCGTGACCTTTTTGCCGTCCAGCTCGATGAAGCTCTTTTCCACGGCGTCCTTTACCGTCAGACCGTTCTTGGTGAAGTAGGTCGCGTTGCCAAGCCCCGCGTAGTCGTGGAAGCCGTCGGTGTGCGAGTCGCCGAGGAAGAGCGCGTCGTCAAAATAGCTCGCGTCCACCGTGGTAAATTGGCTGACCGCCTCCTCCGGCTCGTCGGGGATCACCGGATCGACCACCTCGGGCGGCTGGGGCAGGAGATCGGGCACAGGGCTTGGGATCGGCTCGGACACGCCGGGGATCGTCCACGGAAAGACGCCGCTCTCGGCGGCATCAAAAAAGGCGGCGATGGCGGGCGTATTCTCGCCCAGCGCGTCGAGATACTGCTCGTAAGCGCCGGTGGGGTCGAGCGCGGTGAAAGAATTGAGCGCCGCGGCGCTCACCGCACACAGCCACAGCAGGGGAGAAAAGTGGGACATGGAAAGACCTCCTTCAGAAAAATTCAGAAGCGGGCGTAGAGGAACGGGTTGCCCGTGCCGGTTGCGATGAGATAGAGACACAGCCAGAACACCGCGAACAGCGGCAGCCAGACGAGCGGCGTCGCGCGGTATTTTTCATAGAAGCGGCGCGGCCACGGCGTGGCGAGGAGAATGCCGAGAGCAAAGAGCCACCAGTAGCTTTTGAGCTGGCGCAGGAGATCGCCGGCAAACACGCTCTCGCCGCTGCTGAGGAAGGGATAGAGACGGGAGAAGTAGTCCCCCAGCTCGCCGAGATCAGAGATGCGGAACACCACCCACGTCTGCGGAATAAGAAAGAGAAAATAGAGACGCGAGAGGAAGCGGTGACGCTCTAAAAAGCCGCCGATGCAGAACTTTTCCAGAGCGATGAACACAAAGAGCACGAAGCCCCACAGGACGAAATTCCACGCCGCGCCGTGCCAAAGACCCGTGAGCGTCCATACAACGAACAGGCTCAGAAGGAGTCGGCGCTTGCCGTTCCGGCTGCCGCCGAGCGGGATATAGAGGTAGTCGCGGAACCAGATGCCGAGCGTGATGTGCCAGCGCCGCCAGAATTCGGAGATGGAGCGTGAGCAGTAGGGCAGGTCGAAGTTGCGCGGGATCACAAAGCCGAGCATACGGGCAAGCCCCATCGCCATGAGCGAGTAGCCCGCGAAGTCATAGTAAAGCTGCAGGCTGTAGCCCACCGCGCCGAACCACGCCAGCGGCGCGGAAAGATAGGCGAAGCCGATACGTTCGAGCGCCGTCCACAGCGAGGCGAGCTGGTCGGCCAGAACGACCTTGCAGCCAAGCCCGACCACAAAAAGCGAAAAGCCGCTCTCGACCGCCGCGCGGGAGAAGGGACGCTTCGTGTGCAGCTCTGCGCTCACATCGCGCAGGCGCAGGATGGGACCCATGACGAGCTGAGGGAACATCGCCTGAAAGGCGGCGTAGTCCAAAAGGCTGCGCTCGGCCTCGGCGTCGCCGCGGTAGACGTCCGCGATGTAGGCGATGCTCTGAAATACATAGAAGCTCACACCGAGCGGCAGGGCGACACGGAAAAAGGAAAAGTCGGTATTCGTCAGTCTGCCCAGATTTTCCAGAAACCAACCCATGTACTTGAAATAGAAAAGACTGCCCACATCGCACGCGAGCGCGAGGATGAGCCAGGCGCGCCGCTCGTCGCCGTGCGCGTCCTCGATCAGCCGCCCCGCGGCAAAGTTGACGAGAATAAGCGCGAGCAGCACGAGAAGCGCGCCCGTACCCGCGCCGAGCCAATAGAAGAGCAGGCTCCCCAGTGCGAGCACAGCGTTGCGGAAGCGGGCGGGGACGATATAGTATACCGCCAGAAAGGCGGGCAGAAAATAAAAGAGAAACGGTAAGGTCGAAAAGCTCACGGTGGATGCTCCTACAGTAAAATGAAAAAGGAAGAGTGGTTTACAAACTGCGGAATGCGTGCTACAATATCCGCGCCGCAAGCCGCTGCAATACCTTATTGTAGGTGCTTCGGCGCCGTTCGTCAACAACAAAACGGTTACAAATTTCAGGAAATGAGCAGGAGGCGGGCGATACGGTGAGTAAGGAAAAAATTTTTGCGCTGCTCAGCGCGCAGGCGGGAGACTTTGTCTCCGGCGAGGACATCTCCGCGCAGCTCGGCATCTCCCGCGCGGCGGTGTGGAAGGCGGTCGGCGCCCTGCGGCGCGACGGCTACACCATTGAGGCGCAGACGGGGCTGGGCTACCGGCTGGCGGATTCGCCGGACGTGCTCAGCGAGCGCGAGCTACGCCGCCGCCTCGGCGAGACAAAAATAGTCGGGCGCAGGCTTGAGTGCTTTGAAAGCGTGGACTCCACCAACAGCTTCTTAAAGCGTGCCGCCGCGGAGGGCGCGCCGGACGGCGCGGTGGCGGTGGCCGACGAGCAGACTGCGGGGCGCGGACGGCGCGGGCGCAGCTTTTCCAGCGGCCCGGGGCGCGGCGTGTATCTCTCGGCGCTGCTGCGCCCGCAGCTCGCGCCGGAGAAGATACTGCCGCTCACGGCGCTCGGCGCGGTGGCGGCCTGCGATGCGGTGGAGCGCACCTGCGGCGTGCGGCCGCAGATCAAGTGGACGAACGATCTTGTCCTGAACGGCAAGAAGCTCAGCGGTACGCTTACCGAGCTGTCGCTTGAGGGTGAGAGCGGTGCGCTGCAATACGCCGTCATCGGCATCGGCGTCAACTGCAACAATGCGTCGGAGGACTTCCCGCCGGAGATCCGCGATGTGGCGACCTCGCTCTATCTGGAAACAGGGAAGCGCGTGCAGCGCGCGGCGCTGGCCGCCGCGCTCATTGAGGAGCTTGACAAGCTCTACGCCGCGCTGCAAAGCGGCGACACGGCGTCCTACCTCACGGCCTACCGCCGCGACTGCCTGACGCTCGGACGCGAGGTGCAGCTTTTATGGCAGGATGTAAAGGAGAAGGTCACGGCGCTGGACGTGGACGAGCAGTTCGGTCTTGTCGTGCGGCATGAGGACGGCAGGGTCGAGACCATTCGCACGGGGGAGGTCTCCGTGCGCGGTCTATACGGCTATGTGGAATAAAAAGGAGACGCTATGGCAAAGAGACTCTGGGAACTGTTTTATACCTTCGCCAAGGTCGGCGTGATGACCTTCGGCGGCGGCTACGCGATGCTGCCTATTTTGCAGCGCGAGGTCGTGGAGAATAAGGGTTGGGCGACGGAGGAGGAACTGGCGGACTGGTTCGCCATCGGTCAGTGTACCCCGGGCGTCATCGCGGTGAACACCGCGACCTTCGCGGGGCGCAAGGTGCTCGGCAATATCGGCGGCGTGGTGGCTACCCTCGGCGTCGTGTTTCCCTCGCTCATTATTATATCCCTCCTCGCCGGCGTTATCACGACCTTTGCCGAGGTCGCTTGGGTCAAAAACGCCTTCGCGGGCATCCGTGTGTGCGTGTGCGTGCTGATCTTCAACGCGGTGGTGAAGCTGTGGAAGAAGTCGGTCGTCGATAAAAAGACGCTGGCGCTCTATGCGGTTATCCTGCTCGCGTCGCTGCTCACCGACCTCTCACCGGTGATCTTCGTGCTGTTCGCGGCGGTCAGCGGCATTGTGCTGCAGGTCGCGCTCAAGAAAGGCGGCGAGGCGGAATGATGCTCTATTTACAGCTCTTCTGGGAATTTTTCAAGACCGGCCTTTTCTCCATCGGCGGCGGCATGGCCACACTTCCGTTCCTCTACGATATGGCGGATAAGACCGGCTGGTTCACCCGCGCGCAGCTCGCGGACATGATCGCCGTGTCCGAGTCCACCCCCGGCCCCATCGGCGTCAACATGGCGACCTACGTCGGCTTCCTGACCGGGGGCGTGCCCGGCGCGGTGACGGCGACGATTGGCCTTATTGCGCCGAGCGTCATTGTGATCCTCATCGTCGCAGCCTTCCTGCAGGCATTCCGCGACAGTAAGTACGTCGCGGGTGCGTTCTATGGCCTGCGTCCCGCGTCCACCGCGCTCATCACGGCGGCGGGACTTGTCGTCGTGCGCGAGACCTTCTGGCTCACCGGCGGCGTGCTCTTCTGGCAGGGGACCGTCCTTGCCGCCGTGCTGCTCGTGCTCACGCGCTGGGTCAGGCAGACGAAGAACTGGCACCCCATCGTGTTCATCGGACTCTCCGCCCTCGTGGGCGTGGTGTTCCGCTTTGCGGGCGCGTAAATGCAAAAAGAAAAAGCAGCCGGCCGGCTGCTTTTTTTGCTGTGTGCCTTGCTCAGTCCTCGCTCGCGATGTGGCTGGCGATGCGCTGCATGATCATGTCGAGCGCGACGAGGTTGTGCCCGCCCTCGAGCACGATGATGTCCGCGTACTTGCGGCTCGGCTCAACGTACTGCTCGTGCATGGGCTTGACGGTCGTGAGGTACTGCGTGATGACGCTCTCGAGCGTGCGGCCGCGGTCGCGGATGTCGCGCAGGGCGCGGCGCAGGATGCGCACGTCGGCGTCGGTCTCGACGAAAATTTTAATGTCGAACATATCGCGCAGGGTCGGGTCCTAGAAAATGAGGATGCCCTCGACGATGATGACCTTGGTGGGGAAGACCTCAACGGTCTCGTCCGTGCGGTTGTGGTCCACATAGGAGTAGACGGGGCATCGAATGCTGCGGCCCGCCTTGAGCGCCTTGAGGTGCTCAACGAGCAGGCTCGTTTCAAAGGCGTCGGGATGGTCGTAGTTGACCTTGGAGCGCTCCTCGTAGGTCTTGCCGTCCTGCCGCTTGTAGTAGCTGTCGTGTCCGATGACGGTGACGGCGTCGCCGAAATGCTCCTTGAGATGGCGCGTGAGCGTGGTCTTGCCGGAGCCGGTGCCGCCGGCGATGCCGATGAAAATGGTGCTCATAGGCGTGATATCCTCCCCCGTTGTTCGCTTGTCTGTCTCTATTATAAAAAGCACGGCGGCAAATTGCAAGGGCGATCGACCGTCGGCGAAAAAAATTCCTCGAAAAAAAGGAAGAACGGTTGACGGCGGGGCAAAAAGAAAGTATTATGTAAATAAGTTTTTCGCGCGGGCGCCCTGCGTCCGTGTTTTCGGGAGGATAATGTATGGACCTCATCAAATGCCCCGTCTGCGGAGAAGAGTATTCCTCAAGCTATCGCCGCTGTCCCTTCTGCGAAGAGGAGGATCGCCCGCGCAAGGTGTCCGGCAAGCGCAGAGGCGGGCATCACGTGGCGGAACGAAAGCACACGCACTCCGCTCGCGGACCGCTCATCGCGGTGCTGCTGGTGGTGCTGGTCGTCTTTTCCTGGTATCTCTTCGGCGGCAAATTCATGGAAAAGATTCAGGAGGACCGCGCGAACGATGTGGAGAACGTCGACCCCGCGCCGGTCGACCCGACGCCCGTCGATCCCGCGCCGGTTGACCCGACACCCGATGACCCGACGCCGCCGGTGGTGGAGGACCCGGAGCCGGCGACGCCCACGGTCGATCCCGCGGCGCTGACGGTCGGGACGAACGTCGGCACGACGCTGAAGAAGGATGACAGCGGCCGCTTCGACTGCACGATCCGGATGAGCGATTCCATTCAGCTCATTCTGCGCGGCACCGACGCGGCGGCGACCTGGTCGAGCGAGGACACCTCCGTGGTGACGGTCAGCGCGGACGGCAAGCTCAAGCCGGTCAAGGCCGGCACGGCCAACGTGACGGCGAGCGTCGGCGGAACCACGGTCCGCTGCGTGGTGCGCATCAACAATTAAAGGCTGACAGAGAACGACCCCTCGGGGTCGTTCTCTGAGGCTGTCGAAAAAGTGGCAAAGCCACTTTTTCGAGAAAGATTCGCTGCGCTCTGCGCCTCGGTTGTCCGCTGACAGCGGACAATTCGACGCTCGCTCCGCGCAAAGTGTTTTCTGCCACGCACAGGTCGCGGCAGAAAACGGATCAAACATCTTTCGCGTCTGCGGACGCGAAACTCTGCGAGGCTTTCCGATAGACTGAGAACGACCCCTCGGGGTCGTTCTGTTTTTTGCTGTGCAAAAGCACAGCAAAAATTGAAATGCGCCCTTTCCTCGCCCCTGCGGGGCAACCGGAAAGGATGCACAAAAGCTTCATGCGTCGGCATTTGCGCCGATTTGCGATGCGGTGCGCGTGCATGAAGTTTTATACACTGTCTATTGAAAGTGCGTCGGTTTTGTGATAGGATACCCTTGTACCAATAGTACTTGAAAAATAACGGATGGAAACGATACCATGGATCGACGGAGCTTACTGGACCGCGCAGCGAAAAGCGCGGAGGAGCGTGTGCTTTTGGGGCACATATTGGATAAATATGACCAGTGCCGGCAGCGGAACCTGCCCACGAACACGGCGTTTTTAAGCCCGGCCGAGGCGCAGGGCGCGCGGGACCTGCTCCGCGCCGCCGCAATCCACGAGGGCTTCGCCCTCCTCGGCGGCTATGAGGGCGCGGAGCGCCGGATGCTCTTTTTCCTGCCCGACTGGCAGGAGGAGGCCGACGCGTCCGACGCGATGGCGTTTCTCCGCGCGGCGTGGCACGAGAACGAGCACCCCACGCACCGCGACCTGCTCGGCAGCCTCATGGCGCTCGGCGTGGAGCGCGAGACGCTCGGCGACATCCTCGTGAGCGAGGGGAGCGCCGACCTCATTGTGAGCGCGGGTGTCGCGCAATATCTGCTCGACAACTGGACGGGCGCGGGGCGCACGGCGCTGCGCCTGACGGCCATCGGCGCGGACGCGCTGCGCGTGCCGGAGCAGAAGGTCAAGGAGATCCGGGACACGGTGGCGACGCTGCGGCTCGACGCCGTGACCGCCGCGGGCTTTTCCATGAGCCGCGGCAAGGCTGCGGAGCTGATCGCCGCAGGACGTGTGCAGAAAAACTATCGCGAGGTCACCAAGGGCGACGCGAGCGTGGCACAGGGCGATGTCATTTCCGCGCGGGGACTGGGAAAATTTGAGGTCGCCGAGGTCGGCGGCCTGAGCAAAAAGGGGCGCACGGGCATTCTGCTGCGCCGGTATCTGTAAGGAGAAGCAAGATGGAACAGAAGAAGATCGACCGCATCAACGAGCTTGCCAAGCTCGCGAAGGAGCGGGAGCTGACCGACGAGGAGAAGGTCGAGCGTGCGGCGCTGCGGCAGGAGTATGTGAATTCCGTGCTCGGCGACCTGCGAAATCAGCTCAACAACACCTATGTGATGGACGAAAAGGGCAACAAGACCAAGCTCACCCGGTGGAGCGAGGACCGTAAGCTGGGCAAGTAGATCCGACGTTTTTCGCGCCCGCGGGCGCGTATGCTGAAAAGAGGGAGGACAAGCGCCATGGAGCATTTTGATCTCGCCGCCTTTTATGGCGGCAGCGCAACGGAGCTGTACCGCACGCTCGGCGCGCACCGCACGCCGGACGGCTGGGTGTTCCGCGTCTGGGCGCCGCACGCGGGGAGCGTGAGCGTCGTGGGCGATTTCTGCGCGTGGGACCCCACCGCGCATCCGATGCGCCGTCTCGATGGCGGCATCTGGGAGACGGAGGTCGCGGGCCTTTCAGAGTATGACACCTATAAGTTCGCCGTCACCGCGCGAAGCGGCGCGGTGACCTTCAAGGCCGACCCCTACGCCTTCCACGCCGAGACGCGCCCCGGCACGGCGAGCAAGCTCTACGAGCTTGCGGGCTACGACTGGGGCGACGGCGCGTACCTTGCGGCAAAGCAGCCGGTCTATGACCGTCCGCTCAACATCTACGAGGTCCACCTCGGCTCGTGGCGGCGGCGCGAAAACGGCGATTTTTACGACTACCGCTCGCTCGCGGACGAGCTGAGCGAGTACGCCGCCGACCTCGGCTACAACTGCGTGGAGCTGATGCCCGTGACCGAGTATCCGCTCGACGACTCGTGGGGCTACCAGTGCACCGGCTACTTCGCGCCGACCTCGCGCTATGGCACGCCGCACGACTTCATGTACTTCGTGGACATGATGCACCGAAGGGGCATCTCCGTCATTCTTGACTGGGTGCCTGCGCACTTCTGCAAGGACGAGCACGGCCTCATCGACTTCGACGGCGAGCCGTGCTACGAGTACGCCGACCCAAAAAAGCGCGAGCACGCGGGCTGGGGCACGCGCGTATTCGACTACGGGCGCGGCGAGGTGAAGAGCTTCCTGCTCTCGTCCGCCGCCTACTGGCTGCGGGAATATCACCTTGACGGTCTGCGCGTGGACGCAGTGGCGTCCATGCTCTACCTCGACTACGGGCGCGAGGCGGGCGAGTGGACGCCGAACAAAAACGGCGGCCACGAGAACTTGGAGGCCATCGACTTCCTGCGCGCGCTCAACACCGCCGCCTTTGCCATTGATCCGAACGTGATGATGGTGGCGGAGGAATCGACCGCGTGGCCGCTCGTGACCTATCCGGTCTCGGACGGCGGGCTGGGCTTCAACCTCAAGTGGAACATGGGCTGGATGAACGATATGTGCCACTACCTCAAGCTCGACCCGTGGTTCCGCCAGTTCCATCATAAGGACCTCACCTTCTCGCTGATGTACGCCTTTTCCGAAAACTTCGTACTGCCCATCTCGCATGACGAGGTGGTGTACATGAAGGGCAGTCTGCGCGGCAAGATGCCGGGCGATGAGTGGCGGCAGCTCGCGGGCGTGCGCAGCTTTATGGTCTATATGCTCGCGCACCCGGGCAAGAAGCTCACCTTCATGGGCGCGGAGCTGGGCCAGTGGCACGAGTGGGATTTTGCCGGTCAGCTCGACTGGTATCTGCTTGAAAACGACGCCAACCGCAGGATGCAGGATTTCTTCCGTGCCGTCAACCGGTACTACCTGACGAACCCCGCGCTCTGGCGCATCGACTTTGACTGGGCGGGCTTTGAGTGGCTCGTCGCGGACGACAACGAGGATAACACCGTCGTCTTTGTCCGCCGCGACGGTGCGGGCGAGGAGCTGCTGGTCGCGGTCAACTTCTCGCCCAACGGCTACCGGGACTACCGCTTCGGCGTCCCGCAGCGGAAAACGTGGCGCGAGGAGCTTTCCACGGATGATACCGCGTTCGGCGGCACGGGCGAGTGGCGCAACGAAAAGCCGGTCCGAACGCAGGCGATCCCCTCGCACGGACGCGAGCAGTCTATTGCTATCACCATCCCCCCGCTCGGCGCGGTCATCCTGCGCGGCGCAGGCGAATATAAGAAACCGAAAGCGAAAAAAAGCAAGGCAAGGGAGGAATTACCGGCATGAAAAAAGAGTGCATCGCCATGCTGCTCGCCGGCGGACAGGGCAGCCGCCTTTACGTCCTGACGGAGAACATGGCAAAGCCCGCCGTCCCGTTCGGCGGGAAGTTCCGCATCATAGACTTTCCCCTTTCCAACTGCGCGAACTCCGGCATCGACACCATCGGCGTGCTCACGCAGTACCGCCCGCTGGAACTCAACCGCTACATCGGCAACGGCCAGCCATGGGACCTTGACCGCTCGGACGGCGGCGTACACATTCTCCCGCCCTACCAGAGCGCGAAGGGCGCGACGTGGTTCAAGGGCACGGCGAACGCCATCTACCAGAACATCGGCTTCGTGGATATGTACGATCCCGACTATGTGCTCATTCTCTCCGGCGACCACATTTACAAGATGGACTACGCCGCCATGCTCGCGCACCACAAGCGCGTGCACGCCGACTGCACCATCGCCGTGATGGAGGTGCCCTGGGACGAGGCGAGCCGCTTCGGCATCATGAACGTCGACGGCGAGGACACCATCACGGAGTTTGAGGAAAAGCCGAAGCAGCCCAGGAGCAACCTTGCCTCGATGGGCATTTACGTTTTCTCGTGGAAGAAGCTGCGCGCCTACCTCATCACGGATGAGAACGATGCGGACTCGAGCAATGACTTCGGCAAGAACATCATCCCTGCCATGCTGAATGCCGGCGAGAAGATGTCCGCCTATCGCTTCGAGGGCTACTGGAAGGACGTCGGCACGCTCGATTCCCTCTGGGACGCGAACATGGATATGCTCGCGCAGGGCAGCGGGCTGAACCTGCTCGATAAGGACTGGCCTATCTATGCCCGCGCGGAGAGCGAGCCGCCCGCCTACCTCGGCGAGACGGCGGAGGTCGACCACAGCGTCGTCACCCGCGGCTCGGAGGTCGAGGGCGCGGTGCGCAATTCCGTGCTCTCGCAGCGCTGCACCGTCGCCGAGGGCGCGGAGGTGGAGTATTCCATCCTCATGCCCGGCGCGGTCGTCGAGCGCGGCGCGAGGGTCGCCTACGCCATCCTCGGCGAGAACGTCCGCGTGGGCGAGAACGCCCGCGTCGGCGCGTCGCCCGATGCGGCGCCGCCGGAGGAGTGGGGCATCACGGTCGTCGGCCCCGAGGCACAGGTCGAGGCAGGCCGCACGCTCAAGGCGAACCGGATGCTCAACCGCGAAGGAAAGGAGACGGTACGATGAACGGACTGCACGGCATTATTTTCTCCTACGAACAGGAGCCGGGACTGCGCGAGCTGGCGGAACGCCGGATGCCCGCCTCCATCCCGTTCGGCGGACGCTACCGCGTCGTCGATTTCATGCTCTCCAATCTGCACGCCGCCGGCATCACCGACGTCGGCGTGGTGCTGCACGGCAATTACCAGAGCCTGCTTGACCACATCGGCAACGGCAAGACCTGGGACATGGCGCGCAAGTACGGCGGGCTGCGTATCCTGCCGCCCTTTGCCGATACCCGCGCCTACCGCAGCGGCGAGTTCCGCGGCAAGATGGAGGCCCTTGCCGGCGTCCGCTCGTACTTACAGGGGATACGGCAGGACTACGTCGTGCTCTCCGACAGCGACCTCATCATCAATCTGCCGCTCGCGGACGTGTTTGCCGCGCATCTGGAGAGCGGCGCGGACATCACCGCCGTCTGCACGGCGAACGGCGGCTTCGTGGACAACGCGACCTACCTCACGCTCGAGAGCGACGGCGCGATCGGGCAGGTCTGGTGCGCGCCGACCGCACCGCGCGGTCACCGCTCGCTGGAAATCTACATTCTCAGCAAGCAGCTGCTGCTCACGCTCGTGGACGAGTGCTCCGCGCAGGATAAATACAGCTTCCGCCGCGACGTGCTCGCGGGCATGACCGGACGGCTGAAGCTCCAGAGCTACGTCTGGGACGGCTACGCCGCCCAGCTCCGCTCCGTGCAGGAGTATTACGACCGCTCGATGGAGCTGCTGCAAGGCTCCATCCGCGCCGAGCTCTTTGCCGCCGCGCGTCCCATCCTCGCCAAGGAGGACGACGAGGCGTCGAGCTATTTCGCGCCGGGCAGCCGCGTGAAAAATTCGCTCGTCGCCGACGGCTGCACCATCGAGGGCAGCGTGGAGAACTGCATCCTCTTCCCCGGTGTGACGGTGGAAAAGGGCGCGGAGCTGCGCGATTCCATTCTCTTCAAGGGCACGCGCGTGCGCGACGGCGTGACGCTCCGCTACGTCATCACCGACAAATATGTGGAGGTCCTGCCCGGGCGCACGCTCATGGGGCATGAGAGCTACCCCATCGTCATTTCCAAGGGCAGCATCGTCTGAAGCATACACGGAATAAGGAGGAAAGCTATGAACATTCTCTATGTCACATCCGAGGCCGTTCCCTTCTGCAAGACCGGCGGCCTTGCGGACGTTGCGGGCAGCCTGCCGCAGTCGCTTGCCGCGAACGGCGACCGCGTGAGCGTCATTCTGCCGCTCTACCAGAGCGTCGCGGACGCGTGGCGCGACCGGCTGCACTTTGAGCGCTACACCTATGTGCGCCTTGCCTGGCGCAGCCTGTACTGCGGACTTTTCTCCTACGAGCGGCAGGGCGTGACGTGGTACTTCGTGGACAACGAGCAGTATTTCAAGCGTCCCGAGCTTTACGGCTATTATGACGACGGCGAGCGCTTCGCCTTCTTCTGCCGCGCGGTGACGGAGCTGCTGCCGCTGCTGCCGGAGAAGCCGGACGTCGTCCACTGCAACGACTGGCAGACCGCGCTCGTGCCCATCTACATCCATGACGAGGCGGTGCGCGAGGAATTCTACAAGTCCGTCCGCACGGTCATCACCGTCCACAACATCGAGTATCAGGGCCGCTACGGCCGCGAGACGGTCGAGGACCTTTTCGGCCTCGACGCGGGCTGGTTCACTGGCGGCACGCTTGCCTTCGACGGCGACGTGAACCTGCTCAAGGGCGCGATCGTCACGGCGGACGCTGTGACCGCCGTCAGCCCCACCTACGCGCAGGAGCTCAAGTACGCCTACTTCGCCCACGGCCTTGAGAGCGTGATGCAGATGGTGGAGGGCAAGCTCCACGGCGTGCTCAACGGCATCGACATGGAGCGCTACGATCCCGCGAGCGACACCAACCTGACGGCGAACTACTCGCTCCGGCGCATGGCCGGCAAGGCGAAGGACAAGGCGGCGCTGCAGCGCATGATGGGCCTTGCCGAAAGGAAGGATACGCCCGTGGTCGCGATGGTCTCGCGGCTCGTGAGCCACAAGGGACTCGACCTCGTGTGCGAGACGCTCGATTACTTCATGGAAAAGGATATGCAGCTCGTCGTGCTTGGCAAGGGCGACGGGAAGTACGAGTCCTTCTTCTCCTGGGCGCAGGCGAAGTATCCGGGCCGCGTGGCGGTGCATCTCGGCTACTCCGAGAGCCTTGCCATGCAGATCTACGCGGGCGCGGACCTGTTCCTCATGCCGTCCAAGAGCGAGCCGTGCGGCCTGAGCCAGATGATCGCCATGCGCTACGGCGCGGTGCCCATCGTGCGCGAGACCGGCGGGCTGAAGGACACCGTTCACGCCTACGAGGCGTGGAACGGCGCGGGCAATGGCTTTTCCTTTACAAATTATAACGCGGGCGATATGTGCTACGTCATCGGCGAGGCGGTGGACCTTTACCATCAGAAGCCGGAGGCATACGAGGCTCTGCGCAAGCGCGGCATGGCCGAGGATTTCAGCTGGGCGCGCAGCGCGAAAAAATACCGCGAAATTTACGATTCCATCTGCAAATAAGGTAGGTACAAAGAAATATGGATATCACAACGACACAGGGAATGAAGCAGGCGCTTACGGATAAGCTGCGCCTGGGCTTCGGCGTGACGCCTGAGGAGGCCGACGACGCGCAGGTGATGCGCGCCGCGGCGCTGGTGCTGCGCGACGTGATGACCGAGCGCGGTGTAGAGAGCCGAATGGCCACGCGCCGCGAGGAAAAGAGGAAGGTGCATTACCTTTCCATGGAATTCCTGCTGGGCCGCAGCCTGGAAAAGAACGCCTACAACCTCGGCGTGAGCGGCGTGCTGCGCGAGGCGATCGGCGAGCTGGGCTTCCGCGCGGCGGATATTTTTGAGGTCGAGCCCGACGCGGGCCTCGGCAACGGTGGCCTCGGCCGCCTCGCTGCCTGCTATCTGGATTCCATGACCACGCTTGACATCCCCGCCGCGGGCTACTCCATCTGCTATGAGCTGGGCATCTTCCGCCAGCGCATCGTGGACGGGCAGCAGGTCGAGCTGCCGGACAACTGGAAGGACATCGGCGGCGCGTGGCTGATGCCCAAGCCGCAGGAGACGGAGGAGGTGCTCTTCGGCGGCACGGTCCGCAAGTTCTGGGACAACGGACGGCTGCACGTCGTGCCCGAGGGCGCGACGAAGGTGCTCGCCGTGCCCTGCGACATGGAGATCACGGGCTACGGCACCGAGCACGTCAACCTCCTGCGCCTGTGGGACGCGAAGTCCCCAACGCCGGTGGATATGAGCCTGTTCTCGCAGGGCGAGTACCTGCGCGCGAGCGAGCAGGAGGCGATGGCGGAGACCATCGCCAAGATCCTCTATCCCGAGGACAACCACTATGAGGGCAAGTCGCTGCGTCTCAAGCAGCAGTATTTCTTCGTCTCCGCCACGATGCAGTCCATCATGCGCAAGCACATCGAGGTCTACGGCACGGCGGCGAACTTCCACGAGAAGAACGTCATCCAGATCAACGACACGCACCCCGCGCTGGTCATTCCCGAGCTGATGCGCATTCTGATGGACGACGCGGGCTTCGACTGGGATACTGCGTGGAACATCACGAAAAATTCCGTCGCCTACACGAACCACACCGTGCTCGCTGAGGCGCTCGAGCGCTGGCCGCAGCAGCTCATGGAGACGCTGCTCCCGCGCGTGTGGGAGATCATCACCGAGATCGCGCACCGCTATCAAAAGCAGGTCGAGAATTTCTACCATGACCCCGCCAAGACCGCGGAGCTGGCCATCGTCTGGGATGGGCAGGTGCGCATGGCGAACCTGTGCATCGCGGGCGGCATGGCGGTCAACGGCGTTTCCGCGCTGCACTCCGACATCCTGCGCCACGACGTATTCCGCTGGCAGTACCAGATGGAGCCGGAGAAGTTCAAGAACGTCACCAACGGCATCGACCACCGCCGCTGGCTCGCGCAGATCAACCCGCGGCTCGACGGCCTGATTGCCGACCTCTGCGGCGGGCGCGGCTATCTGCTCCATCCCGAGGAGCTCAAGAAGCTCGAGGCCTTCGCCGGCGATGGCGCGGTGCTCGCGCGGCTGGACGAGATCAAGCGCGCCAACAAGCTCGACTTTGCCGCCTACGTCAAAAAGACGCAGGGCGTGGCACTCAACACCGACGCCATCTTTGACGTGCAGGTCAAGCGCCTGCATGAGTACAAGCGTCAGCTGCTCAACGCCATGCACATCATCTATCTATACCAGAAATTGCAGGACGATCCGAGCATGGAGCTGCAGCCGCGGACCTTCCTCTTCGGCGCGAAGGCCGCACCGGGCTACGCGGTCGCCAAGCGCATCATCCACCTCATCAATTCGCTGGCGAACCAGATCAACAGCGATCCGCTGTGCCGCGGGAGATTGCAGGTCGTCTTTCTGGAGAATTACCGCGTGTCCCTCGCCGAGCATCTGATGCCCGCGAGCGAGGTCAGCCAGCAGATCTCCACCGCCGGCAAGGAGGCCAGCGGCACGGGCAACATGAAGTTCATGATGAACGGTGCGCTGACCGTCGGCACGCTCGACGGCGCGAACGTCGAGATGCACGAGGTGCTCGGCGACGAGAATATGTTCCTCTTCGGCCTGCACGCGGACGAGGTCGCGCGCCTGAAGGCGCAGGGCTACGCGCCCCAGCGGCTCTGCGAGCACGACGACGCGCTCAAGCGCGTGGTCGATCAGCTCCGCACGGGCTTCTCCGACGGTGTGAGCTACGACGATCTCGCCCAGCGCCTGCTCCAGCGCGACGAATATATGCTCCTGCAGGACTTCGCCTCCTACTGCGCCGCCGAGCAGCGCATGGCGAAGACCTACGCCGACCGCGCGGCGTGGGACCGCATGTCGCTTCTCAACATCGCGCGCAGCGGTATCTTCGCCGCCGACCGCGCGGTCGCGCAGTACGCGGACAACATCTGGCACGTCCCGCACAAGTAAGCAAAGCGGAGGAAAGAGACGGCGGCGCCGTCTCTTTTCCGCGCTATTGACAGGCATGATATAATTTCTCTGACTGAAAATCACGAGAACAGAGGAAAACACTATGGAATTCACACAGGGCGTGCGCTTCGACAGCCTTGGCCTGCTGCCGGAAATGACGCGCGCATTGGAAAAGAAAAACATCGAATGGTCCACCCCCGTGCAGGCGGGCTGCATCCCGCCGATGCGCGAGTGGAAGGACGTGATCGCCAAGGCCCCCACCGGAACGGGCAAGACCTTTGCCTTCGGCATTCCCATCATCGAGCACATTGACCCCGAAAGCGAGGAGGTGCAGGCGGTCATCATGGCGCCTACGCGCGAGCTTGCCATGCAGATCACGGCGGAGCTGCGCGACCTGGCCGTTTTTATGAGCGGCATTCGCGTGGTGTGCCTCTACGGCGGCGCGCCCATTGGCAAGCAGATCGACGCGCTGAAGAAAAAGCCGCAGATCGTTGTGGCGACCCCGGGCCGCCTGTCCGACCACATGAAGCGCCGCACCGTGCGGCTCGACCGGGTGCAGACCGTTGTGCTCGACGAGGCCGACCGGATGCTCGACATGGGCTTCATCCACGACGTGACCCGTATTTTGGACAAGATCCCCTCCCGCCGCAACCTTGGTATGTTCTCCGCGACCATCTCGCGCGAGGTCATGGACATCAGCTGGGTCTACCAGCGCGACCCCGAGGAGATCACCGTCCGCGCGGACGAGCAGAATAAGCCCGACATCCTTCAGTACGCCGTCACGGTCGAGCAGACCGACAAGGTCGCGGCGATGGCGCGCATCATCCGGCAGGAGAAGCTGGAGCGCGTGATGGTGTTCTGCAACACCAAGGGCATGGTCGAGCGCCTGACGAAGTACCTTGAGATGGAGGGACTGGACGCCGCCTGCATCCACGGCGACATCCCGCAGAAAAAGCGTGAGCAGGTCATGGCGCGCTTCCGCCGCGGCGAGCTGCCTGTGTTCGTCGCCACCGACGTCGCCGCCCGCGGCATCGACGTGGACGACGTGGACGCGGTGTTCAACTACGACGTGCCGCAGGAGAACGAATATTACGTCCACCGCATCGGACGCACGGGCCGCGCGAAGCGTCACGGCGTCGCCTACACGCTTGTCGCCGACTACCCGAGCAAGATGCGGCTCGACGCCATCGCCAAGTTCACCGGAAACGACGTCAAGCCCGCCCACTTCGAGGGTGATACGCTGGTCGTGGACGCCAAATAATAACAATTTGTAACTTTTTGCCCCGCTCGTCTTTACAAGCGGGGCAAATTTTTATATAATCATTTAGATGTTTGCCTGTGCGGCGCGCTTCGCGCCGCGTTTTACGATAGAGAAAGAGGAGACGCTCCCGATGAAAATGCTGCGAAGATCCATCTGTCTGCTGCTCTGTGCGGCGCTGTTTTTGACCCTGCTCGCCGGCTGCGGCAAGCAGGAGGAGCCCGCGGAGGACTTTGTGGTGAGCGCCGCGGTCTGCGGTCCGCTGGAGACGCTTGACCCGACCATGAACACCGACGTGGGGGCGGAGAGCCTGCTCTCCACGCTCTTTGAGGGTCTGATGCGGATGCGCGACGACGGCGCCGGCAAGGCGGTCGCCGTGGCGGGCATCGCCAAGGAATACATCGAGGAAAAGAATTACGACGACACCGTGACCTATACGTTCACGCTGCGCTCCGCGGCCCGCTGGTCGGACGGCGAGCGCGTGACGGCGGAGGACTTCGTTTACGCCTGGCAGCGGTTGGTCGATCCGGCGACGGCGTCGCCCAACGCCTCGCTTCTGAGCATGGTCGCTGGCTATGACGAGGTGCGCGAGAGCGGCGACGTGTCGCTGCTCGGCGTGAAGGCCAAGGGCGAGAGCACCTTCCTCGTGACGCTCAGCAGGCCCTGCGCTTACTTCATCACCAGCGTCTGCGCGTCGCCGGCGACAGCCCCGCTGCGCCGTGATCTGGTGGAGGGGAATGCGAGTTGGGCGGCGACCGCCGACATCGTGACGAACGGCCCCTATACCGTGGGCACATGGGTAAAGGCCGCGCAGCTTCAGACGAAGAGAAACGGCGAATACTACGAGAGCAAGCTCGTCGTGCCGGACAGCATTTGCTTCCGCTTCGAGACGGACGCGCAGACGAACTACGATCAGCTTCTTGCCGGCGAGCTGGACTACACCGCGAAGCTGCCCTACGCGGCCATCGAGCAGCTGGCGGAGGATGAGACGTGGCAGCCCGCTCCGCTGGCGGAGACGGTCTGTGTGCTCTACAACCATCTGACCGACACCTTCTCCGACGCGCAGCTGCGCCGTGCCTTTGACCTTGCCATCGACCGCGCGGCGCTCGCCGAACAGCTCGGCGTGACGGCGACGGCGGCGACCGGCTGCGTGCCCAACGGCATCAGCGACGCGCCCGAGAGCGGGGAGGACTTCCGCACGGCGGGCGGCGCACTCTGCGCGGCGGACGCCGAGGGCTATGCCGAGCGCAGCGCCGAGGCGGCGCGGCTGATGACCTCCGCCGGACACTATCAGGGCGCGGGCCTGCCGACGCTCCGCTTCCTCTTTGTGGAGGGGGAGCAGACGCGCGCGGCGGCGCTGAGTCTGTTCAATATGTGGAGGACCGCCACGGGCGTGGCGGTCGAGCTGGTGGGCGTGAGCGCCGAGGAGCTTGACGCGGCGCTCGCCGCCGGTGATTTTGACCTCGCGCTCACCACGCTCACGGCTCGCTGCGACGATCCCATGGAGTACCTGCTGCCGTTCCGCGGCACGTCGGAGAGCAACGTCTGCGGCTACCGCAACGACACCTTTGACCTGCTCGTCGGCGTGGCGGAATCGACCGGCGACCTGACTGCCCGCGCGGCGTTCCTGCACGACGCGGAGGCGATGCTGCTCGAGGACAGCGCTGTTTCGCCGCTTTGCTTCTCCGGTACAGCCTACCTCCTGCGCGAGGGCCTCACCGGTGTGAGCCACGACTGCTTCGGTCACAGCTACTTCACCGCAGTCTCCCGCGCGGAGACGAGCCCGGCTGCGTAATAGACACAACAAAAAACCGGCGTCCGTTTGAAACGGACGCCGGTTTTCTGCACTGTTTAGAGACCCTGCAGCAGAATGATGACGATCAGGATCGGCAGCACCCACTGGAAGTAGGGCTTGAGCCAGCGGGCGAACCTGAGACCCGAGCCCTTGTTGGCCTCGGCAAGATACTTGTCGAAGCCCCAGCCCCACTTTGTCACGCAGAAGAGGAGGTAGACGAGCGAGCCGATGGGCAGCAGGAGGTTGCTCACGAGGAAGTCCTCGCTGTCGAGCACGTCCTTGCCGAGGATGGGACGGAAGTCGCTCCAGATGTTGTAGCCGAACACGCAGGGCAGACTGAGAATGGCGATCAGGATGCCGTTGATGAGCACGGCCTTCCTGCGGCTGATCCCGAAGGTGTCCATGCAGATGGCGAGGATGTTTTCAAACACCGCCAGCACGGTGGAGAAGCTCGCGAAGATCATGAACAGGAAGAACAGCGCGCCCCAGAAGCGCCCACCCGCCATGTTGATAAAGACCGGCGGCAGCGTCTGGAAAATCAGGGAGGGGCCGTTGTCCGGCGTCACGCCGAAGGTGAAGCAGGCGGGGAAGATGATGGTGCCCGCCATCAGCGCCACGAAGGTGTCGAGCGCGCAGATGCGCACGGCTTCGCCGGGCAGGGTGTGCTCGTCGCTCATGTAGCTGCCGAAGATCTCCATGGCGGCGATGCCGAGCGAGAGCGTGAAGAACGCCTGGTTCATCGCGTCGGTGACGAGACTGCCGAAGCCGTTTTCGCGGATGGAATCCATCGAGGGGACCAGATAGAACTTCATGCCCTCCGCCGCGCCGGAGAGCGTCAGGCTGTGACCGGCGAGAA
>ERZ825670.1361-NODE-1361-length-27169-cov-154.363355_pt1 | contig 27169 bp, 19 predicted proteins | sample MGYA00519929_ERZ825670 | MGnify/ENA primary metagenome ERZ825670 (study PRJEB31778, sample SAMEA3449207) | human gut metagenome | biome: human gut; feature: human-associated habitat; material: faeces | place: United Kingdom | collected 2010/2012 ...
AACCGCCCACCGCAAGGTGGGTATGGCGCTGGGTGCTTAGCCCACACAACGAGGAGCAGGACGTCAAGAAGAAGATTATGATGGTCGTGGGAGCATGTATCTTCCTCATTGCGGCGGCCAAGGCGTTGCCTCTGTTCTTCGGTATTGCCGCTTAAACATCAAGGATAAGTATGAAAAGCAAGGACGAACGCTATCCGGACTATCCGCTGTTCAAGGGACTGCAACGGCCTCTTGAGTTTTTGGGCATCCAAGGCCGGTACATATATTGGGCGGCGGTGACGACGTGCGGAGCCATTGTCGGCTTTGTCGCCGCCTACTGCCTGCTCGGTTTCATTGCCGGGCTTGTCGTGCTGGCTACCGTCGTATCGGTCGGTATCGTGCTCATCCTTCTCAAACAGCGGAAAGGACTGCATAGCAAGAAGGTCGCTCCGGGTGTGTATGTGTATGCCCACTCGCGCAAGATCTGACGAAAGAAAAACCATCACGGCAATGTGCATGGCTTTATTGATTGTTGAACGCGGGCGGGTTTGTCTTGAAGCAAGGCGAACCTGCCCCTATTTAATTACACGTATATCGAAATGACCCTATACATCATTTTATGTTTTGTCGCTTTGTGCGCGGGTATGGCCTTGTCGGTCTATGCGTTCGGTACGGGCGGCAAGCGCAAGCGAATCTTTCAGGACATCTATTTCTCAGCGGAGGAAACGGACGGTGTGGGTGTGCTGTACACCAAGACCGGCGAATATTCCGCCGTACTTAAGATAGAGAATCCGGTACAGAAATATTCGGCGGACATAGATAGCTACTACGACTTCACGCACCTGTTCACCGCCCTTGCGCAGACCTTAGGCGAAGGGTACGCCATCCACAAGCAGGATATCTTCGTCAGGAAACAGTTTGCAAGCGAACCGGCTGACGGGCAGGAGTTCCTGTCGGCGTCGTATTTCCGCTACTTCAAAGGGCGTCCCTACACGGACAGCCTTTGCTACCTGACCATCACGCAGGAGGCGAAAAAGAGCCGCCTGTTCTCGTTCGACAACAAGAAGTGGCGCGATTTCCTCGTGAAAATCCGCAAGGTGCATGACCAACTGCATGACAGCGGCGTACAGGCCAGGTTCCTGAACAAAGCCGAGGCGAGCGAGTATGTCGACCGCTACTTCGCCATGAACTTCAAAGACCGCACCGTGTCGATGACGAACTTCAAGGCGGACGATGAAACGGTGTCGATGGGCGACAAACGCTGCAAGGTGTACAGCCTTGTGGACGTGGACTGTGCCGCACTGCCCTCGATGATACGTCCGTACACGAACATCGAGGTGAACAACACGGAAATGCCGGTCGATCTGGCTTCGGTGGTGGACAACATACCGGACGCCGAGACGGTGGTCTATAACCAAGTCATCTTCCTACCCAACCAAAAACGGGAACTGGCGATGCTCGACAAAAAGAAGAACCGCCACGCGAGTATTCCGAACCCGAACAACCAGATGGCGGTCGAGGACATCAAGCGTGTGCAGGAGGTCATTGCCCGTGAAAGCAAGCAACTGGTATATACGCACTTCAACATGGTGGTAGCCGTATCTGCCGGTGCAGACCTGCAAAAGTGTACGAACCACTTGGAAAACGCATTCGGGCGCATGGGCATCCATATCAGCAAGCGGGCGTACAACCAACTGGAACTGTTCGTCGGTTCGTTTCCGGGCAACTGCTACACGCTCAATGAGGAATACGACCGTTTCCTGACCCTTTCCGATGCGGCGATGTGCCTGATGTACAAGGAGCGCGTGCTGCACAGCGAGGAAACACCGCTGAAGATTTACTACACCGACCGTCAGGGTGTGCCGGTGGCTATTGACATCACGGGAAAAGAGGGAAAGAACAAGCTGACGGACAACTCGAATTTCTTTTGTCTGGGGCCTTCTGGGAGTGGCAAGAGCTTTCATATCAACTCGGTCGTGCGCCAGCTCCATGAGCAGGGAACGGATGTGGTCATGGTCGATACGGGAAACTCATACGAGGGACTGTGCGAGTATCTGGGCGGCAAGTATATCAGCTATACCGAAGAACGGCCTATCACGATGAATCCGTTTCGCATCAACCGGGAGGAATACAACATCGAGAAGATAGACTTCCTCAAGAACCTTATCCTGATGATTTGGAAAGGGTCGGACAGCCAAATCCCCGAAATTGAGTTCCGCATTGTCGAGCAGATAATCATAGACTACTATGATGCCTATTTCAACGGATTTACAAGATACACCGACGAGCAACGGGAGGTACTGCTGAAAAACCTGTTTGCGGCGGCCAGCCGAAAGAACCCAAACAAACCACCCAGAGAGGTGGATGAGATGGTGCGCAAACAGATAGAGGTGCTTGAGGCACGGCGGGCGGCCCTCAAAGTGACGGAGCTGAGTTTCAACTCATTCTTTGACTACTCATTCGACCGTCTGGAGCAGATCTGCACCGAAAACGACATCACGACAATCAGCTACTCGACCTATTCGACCATGCTGCAGCCGTTCTACAAGGGCGGTGCGTATGAGAAAATTCTCAACGAGACAGTGGATTCGGCACTGTTTGACGAGACATTCATTGTCTTTGAAGTGGATGCAATCAAGGAAAATAAGAAACTGTTTCCCATTGTCACACTGATTATCATGGACGTGTTCCTGCAGAAAATGCGCATCAAGAAGAACCGTAAAGTCCTTGTCATCGAGGAAGCGTGGAAGGCCATTGCCAGCCCGCTCATGGCGGAATACATCAAGTTCATGTACAAGACCGCCCGTAAATTTTGGGCTTCTGTTGGCGTGGTGACGCAGGAGATACAGGACATCATCGGCAGCGAAATCGTGAAGGAGGCCATCATCAACAACTCGGACGTGGTGATGCTGCTGGATCAAAGCAAGTTCAAGGAACGCTTTGACGAAATCCGAAAGATTCTTGGTCTGACCGAGGTGGATTGCAAGAAGATATTTACCATCAACCGCTTGGAGAACAAGGATGGGCGCAGCTTCTTCCGCGAAGTGTTCATCCGCCGGGGGACGACCAGCGGCGTGTATGGCGTGGAAGAGCCGCACGAGTGCTACATGACCTACACGACCGAACGGGCGGAAAAGGAGGCACTGAAGCTTTACAAGAAGGAACTTCGGTGCAGCCACCAGGAAGCTATCGAGGCATATTGCCGGGACTGGGATGCCAGCGGTATCGGGAAGTCCCTGCCTTTTGCACAAAAAGTAAACGAGACGGGGCGTGTGCTCAACCTCCGTCCCGTGTATGAATCCAAATAAGCATTGCAGCCATGAAACGACTACTCCTTATCCTGACCATCGCCTCGGTCGCACTCTGCCAGACGGTTCACGCCCAGTATTACAGCGTGAACTACGACACCCGTACCGTTGCGGCGATGGTGGCCGCCTTCGGTACGGAAGCGGTCGCCGAAGGGTACTACCGGGAGCAGGTCGATGACATCCTCAAGCACTACACGGCAGCGGAGGTCGCTACCGCCGGGATATTCGCGGCCAAGTTCTTGGAGCATAAAGCCCTGAGCGACCTCGGCATCTGGAACAGCCGCACGGAGAACTACTACTACCGGCGCATCTACCGGATGGTGGCGGAGAAAATCATGCCCAAGATATGGGTGGTGGCGAAGCAGATGCTCCATTCGCCGCAAACGGCTATCTATTGGGGCAGTTACCTGATGAAAGTCTGCGACGATACCAAAAGTCTGTGTATGCAGTTCGAGAGCGTGGTGACCAACAGCACGCTGACCTTTTCGGACATCGCCTTTCTCGAAATCAATCCGGAGATTGCCCCCTTGCTAAAGCTCTCCGAAACGGGAAACATCGACTGGCAGCGGATGATGGACAACTTCGCCCACATACCGGGCAACTTCACGCACGAGAACCTGAAAAGCGACCTCGACAACCTTTATAACACGGGTGTCGGCCTTGCAACGGCAGGCATTGCCAATCTCGGTGACGCCCTGTTGCAAAGCAGCTCGTTCCATGACCTGATGGGCGGAAAGGTTGAAGAAATCGGCAACCTGTATGAACACTACGGGAGTCTATTCGAGCAGGCGGAACATGACATCGGCGGCTTGCTGATTGACATGGTGGGTGGTCCGGACAACGTGGCCGGTCTGTTCAACTTCAGCAACTACAACCTCACGGCATGGATGACCGACTACCTGGACGAAGCGATGGGGAACTATTACACGCAGCGGTGGTACATTGCCCGGCGTGACCAAGGGAGCGTATCGCTGTGCGACTACTATCCTCCGACGGACGACAACAGCATCCTGAACGGGGGCGCATGGGTGCGGTTCAACACGAGCGACCCGAATTTCTATCCCAACGCCTCGCAACGGGAACAGGTACTTGCCAACTCGGAAGGATATGCCGGTTGGTCAAGAAACCGCGTGCAGCAGTTGAACAACCAGAACGACGGGTTCAGCTACAGCATCAACTATTGGATGAGTGCCTATATCATCAGCAAGAAAAACAAGCAGACCAAAAAGGCATACGCATACGAAATCCATGTGAGCAAAAGCTGGAATAAGGAAGAAGTTGTCTATGAGGAAGTCTTCGATTCCTACTCGATGGACTTGAATACGTTTCGGGCGCAACTGAATGTCCGACTTGCGGAGTTCAACGAAAACGAGGACGGCTACACCTATTATATATCTTCCGGTACGCGGAACTATTACCAAGCAACGGACGCCGCCAAATTGAAGGGATGCGAGAGCGTGACCATCAGCGTGACCTGTTCCGACGGGGTTACGCTCGGACAGGGCTCGACACAATACAAGTGCCGTAAATGCGGCAGCTCGTTGAATGCCCACACCAAGGAGTGCGCCATGCAGACCTCGGTGACGGAAAACAACCTCGACCTTTCGGAACTGGATGCGCTGTTGAACGAGGCAAACAGCCAAGCGGCCAATCTTGAAGCGCAAATCGGGACATTGGAAAACGAGAACGCTGTCCTGCTGAAGAAAATCAGTACGGCGAGCATTGAGGATGCGGCGGCTTACCGACAGCAGTATAATGCAAACAAGACACGGATAGACCGTCTGAAAGGCGAACTCGCGGAGTGGAAGAAGAAACAGTCCGACTATGCTCAGGCGAAGTCGGAAGCCGCAGACGACAACAGCGTAGCGACGGATGACTATTACCGCATTCCAGCTATCATGCAAGACTGCAAGGCTGCCTACGGCCTGACATGGCAGGACGGCGGATCGTGGAACGGCTATTCGTATGTGCGCAAGGCGACAATGCCGAACATCAACGGCATCATCACATTCAAGGCTACGGTCTCGATTGCCCGCAAGCCGAAATATTTTCTCGGCATCAAGATTCACCGTGCCATCATCCAAATCCAATGGGAACTGACCTCGGTCTATACGGACACGCACGTCGCCGATGTGCTGACACTCGATCCGGGGCTTTCGGATGCGGAGAAAACCAAATTAGTGAACGACCGCATCGCCGAAATCGCCCGTGAACACCCGTCCTGCAAAATCACGACGGAATACGCCCGCAGCACACCGCTGGAGGAAACTCCGTCCGGCGACGTGTACCATCTGCTGTGGTCGAGCGACCGCCTCGAAATCGCGAGGGAGGTGGACAGCAGAATCACAAGGATATACGCCGACTTGGTATCGCTGGAAAAGATGATGCACTACAAGCGGAGCATCCTTGACGTGATGAAGGATGTGTTGCCCGGACTGGACACGGACGAAGGCCGCAGGCTGACGCTCGTGGAGGAATGCCATGACCGCTGGGTGGAGAGCGCACGGACGTTTCGGAACGATGGCGGCAGAAACGGCGGAAAGGAGGTGCGGCCATGAAACGCATTTTACGGATAGCCGCATTGCTGCTCTTCCTGCTGCCCGGTATCGCCAAGGCGCAGTGGACTTTCGATATAGTCTCCGTCGAAGCCTACATCAACGACCACAAGAAGCAGCGCAGCCTGTTGTTGGCCCGCAGTACCTTGGAGTACAGCAACAAACTGTTGCACGAATACAGCTGTAAGGAAGTCGGGGGCTATAAAGAGCTGAATATCGACCTTGACCGGTACACCCGTGCGTTCGATGTCATCGACGTCATGTACCAGTCGTTGCGCACGGTGCTGAACGTCAAGAATACCTACACATCGGTCAGCGACCGTATCGGCGACTATAAATCATTGTTGGAGGATTTCAATGCGAAGATATTGAAACGGGGACGCATCGAATCCGCAGATACCCTGATTATCTCCATCAATGCGAGGGGGCTGAGGGCGATTGCCCGTGAGGGGGAACAGCTCTACAAGTCCGTGAGCGACCTCGTGCTGTATGCCACCGGAGCGGCAGCCTGCTCGACCTCCGACCTGCTGATGGTGTTGGAGGCCATCAACCGCTCATTGGACAACATCGAGCGGCATCTGAACCGTGCGTATTTCGAGACATGGCGGTATATACAGGTGCGTATCGGCTATTGGAAGGCAAAGGTATATCGCTCCCGCACCATGCGGGAGATTCTCGATGACGCCTTCGGGCGTTGGCGCGGAGCCGGAAGACTGGATTATTAACGACAAAAAGAGAAGAATATGAACAGAAAACTATTACTCATGGCGGTGGCGGTCACCGTAACGACAGCCGTACACGCACAGTATGTAACGTACAACCATGATTCGCCGAAGCAGAATCAGGTAACGGTCATGGAGACCGGTACGGGCGCACTCTCGCCCGACCTCTATTATTCCGTGCTGCACAACAAATACAAGAAGTCGGCAGCGGCCAAAAACAAGCTCTCGTTCCGCACGCTTGCCGGTATCAATCTCTACAACCAGGTGGACGAAGCGGAAGCCATTGATTCGGCCTTGGTCAAGCGGGCGAAGGTCGAGGCGTTGAACGTTGCCGACCGGCAGGTGGACATCGCATGGCTTGCCGAGGGCGATAAGGTCAGCGGACAGATGGAGCGGTTCCGGCGCAACATCGACCGTATTCTCCTGTCCGGTGGCACTCCGGCCGACAAGGAACGGTGGACGGAATACTACCACGTCTATCAGTGTGCCATCAAAGCCACGAAAGACGCCTATATGCCCAATACCCAGCGAAAGAAGGAGTATCTGCGCATTTACGAGGATGTGGCACGGCAGAACGAGATTTTAGTGGGCTACCTTGCCAAGCGTCAGAACGCAACGGTGACGAATGCACTGCTGAACGCAACGGACAACCGTACCCTGCATAAAGGCGGTATTGTCCGCAATGCCATGAGCCGGTGGCAGGAATCACGCCTTGCGGTGCGTGGTTCGCAATCGGGCAGCAACGGAAACGGCGAAGATGACAACGAGAGTGTAAACAGAGGGAAATAAAAAGACAGGGCTATGGCAAACGGAGATATACTTTCGGATTTCGGCATCAACCTGTTGGAGGAGGAAATAGATGATGTCATCTTTCAGACCAACGAGTTTCTGACTGACGCGACTTTTACCGGTGCGCAGGGACCTTTTTGGTGGATATTGCAGATGTGCATGGCACTCGCGGCACTGTTCTCCATCGTCATGGCGGCAGGTATCGCCTACAAGATGATGGTAAAGCACGAGCCGTTGGACGTGATGAAGCTGTTTAGGCCGCTTGCCGTGTCGATTATCATCTGCTGGTGGTATCCGCCTGCGGACACGGGTATGGCGGGGAGCCGGAACAACTGGTGTTTTCTCGATTTCCTGTCCTACATCCCTAACTGCATAGGTTCGTACACCCATGACCTGTATGAAGCCGAAGCTTCACAGATATCGGACAGGTTCGAGGAAGTTCAGCAGCTCATCCATGTGCGTGACACGATGTACACGAACCTGCAGGCACAGGCGGATGTCGCCCACACAGGCACATCCGATCCCAATCTGATAGAGGCGACAATGGAGCAGACCGGTGTGGACGAAGTGACGAACATGGAAAAGGATGCGGCGAAGTTGTGGTTCACGTCTTTGACGGCAGGTGTCATCGTGGGGATAGACAAAATTATCATGCTGATTGCCCTCGTGGTGTTCCGAATCGGTTGGTGGGCAACAAGATATAAAGTTCTATAATAAACTGATTTACTATATTTTATGGCGTGTATAAAAGAGTAGTTTTGTGATTTAGTACCATTTTAGCATCACTATTTAGCCATCGTAAATAGAATCAAGAGATGGCGCAAATGGCATTGGACAATTAACTTCTTTGGCTGCATAATCCACATTCGTTTACCGTCCTCAAATCAGTCAAGACGGTTAATTTATAGCCACAACAAATAGATATTCGCTGATTTTATATTTGTATTGCGTAGTTTTTCTACAATAATCGTATTTATAATTTGTTGTATGAGATTTTATTTGTATCTTTGCACCATACAATTGATAAAATCAACGATTATGATAGCAGAGTTCAGCATTGAGAATTTTTTCTCCATTAAGTCGGTTCAGAAAATCAGTTTTGAACCATCGGCAGATACTTTTATGTCTGATGAGTACTCGTATGAAGTTAAGGACGGTGTAAGATTGCTGAAAGTGGGCATCATCTATGGTGCTAACGCTTCCGGTAAAACGAATATATTAAATGCCATTGAATTCTTCAAGATGCTGGTTTTGAGAATGCCTAAAGACAGGACTGAGAAAACCGGAGTTGTCCCTTTCATGTTGGATGACACCTCAAGGAACGAGAAGACAAAGATGTCAATGGTGTTCTATATCAACCAGTCGAAGTACATCCTTAGTTTTGAATTGGACGCAAAGCATATCTATTCCGAGACATTGATTGTTTATGATTCCATTCGCCCGACCAAGCTGTACAACCGAAGTTATGATGCCGCAACAGATTCCACGACCATTGACTTTGGCGTAAATCTGAAAATGACGAAGAAAAGCCAGGATGTGATCTCCGGCAACACTATCAATAATTGCAGTGTGCTTGCCGCATTTGGCAAAAGCAACGTGGAACGGACAAGGCTGAATGATGTGTACGACTATTTTGCCAAACAGATAAAAGATGTACTGGCTCCCGGTATGCTGCTTTCGGGATATGTCAAATCACGATTGGATAAAGACGAGGCAGGAGATTTGAAGAAATTCATTTTAAATTTTCTGAAAGCATCCGATTTCAATATAGAAGATGTGATATTACATGAAGAGGAAGAGCTGATTACACCTGAATTGGAACAACTGATTCAGAATGCCCCTATTGATAAGGATGCAAAGGCTGAAATGCTTAGAAAGGGGAAAATTACAAATACGGAACTGACCTTCAAGCATAAGGCAGGCGATAAAGTATATGATTTGTCGGAAGAATACGAGTCCAATGGCACCATGAGGTTCTTGGGAATGGCGGTGATACTGAATTTCTTGTTAAAGACCAATCGGTTTGTGCCCATTGATGAAGTGGAGACAAGTATTCATTATGAACTGTTGGCTTATTTCCTGAAAGTCTTTCTGGCAAACAGTAACGGAACATCCCAAATGCTTCTGACCACACACGACATCAATCTTCTCAACGAGGATTTCATTCGCCGTGATACGATATGGTTCACCGACAAAGACGAACTTGGCGAAACTAAAATAGTACGCCTATCTTCTTTGGGACTGCATAAGAATCTTTCCCCATACAATGCTTACAAGCAGGGAAAATTGGTAAAGTTGCCGTTCTTGGGTAGTCAGTATATCAACCTGAATGACTAATGATATGGGACGGACAGTAACAAAAAGTATCGCCATCATAGGCGAAGGAGAAACGGAATGGTTCTATTTCGACTCTCTGAGGATTGCGTGTCGGTATCCTTTCAAGGTTGCGCCGGATTTTCCGCAGCACAGCGACATCAATCATATTTTGAAACTGGTAGAATCCTATTTGAACAAGCAATACGACTTTATCGTATGTCTGTTTGATATGGACAGATTATTCCAGTTTCCATCTGAAATGCAGTTGTATCAGCGGGCAAAGAAAGAGTATAGCAAGAAGAAATATGCCGAAAAGGTTCTGTTCGTAGAAACGAATCCCTGCACGGAGTTTTGGTTTCTACTCCATTTCTTGCCTAATGTGGTTTGTCGGCGATATGAAAGTTACGACCAACTGCTTCCCGAATTGCAGAAATATATGCCGGGGTATGAAAAGACAAAGCGATATTTCATACGCACCAACCTCTATAAATACCTGACAGAGAATGGCGATTTGGAACGGGCGATGTCAAACTCAGAAAAGTTGTGCCAACTCTGTAAGGAATCGCCAGAGGATTTGAAGGCGTATTCGGAGATTTATAAAGTGATAAAATTATTGAATAATTTGATAATATAATATGCTATAGATATGTATCTAAGTAAGATTTATATAAAGAACTTTCGGGGTATCAAGGAACTATTGGTAGAATTCGATAAGAAATTGAATGTGATTATCGGGGCTAATGGGCAGTTGAAGACATCTTTGATGGATGCCATCAGGTTGTTTTATGTGTGGGGAGAACCGAACCGAGATATAGAGATAACAAAAGAAGATTTTTATGTTGAGTTTACACAAAATCCTGATGGGACTAAAGTGGCAACAACCTCGACAAGGATAGATATATGCTACTTATTTGAAGGATTATCAGCACAACAAGAAGGTGCATTCTATCAGTACCTGTACAGAAAAGACGATGGCTCTATGGTTGCCAGGGTTCATCTGAGTTTCGAAATAAAGGAGAAAGGAAGGATTTACTCCTCATACATAACTGGTAAAGAAGAGAATGGTCTTCGCGCTGACTGGAACACGTTTCATTATTTTCATCCATATTATCTCGGTGCATTACGCGACAGTACGCGCGACCTGATGAGTTCACGCAACAATCTGTTAGGAAGAGTAATTAAAAGAAAAATTGACAGGGCTGGATCAGAAGATGACGTGAGAAGTATAGTGGATAGTGCAAACGAGCAACTTTTGCAGAGACAAGAAGTAAGGGAAACACAAACTGGCATAAACGACAACCTGAACCAGATAAACAAATCAGACCTACAGAATGTAGAGCTGCACATAGAACAGAACAGAATTGAATATATCGTTAATATCATCAAACCCTTTTTGCCATATTCTGCTGACAAAAAAGGATTTGTACTATCTCAAAATAGTCTTGGGCATAACAATTTAATATATATAGCTTCGGTATTGAGTGATATTAAAGATTGTCATACTGAAGATAATGTGAGTATATATGCTTTGTTAATAGAAGAGCCTGAAGCTCATCTACACCCACAACTTCAGGTTAATCTGTATAACTTTCTCAAGAATGCTGATGATAGTGAAAATAGCCAGACGTTTATCACAACCCATTCACCGACTTTGACATCAAGAATACCGTTGGAAAATATTATTCTGCTGAAAGGTGAAACGGCTTATCATGTGGGTAATTGTTTCAAAGAACGGCACTCAGAAAATATTATTCGGGATGTTGCTAAGAACAATAGATTATTAAAGGTGGAAGAAGTTGTATCATATAGAAAGATGATATCCAGATATTTTGACGTTACTCGCTCGCAATTGTTGTTCTCTTCGGGTTGTTTATTTATTGAAGGAATATCGGAGTGTCAATTGGTTGAGACTTTTTCTAAACTGATAGACAAATCTCTGATTGACCATCAAATTGAGATTGTCGATACAGATGGAACAGCTTTTTATCAGTTCTTGATGCTGTTTAATTCTTCTGATAAAGCGAAGCGTTTGCCAATGAGGGTAGCGTTTGTAACGGATGAGGACCAATTTACTGACTCCAAGCATAAGGAATATAATCTGGATGAGTTAGTAAAGGACAATTATGCAAAACTTCATTCCCTTAGAAAGGGAATTAATAATGATGATGTTAATGGTCGCATTAACAATATGAAAGCTATGAGCAATGGACAGGTAGGTATCAAGATATGTTCGGGAAAGAAAACTCTGGAATACCAAATATGCAAGGCAAATGTTTATGTTGATAAAGAAATGACAAAAGAGACTTGGCTTTACGAACTGATTCTGCAAGAGAATCCAGAAGGTATAAGCAAGGTGGATTCTTATATGTCAGGACTTGAACATAAAGATATGAGCGAAGTGGAGCAGCAAAATGTTGCATTGCTGATGTGGAAATGCCTGCCGAGTAAGGCTGAATTTGCTCAAGCACTGAATTCATTCTTGCTAGATAAGATAGAAATAGGTGGAGACATTAAGTTCACTTTGCCTTCATATATTCAAAATGCAATAACTCATTTAGTTCCGTGAGTATGGATTATGATATAACATTTCAACGACAAACATATCTTGATGCACGTGGTTATACCATCTTAACGGCGTGTCCAGGTAGTGGAAAGACCACGAGCATTGTGAAGAAACTTTTAACGGTGTCACGTTATTGTGAGGAGCATTATGGGAAGCATACAGGGTTTGCCTGCCTGTCATTCACCAATAAGGCTTGTGCTGAGTTGAAACAAAAATACAGAGAGATGCATGATGAAAGGCTGACTTTCCCCAATGAGGTGTTGACTATCGATAGTTTTATCATGCAATATGTAGTGCTTCCGTTTTGGTATTTATGCGATGAGTGCAAACAAAGACCAATAATATTAAACGAGGCAGAAATACTAGACCGGATTTATTACAACAATGTTAAAATAAACGGTAAATGGCAGCAATACCCAGTGATGGCACTCCGACCTTACACAAGTCTGATGTATCGAAAGAATCCATCATTGGTTTCAAGAGACAAGACGGCCTTTAAATGGAATCACAAAACTATAACTGAAAATGAAATTGCCTATTGTAATGCAGCTTTTACATATCGTTTAGAGAAAGGCTTTATAACAAGCAGCGATGCATTATGGATAGCATGTGATATATTGGAGCGGCATCAGAGCGTAGCTAAAGCACTTGTGATACGTTTTCCATATATCATCGTTGATGAAGCACAGGATAATTCCGAACTGCATTTTGAGCTCTTCAAACTGTTAAAGAGAGCTGGTTTACAAAACATAGAGTTTGTGGGTGATATTTGCCAGTCCATCTATGGATTTAATAATGCCAGACCGGAGTTGCTACAAAGCATGATGGTAGAAGATGAATGGAACGTTTTGCCACTATCTGAATGCAGACGTTCTAATCAACGTATAATAAATTTGTATAGCAAACTGAAATCAAGCGATGTGCCTACTATTATTTCACATAATGTAGAGGATAAAGGAGTTCCCATAGTAGTGTATAAGTATGAGGATGGAAACGTTAGGGATATTATTCGGGACTTCAACCAGGTTTGTGAAGATAATGAATTGTCAAGCAGAATCATATTAGCACGCGGAGTAGATAAATGTAAGGAACTTGCTGGTATTAAGGATGTAGATTTTAAGTACTGGAAAACCGAACATCATCTTCCATATTTGATAATAGATGCCACCTTCGCTTTTGATTTGGGCGACATGGACTATGCTTTTAGAAAAGTAAGACTTGTATTAGCAGAGCTTTTGGCTGGTAACAATTTTGAAGCAAGGCGTGAATTTATATATGAAATTGAACATAATGTGGACTGGAATGCAAAGATCTTTGGTTTCCTAAAACAAGTACCTGCATTTTCATTAAGTTTCAAAGAATGGTCAGAACAGACCTGCTTATTATTGAAGGACTATTGGGAACTTGAAGAGATGCCTACTTTTGTTCCGTATCAAAAGCAAAAAGGATATAAAATGAGAGAAATGGCAGATGTACCCGTAGAACAATATCATCAATCAAACGATAAGGAGAGTGAATACCACAGGAGTATAGATACTATACATGCAGTAAAAGGAGCGACCTTAGATGCGGTACTTCTGTTCTTGTCGTCTGATAGCAGGGGACAAAGTGTTTCACTGAAAGATTTTCCAAGTGGTACTGTTAAAGTCATGACTGAGAGGCAGCGAATGATATATGTAGCTTGTTCGAGGGCTAGGCAATTTCTGGCATTGGCAGTACCAAAATCTATAGCAGATGAAGAGATTAGGAGAGCGTTGGCTGGGGTGGACATAGATATTCGTAGCATTAACCTGCAAGGAGAATTGGCTTTTGATGATTAGCATTTGTAAAGAATCAAGGTAAAACAATATTATTTGTAAGTTTCTGACCCTTCGTCTCCAAAGGATATAGAATTGTCAATATTTAACAATACTACAAATTTTTTCTATATTAAGAAAGGGAGAAGCTTTAATTGTTGGAGTTGATTTTCCAATGCCCCTTATTGTGAAAATCAATGCTCCAACAAAGAAACCAGATTCAAGAACCCCTAAGCTCACAAAACGATAAAATTAAAATCTCAATATTGGCAAAGTGTTTACTATATCTACTGTTTGGCAAGAAAGCATAATCACCGACAGAAGCAGGTCGAGGATATAACGGGGTTGTTCGTGTTCTCGTGCCCAGTCGTTGGGATCGTTTTTGATTTGGGACGCTTTGTCGATTGTGAGGGCATAGCGTTCCATTATCCACTCGATAGCGGATTTACCATTAACGACATATTCGTATGCTTTGAGCGGAATGTTCTCAATGGTAATATGGTCATTATAGATGATGCGTGCCTTATCAGCAACGAGCTTTCCATTTTCGTCACGAATTTTGGCAAACCTCATTTTATCAACGGCAAAGTGTTGGTATGTTTCGTTAGTCCAGTTGTTTTGCCAAATATCCATATCGCCATTTACATCAACGCCACAAGCACGATGTGCTAACATAGGCATTACAGCGAAAAACAGATAATCTCCATCTTGCCCAACAGCCTGCTCATTAATGCCTTGTTCGTAATTCAAATGCAGGTCGGCAAGTTCTTTACCGGCTTTATAAAAGGACATAAAGTCTTGCACATTATCTACAATGGGGATGCGAGGCAAAGATTTCTTCAAATCATCGGCAAATCGTTCACGGTATTGCTTGGAATGAAGCAACCCATATACATAGTAGAATATGTGTTCTTTGGTAATGGCTTTTGAACCTCCGAAACGGCTACGAACTTCTTTCAGAATCCAGTCGGTTATTCCGTCCCGGCGAATATATTTGCCCGTTTCCTCATCATCAAAAAGTGTAGCTTGAGGATTCTTGTTTTCTTCATACCAATAAAGAGGGAAACATTGACCATTAAATTGCAGTTGAAGATCTGGAATGCAGTCTGTTATTATTATTGAAAAATCTTTATGAGAACCAATCCCCGACACACAAATTTGCAGATTTGCATATTGTGTCGTTGGAAAGAACTTTAATTGTTGGTATGTTCTCTGAATAAGTTGCTTTTGGAATAATAATCGCTGTTTAAAATAAGGTCTATATAATCCATTTGTAATATTCTCTTGACGAAAAGAATATTCAATATTTCGTTCAATATCAGTTAAGAACATATCAGTCCAAGCTATTTTTGTAGAATCAAAAGAAACAACATCTTTAGCTTTAATTGATAGATTCCTATTTGAACAATGGAATCGTTGCCTTTCTTGATTATAATAATCAATCATTGAATTGGCGTTATTACATAGTTCTTGTATTGATGAATTATATAACCAAGAATCTTTATTTGTTCCAACTCCTAACGAATATCCACAAAATATAGAATTTTGTTCTTTTGCGAATTTCTTTTCAGGAGCTAATGGAATCAAATTATCAAACACCCCATCGCGTTGGTTTATCCAATCAGCCTTTTCATTAGGTGTGATAATCTGCCATTCCAATTTCTGCGAAGAAATGGAACGGAAGTCTTTTACCATTTTGAGTTTCTGCTCACGAGTAAGGTAATCACCTATATCGTGATAATGGATAACTGCTTTCTGACCTTTCTTTGCTGGATTTTTGACAAGGAAAGTAATCGTAATGGGAGTACGAGAACCGCTTCCAAAGATTTTTCCTCCTTCTTTACGCGATAGTTCGCCAGATGTGCGCTGATTGCCACGTAAATTCAGCACATAAATGGAAGTAAATTCATCTTCAAAGCATCTACGCATACCGTCCTGTCCAGCTCCGTCAATCCATGCACCATTACTTATGAATGCAACAATGCCCCCTTCATTCTGCGGAATGCGGTCGGAAGCCCAACGAAACGCCTTTACATAGCTGTCATAAAGAGATTTGTTCAAAGTAGCCGAACTCTTCACAGCATATGTTTCCGACACACGTTTATCAAGATATGGGTAAGACAAATTCTGCGCATTATCATTAGCGGACTTTTGTCCAATGGAATACGGCGGATTTCCGACAATTACCCTTACACGTGTAGCCATCTGCTTCTTTACCCGTTTGGAATTGTCTTGAAAGAATTCCGTGAAAAGTTCGTTGTGTTTCTTCTCTGCCAACTGGAACGTATCGGTCAGGCAGATACCACTGTATGGTAGGTAAGTTTTCCGATGGGTAATGTCATGGAATACCGATTCAATGTTCACATCGGCAATATAATAGGCCAGCAGCACAATCTCATTGCAATGGATTTCATTCCGATATTTGCGCTCCATATCCTCAGGACGGATAAGGCCGGATTGCAACAAACGAGTAATGAAGGTGCCGGTTCCGGTAAATGGGTCAAGAATATGAACGTTTTGCTCCGTCAGCGAAGTATTGAACTCTGCTTTGAGAATATCATCCACTGAACGGATGATGAAATCCACACATTCCACCGGTGTATAAACAATACCCAGTTTCTCCACTGTAAGCGGAAATGCGCCTTTGAAAAACTTTTCATAAAGGTTCTTTATGATTGTCTGCTTACCCTCCAAATTATCAATACCGCCCACATTTGTCCTTACCGATTGGTAGAACTTCTCCAGTACCTCGGTATCCTTTTCAAAAGCCTGTTCTTGCAATAGGTCTATCATGCGTTGCATAGAACGGCTCACGATGTTGTTATTGACAAACTGGTAATCTGAAAACAGAGCGTCAAATACAGGTCGGGTGATGATGTGTTGAGCCAGCATTTCAATGGCTTGGGCAGCATCTACCGATGGGTTAAGGTCACGTTGTAATCCTTTTAAGTATTCATTGAACGCTTTTTTGTGTACACCGGACTGAATGAGCTTGGATATACGTTCAATAAATTTGTGCGCAATAAGACCAACCTCTTTTGCCCAGTTTTCCCAGTAAAGGCGGTCACCGCATTTTTCCACAAGTTTGGCATACATACCATCCTGCAACTCTCCGAACCGCAATTCCAACTGTCGGGCAATTTCTGCATTCTCAATTTGTTGTGCTTCCGCTTCTCCGTCATTTGTACCCAATCCCGGTCGGCCTATGGTAACAGATGGTGTGCCTGTCTGCTTGTTTGGTTTCTGCTTGTTGAGAGCTATCTTGTTTACCATCGCGTTGAAACGGTCATCGTGTGAACGGAGCGCGTTCAAGATAGCCCACACCACATCGAATGTCTTGTTGTTGTCAAGAGCTGCCTCCGCCGAAATATCGGATGGCACTACAATAGGGATGATGATATATCCATACTTCTTTTCATCGGATTGCCCTTTGTGAAATGTACGCATCACACGGCCAACCGACTGCACCACATCCACCTGCGAATTACGGGCAGAAAGAAACAATACGGCATCGAGAGACGGCACATCCACACCCTCGGACAGACAACGCACGTTGGTTACAATACGGCATTCACGTTCATTGTCAGACTCTTCCGCCAGCCATTGCAGGATTCCATTACGCTCCTGCGAGTTCATAGAGCCATCTATATGCCGTGTCATTACTGAAACGGTATGCAAAAGGCTTTCTGAATCAAGATTTTCTTCGTATTTCCCGGATATTCTTGGAAGCACCGAAGCTACATATTTTGACGTTCCGGCTTTTGTTTCGTTGCCTATGGCTGAACAGAACGCCACGGCACGGCGCATCATGCGTGGGTCGGCATCCCATGTGCGATGGTCGTCGCCATGTATCATTTTTGACAATCCGTTTATTACCCCAATGAGTTTGGATGTGTCGTCAAAATTCAGTTCGGTGGTAGAATTGGTGATGTCTTGTTTTATGTTGTCAGGCACATCATCTTCACTAACAGTAAGGACAAGCACCTTGTAATCCGTCAATAAACCATTTTGAACGGCGTATGAGAAATTCACGCGATAAAATTCCTCTCCATAAATGGCTTTGTCATCCATCGAGCAGAGAATGCAATCCTTTTCCGATGCCTTTATCTTGGCAGATTCCCCATACAAACGCGGCGTGGCAGTCATATAAAGGCGTTTCCGACCTTGTACATTCTCATTGGAATGTATCTTGATAAAGTTGCTCTCATTCTTTTCGGCTATTTTTACGCCGGTAGTGCGGTGTGCCTCGTCACAGATGATGAAGTCAAACACGCCGTATTCTCCGTTTGTCTTGGATAAAATTTCCTGTTGAGCAGCAGAAACGGCATCTATGGATTGGTAGGTGGAGAACACGACTACCAAGCCGTCATGATTCCGATATTTCTTTAATTGGGATGCAATGGATTGTGGATTGGTGGATGCAGGTACGGCAAGGTCAACCACGCTGTCATCCGTATCATCAGATTCCTTGGTGGTCTTGCGTGAGGCTTTGGAATCGGAACAGATGCAGACAGCCTTAATGGGCTTCTTCGCATCTGCCGACCATGCGTTGAGCGACTGCCCCAACAAGGCGATGGACGGAACCATGAACAGCACCAAGCCTTTGTTGCCAAACAACTGTTCCGCAATGAGCAGCGAAGTGTAGGTTTTACCTGTACCGCAAGCCATAATGAGTTTGCCCCTATCGTTGCCATCTGACATATAATGAACGTATGCTTTTGATATGGCATTCAATTGGTGTTCACGAGGCTTCTTGCCCTCCACCAGTGCAGAATTGCCGGTTAGACCGTCCATTATCTTTTGCCAGTCCACAGGAGATGAATCAAGGTCTGCCATACCGATGCGCGTAACAGGTGGTTCCTGGTTTCGGATAGCCTCTTCTGCATTAGCTCCCCAATGGTTTGTGGTTGAAATCCAAATACGATTTGAAAAACGGGCAGTTTGGAATGTTACCTCGTTTGTGAACGTGCGGCTGGAAGTGGCGAGAAATGAATCTACAGCAGGTTTATCTATGATTGTATTCTCAGCATAGCATTTACACTGGATAGCCCAATAGTCACCCAATTCAGTTTTGGCCACAAGGTCGATACCTGTGTCATTACCTCCAAAATCGTTTCGCCCCGGAAAATCTTCCCATAGCCAGACCGATTCAAGTTCATTGTAGCGTGGGTCTGTTAATAACCATGAGCGCATCAGTCGCTCGAACTTTGTACCTTTCTCCCTTTCCGTGAATGATTCGGTACGAAATTTATGTAGTATTTCCTTGAAATTCATCTCTTGATAAGAGTTATAGTTGATATTGCAAAGGTACGCATAATATTTCAAATACCGTGTTCAATCCTCATTTATAATGATATATGAAAAGCAATTTGTGAGAATTTGTTTTGCAAATCCGTCAGATTTTGCCAGTATAGCACTGATTATTAGAGCCCGTTCCTTTGAAATATATCTCTTATCAAGAGATTCGTCTTTTCGCTCAACACATTTCACCATAAATATCCAATCAAAAATCTTTCAGGATAAGGCTGTTCGCCTTGTCCACCACGCTTGTGTCAAGCGATGCGAGATAGATGCGTGTGGTCTCTTCCGAATCATGTCCCATACCCTCGCTGATAACAGAAAGAGGGATGTTCTTGCTCTTGGCAACGCTCGCCCAACAATGCCGGGCAACGTGCATGGTCAGCGGTATGTTCAATCCTGCCAGACCGGCAACTTCCTTCAACGCCACATTGATGCGGCAGATGGCGTTACGGTATTGTGTCCGCTCATCGGAACATGGATTGGTGATTATCGGCAGGAGGTAACGGGTGGTCGTATTCTCGCCGTACTTGGCGATGATGTCTTCCATGCACTTCTCCCACTTGACGGTGAGCTGCTGCCCGGTCTTTCTTCTCCGGTACGTGATTATTCCGTTCTTCAAGTCCGATTTTTTCAGATAGGCCATATCAATGAATGACATGCCACGAGTATAAAAGGAGAAGAGGAACATATCCCTTGCATAATCTAGATGCGGTTTCAGAGTCAAATCAAGTTCCTTAATGTGCTTGATGGACTTCAATGGGATGGCGCGTTTTACCGTCTTCCCGATGCCCGTGTAAACGTGTTTGAAAGGGTGCTTCTGTTCCGTCAGCTCCTTTTCCACGGCACGGTTGTAAACGGCACGGAGTATGCGCATATAAAAGGAAACCGTGTTGGGGCAAATGCCATTTCCTTTGAGCCAGGCCTCGTAAAGCATCATGGTGTTGCCGTCCATTTCGCACAAGAGTATGTCCTGCCCCTCACGGAACTTCATAAAACTGGCCAATGCCGCCGTATAGGTTTCTGATGTGCGGACTTTGCCAAGCTGCTTCAACTGTCCTATGATGCCCTGCATGAAACGGGAAAGTGATTGTTCGCCCGTCTGCCTGTTGAACTTCTCGACAATGCTGTCAGCGGAATAAATACCTCCTTGCCTGTCGCATTGGGCGACTATGGCTTTCAACCGTCTGGTGTCCCAGTCGATATGTTCCGCCACTTTACGGAGATACCGTTTCCTGTTTTCGCCGATTTCGGGCAGGATTTTCATGGAGGAAGTTTTCTTGTCCCATTCTGTGTCAAATATGCGGTAGTCCGTCTTGACTTGGCGGACTATGCGCCCGTGGATTACCTGATAATATATGCTGCCCTCCCTGCCGCTTGCGGTGGAAGGACGAAATTTCACTTTTATGGATGCCATTCACTTTATTTTTGTCGTTTGGATTGATTCTCTTCTTCTCTCACTGTCTTGACCTGCCGGTTGAATATGACTAAAGTGGAATCCGCACCGACAACATCCACCAGTTTCTCGTAAGCCCCGACAGTTACTGCCAGTTCCGGGTACAGTTCGTTGAGCATGACCGTGGTCACATGGTGTTTGTCTGCAACCGTTCTCAACCGCCTGTTTTCTTCCCGGTATTCATGCCATTGTACCCAACTGATGGCAAACAAGGTAAAGAATACAAGCGTACAACCAATGCCAGCCCATGCGTAAGGATTCTTGTGCCAGCCATCGGGAACTTTGCTCCATAACAGCCTTATTGCGCTTATTGCCTTGTCCGGGCGGATTATCTGCCATAGTTCCGATATGGCACTTTGCTTTTGGCGTGACTTTTCCGAAGCCAGTTTGTCATTCTCAATGTGGCTTGTCAGCCTTTCCAATATCTTGTTGAGCTGTTCCTTGATGGTGAGAACACCATGTTTGCGCATATCCTTCTCGTTGGCTTCGGTGTATAACCGCAGACTTGCTACCGCTTCATCACCTATTGATTGCTTGTATTCCTCTATGGATTCCTTGCTTCCGAAAATGGCATTGAAATTTTCCGGTGCATTGCCATTGAAGAACCGTATAACAGGCTCCAGCTTCGCTTCCAGCCTTTTCAATGCCTCGTTCTTGTCCGAGCTATCCTTTGCGTCCAGTTTCTTCTTGATTTCCTCGATGTCCACTGCCAATGCCCCGATAAGGTCGGTTAAGTTCTGCTTGTTGTCCTTCATCTTTTTCTCTTTCTTGGTTTATGTTTGTCCTTTTCGTTGTCATTCTCACCCCAGCCGCTTTCGTTTCCTCCACCTCCGCCGCCGGATGACACCTTGGCTTGGTGGGGTTGCACGCACAACTCCATGAGTGTGCCGATGGTCACTTGAACGATATTTGAGCCGGATTCAGCAGAACCGCTAACATTGCCGTCCTCTTCCGTTTTAGTCGGTAATGGCTCTTTTATAAAAGTGTCTGCCGTATTGTTGTGAGATTCCACATCCTGCCAGATCGGTTGCGGCTGTTCTTGCACACGGGGCTTCCATTCCATGCCCTCTGCGATTTGGTTCCCGAAGAGCCTGTTCAACTTATAAAAACTCATACTCCGGTCTATCCGTGAGCCGCTGAACGAGATTTCATTCTTCGTGAACGACACTCCGATGATTTTGCCTTCGTTTCTATTGTATTTGAAATTCACCCCGATACCCTGTTTTGCCAGCTTGTCGCACAAATCCGACCAGCAGTTGCAATGGGGTAAGGCAGCTTTGACGGCATCATAGATTTGGTATTTCACCTTGTCCTTACCACGCAGGCGGTCACGCTTCACGTTCATCTTGCCCTTGGAGAAGTGCAGTCCGTATTCCCTTGTGAGAGCTTTGCATACTTTTACATTACGCACATTATCGTTGCTGTCGCTGATGGTGTTCCCGTCATTGTCCACCCTGTTGGCCACGATATGCAGATGCTGGTGTTCCCTGTCGGTATGACGGCACACGATGTACTGGGTGTTCGTTATGCCCATGCGCCGCATATACTCACGGGCTATTTCGACCATCAGCTCATCCGTCAGCTTGGGTGCGTCCTCGTGTGCGAAGTCCAGCGAGATATGATACACCGGATTTTTCAGCTTGCGCCCCGGTTTGTCGTCCGCCTGTCCCTGCATACTCCTTGCGATGGTGGTGTTGTCATCCAGCCTCACGTCCTTGCTGTCGATGAGCCGTGCTTTCTTCGGGTTGTTCACATAGTTCACCACTCTGGCGAAACTCGCCCGTTTTTTCAAATCGCCCATCATATCCTCTCTATGATTTTGCTGAACTCGTCCAGCAAGTCCATGATTTTGCCTTTCAAAAGAGAAAAGCCCTGTTGGTGCGCCATCTTCGTCAGTTGGTTCAGGTTGTTGCACCCTCCCTCCAGCAGCCTTATCTGCTGCCTGTCCTCCTGTGTCCGTGCCGCCACGACCTTGCCATGCAGCAACAGTTCGCGCAGAAAGTGCGACGGTTTCTTGCCTGCATCTGTAATCCGTTTCATGACCGCTTTCCACTCGGCAAGCGTGAGCCGTGTGGATATGGTCTTTGTCCGTGCCTTACCTTTCACCGCCTTGGGGCGGCCTCCCTTGTTTCTATTCTCCTGATATGTCATATCCGTTTTCTTTTATCCGTTAAACCGTTCTGTTTTTTAGGGCTGTAATCCGGGTTTGCCGTTTCCTGTGTGGCCGGGTCGCCGTTTGTGGCGTGGTTTTCGTGGACGAAAACATTAACTTGCCAGCCCTAAAAAATATCCCTTCTAAAACGCTGTCGCTTTCCATTCCTGCCGCTTCATTCCTGTGGCTGTTCCTATTCCCGAGAGCCGGATAAGGTACTGTCTTCCTCTAAAAATGGTGTGTTGTCGGCGGCATCCACGACTGCATTTTCCACAGTGCTTTCCACTTCGCTTTCGGTTGTTGCTGCCGTTTCGGTTTCCGCTGTTCCTGTACCTTCTATAATAGGATTGGAACCGGTCAGATTCATGGACGGTAAGCCATCCGTTTCCTCTGCCGTTTCTTCTATCGGTTTTTCTTTCCTCTTCCTTGCCGAACTGCGGCGCAAGGTCTCTAATTGTTGCCCGTTGAAAAGGAATACCCGTACCCCTTCGTATGCCTTGACTGTCTGGCGATATGCCGGATTCTCGATGAGCCGCCCTGCTATCATCCACGACTTCACGCACACCATGTCTATGATGGAAGTCACGGGATTGGAATCAACACGGATTAGCCCGCGTTCCGAGAAATCCTCCAACAGACGGGACACCGCCTTACGCCCGATGCCCCATTCCTTGGCCAGTACCAACATGGAGCCGTCCACCTGTCCGGGATGGACGGCATAGCCCAATCCCCGTTTGGTGTTCTGCACTTCCGATGCCGCCATTTTCGACAAGAGGGAAAGAAGATAGGTAAGGTTGCATATCCCGTCCGTGCTCCCGTGCAGGAAGTACCATGCCTCCACGGACATTGCCATCTCCAATTTGTAGCACGGCAAAACAAGCTGCTTCAAATTCTTCATAAGCCTTGATGTTTTTTGTTGTGCGTCTTACAAATTATCCCTTGGCGTTCTTGTCAGCCTTCCTGTTGGTGGCTTTCAGGCTCTTGATACGGTCTATCTGTTCCTTGGGGAACAGAACACGCCGTCCTATCCGCTGTCCTTTGATGTGTCCCAGCTTCTCGTGCCGCCAGATGGTCGCTATGCTCACGCCCCATTTCTCCGCCAGTTGCCGGATGGTGTAATACTCCGATGTGTCCTGTGGTGTCTGTTCCTGCCGGTATTCCTCAAACGCGCACCTCACGCTTGCGCCGATAAGCTGTTGAAGCTCGTCGCGCGATACCAGTACCATTTCTGTCTTATCTGTCATAATTCACTGATTTTAAGTTCATGGCGGCAAAGGTAGGGCAATAATAAAACCTGTGAATTTGTGGTATTCTGTGAAATGACACCGCATGAAAAAAGCCGTCAAACAACTGGTGCTTAACGGCTTGTGGAAGTCTGTGGGTTGTGGTGAATTGTAGCCACCTGTGGGTTATGTCACTATTTTATCATGGGAAGCAGCTCTTTGAGCTTCGTTATAAAGGTTTTCTCCACGTTATACTTGGCAAGGCTTTCGGGTGTCAGACCCATAGAACGGGCTGCGGCTTCCCTGTAACCTTTCCAGTCCTTGAAGTAGGCTTTGGACAGCAGGATGGCGACACAGCGCATCTTGCCTTTCACGCAACTGCCGTATATCGTGGAGTAGTCGGCACGCATGACGGCACGGAGGAAATCCCGGTCGGGAACGGCATTTCCATCCAATAGAGGTTTGCCCTTGTCGGGGCCGCTCTGCACGGTGAAGGTAGTAAGGAAACGGTACAGCCTTAAAACGGGAACTTGTGCGGTCGTACTGAACGAGCCGCCTTGCATTGTATCTGTGGTGGTAAAACCGGAGGATGTTTCTTCTGTACAAGAGGGTATTGTTTGGGATGTTGCCGACTTGGATGCGCTTTCATACAGCACATTTCTTTTGACATATCCCATCGTCATTGCGATATGGAACATCTTTATTCCTGCGGACTGTGCTTTCACATCATCATTTTGGGGCAACATGGAAAGGTGGATGGCTTCCGCAAAATATTCCGTGAAGAGTTGCGCCAAATCCTTGTCGTTGGCATTGACAATATACTCCTTGACGGCTTGGATTTTCGCCTTATCAACTTTGGCAAGCATGGCATACATTTCTTTCCCTCTGTTCCCGTCTGAATCCTTTGCACACTTCCGTATGGCGACACAGAGGGTGTCGATGCAGTCGGTGGCTTCGGTACGTGTCATGGGTTTGGGAGAAATATCAGAACCTTCCGGCGATACTTGCTCCTGTTCTTTTTCGGGAAAGAAGTATTGCCTTATGACTTCCATGCTCAGGTAAGCCACCCCTGTACGGAAAGCCGCCTTGTTCAAGTCCGCATATTTGGAGCAGATACCGTGAAGCCTTTTCGTGTTATCGTGAAGTTCGACAAACTTCCGTGCCAGCTCCTTATCCTCGTGTTCGGTGACATATTCCCTGATGCCGGCCAAAAGAGAAGGCAGGGGTTTCAGGCTGTATCGGACGTTCCTACAAATATCCTTGCAATCCGTTTCGCCACTGCCGGAAGACTTGCCGGCAAGCGATTCCGCAAGTTTCAGGCTCTCACTGATTACGTTGGACAGTTTGAACAGGTCGCTAATGATGTCAAACCTTGATTTTTCCATAAGCACTTTCTTATATTTCGATGATACCCTTGAAATCCTTTAACGCTATGACGGCCTTTTCCTCCGCGTCCAGTTTCAGGTAGCGGCGCAGTTGCGCCTCGCTGCTGTGTCCCGTGATGGCTTGGATGGAAGGCAGAGGAACACCTGCCTTGTACGCGTTGGTGGCGAAACTCCTTCGGGCTGTATGGGAAAGGAGCATGTCGCAGAACCTCCTTCCACGTTTGGGGTTGAGACGCTTCTCGTCAAAGCCGCAGTCATGTGTCCAGCCGAGCAACAGGCCGATGGTCTTCACCAGTTTGTTCATTTCATTGGGATGAACCGGGGGTAACTTGCCGTCATACTTCGCAAGTATGGCTCTTACTCGCCTGTCAACGGGGATATAGACTTTCTTTTCCGTCTTCTGCTGGGTGATGAGTATGAACTCCGTGCCGCCGATTTCCGTTATCATGTCCTCGCATATCCTTGAATAATCGGAAACACGCTGCCCGGTCAGACAGCCCACAATGAAAATGTCCCTCACGTGCTCCAGTGTCCTGATATGGGTGATGCGGCATTTTGAGATTTGCGCTTGCTTCTCATCTTCATCTATATCCAGAGTCTTCCACCTGCTGATGACAGCCTCCTTGGTGGAAAGGTCGAGGTCAAGCATTTCCTGTATCTGTTCCGGAGTGAGGTAGATGTTGTCCACCTCCTCCTTTTTCGGCACGAAGTCGGAATGACGGAAATCATCGCATTTGGTCAGCTTGTCCTCGTAGGCCGCCTTTGCCACCGTGCGGACATCGGTCATGTACGAGTTGATGGCATTGGGCATCAAGCCCCGTTCCTTCCAGTAACCGACAAGGCTGTTGCGTGTCTCCATCGTCATGTCATCCAGTCCGAGTTTGCGGTGTGTTTCCTTTTGGTAGTTGCGAATCTGTTTTTGGATAATGCGCAGACCTTTTATATAGGCAGGTGATACTTTCACGGTACGGCCTTTCTTGGTGCGCCGTCCGGTTTCCATGTCTTCTATATAAGAGGTAAAGAAATCATCGAACAGCATCCTGCCTTTGGGCTTGACCTCCACAATCTGCATCATACCGTTGAGCACGTCGTGTTTCACGCTCTCGATGATGTTCTTGGCCTCCTTGGGATTGAAGCCGTCCGCCTCGAATGCCGCCTTTATCCTCGCGAGGACTTGGGCGAACTGCCCGTACTTTATCCCGATGCTTGACATCAGGGCTGACGAGGTGTATTGCAGGCTGCGGTACTTTTCCCATTCAAGTTGCTTGATGGTGAAGCCCGTTACGACTTTCATGTTCGCCTTTCCGCTGCGCACACGGGCATAGATGGAACCGTAGTCCTCCTTTCCTGCCTTGGATGATTTGATGAAGATGAAATCCATACGCGATATATCCTTTGGTTACATGATGCAAAGGTACAAAATATATCCCGAAATATAGTATCAAATAGTACCAATATTTTCTAAAACCGTGAAAATTCGTGAGTATTCAAACCAAATGAAAATATCTGCAAATATCTGATATACAAAGACAACCTATAAAATGGAATTTCACTGAATATATTTAGTGGATAGTGGGCTACGATTTACTGCCAACAAATCCTGTTGGGAATGCTGACGATTTTCGGG
>ERZ825670.1373-NODE-1373-length-26980-cov-4.650845_pt1 | contig 26980 bp, 17 predicted proteins | sample MGYA00519929_ERZ825670 | MGnify/ENA primary metagenome ERZ825670 (study PRJEB31778, sample SAMEA3449207) | human gut metagenome | biome: human gut; feature: human-associated habitat; material: faeces | place: United Kingdom | collected 2010/2012 ...
GGAACACGCCGGGCAGCAGCTCGCCCGCGATCTTGTACATGTTCGGGATCATCAGGAGCAGACCCTGAGAAGCCGTGTAGGTGGTGGTCAGAGCACCGGCGCCCAGCGAACCGTGAACGGTACCGGCTGCACCTGCCTCGGACTCCATCTCGACGACCTTGACCGGGGTGCCGAAGATGTTCTTGCGACCCTGGGCCGCCCACTGGTCGACATGGTCGGCCATCGGGCTGGACGGCGTAATGGGATAGATTCCCGCTACCTCGGTGTACGCATACGAAACATATGCGGCCGCCTCGTTGCCGTCCATAGACTTAAACTTACGCGCCATATACCCCTCTCCTCTCATATAGGTATACAGGCCCCGGCGATCGCCGGGATATTGGCGTGATGGGATTTACGCTGTTGCTTCCAATCATCTGGCAGGCAGGCTCAGCAGCAGGTACATGGCGTGGAGAGAAGGCATGCCAAGGCGAGGAGGGCTGCACGCGCTCCACAGGCCCAGCTACCCGTCTTGCACATGACCGAGCGCCGCAAAGGCCGCATGCCGGATGCTCCCGGGCACGCCCCGGCGATGGGAAGCGCCCGCAACGGAAATCCGCATGCGGGTTTATTGTACCCCGCCGTCAGGCCATATTTCGGCAAATATAGGTGGGCGGTAAAGGTTTACCTTAGGTGACTGCCAAGGGCCAAAATGGTCCCTCCATCCCCGGGCGACTGGCTCTGACGCGCCAAGGAGTGTCCCCAAGTACCGGCAGGAAAGGAACGTCCCTAACTGCCGGCTAGAGGGCGCCGAGCAGGATGGCGTAGGTGGTGGATTCGCCGAGTTTGAGCTCGTCGCCGGGGTTGAGCTGGGCGGAGCGGCCGGGCTCTACTTGAATACACACACTCGTGGCCCCGTTTACCACCACGGTGCCGTTAGTGGACGACAGGTCCTCGACAAACCATGCGCCAGACTCGTCGCACCAGATATGGGCATGGCGGGCCGAGACGTCGTCGGTGATGCCGCCCTCCCCCGTTGCCAGCGCGCCGATCTCAACGCCTTCCTCACTCGGCTGAATCCAGCGCGGGACGCTCACCACGTAGCCGTTTTGCACGCACAGCAGTCCCAGCGGATGCGCCGGCGCGACCTCGTGCTCGCCCGCGACCGAAGATGTGCTCAGCGAGCGCGGCGTCGACGTGTCGCCGCCACGGGTCGCATGAGCGCGGCGGCTCGCCCGACTTGGAACTAAGGCGGGCGTGAGAGCAAACGGCATAGGGAACGAATCTTGCGGATGTACTCCTCGACGTCAGGCAGGTAAGCCCCACGAAGTCACCGGGGAGGCCCAAGCGGCCCGGCACCACTTCCAGATTCTGACCAGGGCGAGTCGTTCGCCGGTGGCTGAAGGCTCGCTCCCACCCAAAAGGGGAGATTCGCGTTGTTCCCCAATCGCTCTCGCATCTTTCATTTTGCTCGAGGTGGGCTATAAAAACTTTCCTGGTGAAAGGCGGCGATTGGTTTCCTTTCTTTCTAGAGGAGCGCGCCTGTAATCTGTTTTCATCCTAAATCAAGTTAAGATCGGACCTTCCAGAGGCAAGTCGACTCAAACTGCGAGGCTCCATGTTGGAATAAAGAGCGCTGTCGAAGTGCCAACAACACAAAGCTTGCCAGTCTCAAATAGAACCTTTTGGGAGTCCGATTGGGCCGCACACCGAATCCCCGCTGGTGGTTTTTTATAGCTGCGCAACAATAAACAAGGTTAGTGCCAGTCCAGCATGAAATTGAGGAACGTATGCATTTTTTCTCAGTAAGTGATCGTCGTTACTGCTTCGATGAGGTCACTCGCAATTGCTTTCAGGTTGACCAAGCATCAGAAGATGCGCTTCGCATATTTGAAGCATCGGGAAGAACGGTCAACTCGAAGTTGCTAACAAAGTCACTTGCTGCGAAAGGCTACGACCAAACGACCATAGCAGAACTTGAAGACGACATTGATGAGTATCAACGATTGTCTGAGCGGACTTTCTTAACAAAAGACACGCCTCGAAAACTTAGATCCATCGAACTCCACGTTTCACATGCATGCAACCTTGGTTGTAGTTACTGTTTTGCCGGTAAAGGAGATTATGGAACGTCTCCTCTGCTGATGACAGACGAGATAGCCTTCAAGGCGGTCGACTACCTCGTCGCAAGTTCATCGGAAAACGAAACGCTTGCGATCGTCTTTTTTGGTGGGGAACCCATGATTAACGAGCCGCTGATATGGAAAACGGTCGACTATTCAAAAAGAATATACCCCAATAGAAACTTTACCTATTCTATTACGACCAACGGAACGCTTTTGAATGACACTGCTGTGAATTCTTTCAAGGAGCACGGGTTTTCTGTTCTGATTAGTCTCGATGGTACAGGATGCAAGCACGATGCATCGCGCCCGTACAAGACGGGAGGCGGCTCTTTCTCCGATATCGACAAAAACGTTCGTCGTTTTTCCGAGTCGTTCCCCTTCGGCGCAAGAGCGACCTTAACAAATAATAACTGTAACCTTGTTGAAGACTATCTTCAGTTTAAAGAGATGGGCTTCAGAAGGATTTACTTCTCGCCCGTGAGCTCATTCGATGAGAATATCAAACTCGACGAACACTCATTAAACAAAATCAGGGCGGGCCTAATAGATTTGGCGGATCAATATCTCAAACAGATTGATCAAGGGGAAAAGCCCTTGTTTAGAACATTGAAAACTGCAGTTGATTTGATCATGAGCAACAGGATCGCCTTTGTCGGATGCGGGGCTGGCAGGCGTTTTATTTCCGTGACTCCCGAAGGGGACGTATACCCCTGTCACAGGTTTGTCGGGATGATGCGATTCAAAATGGGCAACATCGTCACCGGAATTGACGAAACTAGGTATATTGAAAACTGGAGTCAGGGTGTCGAAAAAAGAATTGACTGTACGGACTGTTGGGCTCGGTCTTTCTGTGGTGGGGGCTGTAGCTGGGAGGCTGCAGACGAGCACGGCCACTTGCCCAAGAGTCTACACCCTGCATCATGTGAATATAGAAAAATGTGCTACGAGATGGCTTTTGACCTTATTTCCCGCCACTCATCTTCGCAGGAGAAAAATCAACGAGAAGCTACTGTATCGGAATAAGCGGTTCAGCGCATTGCTGTCACCATTGTGGAGGTGTTCGTTCTTCTGATTACCGTCTGCGAAGCTTATTGCTACGTTCGCCGAAACCATTCTAGAAATATGGTGAACTAGACATCTTGGTTTGTTATACACAATATTGAGGTTTTTCTGCACTCAAAGGGAGGTAGTCGTGAAGCATATTCATCCGATTAATCCAGGAAGTGGCGACGAGGCAGGCGTGAAGCCGATGTCTTTTGACTGCCTCTTGGGCATTACTGACATCTGTACTGTTTATGATAAAGCAGATGGCTGTGGTGCATACGATTACTGCGACTATGACATGGATGGCGGCAGCATCTGCGTTGTAGATCACTGTGGCATTGATCAAACGTAGTCTCTAATTGGATTAAGGTGAGGAGCTGTTATGAAGCATATCCATCCTGTTGGTTCAAATGAACATCCTCCCGTTGAGCCTTGTTGTCTTGGAGTTGATATATGCAATTTTTACGACATCGCCGAGTGCCCTGTTGCGGATTGGTGCTATGTCGATAAAGAATCAAGCTGTGTTTTGCCAGCAGATTGGTGCGATCCAGTTGACGAGTAGTTTTGTGGCTAGGAACTATTTGGTCCAATTCAGAATAAGATGGGAACAAATACCAAAATCTCGTGTCTGGGAGGAGTTATGCCATTATTGCAAGGTCTCGTTGGATTAGCCTTTATATTTGCGTTATATCTGGCACCTTTTTTAATTCTATTCTTCATTATCCGACTCTTTCTTCGGAGAAAATAGGAGTGTCACGCAAACATTAGCGTAGCTTTCTTCCAATATGAGCCGAGCATTGGCAAGTGGAATAAGAAGCCCGACCGTTCGCCACATGAAAGTGATCGGACGGGCTTCTCTATTTAACCCGGGCCGCCACCCATAGCGGCTTTCCAAGCGTATTCTCAGTGCAAAGCAATCGTCAGTTTAATCCTATGCGCTGATACCGCATTTCATTTGTTCGGCTCGAATTCTACGGCCTGGCAACCCTCGCACTCTCCGGCAAATGGATTGAACGCGAAGGCAGAGATGATGTGTGCGTGGACATCGAGGCTGCTGTAGGCAACATACTGGGACATGGACCCCCGCTGCGCGTGGTATGCGGCCCGGCATATTCATTGCCGTCCAACCCCGTGTAGTTGCAGCAAAGGGTGGAACCTCAATGCTCAGCTCATGTTGTCCGTGGGACACGAGAATCGTAAGTACACTTTGGTGCGATTCTCACGCTGATACTGAGCCACCTGGAATAAGATACGTCGCGACAACACTTCGCTTCACCTCTGTCTCGACAAGATGACGTAGACTAAAGTTTCCTTTAGTAAGAGAACGAGAACTATATCTGAAAGCGTTGCGATGGCGTGAAGGCACCGAGTCCGAACCGCCTGAATGCTACGTGCATCTGCATCGCCTTTTTGTTATCTCTGCCAGTTGGGTAGCACTACACTTGTCATCATTTACCCTGGTACATGCTGCCTAAATCCACTACCCCTTCTACCGCGCCGACCATCTCGTCATCGTGAGAGACAACGATGATCAGCTGGCTTTGCTTGTTGCGCTTAACATAGGCCGCAAGCTCGGCGCGGCTTACAGCGTCTAACCCAGTCGTGGGCTCGTCGAGTACCAAAACTGACGACTTGCGTGAAATCGCCGACCATAAGTACACTCGGCGCAGCTCACCGCCCGAAAGCGCGGAGCAACGTTTCCCGAGCAACTCCTTCACGCTGTTTTCCAGCGAAAGTAGGCCATCTACACCCCGGTGATAGGAAGAAAAGGGCGTGTCGAAATACTCTAACAGCTCTTTCACCGTTTCGTCCGGCGCGAAGCACGACTGTGGGCAGCACGATATCTCTCTCGCACGTATGTAATCCAAGTCGCATTCTTCGATTGGCACGCCGTTGTATTTTACTTTGCCTTTCGATGAGTATAGCCCGAGCATCAAGTAAAGAAGTGACGTCTTGCCTCTTCCGTTTTCCCCAACTATGCAATATGTACCAGGACCGGAAAACTTGAAAGAAAACCCGCCGAGGACCTCTCGGACAGATCCGTCTGGAAGGGCAACCGAGAATTCCAAATCAGATACCGAAATGTCATTTATTTCATCGAGTTTAGCTAAATCGGTCCGATTCCACCCCGATCTCTCCTTTTCTCTCGTCGCGATAGCCGTCCTATCCCATGATGCTTTGGCATCTTGATAGGATTTGAACAATGACATCATACTTTTCAAAGTCTTAAAGAGAACCGCGAAGTATGTACCGATGATAGTGTACTCGCCTATTGACATAGTTCCGTTAATGATTCGTACTCCGGAAACAACAAGTATCACCGCTTGAAACAACGCTGCGAAAAGACCATCGAGCGATGTCAGAGAATATGATAGCTTTCCGGAGCGCAAAACTTTGGGAAAATAGCTCTTAAACCCAGCGTCGAGCGCTTGTTCGCTCTTGCCGTACGAAGATGTCAGTTGAATGTTGAGAATCTGATTAAGCTGCGATGCAATTGCGGCGTAAAAGGCGCTGTCCGCCTCTTTCTTCTCATACGTGACCCTATACAAAAGTTTCCTCAACCCAGTAATTACACAGAAATACACGATGAGGAGAATGATGGAAAACACCGCGAGAGTTGAATCAATTGACCATATGATAAGCAATACGATGGGAATGGCTACAATGGACAGCGGCGCACTGATAAAATTCGCCAAAACGAAGGATGAGACCACGCTGGAGTCGGAAATAATCCGTTGCGTTGTATAGGCTGGATCGATGGTCCGACTCACCAAGTAATCGTCTCTTTCAAAACGCAAGACGGCCTCCCTGAGAAGATCAAAGGAAAGTCTCGTGGTTATGCGAATGGAAAGTGTTCCTGCAAAATAAGTAAAGAGGGTGGAGAAAACTCCTATTGACGCAACCAGGAGCGCGAAGAGTACGGCGTCTCTTTCGCTGCGGTTACCGAGAAGAAAATCTAAGAATTTCCCGTTCACGTATGGCATGGCATAGGAGAGAGCGGTTCCAATCACCGTGATAGCAATGAAGACGAAAGCCCCTTTTGCTCTGATGAACCTCGAGAGAACGCATCGAATCAAGGAAGGCCCCAATCTACCCGCCACAAAACATCAATCACTGATACCTTACACCTCAACACAACAGGAGCGAAGATTTGCCAATGAGACTGCTTTAAGATTGCCTTGGGCCAATACGATCTCAAGCTCTTCCTACAAGAGAGTCGGAATCGGACATCTCCTCCGACGAACCTGGCAATCGGGCGGTTGAAATATCTTTTTCAACCGCCCGATTGCCACAATAGATTTGAGCATCCGCCCACAAACGTCCGCGTTTTATACCCATCAAATCCTTTGCCTTTTGTCGTCTAGACTAGAAAAATCGCTCGAAATAACGCAACCGGCCTGCTCGCTTGAAGAAACCTAAGCCCGTAACGTAGATGTGCAAACTTCCGAAACGCCTTGCGCGGCATAGTGCGTATAAACTTCGTCAACCGCCTCAAAAATATCTGAGTATCGCGCCGGGTCAAAAGCATACGATGTCGCAGCTATACCCTGCACCCATTCGGAACGCGGATTAATTGAATAGCCGCACAGCATCATCATACATGCATCTAGACCTGATTTCCCAAGTATCCGACGTATTGATGAGAGCATCGCGAGTCGCCCCTGCACCATCGTCGTCACCCCTATTAGCAGTATTTACCGTTTTTCTCTAAATGCGTATCGCCACCCTTAAGAATACGAAGTGTTTTATCCAGACCCGATTGTCCTCCATCTCAAACGAAGGGATAAGGAATCTCATCCGGAATCGGCAGTAACGGAGGATTCACAACGACAAGCGAAAAACATGAGTCATCTCTCAGAGGGGAGTAAAGGCTCCCCTCAAGCACCCTAGTTTCGTCATCCAAAGAGTTGATGGCAGTGTTTTTCTTACAAAGGTCGACAACAAAAGGGTTGATTTCTACAGATGTTACATCCATGCCACAGTTGGTAAGTATCAGGCCCTGTATTCTGGGGCCAGAACACAAATCGAGAGCCTTCCGTGCGCTCTGCGGTGTAAGGCGCCAATCTCAGCAAATCTGTCCCACAATACTGCGCTGAAGAACAAGACGGAACCCCTGAGCCAAACTCCCCTATACCTTATTAAGGCTAAGACAGGCAAGTTCACGCACCCGGCATATTCCAGAATAACATCCTATTGTTTTAGATGCTCTACAAGCATGAACAGCCGCGAATCGGAAAGATCTTCTAGTTTCGCCCCGACTGACCGCCAAGGGCCAAAATGGCCCCTCCATCCCCGGGCGACTGGCTCTGGCGCGCCGAGGAGTGTCCCCAAGTGCCGGCAGAAAAGGAACGTCCCTATCTGCCGGCTAGAGAGCACCGAAGAGGATGGCGTAGGTAGTGGATTCGCCGAGCTTGAGCTCGTCGCCGGGATTGAGTTGGGCGGAACGGCCGGGCTCGACCTGAATGCAGACGCGCGTGGCCCCGTTTACCACCACGGTTCCGTTGGTGGACGACAAGTCCTCGACGTGCCAGATATTTTGAGCATCGCACCAGATATGGGCATGGCGGGCCGAGACATCGTCGCCGACGTCGGTAATATCGCCCTCACCAGTGGCCAGCGCGCCAATCTCAACACCCTGCTCACTCGGCTGAATCCAGCGCGGGGCGCTCACGACAAAACTGTTTTGTACGCGCAGCAAGCCCAAGGGGTGCGCCGGGGCGGGTTCGCGTTCGCCCGCGGTCATCGACATGCCAAGCGAACGCGGCGTGGATGTGCCTCCGCCGCAGGTCGCGTGTGCGTAGTCGATGGCATAGTTCACCGAGGACCGCACATCCGCCGAACAACCGACGGCGACAAACAGCACCAGCACGGCCTCGGCGCGCTCGGCGGGCATGAGTTCCGCCGCCTGGGACAGGCGATCGAGCGCGTTGCGATAGAGATTCGTGTCCTGGTGGCACTCTTCGAGCGCGCGTACCATCGGTTCACCTGCAGGACCGCACACCATATTGATCACAGCCGTGGAGTCCATGGGATTGCGCTGGCGCAGGGCCAGTTGCGACATAATACGCACAGCCGAGGTACCGTATTCGGCAAAGTAGCGCTGCTGAAGCGTGCCGACCGGCGCGCGAACGATAAAGCGGGAAACCCAAGAGCGATCGGCGGCTCGACTCTGCGGGCTGCGGCCGTCGGCGAGCGGACGGGACGAAAGCACCAAGCCGCACAGCTCGATATGGCTCAGATGCGCTGCGCGCTTAAAGATGTCAAACATGGCCCCGCATGGGGTGAGCTCAACTTGAGATGCCATGACCTAGGCCTCCTTGGTCGTAGAAATAGAATCGGACGATACTTCGACAGGTCCGCCAAAAGTACGGACAGCTGCGGCTCCACCGGCAAGCGGAGTCGCCATCTGGGCTTTTGTGCGTCGCGGTGCCGAAACGGGAAGTTCAAAGGCAAAGCCCGTCGCAAGCAAAAACCACGTAAGCGTATAGGTTGCAACCAGAGCGGCAACAAGGCCGCCCATCACGGCGCGTTGGGAAAATACGCTACATGCAGCCACAACCAGCACCGGAACCTCGCAGGCAGAAAGCGCAAGCACACCCTGCAGGAAGCCCGAGCGCCGATCGCGCGCAAGTGCCCCGCGGCAACGCCGGCTATGCCTGGCAGCGCCAACGCCAGTGCGGCAATAATACCCGGTAGCGACCCAGACCACACGAGCGATCCCAAAGTCGCCGTCACGCGAGCGCCCGACGCCAGCAGCGCGGCCGAAACCACGACCACAGCCCAAACCACGCCACAGACGACCGTCGCGCCGACCATCAGCGCGCGACGAACCGCGCGGCCAGACGCATCCATGGGGCACGGCGTGAGCGGCTCGCCGCGAAGCGAACGACCGACATTTTGCGCATAGTGGTCACAAAACGCCGAGAGCGCCGCCTCGACCGCCGCCGGCTCGGGACGATCTTTTTGATGGCTGGACAGACAGGCCATCACCACGTCGAACAGCTGGGCATCGACAAACGCCAGCGCATCGCGTAGCTCTTCGGAATCCGGCTCAAGCCCTAGCTGCTGGGCCTGCTCGGCCGCGGCGAGCGCCACATCGGGCTCACGACGAAGCAGCTGAGTCAAATCACAACCGGGCGCATGGGCACCAATAGGATAGTCGGGCCGCGTGTCCATCTTGAGACGGTAGGGGCTCGCGATGTCGCGCGTCTTTTTGCGCGAACCCGAGGCACCCGAAGTACTCGGCGCGGCTTCGTATGGCGCGACGCCGGCAATGAGCTCGTAAACCGTGCTTGCCGCGGCGTATACGTCAATCGCCGGCGACATACGCAAAGCGCGCAGGTCGGGAATATCGTCGGTGAGCATCTCGGGCGGGGCATAGGCAACCGTCGCGCGACGCAGCGTGGCATAGCGCTCCGTAAACGACGCCTTGCCGCCGGTACCGGCCACGGCCGACGCAGGCTCGAGCGCCAGCGACGAGCCAAAGTCGATCAGGCACAGGTCAAAGGTGCCCTCGGCAAGCTGCCGGTCAAGCGGTAGACGCGCCGTGCGCACCATAATATTAGCGGGCGAGATATCGCGATGGACAAAGCCCTCGCCCACCAGACTCATACGGCAGAGCAGATCGAACAGGTCGCGACCCAGACGCGCCGCCACAAGCGGCGACAGGCGTCCGGCATCGTCCACGGCGAGTCGTGAACGCAAGCGGGCAAGCGTCTCGCCCTCGACCCATTCCATGACAATTGCAGGCACACCGTCGACCTCGCCCCAGCCATAGAGGCGGGGAAAGCCCTTAAGGCCCGAAAGGGCGCGATGGCATTCGTATTCCTCGCGAAACGCCGCCTTGAACTTGGCGACCAGCGCCTCGTGAGCGGTATCGTCGTCGAACTCATCGCGCGTCGGCAAGATGAGCTGCTTGAGTGCCACGGCCTCGCCTTGGGCGTTGACGGCACGCGTCACGCGGCCGATACCGCCACGGCGCATGGTGGCATCGTCGGCAAACAGCATCGTAAAACGACGCAGATAGGCAGGCAGTTCGTCCTGACCGAGCGCAATGGCCGGCTCAAACCCGTCGACACGCGCCAGGCGCAGGCCGACCATGGGATCGCGACCGAGCGATTGTGGTGTGGTGGATGCAAGATCGGTCATCATAGGGCAAGCGCCGCCACGTTATTGTTGAAGTTACCGAGCGCGACGTCATCATCGCCGTAATGGCCGACCCATTGACATAGGTTGGTGTAACAGCCCCACAGATTGGCATACTGCTGATACCACTTTGACCGGGGCGAGAATGTCTGACGACCGAACTCGGCTCGAATGACAAACATCTCCCCGACCAGGCTGTCGCACGGCCTGGGATCTCCCGTAGAGTTATAGGTCGAGACCACGTCATTGGCACGAGAAACGTAGCCGTCGAGCATGTTGTACTTGGTCACAAGCCAACTGTGAATGCTCTCTTCCTCAGCAGCGGAAAGGCCACCGGAGTTTGCATCGTTGTCAGTGTTGCCGCCCGTCGAGCCGCCATTTCCAGACCCTCCGGTAGAGGAGCCCGACCCAGAGCCGCCGCTCGAACTCGACGAATTCGAGCCGGAGCCAGAAGTATCCGAGCTACCGGGCTTTCCGGACTGCTGGGCGTCCTGCTCCTTCTGCTGCTCGACCTTATTCACCGTTGCCGCCACGCTATTGTTGGACAACCGATCGATGATCTTGGTGTTGGTGAGCACGATGGTTTTGCCATTGGCAAGCGTGACTTCGTTGTCCGGGGCCTCGGCGCCGTCCGCATCGTCGGTGCCAAACACAATATGCCCGACCACACTTGCCCAAGCATATCCAGTCGTGGTGCCCAGATCACTTTTGACCTCATGCCCCACGCGCGGTTCGCGTGCGGCATGCGCCTGCATCATGGACGGCACGGTCATGCCATAGGCAGAAACGCCAGCCATGACCAGCACCAGCGAGCACGACAGCAGCACGTACGCCCGCGGCGCCAAGCCCAGTCGGCGTCGCATGCGCACCGCGGCGCCGCGCTTTGTCTGAGTGCCACCGGGCCGCATGCGTTCTCCTCCAAGAAAAACACGCCGCTCAGAAGCGGCGCATTCATTCAAATCCATATTTGAGTGTATCAGCGAACCCAAAAGGTTGCGCAACGAATGGGCAAATTAAGGATGCGAGCGGAAGCATCCATGCGATAAGCGGATACGAAGCATCTTTGTTGCACAACAAACTCACAGTCGCACGGGGAAATTATGACTACCCCGTGCGTCGCGAGGAAAACATACGGCAGGAGCAGGCTCGCCACCTAAATCGCGCGACGGGCCTCGATGGCGCGGCCAAGCGTAAGCTCGTCGGCATACTCCAAGTCGCCGCCCACGGGAAGGCCGCTTGCCAGACGCGACACCTCGACGCCCAACGGCTTGATGGTACGGGCCAGATAGCTCGCCGTGGTCTCGCCCTCGATGTTGGGGTTGGTGGCGATGATGACCTCATGGATATCCTCGTGACCCAGACGCGCCAGCAGCTCACGGATGTGCAACTGCTCGGGACCAATCTTGTCCATGGGGCTGATCACGCCGCCCAGCACATGGTACAGGCCATGGTAGCTGCCCGTGCGCTCGATTGCCTGGACGTCGCGCGGCTCGCCCACCACGCAAATACGAGTGGTATCGCGCATCGGGTCCTGGCAGATGGAGCACTCGTCGGCCGTGGCGTAGTTAAAACAACGGCTGCAAAAGTGGACCTCCTGCTTGACCTCCAGGATGGCCTCGGCCAGGCGGCGGGCCTCCTCGGCATCGGCCTCGAGCAGGTAATAGGCGATGCGCTGGGCCGACTTGGGACCAATGCCCGGCAGACGACCCAGCTCATCGAGCAGTTTTTGCAGACTGTGATTCGCACTCATATATATGCGTGTCTTAGAACGGCATGCCCGGGATGTTGAGACCGCCGGTGATGGCGCCCATCTGCTTGTTGGCGAGCTCGTTGACGCCGCGGACGGCCTCGTTGACGGCAGCCATGATCATATCCTGCAGCATATCGACGTCCTCGGGATCGAGGGCATCGGGATCGATGGTGAGGTTGACGAGCTCCATCTCGCCGTTAACGGTCACCTTGACCATGCCGCCGCCGGCAGAGGCGTCGACGGTCTGGGACTTGAGGTTCTCCTGCGCGGCGGCAAGCTGCTCCTGCATCTTGCGAGCCTGCTTCATCATCTGCTGCATGTTCATACCGGCCATGATGGCTCCTTTACGTGCGGCCGCACGCCGAGCTGCAAGGGCAGCCGGAGCACGGCGGGACTTTCAAACTCAAAAATCGTACCACGGCGCGCGGCGAGAGAGCGGGGCGGACGTGTTACCTCAGTCGATATACATGTCCTCCAATACAAACCGCACTCAAAGATTATGCAAGGTCGAATTATGCAAGGTTGCATAATATCGCACACTCAATCTAGTAGAGCCGAATCCGGCATTTCATGTGCGCCACTAAATAGCTAAATGCCGAACCGCTGCTCGAGGCGGCGCACATGGCGGCAGGGTATAATTTGATTGCCATAGATAGTATTTTGGAGGTGCCCCATGAATGCCCCCAACGCGCTCCAAAACATCCGCTCAAAACACCCCGTTGCATATGTGGTTCTCTATCTCTTTGTCGGCTGGGCATTGCTGGTTGTCATCACCCATGCCATAGCTTTTGGAGCAGAACTGCTGATAGCCAGCTCGGACCAGCCCGTCGTCAAATGGGAGACGACCGATGAGTGCACCGACGGAACCCGAACCGTTTACTACAACAGCCCGTCCCTCTACCAAGAGTTCAAGGTCGAGATTAATAACTCCAAGATTGTCGATGCCGAGCTAGGCGACTATTCGACAATCGGAGCAACCGTCGACGCCGAGCAAGTCGAGCACACAGACAGCCATGCGACGTATCGTATCGACCTCAACATCCTAGGCCGGCCGTCGCGCACCTGTTTGCTCGAATGCGACATACGTGGCACCACGCTATACATGTCGGAAATACAGATGCGCCCGGACAAGGGGCCCTCTTCTTGAACGGTATACCCGCCCACGCAGCTACTCCACCGGCTTGAAGATGGTGGCCTGGCCAAAGACGCTGCGGATGAGGGCCTTGGCCTCGTCCTCGGTCTGCGGGATGCTCGGGGCTGCGCCCTGATGGCCGAAGGGGCTGCCGGCGCCGGGGTTGGACTCCCAAGGGGCAGCGGGGGCGTCCCCCTCTTTGGGGGCAGCTGCAGCGGACTTGGGCGCGGACGCCGCACCCGGCACGTCGAACGGAGGAAGATCGTCCCCGCTCGCATCGCCGGCAAAGCCGCCGACCATGGCGTCGTCGTAGGGCACCTGCTCGGATTCCCACGGCGCGGACTGCGCGACAGACTGAGCCTTGGGGGCAGCCGAGCGCTCGGGCGCACGGGGTGCGGGCTCGGTCGGGAGCTTACCCGTGGCAGGAGCGCCGGCGGGGTTGTCGGAGCGTAGCCAGGGGGCTTTGCCTAGGTCAGACGACTTGGGCGCGGGCGAGGCGGGCTTGGACACGGGTGTCGGAGCAGCCGGTTTGGGCGCCGCGGGCTTAGGCGCCGACGGGGTCGACGCCGCTACCGGTGTCGCTTGCCGCTGCGGCGCGCTGGCGCTCGAGGATGCAGGGGCCGCCGAGGACACGGGTTGCGGGTCCGCAGATGCCGCAGCCCGTGCAGATGGAGAATGCTCCTCATGTTGAGGAGCCGGCGTGCCACCCCCATCCAAGACATAGTCGACGGTACGACGACCGAAGACTGCGCAGACCGTCGGCAGGACCACCGATTGCGTATCGGCGCGACCGAGCATCTTGATAGCAAAGGTCGAGCCCGCGGGGAACGAGACGGTGAGCTTGGAGCCGTCGTCGGCCGTGGCGCGGGCGTTGAGCAAAAGCCCTGCGTAGGAAGCCTGACGCGCCTTGACACGCTCGACGACCTCGGCCCATTTGCGCTGCAGCTCTCCGGCATCCTCGACCGCGGGCGTCTCGGCAGCACCGGCGGCGGCAACCTGGGCGGCATTGTTGGACTGGGGCTTAGGTGCCGGAGCGGTGGCAGGCGCGGGGGCAGCAACGGGCTGAGGCGTCGACGTCGGCGCAGGCTGAGGTGCAGGCGCTGCAGACTTGGAAGCTGACACGGACGCAGAACGGGGAGCAGGCTGGGCAGCCGGAACAGCAGCGCCGCGGTCCCAAGGCATGCCACCCTGATGCGCGGACGTAGCAGCGGGGGCAGCGGATGCCGCCGGAGCGGCAGCACGGGCGCCCGAAATGAGCGTCGGCTGTTGGGCAGCAGCGGGTACGGATGCTGCAGGCGCGGCGGCCTGAGCAGCGGCCACGCTCGCCGGCACGGCGCCGTTGGCAACCATGGCCTCCAGACGTGCCACGCGCTCGGCCAATGCCTCAATCGTTAAATCAGCCTCGGGACGTGCCAGACGCGTGCAGGCAATCTCAAGCACCAGGCGCACGTCGCTCGCGCCCCTCATCTCCAGCGCGGCATCGTCGAGCACTGTCAGCACACGGGCCAGGCGGTCGGCAGGATGCTCGCCAAAGGCAGCGGCCTCGGCAGCAAGCGCCTCGGCCTGCTCGGAGCCGCCCTCAAACAGCTCGGCACGGGCACCGGCAACGCAGGCAACGTACACGTCACGCACATGCGCCACCAGGTCGCGCGTCAGCTCCAGCAGGTCGTTTCCTTCCTCGACCTGCGCACGGATCAGTCCATATAGCTCGGCAACATCGCGATCGGCAATGGCGCGGGCAAACTCGCCCAGGATCTGGTCCGAAACCTCGCCCAAAAGCGAGCGGGCATCGTCCGCATGCACGGCGCCGTTGCCAAAAACGCTCAGCTGCTCCAGCGTGGACAACGCGTCGCGCATGCCGCCCTTGGCATGGCGTGCCACGATAGCCAGCGCCTCGTCGTCGTAATCGAAGCCCTCCTGCTCGCACACGTATGCCAGGCGATGCTCGATATCCTCGTTGCCGATGCGGTGGAAATCGAAGCGCTGGCAGCGTGAGAGAATGGTCTCCAGAATCTTTTGCGGGTCGGTGGTGCACAGCACAAAGATCACGTGTGCCGGCGGCTCCTCAAGCGTCTTGAGCAGCGCGTTGAACGCCGCCGTCGTGAGCATGTGGACCTCGTCGATGATATAAATCTTGTACTTGCCGCGCACTGGGGCAAAGTTGACGGAGTTGATGATCTCCTCGCGCACGTTGTCCACGCCGGTACGGCTTGCGGCATCGAGCTCGTAGACATCGGGGTGGTTACCCTCGGCAATGAGCTCGCACTCCTCGCAAGTACCGTCGGGCATGCAGCCGCTTGCACCCTCGGCGCGCGCCGCCTCGGCATTGCGGCACAGCAGCGCCTTGGCCAGAATGCGCGCCATGGTGGTCTTGCCCGTGCCGCGCGGTCCGCAGAATAGGTACGCGTGGGACAGGCGCCCCTCGGTGATGGCGTGCTCGAGCGTCGAGACGATATGCTGCTGGCCCACCACGGAGTCGAAGGTGAGCGGGCGATACTTTCGGTACAACGATTCCATGGGTGCTCCCCCGGGTATACTGAGTCTTGTTGCCGCGGCGGCCATGCGGTCGCACGGCATACTGCATTCATAATAACCCGTACGGCGAGCCCGCCGCGATAGGAGTCCAAAGAGCATGGCAGACGCAGAGAGCAACCTCGTTCCCTCCGAAGCAGCCGACCAGGTCGAGGTCGCGCTCGAGGAGCAGGCCGCAGCCGATGACGGCATCCTGTACCTCAACGAGTACCAGTACGAAAACGACCTGGTCACCGACTTCGCCCGCCTGGTCGCCTCGCCCAGGCGTCGCGGCTCGCTGTATGTCGCCGCGGCAATTGCCGCGCTCATCGGCATCGGCATGCTGGTGGCCGGCGGCAACTGGATCAAGTTTGGCGTCGTCCTGATCGTGTTCGGCGCCTTTTTGGCCTGGTGGAGCAAAAACCTGCACCACACCCTCGCCCGCGACTTTATCGACGCCGTTGAGGCCGACGAGTCCATGGGTGGCCGCTATCGCCGCGTCGCCGCCAACGAGGACGGCCTGATGGTTTGGGGCAAGAGCGGCAAGTCACAGTTCTTCCCGTTTGACAAGCTCGACCACGTACTCGACGGCGAGCGCATCTTTGTGGCCATGTTCGCCGACCAGGGCGTGACGATCCCTAAGGAAACCTTTATTCGCGGCGATGCCGAGCAGTTTGGCACCTTCCTTAAGGCGCGCATCAACAAAAAACTCCGCATCGAGACCAAACGCAAGAAGATGAAGGCTGAAAAGGCCGCCGCCGAGGCCAAGCAGGGCGACAAGCCCCAGGAGACCAAGGGCAAGCAGCGCAAGCAGAAGAAGAACAAGAAGAAGCGCTAAGGCCAAGACAGACAGGCAGCCTCGCATCCCGTTATCCTCGCCATCCGCCCGAGCGTGCTACACTAGCAGCATCTATGCCACAGCGAACGGCTCGGCTCCGCGCCCGCCGCTCGCAAACGAACTTTAAACGCACGAGGGTTGGCCATGCCGCTTTTCTCGCAACATACCGCCCGGTTCTCGCCGGACGTTCCTTTGGAGGGCACCAGCTCTCGCGAGCTGCTCAAGCGGTACCAGCCGCTCGAGACACTTGCGACCGGCGGTTTTGGCTCCATCGAGATCTGCCGCGACACGCACCTGCGCCGCCGCGTCGCCATTAAGCGTATCCCCCTTATCAACGGTGCCGGCATGCCCGCCAGCGACATCATGGATGTCCTGCGCGAGGCGCACACTGCCGCCATGCTTCAACATCCCAATATCGTGCAGGTCATCGACTTTACGCACGACACAGCCTATGCCTACCTAGTCATGGAGTATGTCGATGGCATGTCGCTGGCCGAGTTTTTGCACCGCGTGGACGGCCACTCACTTACCTTTGACGAGGCCGCGGCTATTGCCGATGCCCTGGGCCAGGCGCTCACCTTCGCCCATAGTAATGGCGTACTCCACCTGGACATTAAGCCCGCCAACGTGCTCATCGACCACTCGGGCAATGTAAAGCTCACCGACTTTGGCATGGCGCGACTGTCGTCCGCCGGTGGCTTTGGCGGTTCGCGCGGCGGCACCATCGGCTACATGCCGCCCGAGCAGCTCGATATCGAGACCGGCACGGTCGACGAACGCGCTGATGTCTTTGCCCTTGCCTGTGTGATCTACGAGGGCCTGTGTGGCAGCGCTCCCTTTATGGCGGCCACGCCCGCCGACTCGCTCGGCCGCATCATCGGCGGCGCCACCTATCCCAGCGAGCTGATACCACACTTTCCCCCGGGAGCCGAGAGCGCGCTCATGAGCGCGCTCTCCCCCATGCCGCAGGACCGCCCCAACAGCATCGAGGCATTTTGCGACCAGCTCCTTGCCGGTCTGGGCAGCGTGCGCGAAGGCCGTCGCAGCCTGGAGCAAATGGTTGGCGAGCTTTCGGATGACGAGCAGGAGCTCGACGATATCGAGCCGTCGCACTACGAGGACGACGCCATCGAGGTCGACCCCGCACTCGGCTGGGCGGGCACGCGCTGGAGCCATGCGCGCGACTACACCATGCGCACTATCTCGGCGCTAACGTGCGGCACCTTTAGCTTTTTGCTGATGCAAACGGCCGGGGTCGCGGCGCTTCCCGGCCTGGTCATTGCGGCCATCGCGATCGGAGTGGCGGCTGGCCTGGCCCCCCAGATTGGCTCGGCCATCTCGGCTGTGGGCTTTTTGGTGCTCATGGCCAACGCCACCATGCAGGCACAGGGCATCCTGTCGATGCTGCCCGTCGCGGTGATCTTTGCCGCCGCCATGTCCGGTTGGTGGATCGCCTGGGGTCGCACCGAGACTGCCGCGAGCGCCACGCTCACCTGTGCACTCGCGCTTGGCTGTCTGACCGGCAATACCTTCCTGGCAGCTGGGGTCGCCGCCGGCGTCGCGTCATTTTGGCTCGGCCCGGCAAGCGCCGCCGCGGCAACGGGCATGGGCGCGCTTTTTGCCCGTCTGGCCACGGTCGCGCTTTCAGCCGGAGGCGTACTGGGGCTCGGTAACGTTGCCGCAGCGCTGGGAGACCCGCTCCTTTGGGCTGCCTTTGTGCTGGTCGCGGCAACTGCCGCGGCGTCATCTGCGCTGCTCAATGCCCATGCCAAGCGTGCCAATCAGGGCTCAAACCTTGCCGCAATCGCCGCAATCGCTGTCACCGGCATCGGCTGCGCAGCGGCGTCCTGTCTTGCACACCATATGGAAATTGCCAGCCTTGCAGCCGCGGTCGTCGCCAAGGCGGCGGTTGCGGGAACCCTATCCTCTATAATCGTTGGGATATGCCTATATTTGCTCGGATACCAAAGAACTTATACGGAGAGTGATCTTTCGTGAACTTCCTGAACATCTTCGAGGACCACGTGGCCGGCATCTTCGGTGCCACCCGTGCCCCGTTCTCCTTTAAGAAGCTTGCCAAGCAGGCCGCTCGCGACATGGAGGATCAGACTCTGGTGATTAACGGCGTCAACACGGCGCCGGCACTCTATACCATCCTGATCGCCGCCGACGACGATCCCATGCTCGCCCCGTTCTACCCCGAGCTTTCGCGCGAGGTCCGCGAGTTTGTGAAGGCGCAGGCCGAAAAGCGCCGCTATGTCTTTGTCGGCGAGCCCCTCGTGCGCTTTATGATCGATCCGCAGCTGCGCGCCGGCAAGTTCTCGGTCTTTGCCGAGAACGTCGATGCCCCCACGCTCGGCCGCCTGTACGAAGAAGAGCGCGCCTATCAGAACGGCCTGGGCCAGAACAACTCCGCGGCAAGCCGTGCCGCCAGCGCCCCGCGCGCCGGCCAGCAGCAGTTTGCTGCCCCGCAGCAGCAGCGCCCCGCCGCCATGCCCCAGCAACAGCCGACGCCTCGCACCGCCGCTCCCGACCCGCTTGCCGTGGCAGACCCCTTCGCGCCTAGCGTCCCCGACCCCGCCGCCGCACCCATCCCGGTGCCTCAGACCGTCTCGCGCGACGCGCTTGCCGGCATGGGCGGAGCCGCCGCGACCGGTGCCGCCGTGGGCCTAGGCGCCGCAGCCGGCATCGCCTCCAACATGGCGAGCACTCGCGCCCCGCAGCGCCCGCTCGCCCAGCTCGTCGACGTCGTGAGCGGCGAGAGCCATAGCATCACCTCCGCACAGGTGACCATCGGTCGCGAGCGCTCAGTTTCCGACATTGCCCTGCGCGACCCCAACGTGTCGCGCCGCCACGCCCAGCTCACCTTTACGGGCTCGGATTGGTCGATCGAGGACCTCAATTCCACCAACGGCACGCTCGTCAACAACCGCCGCATTACGCGCTGCCCGCTGCGCAACGGCGATCTGCTGACGTTTGGCCTGAGCACCTTTGAATTTAGGGGATAGTCGCTTATGAACATCGATATCGTCCTTTTTGCAGGCCGCATCGTCCTGGTCGCCCTGCTCTATATCTTTCTGTTCGCCGTCATGAAGACCGGCGTGGGACTTGTGCGCGGGCAGCGCCGCGACTCGGCTATCTGGACGATTGATGTGGACAAGGGTCCGCGCGGTATCCGCGGCATCCACGTAGACATGCTCGGCCCCGTCATCGTCGGTCGCTCGCCATCTTCGGACATCTGCATCAACGAACCGTTCGTCTCGGCCTCGCATGCGCGCTTTTCGCTGCAGGGCCCGGCGCTCATCATCGAGGACCTCAACTCGCTTAACGGCACGCTCGTCAACGGCCGCCAGCTCGTGGAGCCCGCGACGCTGCGTGAGGGCGACGAAGTCCAGATTGGCGACGTGGTCATGAAGGTGAACCGTCGATGATCGACGAGGAGAACAAGTCCGCAACTATGACCGAGGCACCGGCTGCCGCCGCAGCCGTGCCGGCCCACGCCGCTCCGGCGGGCTCCGCACCCGTGGAACCCGAGGACACCGTGTTCTCCCTGCCTCTTTCGCATGTAACGCATGATATTTCGGATCTCGCCGATAACGAGGACGAAGAGGATGCCGTAGCGGCGCCCATCGGTGCACATGCTGCGGAACAGCCCACAGCGCCCGAAGCAACCCCGGCGCCGGCTCACTTTGCAGAGCCCGTCGCCGCGGCAATCAACGAGAGCGCTGCGGTGTTTGCAGCACCCGAGCCCGCCGCGCCGGCGTTTCCCATAGCCCCGGCATCCGAGGTTACGCCCGCGTCTACGCCGGCGCCCGATCCTATAGACGTCAGCCCGCAAGATGACGAGTCGACCGCCCGCGTTTCCGAGGAGCCCGACTCCCCGGACACCGGTGATTCTGAATCAAACGCCGAGACCGACACCGTCTCTCCCGGTGACACAGCAGAGATCGACGTTGCCGCCGTTGAGGCCAAGCTCAAAGACCCCGGCTCGACCATGAGCTTTGAGCCCCTGACCGAGGAGCGCATCGAGACCGACTCGACCTATGATGCCGGCACCACCACGCAACTCATGTGGGGCGCCCGCTCCGACGTTGGCTGCGTGCGTCCGCACAATGAGGATTCCTACCTGGTGCAGTCGCCGCTCTTTTGCGTATGCGACGGCATGGGTGGTCACGCTGCCGGCGAGGTAGCCTCCTCTATCGCTGTCGAGACCATTGCCAAGACAGCTCCTCAGTCTGCCGACGCCGCACGCCTGGCGGCAGCCGTCGAGGCCGCCAACGCCGCCATCATCGAGGCGGCCCTGAACGGCCTGGGCAAGCCTGGCATGGGCTGCACAGCCACTTGCGCCTATATCGAAAACGACACGCTCGCCATCGCCCACGTGGGCGACTCGCGCGCCTACCTGCTCCACGAGGGCACGCTCATCCGCGTGACCCGCGACCACTCCTATGTGGAAGAACTCGTGGACGCCGGCGAGATTACGGCAGACGAGGCTCGCGTCCACCCCAACCGTTCGGTCATCACCCGTGCGCTGGGCTCGGACCCCGCCATGTATGCCGACCACTTCACTCTGCATATCGAGGAAGGCGACCGTCTGATCCTGTGCTCTGACGGCCTTTCGAGCATGATTCCCGATAGCGATATCGAGAACATCACCACGCAGTCCTCAACCGCGCAAATCTGCGTCGACAACCTAGTGGACGCGGCGCTTGCCGCCGGCGGCCACGACAACGTGACCGTAGTAGTCGTTGACCTGGTTGACGATGGCGTCATGCGCGAGGCGCAACGCGTGCGTCGCCGCAACGTTACTATCGCCGCCATCCTGGCCCTCGTCTTTGTGCTGGCAGCTGGCATCTGGGCCTACACGGGTGTCACCGGCTCGTACTACCTGGGTACCTACCAGGGCAATGTCGCCGTCTGGCGCGGCCTGCCCGGCAAGCCACTCGGACTCAAGCTCCACTGGCTCGAAAGCGAAACCAGCATCAAGCTATCCGACCTGCCCGAAGACACGCAAAACCGCCTCAAGGCGGGCATTCCGCAAACAAGTGTCGACGATGCGCAGGACACGATATCCAAGTACCGCCACCAGATCGACGAGGAGCAGACCCGCCAGGTGATCGACGCGCAAACGATTCGCGACAACACCAATCAGGGATCGACCTCCGAATCAGATTCCGAGAAAACCGCCGAACAGTCCGCCGAGGCCGAAGCCTCCGATAAGAATTAGAAAGGGAGTGCCGCTTATGAGTCGCCGCAACACCGAGCTGCTCTTGCTCATCGCCTCGGCGTTCCCCGTCATCCTGCTGTATGCGATGTACGTCCTCACCGCGGGCGCTGCCATCTCCTTTGAGACGCTCGCTGTACCGATCGGCCTCTTTGCCGCCTTTGCCGCGGCCCACATTGCCGTGCGCATCTTGGCGCCCGGTGCCGACCCCGCCATCCTGCCCATCGTATTTATACTTTCGGGCATCGGCATCACGTTCGTGACGCGTCTCGCCCCCGCTCTCGCCATCTCACAGCTCATCATCCTGTTTGTCTCGGTGGCGCTCATGGTGGGAACGCTTGCATTAGTCAAAAACCTCGACGTGGTCATGCGCTACAAGTACACCTTTGGCATCATCGGCATCATTCTGCTGATGCTGCCTATCTTTATCGGCACCACGATCTCGGGCTCCAAGCTGTGGATTCGCATCGCGGGCTTTACCATCCAGCCCGGCGAGTTCGCCAAGGTCTTTATCGTCCTGTTCCTGGCCGGCTACCTGGCCGAGAACCGCGAGCTGCTCTCCATCTCCAACCGCAAGATTCTGGGCTTTAAGATCCCTCGCCTGCGACTGCTGCTGCCGCTGTTTGCCGTGTGGGGTGTGTGCCTGCTCGTCGTCGTCTTCGAACGCGACCTGGGTTCGGCCGTGCTGTTCTACACCATCTTCTTGCTGATGCTCTACGTTGCCACGGGGCGCTTTTCGTATGTCGTTATCGGCCTTGCGCTCTTAGCTGTTGGAGCCGTGGGCGCCTACAAGTTCCTGTCTCACGTTCAGGTGCGTTTCCAGGTTTGGCTCGATCCGTTTAAGGACGCCCAGGGCCAGGGCTACCAGATCGTCCAGTCGCTCTTCTCGCTTGCCGATGGCGGTCTGGTCGGTGTTGGCATCGGCAACGGCATGGCCAACAACATCCCTGTCGTCGAGTCCGACTTTATCTTCTCGGCTATCGGCGAGGAGATGGGCCTTTTGGGCGGCGGCGCCGTGCTCATCCTGTTTATGCTCTTTGCCGTTCGCGGCCTCACCACGGCTGCCCGCGCTAAATCCGACCTCGCCGCCTTTAGTGCCACAGGCCTTACGGCCGCCATCAGCTTCCAGGCCTTCTTGATCGTTGGCGGCGTAACCCGCCTGATCCCGCTGACCGGCGTCACCCTGCCCTTTATGAGCCAGGGCGGCTCCTCTCTGCTGGCGAGCTTTATCATCGTCGCGCTCCTGCTGCGCGCCGGTGACGAGGCGACCGGACGCGAGGCCGAGCTTACCGGCACCGGCACCATGGCCGCCATCACCGATGATCAGGTCGCATCTGCCGCCGCCCCGACGGGCACGCGCTTTGCCACCTCGTCTTCCTACGGCAGCGGCAGCCATTCCGTCGGCTCACGCATGCGCCGTCGCCTGCTCGACACGCCTGAATCCGGTGTGCTCGGCCGCGTTGCGCTCGCCAACCGTCTAACCCGTGCGGTGCTCGCCTTTACGGCGCTGTTCGCCATCCTTATCGGCAACCTCACCTATGTCCAGGTCATCAAGGCCAAGGACTATCAGGACATGCCGACCAACAACCACACCATCGCCCGCTCCAAGTACATCCAGCGCGGTTCCATCATCACGTCCGACGGCGTGACGCTGGCCGAGTCGCTGCAGCAGGAGGACGGCACCTACGTACGCTCCTACCCCAACGGTAACCTGGCAGCGCACGTGGTTGGCTATGTGAGCCAGCAGTATGGCACCACCGCCATCGAGAGCGTCATGAACGACACGCTCACCGGCTCTAAGGATTACTCCAGCTGGAACAACGCCATCGCGTCGCTCGCGGGCCAGACCCAGCCGGGCAACACCGCCAAGCTCACCATCGACTCGCGCATCCAGACGGCTGCCGAGCAGGCGCTCAAGGGCTTTAAGGGCGCTGTAGTGGTCATGGATCCGCGCACCGGTGCGGTCCTTGCGTGCGCAAGCTCGCCCACCTATGACAACACCAACATCGATGCCCTGATGCAGTCGGGCGGTGGCGAGGACGGCTCCATGTACGACCGCGCCATGGACGCGCTCTACACCCCGGGCTCGACCTTTAAGGTCGTCACACTCTCCGCGGCGCTCGAAACCGGCACCGCCAGCCTTACCAGCACGTACCAGGCGCCCGGCTCCATGGATATTGGCAACGCGCCGGTCACCAACGATGCCAACGAGAGCTACGGAACCATCAGCCTGCAGCAGGCCTTCGCCGTGTCGTCCAACGTCGTCTTTGGCCAGGTGGCCAACGAGGTCGGCGCCAACTCGCTCGTCCAGTTTGCCAACGCCTTTGGCTACGGTCAAAAGCTCGGTCAGGATCTGACCACCGCGGCTTCCATCATGGCCGACCCGTCGCTTATGACCGAGTGGGAGACCGCTTGGGCAGGCGCCGGCCAGCCCGTCGGCATGGACCACACACCTGGCCCGCAGACCACCGTCATGCAGAATTGCGTGATCGCTGCCGCTATCGCCAACAGCGGCGTGGTCATGGACCCGTTCTTTGTGTCCCAGATACTCGCCCCGGACGGAACCGTGGTTAAGACCACGCAGTCCCGCTCGCTGGGCCAGGCCGTCAGCTCTGCCACGGCCGACCAGGTCAAGCAGGCCATGCTCGCCGTCGTCCAGTCCGGTACCGGCACCGATGCCCAGATTCCGGGCGTCAAGGTTGCCGGCAAGACCGGTTCGGCCGAGACCGGCGGCACCAACGTCAACTCTATGTTTGTTGGCTTTGCACCTTACGATTCACCCACGGTTGCCATCTCGGTGGCCCTGGAGGATTACGACAAACACGACGTCGAGGCGGCCAAGATTGCCGGCATCGTCCTGACCGCGGCGCTCGCCGCACAGGGAGCGTGATGCCCATGATCAAAGCGGATACTTATGGCGCGCCGCGGCCGATGAGCTAGCGGCAACGCGCCACACGGCCCCAGCGGCCACACATTTGGTACTACACACATCGTTGAGCGAATAGTTATGTTAGGAGCAGGAATGGAACAGAGGGTCCTCGGGGGAAGATACCTCCTCAAGGATAAGGTGGGAACGGGCGGTATGGCGACCGTCTTCCGTGCACAGGATCAGGTCCTCGACCGCACGGTTGCCGTCAAGATCATGCTGCCGCAGTATGCCGGCGACGCCACCTTCGCCGCCCGCTTTAAGCAGGAGGCCCAGGCAGCTGCCGGCCTGTCCTCCCCCTATATCGTGGGCGTCTACGACTGGGGCAAGGACGGCGACACCTATTACATCGTCATGGAGTACCTGCGCGGTACCGACCTTAAGAGCGGCATCAAGAGCCACGGCGCCCTCGATCCCAAGAAGGTCGCGCAGATCGGCTCGCAGATCAGCTCCGCGCTTTCGGTCGCACACAAGCACGAGATCATCCACCGCGACATTAAGCCGCAAAACATCATGGTGCTGCCCGACGGCAACATCAAGGTAATGGATTTTGGCATCGCACGCGCTAAGAACAGCCACCTCACGCAGGATAACAACGTTCTGGGCACCGCCCACTATGTAAGCCCCGAGCAGACCCGCGGCCAGGACCTCGGCCCCACCTCGGATATCTACTCGCTGGGTGTCGTCATGTACGAGTGCGCCACCGGCCGCGTACCCTTTGACGGCGACGACGCCATCTCGGTCGCGCTCAAGCAGGTCAACGAGCTCCCCATCCCGCCGAGCCAGATCAACTCCGGCGTCGATGCCGACCTGGAGCGCATCATCCTCAAGTGCATGGAGAAGGACCCGGCAAACCGCTTCCAGACGGCCGACGAGCTGCGCCAGGTGCTCAACAGCTACCTGTCCGGCCGCGCCGTCAACGTCTCGGAGCCCACGCGCATCATCGGTGCCGCCGGCGACCTGGGTGCCACCAAGACCCGCGAGCTTTCCGACTCAACGCGCGCTATGGTTCGTCCCGTCTCAGGCGTGAGCGGCCAGAACACCGCCCGTAGCGCTGTCTCGGGCTCCACAGGATCCTACGAGGTCGAGAAGCCCAAATCCAACAAGAACAAGATCATCGCCGCCGTGGTGGCAGCCGTTGCCGTCATCGGCATCGTGGTGGCCTTTGCCACAGGACTCTTTGGCGGCGAGCAGGTCACCGTGCCCGATGTGCTGGGCAAGGACCAGCAGACTGCCGTCGAGCTGATCAAGGAAGCCGGCCTTGAGGTTGGCACCGTCGACCAGAGCTACAACGACGATGTCGACGGGGGAAAGGTCGCCGAGCAGACCCCCAACGGCAACACCAAGAAGGCCAAGGGCACTAAGGTGAACCTGGTAATCTCCAAGGGCCCCAAGCCCTCTGAGAAGGTTGAGGTTCCCCAGCTTGTCGGCCTGACCAAGGACCAGGCCGAGGCCGCACTGGCAAGCGTGGGCCTGAAGGGCAGCGCCTCGGAGGAAGCCAATGAGGCCGAAGAGGGCCAGGTCTTTGAGCAGAGCACTGCTGCCGGCAAGGAGGTCGAGAAGGGCACGACCATCTCGTACAAGGTCTCTGGCGGCCCGGACACCACCTCGGTGCCCGATCTGACCGACATGACCGAGGCCCAAGCGCGCAACGCTCTCGACATGGCCGGCTTTGGCGTCGACGTGAGCTACCAGGAAAACGACTCGGTTACCGAGGGCACCGTAATTAGCTGGAACCCCAGCGGCAAGCAGAAGCCCGGTGCCACGATCACCGTCGTCATCGCCAAGAAGTCCGGCAAGGCCAGCGTCCCGGGCAACCTGTACGGCAAGAGCATCTCCGCCGCCGTCACCGCGCTCAACAACGCCGGGTTCTACAACATCGCATTCTGCGATCAGAACGGCAACCCCGTGAGCGGCAACGAAAACGCCACCGTTACGGGTGTCTCCCCCACCGGCAAGCAGTCCACCGACAGCACGATTACGCTGACGGTCGCACTTTCTGGTTCGGGCTCGGGCTCGGGCACGAGCACGGGCGACGATTCCGGTACGACCAACTAGTCGCCACCCCACCGCTCATCGCGGCTTTCGCCGCAAACATATTCGCTCACAGGCGCCCGCTTGCTCCCCCAGCAAGCGGGCGCTTTGTTTATCTGAAGCAGCGAATACTACGGCATGCCTTAAACCAAAAGAGCCCGGCACCGTAACGGTACCGGGCTCGATATTCCTCTGGTGCCCCCGGGCGGATTCGAAAACTCCCCCGCGGGGAAATTGGCGACGCGGGGGTCGACGGTCCGAATCCTGCCC
>ERZ825670.1377-NODE-1377-length-26914-cov-7.409583_pt1 | contig 26914 bp, 35 predicted proteins | sample MGYA00519929_ERZ825670 | MGnify/ENA primary metagenome ERZ825670 (study PRJEB31778, sample SAMEA3449207) | human gut metagenome | biome: human gut; feature: human-associated habitat; material: faeces | place: United Kingdom | collected 2010/2012 ...
ATTTCAAGATTTAGATGTTTTGGATAAAGCTAAAGTTTTAAACTTAATAGCAGAATTAAGCGATAAGGAAGGAGTATAAAATGAAACTTTTATACAGACTAATACAAGCATTATTAATTTTATTGGATATTGTATTAATAATTCTAACTGTTGCTGGATTTAGTGTCAGCGTAATCATGGGAATAATATTTTTAATTATTACTATAGCAGTAATAGGTTTGATTTTAACAATAGAAAGTAAGTATAAAAGTATATCTGTTCCAAAACAAGATGTCACTAATACTATTAACGACTCTATCCCTAAAAGAGAAGTCACCAACATTCCTGTTAATAATTCTATCCCCAAAAGAGTTGATAGTGAATTTACTAAAACAGTTCCAATAGAACCTGTTAAAGAAAAAATTACAGTTAGAAAACCTCCCAACGTTGTAGATGGAAAATATTTAAGATATTTTTATAGTAAAGTCAAAATCGCCACAGAAAAATCTTTAAACCTCGATACCTCTTTAATTAATAAATGGGTTGAACTAATTCAAGAGCCAACTAATCAATATGATAAAAATGCCATAATTGTATCATATGATGATACCAAACTAGGTTATGTATTTAAAGGTACACTACAAGATATGGCAAATAGATGGTTAAGTAGTTCTGATGATAAAGAGTTATTATCAAGAGTTGAGGATATAGAAAATGGCTCAATATATGTGTATCTTGCATTTTATGAAATCATTAGAGAAAATATGGTAGAAAATAAATTCAAGTTTACTATTTCAGCTAAGAATTACGATGAATGGCAACCTTATGAAAATCAAGAACTATATTTTAACTACGATTTCGAAAAAGAAAAATATTCCGTTAGTGGGTTAGGATATGCTCCAAAAAATGCTACTAGTTTTATTGAGAGTATACAAAATGAAAAAGGTTATATTTCTTACATTTCCAAACTTGATGAAAAAGACAATGGCAGTTATTTCGCAACCGTAGAAACTATCTATATAAAAAGTTTAGATAAATAAAATCGCCCCACTCTCAAGAGCAGGGGCAAAATTTTAATGAAAGGAGATATAATATGGGTAGACCAAAGAAAGAATCAAATATTTTTTATGAATTAAAAAATAATAAATATTATTTTAAAATTAAGTGGTTTAATAATCACTGCAAAGATTTAAAAAAACTTTCTGACGCATACGCAAATGTAGGCTATTCTATCGCTAATCAATTAATTTGTAAATACAAGAAAAATTGCATGGATTATACATTAAAGGAGGATATAATATATTATACATTTTCTGGTATATACAGTTTTCAATTATCAATCGAATTACTATTAAAAGCAATTATAGCAAAATTTAAAGGCAAAAATTCATTATTTCAAAATATTCAAAAAAATAGGCACAATATATATAATTTATTTTTATATGTGAAATCAAATCTAAATATTTTAGATGATAAATGTATTTACTTAGAAAAATATTTAGAAAATATGTGTAGTATTGATTCACAATGCACCTTATTTAGATATCCAGATATTTACAAGTATTCGAAATTAAATAAAAATATTGATGTTTATAAAACTTTTAAAAATTTATTGAAATGTTATAATGTATTAGAAAAAATTTTTAATAAAGAAGATTTTAATGATATGGACGAAGATAATTTTCTATATTTCAATAAAAAAAATTGTATTAATGGTATATATTTAGATTTTTATGGTATAGAATATCGTATTATGGAGTTTTCATATGGATATTATCAAACAGCAAAAATGTTATTTTCTAACATTGATAACACATTTGATAATTTTGATTTTACAAAATCCTTTCCAATAATTTTTTTCATGAGAAATGCAATTGAGTTAATCCATAAAAATATAATATTACAACATAATCAAAGAGTGAATAATAAAAAAGAACTTAAAAATCATAATAACAAAGATTTATTGAAAACAATCCAAAAATTTTTAAAAGAATATTTCAATTATGCTGATTTCAACAATCCTGATACAAAATTAAAAACTTATCTTAAAGAAATTAATGCACTAGAAAAATTCGACAAGAATAGTTATACCTTTAGGTATCCATTTAGTAAGAACTTAGATTATAAGTTAAATAATATTAATTTAGATTTAAAAAATATATTTGATATATTAGAAGAAATTTTTGAATTTTTAGTTGGTATTAATGAAGGTATGGCAAATCTTATCAGTCAAGAAAAAGAAGCAAATATGATGGAAAATACCATTTATTAATAATCAGAAAAGGAGTGATTATAGTGTTATGCAAAAAGTGTAGAAAAGAAATTCCTAACGATAGTATATTCTGTAATTACTGCGGAAGAAAACAAGTAGCAGATAAAAACAAACCATTAAAAAGAGCAAATGGTCAAGGAACAGTATATAAAGTAGCTAATAGAAACTTACCATATAGAGCCGTCTTAAATGCCACTTATGATAAGAATGGAAAATCTCATAGAATACACTTAGGATACTTTAAAACTAAAACAGAGGCTTTAAATGTACTCAATCAAGCAGTAATTACTCCACCAAGTGAAAAATCCTGTTACACATTAGAACAGCTTTATAATGAATGGAGCAAACTTCACTATAGAGATTTATCTAAAAGTGGAGTAACCTCTATTAAGAGTGCTTATAAGTATATTGAAAAGTATCGTTGTAAAAAGTTCAAGGATTTAAGAACAGAACATATTCAAATGTGCATTGATGATGCTACTAATATAGGCAAATCCAGAGCTACTTGCGAAAAGATAAAAAATCTGTATTCTCAGTTATGCAAGTATGCTATGCAGTATGATATCATAAATAAAAACTATGCAGAGTTCTTAAAACTTCCTAAAATGAAAAAACAAGAAAAGAAAATCTTTACTGATGAACAGATACAATTACTATTCAATCATGATGAAGATGATACTGCTAAAATTATACTAATACTAATCTATACTGGCATGAGAATAGGTGAACTCTTTGAAGTAACTAAATCCAATGTAAACCTAGAGGAAGAATATCTAATAGGTGGATTTAAAACTGAGGCGGGTACTAACAGATTAATTCCTATCAACAAAAAGATTATTAGGTATATTGAATACTTCTATAATCGTTCAACTGGTGACTATTTAATACCATCAAGTAAAGGAACTTCCAAAGACGTTGGAAACTTTCGAAAACGTGAATTTTATCCTCTATTGGAAAGTTTAAATATCACTGGGATAACTCCACATAGTACAAGACATACTTTTGCAACTCTAATGCAAAAGGCTAATGCTAATCCAGAAGACTTAACTAAGATTATAGGTCATGCAGATTATAGCACTACTACCGAAAATTATATCCATCAAAATATACATAAACTTAAAGATACAATTAATTTAATATAGGGTGCTATCTGAGTGCAACCATTAAAATTCTGCTAAATTTTTAAAGAATTTCAAGGTAATAGTTTTGTATTTATGTGATATCAAATCTATTTGGTAAGGAAGAGGTCGTCGGTTCGAATCCGATAGACAGCTTAGCAAAACTCTTGTAGATATGTGTTCTACAAGAGTTTTTTATTTTGTGTCAATTCTTTTTGAGTGCAATAAGAGAGCAATAATTTATTAAAAATTCCCCAATACCTAAGTACTGGGGGATTCATTTACCTATTAAGATATTCTTGTAGAGCTTGTAGGTCTTTGTTGTCAACCTTGCCATCATTGTTGACATCGTATTGATAGTTAGAAGTATCTTCTGTTGCTGATAAAATATCTGTTATCGGACAAGCAAAATTAAAAAAACTGACATTCAAAATAGAAAAATATAGAATTAAATACCAAATCTAAAAGGAGTTAGATATAGAATGTTAGAACAGAAAATAATAAATAAAAACGGAAGGAAATTCATTAGAATAGTGTAATAAAAAGCACATTTTTGATGTTACATGATGAGGACTTATAAAAGAGAAAACTACCATGTATGCTGGTGGTTTTGATTAAATGTATAAGTTTATTGTTTGATTGAGATGCTTGCTTTTTTGTAATGTAATTCTATTAATTCTTTCCAATCTTCTTGTGAGATTTTTTGTTTATTATAATATTTAACTATTAATTTCAAAATTTTTTCATGAATATCAATTAATTGATGTTTGCTATCATCATTGGATTTTTTCCAAAATTCACCGATGCTGTTTTTTATAGTTGAAGATAATATATAAATTAGGTTAGATATTAGAGGATTTGTTAAACATTTAATAAGTTCTGTATGAAATTTAAAATCATTTTTAATTAAGATTTCTTCGGCATCTTTGAATTTATAATATATTTTCATTTCATTAAGAGCAAATTCCATATTTGTGATACATTCTTCGGTTATTTGTATATCATTATTATCAAATAATTGTTTTTCAATAATTTTTCTAAAATCATATACATATGAAACTTTAATTAAACCTATATTAATCATAAAATCCATTAATTCTATAATATTATCTAAATTTAGGGAGTTTGTAATGTAATTTCCAGAGCCTTGTACAGCCTCAATTATTTTCAAATTTTTTAAAAATTTTAGTTCCATTTTAACTTCATTTATAGAAATATTGAGTATTTTACTTAGCTCTCTTTCTGTAGGTAATTTGCTTCCTAGGGTTAAATTTCCTTTTTTAAATTCGATTACAATGTAATCAATAATTTTGGTTTCCAAATATTTTCATCCTTTATTTTTATCTCATATATTATAATACACATTATGATTATAATAGCATATTTAAAAAAATTAGTCAATAGGTGAGGTTAATATAATTTTTAGATTTTTCAGGTATATTATACATAAATTATTTTATATATTTGGTTATATTATCTAATTGACAAATTATTTAATTCATGATACAATGTAATTGTAAATAAAATACAGCATCTCAATTTGTATATTAAAAAATAGGAGGATAAGCCAATGAGTTATTAACTAATAGTATTAATAAATATAAAATTTTAATATGAAAGGATGATTTATATGAAGAAAATATTAATATCAATTATTTCATCAACAGTTATTTTAACTAGTGTGGTAGTAGAAAGTATGCCTATCTTTACTAATAACAGTTATAATATTGTTGCTGAGGCAGAAGTAACTTCTACAGCAAATTTTGATTGGCAAAGCAATGATTTTTCACAAACATTGAAGTTAAAGGTTCATCCAACCCAGCCCATCGCTTTTCAACAAGGATCCAGTTCTAAAAATACAGAATTTTCCAAAGAGCAAATTAACACATATATTGACTATCCAACAGATCAACCATATTGGCATGAATTGTATTTTGGACCTACTAAAAACAGTTCTGATAAAATAGTTAGCTCGAAAATAGGTGAAAGCTCTTGTTTACTATTAAGTTTGGTTAATAGTGTATACTATAAAACCAATGAACTTTTAAACCCTTTATTCTTAGCAGATTTATCATTGAAATTAGGAGATCGTTCTAAAAATGTACCAAATAGCGGAATTGACCCAAGTTTTATTCGAGATTTTGCTACAATGTATGGTTCAGAGTATAATTTTAGCTATAACAAAATCACATATGCCGCTGCTGATGTTTTTGACGAAATTAAGCAAAAAAATAGTATTGCTATATCTAATATTAAGGGTCATTGGATAGCTTTAGTTGATTATCGCTTACGAGATGATGGTGGGGTAGACTATCTAGTTTTAGACAGTTCTTCAACTTCGAAACGTTGTTCATCTATTAAAGCATGGGATGATAAAGGTGTTGCATGGATCAGTCAAGATATATTAGAAAAAGACATCAAAAATAACACATATGGTATAAACCAAGGCACGAATATAATATTGTCATTTGACAAAAATCTTCCAATAAATTACAAGAATCAACTTGTAAGTGGAAATAAATACCAAATAGTTCATGTTGGGTCCAATAAATGCCTAACTGTTAAGAATAAATCAAATGGTGCTCCATTACAAATATATGATGAAAATCACTATGATCAAATCTTTGAATTGAAAAGTATTGGAAATAACCAATGGGTTATTATAAACTCTAATACAAAAAAATGTATTGAAGTAAGAAATTCGGCTATGGAAGATAGAGGAGAAGTTGGACAATGGGAATTTGATGACATAAATTGTCAAAAATGGTTTATTGAGAAAAATAATGATGGAACATTTTTGCTAAAAAATGCTAATTCTAATTTGTTTCTTAATGTTGAGGGCAATGTTCTATCAAATGGTGTAAGATGTATTCAATATCATTTTGACAACACTGACGCTGAAAAATTTAAATTTATCCCTGCCGACGAATCAAGTCCTAGCATATTTGATTTTTATAAAAAATAATTTTGATAGGGATAATATTATCCCTATTTATTTTTATTATTAAGATACTCTTGTAGAGCTTGTAAGTCTTTGCTATCGACTTTGCCATCATTGTTTACATCATAATGATATTTAGATGTATCAACGTTAGATGCCTTAGAATATCCATTTAAGCCATACTTTTTTATAATGCTAGGATAATCTGTATAGCAGTAGTTTTTATCTACCGTCGCCGATGGAACACCATCAACCTTTTTGTTATCAATCTTGTTGGTTTCTGCACCGTATTGCCAGATGCCATACTGTCCAGAATATGTACACTTTGTAGACCATTGGGCAACCCAACAGGTAAATCTATCCTTAGTGGCTTGATTATAGAAGTTATTAAGATAATCTATGTTAGCGTAGAAACCACTATACCAACCGTCAGCCTCTAGGGTTTCACAGAATGCTTTAGTCATATCGGAGCATAACTGCTTAGATACAATTACTCCTTGCTTTTTAGCGTAGTTGAAACTGTCATACTCCCAGTCATAAAAGATTGGAAGGTCAACTTTGCCCTTGTAGGCATTAATCACTGATAAGCAATACTTAGCCTCTTGCTTTGCTTGAGCTACCGTATAAGCGTATCCGAACCAGTAAATACCGATGTGTAAACCATTTTTAAGAGCATTCTTGATATTAGCATGAAAACAACTATCCACAGTAGATACTCCATAACCTGCTCGGATAATTACTCCTTGAATACCTTGAGCTTTAACCTTAGCGAAATCAATATCGCCATTGTGTTTTGATACATCGATTAGTTTGTATTTTATATCCATATTATCAAATCCTTTCTATTTTTATTGTACGATTATAGAAATAACCTTTTCAAGATTGTAGAATCCAACCCAAGTGTTATTTTTCTTTATGATAAAAAACTTACCATCATATAGGTAGTCGTCCCATTCGTCTTTTTCCCACACGACTTGTTTGCTGTTTTTCATGGCGATTTTTATTGTTTTATACATATAAATCAAATCCTTTCTAATTGTAGTTATAGAAACTTACGAACATTGGAAATATCAAGGCTTTCCTTAATGATTCTTTTTCAGTTTCTTTCTTGATTTCAACTTTTTTGTCATTTTCTGTTTTAATCTGTTCTATGTTTTTTTGAATAATCTCTTTATTATTTTCCATAAAATTCAAATCCTTTCTAATCCTTTTCTACTTCTACAGCACAAATAATATTGTTAAGGCTATATACTGCTGAAAGATAATTATTTTTTTTTACTATAATTGCATTACCATCATAATACCAATTGTCAAATTCTTTTTCTTGATATTCCACATATCTTCCATTTTTCAATGTGATTTTCAATTTTTTCATATAAATCAAATCCTTTCTAATCTTTTTCATCGTCATTATTCATACTATATAGTACCGATAATATCTTTTTAGGGATTGGAACTCCCAATTTTGCGATATTTTCAATAATACTAATCATTTCGTTTGCTATGTAGTATGTACACGATACTGAATACAAAATATCATTACCGAAGTAGACCTTATCAATGCTCCAAGCTAAAACAATAATCAAAATGATTAGAAATTTTTTATATCCACCATTTCTAAATATCGCCGATTTTAATGCGTGGGTTTTAGTAGCCTTTATAATTCCAGTAAGGATATCTACGACTATTAATATACCTACAAAGACTATTAGCTTATTTGTAATTAAAAAATCTGCCATTTTATTACTCCTCGACTAAAATATTTTGGCTTATTGCAAAGAACGTCTTACCATTGATATTATATTTGTATCCAGAGGTTAAGTTTGTACAATTATATAGATTTTCACAATATTCCATTACTTTTCCACTTAGTGAGTTACCAGATGATTGAGTTGTCAACACCTGATTAATATAACATACTCCAGAGGAGGCGATATTATAAAAAGCATTTGCTATGTACAAATCCGAGTTGTTTTTATTGACATCATATGCTTTGTTTAGAAAGAAAACACGTTCTACAGTTGAACTATCATCAACTTTTTTAGTAGTTAACTTTCCAATACTGCATATATCATATCCAAAACTCCATGAACTACTGTTATATGGTCTAAGAGATATCATTGAAAAGTTATCATTTTCATAAATTAAAAGAGTCAAAGTTCGAGGAAATACAGTTTCTTTCGCATTACTTTGAGAACTATAACTAATCATTGTTTGTATTTGCTTAGCCTCAGTAACACCAAAATTTTCACTAAGCAGTATGCATTTGATTGAAGAACTAGTTTGTGCTGGATTTGAAGTGACATATGTATCAATGATTTTTAATTTCATGTCACTTATTTTAGTATCAAATAGCAATGTAAAATTTTCAGTATCCTCACTAACCAACTCAAAGTTGGTGTTGGCGAGGATTTTTTCTTTAAGTTGAGCAAAAAAATCTGTAAGAGTTCCATTGCTTGTTATTTCTATACTTTTGATTGTACTCATAAATTAATCTATCCTTTCGTAAGTGCTAAATATTGCACTTATACTATTCACATTTGAAGAAGGAGCAACAGTATCAATAGATTGAAAGTTTGATGTAGATACTCCTTTCTTGGATTGTAATATCACTACAGATATATTATTGTCGCTATCAAGAGCATTTTTAAAAGAAATGTTCAAATTTGAACCATTTCCACTAAAAGTGTAATCAATATTTGGAGTAAGTCTAAAATTGTTGATATATACATCTAAGATATCAGATGTATCATAGTCGGCTACGTTTGGTTTAAAATTCATCTGATTTTTACTTGATATTGCATTTATTTCTATTCTGTTATTGAAAGTAGCTATACCAAGAGTTTCTGTCAAATCATTAAACCAACTTGTAAATTCAATATAAAATTCCATATAAGCAGATTGCCATTGTTTGAATAATGTAGTAGTATCTACTTGAGTTATTAAACCAGTAACCCACCCACATAGATTAGTATCTGCTCTAGTATCTGTAATATTTGAGTTGCTAATATTTACAGAGTTACTAGGCACATACACATGAGCCAGTATTAAATCATAAGTAAAAGTATCTCTAACAGGAGTTGTTCCTTCAATTACTTCTGGAACTATCTTTCTACCATCTAATTGTTCATCATCATATAATCTTAAAGCAACACTGAAAGTTTTTTCTTCTGCTCCAACCGTAGGGATATCTAAAGTTATGATGCTATCATTGTAAAACCAATGACAATTAATCCAAGCCCAACCTTTTGCTATAGTTACGGTTAAACCAGTTCCAGCTGATACTTTTAAACTACCTTCTGCCTTGCTTAGAACTCCATTACTAATTAATTGACCATAAAAATTAGACATATCTTCAGCATTATATTTTCTATCGCCATTCATTGAGTTAAAAAAGCCACTTTTATAAGCCATTATTATACCTCCCAAGTACTGAAAGTTGGAACTGTTGAGTATCCACTTTCATCTTCACAATCAATAATTTCAAGTATTCTAGCAGTAGCTTGTATTCCATACTCATTTTCTATTTGAACTATATCTCCTAGATTGTATTTCATATTATTTGAAACAATGTCACCATCAAGAGTTTCTACAATTGGATACTTTACTAGTTCATTGTAAGCATTATTTCCAACATACATAGAATATCTATTATCTGGAATTATAATATTGTTTCCATTTACGTCCTTTTCTTCTTTTGATATACTACTACTATCAATAAAAAGTTCTCTGCGATTTACTCTGTTTAAATTTCTAGTCGTTTTAATTGGTCTACCGTTCCAAAGGCGTTCTTGCTCTATATCTGCTTTACCGATGCTATATCCATAGTTTTTGTAGTTAGTAGTATCAAAAAGATAATTTGTATTGGATAAATTATCAAATTGATGAGAAAACACAATATAAGGGTTTTCTTTTTGATTATAAGAACAGTCCTTACCTTTGTAGAGATTAAATTCAAACTTATTATCATCGTTCAAATGCACTCTAAAGCCATAGCCATAGTTTTGACACTGTTCAACTATAAAATCATATAGATACGTTCCTAATATTTGAGTTTGTGGCATAGTTTCGGAAAATCCTTGACGTTCTCCAAGGATAAAATTTCCGTCCCATGCCCATTTTACACCATATTGATTTAAGTCTGTAGGAGCAATAGTCATTTCAATAGCATTACGAATACAATCTTCAATAGTTTTACAAGTATCCGTAGGATATTCAACATTAAATCCACCGATGGTATATGGTTGAGAAAGATTTTCATTTCTATGATTATATAAAATTCTTCTAGTGAGCATACTTTCAGCAGAACGACCTTTTACAGTTAAGAAATCACCATCTTCTTGGCTCGTAGTTAATTGTATACTTTCAATTACATAGATATAAGTATCACTGTTACGTTTAATATAAAAATCTGGTTGCAATAAACTTAAAGATTTAGCGTTAGCCTTGATATATAACTCAAAATCGCCATACTCCCAGTAACGCCTAGTAAATATTGCAGAACTATAATTATCGACTATACCAATAACTTGATAGTCTGTATTTAAGATATAAATATCAGTCATAAATCATACTCCTATGTACTTTATATAGTAATTAATATCGATATTAACGCTTTCCATTCCACTGCCAATTATCTTAGATATCTTATTTTCACCGATATCAAGCGTAAACCATGTAGAACCTTTAGATACATAGTTAATACAGTTGATTTTAACTCCGTTTCTAAGCAACGTCACAGATTTTTCGCCTTTGTTAGTATTGATAGTTAAAGTATCACCAATTTCAAGAGATAAATCGCCTAGTTTGAAATATTGAGTATCATTAAGATATAATTCTATCCCACTAACAGAGCCAAAGGCATACAAACTTATGATAACTCCAGTTTCGACCTCACCATTATTGATAATATAGATATCATCGATTTGACCAAACCTTGAGAACTCAATGCCCTCTTGTTCGATTAAAAATGGAAATTCAAAGAGGTTTTCAATTTGAGTAAAATTCCCTTGAGCCGTTGAGATATCCAAAAAATATGGTTGTGGACATATCACGGATATTTGAAACTGCTCTAATTGACTATATAGCGATATTTCAACCGTTTCTACATAGCCATCAATAAACACATCACGGCTATCGTGTTTGAAGTATAGTCTAACTTTGTGTTTAGGTCTAAAATATCGATAAAGAAATAATCTGTTAGTTTCAATATCATTACTGCGATATCTAGGCACTATGTAAAGCACTATATTTCGCATATTGACATAACTAGAGTTATAGTGTTCGCCATCTGATACACCTATTTTATGGGTGTTGATAGTCGCACCTACTGGATTCAATCCCTCTATGTTGATGACATCGTATTCGCTATTTTGCGTGAGTTCTAACTTTTGACCGTTTTCAGTTTCCACCCAACATCTGAGCATTAAATCACCGCCTTTGCGAAGTTCAATTGATTTTTAGTTTGTCGATAGATTTCCAATCTACTTAGAGATTTTGGACTGGTATTCGTTTGATAGAAGTTCAAAGTAGTACCTCCACCAGTTGAACCACTTCCAGAGTTACCACCACTAGAAGATAACCCACTTGATAGATTATTCTTAGCAACTCCAATGTTAGTTTGTAAATCGTTAAATGGCGATACTGTAGCTTTTGCTAAGTCGGTCATAGATTTAACTGCCGTACTGGTCTTTTTTGTAATACCATTCGCTAAGCCGTATACTAGATTATATCCGATATCAGTTTCAAATAGTTTCGATGGCGAATGTATTCCAAAGAAATCCTTAATACCATCTAAGATACCACCAGTAAACTCTTGAATTTTTCCAGTTATCCAATTAAATTTATCGCCTATACCATTCCAAAGTCCTTCTACTAAGTTTTGACCAGCAGTAAAAATATCATCTTTCATAGAAGTAAATTTACCAATTACATCACTGATAAATTCAGCAATGTTGCCCCATAATTCAGATAATTTGCTAGGAATAGTAACGTGTATCCAATCATACAGATATGCACCAAAACCTACAAAGAAATCCCAAATTTCTTTAACTTTGTCTTTAATCTTTCCTGATATTTCTTTAATCTTTTCCCAAAGCCAGTCCAACATCATGCGAAATTCATCGCTTGTGTTGTATAGATGTACAAAGTAAGCTATTAACCCAGTGATTAGAGCAATGAGTATTCCGATTGGATTTGCATTCATAATAGCATTAGTTACTAACTGTTTAGCACCTACTAGCTGAATAACAGTAGCTAATGCAGTAAAAACAGCAATAACATTCTGTATCATTGTAACTATATTGAAAGCAAGGAAACCTGTTCCAATCGCTACTAAAGTAGCTATAAGTGTATCTTTATTGTCTATTATCCAAATAAAAACTGCTTGAATCACTGGAAATAGAGTATCTTGTATCCAAACTATTGCACTTTGCAAAACTGGAACTAAAGTATTCTGTATCCAATCGGTAATTATCGGCATATTTTGACTAATCCATGCTATTCCACTCTTAATATAGGGAAGAAAGACATTTATAAGTGGCATAATTATTTCCGTTTCAGCAGTGCGACCTAAAACTTGCAATTGAGAATTAACATCAGATAGTTTTAAATCTTCAATTTGTGACATAGCATCATTAGTTTTATTAATTTCACCAGTCATATTAAACATAGATTGAATCGCTTTTTCGCCACTGTCTTCCCACATTGTTCCAAAAAGTGCTACTCCGATAGTATTTTTTTGAGTTTCATCATTTAAATTGTCTAGTGCATCGAAAATCATTTGAGTAGCTTGTTTAGACTGCTCTCCACCTGCGTTCATCATGGATAAAAAATCTTCATAAGTCATAGAAGTATTAGAAGTTGCATTCTGTAAGTCTTTTAAGGTGTTTTTATTATCATTCAATGATGTTTTAAGTTCGGAAAGCTCACTTTCATACTTAGCGATATTTCTAGCCATGTCTTTCTTTTTGAACTCATCGGTTTCATCTGTAAATTGAGATTGTTCATACTTAGCTTTTTCAAGAGAATAAGTTAAATCATCAATCTTATCCTCTTGTTCGGATATAGTCTTAGTAAATTCATCAATCTTTTCGGAATTATCTACCGTAATTAATCCCAGACTTGTATAAGCATTTTTTACATCATCGTTTACTTCACGAGTTCTAATTCCAAATTCCTTATAGCCATCACCAAGTTTATCGACACTGAAAGCTCCAGCCTCTGTACCATTTAATAGTGAATTAAAGAACTCATCAGCACTATTGCCCATTTGAGCATAATGTACAGAATATTCATTAATAACGTCTAACAAATCGCCATTTTTATTTAGTCCTTTTTGGCAACCTTGAACAATTAGATTGTATGCCTCTTGCGAAGTTATTCCAAATTGATTTGTAAGCATATTAACTGCTCTAAGTCCTTCAGCGACATCAAATTCATAAGTTTCACTTAAGAGCATGGCATTTTTAGTCATATCGCTAAGTTTAGATGGGTCTGTTTCGTTGGTCGTCTGCTTAACCTGAGCCATAGCATTAGCTATATCTGTAAGAGTTTCTCCATAGCCTTGTTCATACAGCTTTTGCATCTCATCGTTATAAGCAGACATATCTTCAGTAGCTGTTCCAGTTTGAGATTGGAACGATTTCATAGCCTCATCTTGAGTAGAAATCAATTCCTTAAACTTATCTATTGCCCATTGAATACCCTCTTTAATGAAATCAGCAATAATATCTTTAGCCATAGTGTAGCCATTAGCTAGTAAATTAGTGCTACTAGTTGTATTTTCTTGACTTTGTTTAAGTTTGTCAGTAGCCTCTTTCAATTTTTCTTGGTCGGAATTGATATTTGCTATAGAATTTCTATTTTTTTCTAGTGAAGTAGAAACTTCTTCATATGATTGTTTTAAATTTTTAGCCTCTTGCGAACTCTCTCCAAAAGTTATAACTGCATTTTGATACTCTCTTTCAAGATTTTTAAGCTGATTCTCTTGGTCAGAAATAGTATCTTCTAATTTTTCAAGATTTGAACGTGTATCAACCGTTTCAGTAGTCATATCTATCCACTGTTGAGTATAATTTTTTAATTGCTTTTGAACAGTTTTTAGAGTAGCCTCTTGATTGTTCATTTCAATAGTAAGTTGTTTAGCACCCTCGGAGTTTTCCCCTTGAGCCTCTACTATTTTACGATATTCTTCTCTTAAAATTTCAAGTTTTTTCTGCTCTTGAGCCTCAACGGTAGTTAATTGATTAATCTTAGCAGTTAAGCCATCAGCAGATTTAGACCAATCGTTCATACTTGCAGTAGCTTTTTTAAATTCGGAGTTAGCCGTTGCTATAGTTGTTTTGGCATCTTGAAATCCTTTTTGTAATTCTGTAACATCAACACCGAAACGTGTAGTAGTTCCATTTCTAGCCATAATATCACTCCTTAGAACCAATCATCACCCGCAGGACGACGAATAATCTTTTTACCATTTTGTACTTTTGTTTGGTTTTCTTGATTAATTTGTAACTTCCTTAAATCTATGTATAGATTAATTATAGTATTAAAGTCCTCTTTCTCAACAGATAGAGGACTTAATGTTGGAAACTCTTTACATAGATTATATTCTAACATAAATAATAACTCATCAAAAGTTATTTCTGCGTTGCAGTTGTTAGAATTTTTTTTTGAGTTGGAATTTTAGCAACTTTATTTACTATTTGCATAGCAATATTTATAATTAAATCTACTATTTCCTCAAGCGATACTCTGTCCCATTCCTCGTCTGTAACCTCTGGGAAGAAACTACTTAAGACATTTTCAAACTCATTCCAAGCACTCATTATTATGTTTAAAAGTTCGGTTTTATCTTCTATTTTTTCTATGCTAACCAACTTCATGAACTTTCTAATCACACCAAAAGATACATTATATTCTTTTGCCTTATAGGTTTTCTCGATAGTTTTGCCATCTTTAGCATAGATATTTAACTTTAAATCCATTACTTATCCTCCTTGGCGAATTCATATTTACAAATATTTTCTTTGCTATCTGCAAGACCATTTTTGTAAGCTATTGCTCTTAAATATGTTGTTGCTGTTAAATGTACAGGCAAACTTTCGTATTTGATGCCATTATCTTTGGTTGGAAGCGCTCCGTTGGTAGTGTAATATATAGTAGCTCCTACGGTTTCAGTAGATATAGTTATGTCTAGAGAATTACTATCTGCTGAATAGTAACCAATGCTACTTTTATATCCAAACATGGTTCCTGGAATAGAAGATGTTGCAGGTGGGTCAAAAGTTGGAGTAGCAACTACTGTCAATGGTTGAACAGTATCAGGAGTTTGAACAGCATCAAAGAAATCATCAAGGATAGCTTTTCCAAATCTTTCATCAACTACGATAGCTTTAGCACTCTCTTTATTTTCATCAAAAACATGAATAGTATTAACGCAAGTGAAAGTTAATTCAGTGTTATTGGCGTCTGTGCCGTCATCTTCGGTTGCATGAGTTTCATCTGGAATACCAAACTTACCTTTAAGTCGCCAAACGTATCTATATTTGCCATCTGTTCCTTTCGTGCGATATCCAATAGCGAAATCTTTATCTTTTCTAGCACCTTCGACTAACATTCCTAAACGTGATACAAACGTTTGACCTGTAATCATTGCATAGATATCTAGTTTTGGTGGTGCTACTACTATTTTAATCTCATCACTACCAGTAGATGTAATGATAATCATAGGCTTGTTATCATAATAATGAGCCTCTGTACTAGATGATGTAGTTCTGCCAATTTCGGCTGTTGGCGACAAGTTATATACCATACCTGTTAGATATCTTTCATCACTATCCTCTAGTATTTCAGCAAATACTAAATTATCTACACCTCTAAACTCAAATACATCTTGAGTACTAGACCAAGTTGTTGTTCCAGCCATAAAAATCAATCCTTTCGTTTTGTGTGCTTTGTGGATATTTCATGTAAGTAATATCTATCCCACGTCCATCGTGAGAAGTTTCATCACTAGCAACAGAGTGACCATCACCACCGACGATAAATCCAACTTGTTTAAGTTTAGATTTAGCCTCACGCAGTACAGAATAGACTTTTGCACTATCCACACTATAAAAATTAACACTATATTCGTAAATTATAGCATTTTCATTGTTATCATAAAATGCTTGAGAATTTGAACTATCGTTCCAAAAAGTAAAAAAGTCGCTCGGATATGGTTCATTTTCAAGTAATGAGCCTTGTAACCTAACTGGATATCCAAAAGTTGCAAGAGTTTCTATCAATAAATCCTCTACTTCCATGAATTAACCTCCTATGAGTTCATCAATTGCGTTCTGTAGAACTTTCTTTTGAACTTCTCCGATTTCTTTTTGAGTTTTACTTCCATAGATAGCACTTTTCAATCCACTAACTGGTTTCATTCGTGGAGTGCCATATATTAAAAATATAGATTTCATTCCGCTTTTTTCAAACTCAAAACCTACTTGAATATAGGCTTTCGCACCTTCCCATTCTACTTTTTCAACCTTTCGGATAGATGCTTTAGTTTCACCAGTAGAATATTTTCCGTGTGCTGGAAGTTTATTCATACACTGTTCTATCTTAGGAGTAACAACTTTATGTGATTTAATTAAGGCTTCTTCTGTGACTTTTTTTAAATCACCTTGTAAACTATCTAATTTGTAGTAAAGTTCTTCAAATCCTTTGAAGTTTAAAGTTAATCTATTTTTAGGCATCACGCACCACCCTGAACTTTTCGGATTTTAAACCTCATATATTGATGACGACATTCGATATCTTCAGGAGTACCTATGATTTCATAAGGAATATCGCCATTATAGAGCCTACAATCTGCTTTGATTTTTGGATTGTACCACGTTTCTATAGTAACAGTATCTTCCGTGATTAGTACTCCATTAGATACTTTTTCAGTACCACCAAAACTTCTAAATGATGTGAAAATAATCGTATTAGCGTCCTTATATACTTTTTTAGTTGAACCTTTTTCAGTTGTAAACTCTGGAGTAAACAACTTTAAAGGCGTAACAAATGGACTTGTTGGAGTATACATATAAATCACCTCATTTGCAAATATCCACCAACTTTAATATCAGGATACCCCTCAATCCAAATTTTGTTATTATTTTGTAATGTGAAAGAGTTGAGTAACTCTTGAGCATAATCGGACAATTTCAAGTAATATGGATTTTCTACTTGATATAAAATTCTGATAGGATTATCTTTCAAATATGCTAAAATTTCATTTTCAGTAGCAGTATCATTTGTTGTAAATCTACTTGTTGACATATATGCGACAACTAGATTTGGATATGCTGACCCTGAATTTCTTATATATTCTAAAGTGAAAATGTCTAACCATATATTTTTGGATAATAGTTTATCACAAACTATTTTATTTGCCTTTGTCACTTTTCCGTTTTCTATATTAATGTTTGACTTTGTGTAACCATTTTGTTGTTCTCTAACACTGCTAATTTTATCAACAATAATATCTTGTATATTTTGTTCAACATAATATATGTCTTCTTTCTTAATAATTCTGTCACTAATACCTTCTACAGAATTTAATGGAATCGGTGTAGGCACTTGTATAGCTTTACCACTATTAATCAGCTTGATACTATGCTCATATTCTACACCGTCAACACTCATAGCACCGCTGTCTAAACTTTCCAAAATGTAAGGATTATCAGGCGACTTCTCACCTTCACCTACTTCGTGAGTATAGCCATATATCTCCATGTTGTTTGGCTTGGATTTAACTCCTCGTGCGTTGACAACACCATTCACGCTTGAAACTGTGTTATATCCAATAGCGTGTTTTTTAAGTTTCATCAGTCAACACCTCCGCAGTTGTGGTTGATATGTAGTCACTAGATACAACACTAGAAAACCATGTGTTTAGTGATTTATCATAGCTAAATATCACTTGATAGTACGTATTTTCAACTACATTTAGTTGTAAATAGTCACAATTTATGTTATATGTAGTATCAGCAATTGCAAAGTCGACTTCTATGTCACTTATAGTAGCTTCAGGTAGCGTGAGAGTGATATCCGATGTTAGTACACCAAGTTGATATGTCTTTGATGGTTGTAGTATATTATCTAATGACGAAGATATCGCATTTTTAATCGCTATTTGATACAAATACTTATCTACTCTTGAAATAGGCTCAGGTAAGTTAGAAGTATCGCCAGTTAAGATTGCATTCAAATAGATTTCATCTCTACTCACTATCTACACCCCACTTTACTAGTTGAATAACTCTTTGATAGAAGTACTCCGAAAGTTTTCCGTTACCTGCTCCGAAGTTCCAAAGGTCTGTAACCCCACGAGCTACTGCTCCAATGATACGTTCGGATTGTAGAACATCATCAGGAACACCAGCGGAACGCATATAGTTGAGAACTTCATCAATGTAAAGTTTTAACATATCGTTGTGATACTCGCCCTCGATTAGGAGGGCTGTTTTCACTTTTGATAAAAGAGTATCAACGTTCATGATTAACCACCACTAGCTACTTTCTTTTTAATAACCAATATTCCATTAGTATCTAGGAGTTTTCCGTCTAGTATCATGATACACTTGTTTTTAATTTCATTAGTATCATAATCTTGCCACTTTTGAGTAGTCATAGCTAAGTTAGAATTGATTGCATAGTTATCCCATTTAATGAAGATTGCCACAACATCACCATTAGATGCGTTTTCCCATGATGGAAGTATATCATCTTCAACAGTTTCAACAGTTTTTCCACTAAAACGATAGATTTCATTTCCGTCAATACCATAGTTTATACGTCCGATAGGTTGACCTGTACTGTCTACCATTCCGTCTATGTATCCATCAAAAGTACCTTGAGCCATTACAAACTCACCAGTTCTGTATGATTTCTTCATCTTAGCAAAGACCTTCTTATGCCAAACTTCCCATGATGATATTTCATCTTCTGTAAGTTCTATGACGTTTGCAGTTTGAACTCTGGTATCGTTTAAGATGCCTAAAGGCTGAGTAGTTCCGTTTCCTTTGAAGATAGCTGTTTCAATCGCTTTAATGATTGCTTCTGTTGCAAGTGGCACGAATAACTGTTGAAAAGCCTCTAAAGTTGTGACATTACATAGTAGAGTTTGAGCAATTTTGCACTCTACACCAAAGTACTTAAAGCTAACTGTTTGATTAGCTTGTATCTTCTTATCTTCCGATGGTGTAGTTTCGCCAATCCAAGTAGCAGTAGGACATAAAGTCAAGATTGGGAACTCTACGCCACCTTGAACGTTCAACTTTCTAACCTTTGCCCAGATGTTTCCATATGCAGACATTCCTCTAATGATTTCGTTCATTAAAGTTGTAGGAATTACTGCACTTGCATCGGTTGTAATAGTTATTTGATTATCTCTCTTTTGCTTGAATTGTGCAGGAATTTGAACACCTCTACACACATAATCCATAAATGCAGTACGATATTCAACAGTATCATAGATATCTGTAGATTTTTGTGAACTGTTTCCTAATCCCATAGGATTAAAACCTCTAGTTTGGGTATCTTTTGGAACATCAGAACGTTGTTCTCCGTCATCTGTATTATCAGATTGAGTTTCCTGTTTATTATCGTTATCGGAAGTATCATCATCGCTATTTTGAAGTTCTGTAATTACGGCAGAAAGTTCGTCTGCAACCGATTCAAGCTGAGTTAAGATACTTCTTAATTCTGTTTGGTCTTCTGTTTCAGTACTTCTTTTAGTTAGTTCTGCTCTTTTACTCTCAAGAGCCTTCTGTCTTGCTTGTAGATATCTTTTAAATTCCTTATTCATTTAAAAACCTCCTAAAATTTTACACTTTAATTTCAAAGTTTCCACACTCATGATGTGTGGCTTTGTATACTTACTTCTAGCCTCAATACTGGTATCTTCGTAGGCGGGGAACGTCACGGCTGATACCTCATAAACCTTTGATATCTTAGTAACACGATTTAATCTAGTGCCATTTTCTTCATGTTCTTCATTCCATTCTGATACATCGAACATAAATGACATACCAGTGACATCACCACGAGCGACTGCTGAATATAAATCCTTAGCACGTTGAGAGTTTTCAACGTCTAAATCTACTACGATATTAACCCCATTACTATCGATAGATAACGTCATAGTGTTATTTTCAGCACCTTGAACGTATCGAGCGAGTGGCAATTGACTAGTATCATGATTTACTAAAAATCTAACATCGGAAAGGTCAGCACCTTCAAGAGCAGTAGACTCTATGATTTCATCAATGTTGTTTCCGTTCCAATCTTGACATAGTGTAGTCCTTGAACCGAACACTATCGGAGTACCAATTAGCCTGTTGCCACTCTCTTGAGTTTCATCAGCACGGATATTAAAGTTAAGACTTCTTTTTTCGTTTTGATATTTGTCTTTCATCAGTATCACCTCCCATTTGATATTCATTTGCTATATCCACATCTACATAGTTTAAAGACATCTTACGAACTCCCTCTAACTCTGGAAGTGGTGGCAATCCTAAGAATACACGCTTTTCATTTTCATAAAGTGAACCAGTATCACCCAAGAGCCTAATCATTTCAAGAGTTTCAGCAGTACTCATAAATACGCAATCTTTAGGATAGAATTGTATCTTGTTGCCAAAGCTCAACTGTCTTGATGTGAAAATCTTCTTAGTAAACGCTTGAGATAAAGCTATCACGATAGGTTCGATGGTCTTTTGATAAAAAGCCTCATACTGCTCTTTGGTATAGTCACCAGTCAAAATGCACAAAGGTACACCCCAATGGCGTAAGATTTTACTATCAATAAACTCAAGAGTATCAGCATCTACAAGAGAAACTTCGTTCTTGATAGGTTCAAACTCACACTTAAGGTCAAGAGGAAGGAAACCATTCTCTGAGTTAGCCAACTTTCTTTCCATTTCTTTTAAGGCTTTTTCAATAGTTCCATTGTCCATCATTGTGTTATATTTTACAATTCCATTCACGGCGTAGCTTGATTGCATAGCCTTAGCGACTCCAGTTAATAGAATATCGTTAAGACCTAAAGTTTTGAGCAAAGCTTGATTATCAGGCTGACCGTTTGAATTTCCACCCATGTACTCATTAACAGAGTAGTTATATTTGATATGAATAACATCATCATAGTTTAGAGTAGTATCGTAGCCGTTGCTAAACGTGAAATGAACGTATAAATCGCCCTTAGAGTCCTCTATAAATTCAACGTTTGATGGTTGTATCGGATACAATTGCCTATAACTTCTAATTTCGGTTCCGTCTTTGTCCGCCCACACATCATAGAATGGAATTATAAAAGCGTTATAGTTCAAAAGTAACAACCATGTGATTTTTTCTAAAAATTCCGTTGTGGTCATCACTGGATTAGGACAATCTAACACGGTTTGAATATTTCCCCTAACTGCCGTGATATCTCTGTTGTTAGTACCCTCACGAATGTGGCGAGGTTGCAACTTCTTAACTTCCGATACTATGCACCTTATAGCCTGTTGGACTACATCATATGAATAGATATCCGTGCCATACTGCGAAAATATTGGAACGTTACCCGTCATCATTTGAGCATAGCTTGAATTTTTAGGCTTTTTCTTTCCAAAAATCTTTGATAGTATTCCTATTTTAGTCACCACCCTTTAACTTTTGCTTTTTAACGTATTGAGAAAACTCTGAACGGTATCTTTTGTAGGTTTCATACAAGATAATAAAAGTTACCGCTCCGTCGATACGCTTGTTAGTTTCCTTTTTCACACACAAACAACGTCCTTGATTATCCACTTGGATACCACTGTTACCTAAACACCACTTATCTACTGGATTTGAACTATAGTTAATCCTTTGATGTTTAAACTCACTTTCACAAAATTTCATGGCGTTTGAAAGAGTTTGAGCATTTTGGTTTATCAAGATTAATTCATTGCCCTTAGTGTAACCAAATAAATCGTCCATACGTTTTAACCAGTCTTTACTAAAACGTTGGTCGTAACCACAATAGATAAGTTTAATATCATAGTCCTTATAAAGTTTATAGAACCAATCCGCAACGATAGACAAATCTATGTCGCTACCCTCTGAAACCGTGATATATCCAGCCTTTGCCCACTCTTGATACTTTGCACCAGCTAAATGATCATCATTGTCTACATCAAATTTAATTTCAGGGATAAAGTACATAGTATGGATATATTTAATATCACTACCAGATTTCATCATTAAAATTTTTGCACAAGTAAGGTCGGTAGTTTCTGATAAGTCGACTGCACCCAAGCAGTAGCACCCACGAAAATCCTCAAGATTGTAAGTATTTTCATAGTTATAATCCTCTAAGTTTAGCCAACTTTCGCTAGAATTTTGCTTGATATTAAAGTCTTTAGATAGTACGAAAATTCTATCAGCTTTGGAGGTTTTAGCTATGTCAATCTGTTCGTCAAGATAATCCCATTTCTTGATAACTCCCAACGTTGGATTTGATTTCACCCAAGAACTTCTACTTTGCCAAACTTCTTCCTCACAATCTTGAGTATACAACCACGGTAAAAACCTCTCTGCAGATAGTCCGTCATCTTCATTGTAGATGATTTTCCTAGCTTTTTTTAGTTCATCATCAAGATAGCCATCAAAGATAAACCCCTCCGTTGTGATGTTGATAAATTTTGGGTTGTCCTTTAAACTTTGCGACTGTTCAATACTCTTAGCGATTATATTCGTCTTCATTTCGTGAGTTTCATCAATAATAGCAAAGCCTATGTTTCTACCCTCTTTGTTGCGTGTTCGGTCGGATAGCTTAAAAATTTTAGTGTTAGTACTTTTATTCAAAATAAAACGCTGATTTCTCTTACTATCGAGGTCGCAAGGGTCTATTAACTGCCTCATAAGGTCGATAGCATCATACACTATAGAGGCTTGGTTATCGTCATTGGAACTACATACAATGTCTGCACCCTCATTCCCTAGATAAAACTCAGCTAAGGCAATGCCTGAGTTGGTTTCCGACTTGCCATTCTTACGAGCGATTAGCAAAAGTATCTTTTTAAAGCGTTCAAAACCAGTTTCGGACATCTTAAAAGAGAAGATAGTTTCAATCAATGCTTTTTGCCAAAGCATTAAAACCATAGGTTTGTTATAAAAGGGAGATTTTGTAAGCCTAACACAATGCTCCATGAAATCCATGTACAGATTAGCCTTGTCGGTATTATAGATATATCTATCGTTGTGGAAGTCCTCTTTTAGTCTTGAGAGTTCAAGCCAAAGTTCTTGACCTACTATGATATTGCCACATTCAATTTCGGATATATACTTCAGTAGATACGAATTATCAGCGTTCCACAATTAGACCACCCTAAAACTTCATGATAGTTGTCATCATATCATTAACGAAATTTAACTCCCTGATACCCATAAATTCATCAGTTTCTAGTTTGTCAACGACTTTGTTAAATAACTCAAGATACTTTTTTTTTGCCCTTTCTATATCACCAGTAGGGATTTTAAAATCGTTAGGTGATACTACATTTTTGGGCATTGGAATTTTGGTAGGGTTTTTAGGCGTAGAGTAACCTAACTTTTCATTTACATCAAATTTCATAATTAATCCTCCATTTTAATATGATTATTAAGCCACTCTCTAAGTGGTGAGATTTCGTTTTCATTTTCGGAGAGTTTCTCCAAGGCTTTTATCAAGTTGATGTACTGTTGAAGTAGTTCCTTATACTGTTTTCCTGCTGGAGTAGTCCTCTGTTGCGTTGGATTTTTAGGATTAAACTTAATAAATGGCAACTTTCGGAGTTCCTCAAGTCGATTTTCAAGGAATGTCTTTTCCTCTAGTAGATTGTTACTTTTTTCCTTTTTCATGAGTGAGCTCTCCTTTTTTACCTAAAATTTGGATTTTCAATTCTGCGAAAGAAACAGCCCCCTAACAGTACCCAAACCGATTGAATTTTTCGAGAAGTGGGGGGGTATCACGAAAAATTTTTGAAGTAGTCTTCAATAAATTTTTTCCAATCGTCAAGGTTGCGACCGTCATCACAGTTGATTAATCTATTCATACACTCATCAATAGGTGTATCAATGTGAATAAGCCTTGCATTAAGTTGACGTGCTAAGCGTTCACGTTCTGCCCTGTAAGGATACCCACCAACCACCCAAGCAGTCGACCACTTCCCCTGACGTGTTTTAATGCAATCAATAAGATAATCACGAACTCCGAAAACAATAGGTTTAATTTCAACAGGCTTTGAATATCTACTTAGACCACTAATAGATTGCCAAATGTTATCCATATCCACGATTAAATCCCCAACTTGCATATTATCATGAACATATGTAGATTTGCCACTCATTGGAGAACCATACACTATAAATACTTGTTGCTGAGGTTTTCCTAACTTGTTGTGTATCAAGTTATGACACTTATGATGCACAAGCATGATATTATCTGGATTTAAAGATATATTAACATCATTGACATTAAAATCATTTAAAGCTACTTCATGGTGAGCTATGCAATCATAGGATTTTAAAATTGGTTTGTGACAATATTCGCAATAGGTTAAGCCATCATTATGTAGACGTTCTAAAATCACCATTTTGCGAAATTGTTCCCATTCTTTAGAATTGTAAAAATTACTATATACCATGAACTGCCCACGAATAGCACATACTGAAACCATCAAACCAAATCTTTATTTGATATACCATGTTAGATTTCAATATCTTTGGCAACGGAGTTCCACCCATTGGAACTATTATGCTATTACTTCCATTTATATTGATTATATCATTATTATTGTTAAGACTATCCATATTCACACGCAAACCTATTGTAACCGTTGGAGATATAGAACCAGTGTATATATTTATCGTACTTTTAAACACTTGGCTAGTTGATACCATTTCTGGAGCAGTTATACTTATATTACAGTTAGTTACTCCAGATGTATATGATATTCTATACTCTGTATTATCTTTAGCAACAATATAGATGGTTTCATTACTCATAGTCAATCCAATGTAGCTTTTTTGGACTTTATATTTAGTTTCAATTTCTCCTCTAGATATAACTTCCTCTTTACAATGATTTTCTTTAAATCCATATATCGCCATACTTTACACCTACCAATCCTCAAACATTCCAATGTGTTTACCTAGAAGTTCAAGAGCCTTCAGCTTATCTTTTCCAGTAAGTTCAACTTTAGCAAATGCGACTTCTTTCAATTCTTTGACTACATCATCTTCGGCAATTTGAACACGCTGAGAACGTTCTTTAACCAATTCTTTAATGTATTGATTAATGTTATCTTTAGTTAGCAATCTACTTGCGTTTGCTCTAGCAGTAGCCTCATTCTTAACATTAGGATAGGCTACTAAGTAAGCTCTAGTTCCGTTGAAGTCAATGATATATTCTCTACAAAATAAATCTTGACTTTTAGTTATATTAGACAATATATCACCTGCTTTTTACTAAATAGATTTTTATAATACAATATGCTATCCATAACTGAATAGCATATTGAAACTTATCAAGAGGTTCTTTCTTCCATGGCAACTATGCACATATCTATACTTATATTATAAAATAAAAAAAGTGTCGATATCGACACTTTTAAAAATTTTTTCAACTTTTTTGAAAAAGTACTTGACAATACGCATAATGCGTGTTATAATATATACAGGAGGTGAGAAAATGACAGTTAGAGAAATTACTAAGCTACTCACTAACGATGGTTGGTACTATGAACGTTGCAAAGGTTCACATAAACAGTATAAACACCCTACCAAAAAGGGAATTGTTACAATACCTAATCATTCTGGTGATTTAAAGCTAAAAACAGCTAATAGTATTCTTAAACAAGCAGGACTTAAATAGTCCTACTTGTTAAGATGTCATTTTCTCTATCCTAAGTAATTAAATATGGAGTGTGATTTTATGAAATTAGTCTACCCTGCTTGTTTTTATCCCGATGATGATGATGAAAACTTCTTTACTGTAGTGTTTCCAGATTTAAAAGGTGCAGTAACAGAAGGAAAAACTTTATTAGGTGCAGTTGAAATGGCTTCCGATTGTGCGTGTGGTTGGATATTATCTTCAATTGAAGACGGTGAAAGTATTCCAAAGCCTACTCCAATATCGCAAGTTAAAGCTGATGAGTACGAAAATGGATTTGTAAATTTAATTGTCTTAGATATAGACAGTTATGCTGAGAAACATGGTGAAAAAGCAGTTAGAAAAAATTGTACTATTCCCAATTGGTTGAATACTATTGCTGAACGTGAAAATATTAACTTCTCGGCAGTATTACAAGAAGCTCTAAAACAAAAATTAAATATTTAATTATAACTCCCATCAGTTTTGATGGGAGCTTTTTTATATCTCTAATGATTTATAATCTATCTTCAAGATAACACATATTTTAAGTAGCCTTATACCGTTTGGGGACATTTCTCCCCTTTCATATTTATAAAGTGTTCCTTGGCTAATATTAGTCAATTGCGATAACTTACTTATAGATATATGTAGTTTCAATCGTTGAGATTTCATAGTTTCAGGGAAGTTTCTAA
>ERZ825670.1378-NODE-1378-length-26877-cov-9.682984_pt1 | contig 26877 bp, 40 predicted proteins | sample MGYA00519929_ERZ825670 | MGnify/ENA primary metagenome ERZ825670 (study PRJEB31778, sample SAMEA3449207) | human gut metagenome | biome: human gut; feature: human-associated habitat; material: faeces | place: United Kingdom | collected 2010/2012 ...
TAACTTTGGAACAGATACTTCTAATGAAGGTAGATTAGTAATGAAAAATTATTTAAAGTATTTTTCGATGGTGCAGTTTTAGAGTACGATAGTTTTGTTACTGCTGGATGTGGAAATCAATTAGCTCAAGGGTATTTAGAAAGTCAAGATGTGGATACTAACAAGCTAACTCAAGATAAAGCTGTTAAGTTAGCTAAAGAGTGCATATTTAAAGCTTGTAAAGATGATGTATTTATAAGTAATGATTATGCTGACATATTAATATTAAATAAATCTAGAAAGAGAAGTGATAAAAATGCCAAAAAGAATAGATAAAACTAACTACTATTTAGATATTGCTGAAACAGTTGCTGAACGCAGCACTTGTTTAAAAAGAAAATATGGAGCTATTATAGTGAAGAATGATAGTATTATAGCAACACGGCTTCAATCGGAGCTCCTAGAGGAATTAAAGATTGTTTAGAACATAGTAAATGTAATAGACAGAATTCTGAAAGAGGTATGGATTATAGTAATTGTTTAGCTGTACATGCAGAACAAAATGCTATAATATCTGCTAGTAGAGAACAAATGATTGATAGTACATTATATTTAGTAGGATATGAAATGGTTTATCATGCAGTACCTAAAAATACTTCTAATGAATTAGGTAAACCTGGATTATATCCGGCAGAAATAAAAATAGAAAAAGTATATGTGAAAGATGCTGAACCTTGTTCTTTATGCAAGAGACTAATTATTAATGCTGGAATTAAAGAAGTAGTAGTTAGACATAATATGAACTCACATGTAAGAACATTTAATCCTAAATTATGGCAAATAGAAGATATTACAGGAGGTTATTAAAATGAGTAGAATTAAAAGAGAAAAGAAGCTTAGTTGGAAAGTTTTAAGATATGACTGGAACAAACAAAAGGTAGTAAATTCTGAAATATTTAGCGATGATTTTGTAGAAATTTTGAAAAGAGATAGAAAAAGAAAGAAGTTTACAGACTATAATTCTTTAAAAGAATACTTAAGAAGAGATTTTCAATATCATTATTGGAGTAAATCTGAATGTGAAATGATGATAGGCTCTTTAGGAGAAGATGATATTAACAAATTTGAAAAAATAGATATGTATAGACAGTTGGAGATTAATCTAGATAGAATAACGGAATACGTTATAGAGGTAATGCAATTTAGATTTTAGGAGGATATTATGGGTAAAAAAGAAAAAGAATATACTTTTTATATAGATGATAAAAATGATGGTAAATCTAGAAGTAAGTTTGTATTTTGTCAAAGACCTTGTGATAGTAATATGAGTCTAAGATGCTTTACTGAAAACGGAGAAATTTTAGGGTATATGAGTGAAAGTTTAGCTAAAGAAAAAGGATTGAAAGAAATAGATTTAAACACATTTTTATATTATTTTGTAAGACCAATTATAAAAGAAAATTATGAATTAAAGCAAAAAGTAAAAGACTATGAGCATCCTAAAGGATTTTTTAGAAGGAGGTAATTAGTATGTCTAATGTTCCAATTAAATACTTAAAAGATGAAAACGGAAATAAATTTAGCCCAATAGTATCTACAGGTAGTATATACACGGGGGGGATATCCGTTAAATAAAAAGATGGAACTACTTCATTCTGGAGAGTTAGTAATTCCATCTAGACAGTCTGGTAATTATATATCAGTAGCTCTAAACTCTAGCATCACTAATATAATTACTTACTTTGAATGGTTATCATTTATTAGAGGTAATTCGGATAATATATCATGGGTAAATTTAGTTAATGACAAAGTTAATAGCTTTAGCTTAAATCCAGCTTCAGTAGCTTTTTCTACTTGGAGTACTGAGTTAATGAATATATTTGCTTTAAACGTAAAGTATAATACATCTGATAAGAATATTTTAAAAATAGGTGGAAATTGTGTAATTCAAGTTTGGGAAGACAACACTAGAACTGTAAATATGGATTACGCAGGAAATCCAATCTATAAAATTTACGGTATTAGAAGATAGGAGAAGATATAATGACTTTAGCTTTAAAATTAATTAGTAAAATATTTAAAAAATCTATATTAAGAGTAGATATAGACAAAAATGAAAATAGAAAAGTTAATATTAAAGGCACTGGAAGTTTATATGATTTAATGGATTCATACCCTTTAATACTTCCAACATTATTTTCTGAGATAAAAGGATATAATTATGTGATAAAGAGACAGCTAGCTACAAAACTTTTAGTTAAAGCAATGTTAAATTTAGAGTCTCAGAATATTTATATATCTCCTCAAGAAGTTTTAGATGAATATAAATCACAGAAACAAAAAGAGATTGAAGAAAATTCATAAAAACTATTTACAAACCTGAAATAATGTTATATAATGTAAACATAATATTAATAAAGGAGGTATACAAGTATGAATGCAAAAGATTTTAGTGAAGCAGAAATTTTACAACATTTAAAAGATGGAGGTAGAGTTTCTTGTAGTATAAGATTAGCATCTGGTGATTTTACAATTACTTTAAATGATGAGTACGATTATGAAGTTGTAAAAGATGACATTATTCCAAATATGGAAATGGTATTATTTGTACCTAACGATAAGTAGAGGCTATAAAAGGTCTCTATTTTAATTATATAAGGAGTTGAACACTATGATTATGAAATCTGCAATTAAGAAAGATAATGTTATTCATATAGGTTTAAGACATTCAGATATAATAAGAAATGCAGCAGAAAATGGAGTATCTTTGAAGAATGCAGAGCAGGGATTTGTAAATGAAGCTGGAGAATTTTTGACTAGAAAAGAAGCTTTAATAGAAGCATATTATGAAGGACAGATTACAAAAGAATTATATTTAGAAAGACTTAATGGAATACAAGAATTATTTTCGGAGGATATTTGGTAAATGAAAATTATGAAAGTGAGATATAGATATGAAACATCAGATGATTTAGTTTGTGAATTAACTGAGTTTATGGATGAATATTTAATTGGAGGAAAATTAAATTATTGTAGTACATATTTATACAATGATTTAGATATTTTTAGTAATAAAGAAAATAAGCAGCATAGTATATATCAAATAGCTTTTAGATATCCTGGAGCAACAAGAGGTGGAATTAGATTAAAAAGACTTGATAAAAGTAAATTTGAAATTTTAGAAGAAGATCCAATGGAGATATTTGTAGACAGAAATTCTATTATCTTAAGAAAGTATGAAGTAAATTGTGCCTTTTGTAGTAATACCAAAGGACTAATTGAATATAAAAATAAGCTAATATGTTCTGAATGTAAAGAAAAAATTGGCAATTTAATAAGTAAGTAAGTTGTTTAAAATTGTCAAATATGATATAATTTTGTAAGAAAATAGAAAAACATCAAAAGGAGAGTATTATGGAACAGTATTATTGGTTTATTTTAGGAACTATATTTGGTCTTGCTATTGCTGTGTATTTTTTCGTAAGTAGAGAAGAAAAAATAGAGAAGTCTATAAAATTAAATCAAAAAGTATTTTCAACTAAAAAGCTTGATAATGCAATGGAAACAGTAGTTGATAGAATTAAATTTAAAATTGATGAGCAAAAGAGAGAACTAACAGAAGATGAAAAAAATGAAATAATAAGACAATGCTGTAAGGAAAAATTTAATTTGCAATAAAATTTAGGAGGTATTTGAATAATGGATAAAGAAAATATAGAATGTATAAGATATAAAAAGGAATTTGATGGAAAGACATATTATATTTTTTTAATTCCTGATGAACAAGATTCAAGTTTGACAAATTTTTATATGCAAGAAGATAACTATGGATTTATGTCTATGGAGATAGGAATATATTTAGATAAGTTAAATGTAAGCATAGAAGAATTTATTAATGGTTATTTTAATGAATGGCTTGAATCATACAAAGAAGAAATTCTAAAACTAGAAAAAAATAGTAATTTGAAAGTGAGGTAATATATTATAATGGATTATTTCATAATGGAAATGTGGAATGGTATATGGACATTAAGAAATACTATTCCTTTGTCAGGATTTATATTTTTAGGTGTAATATGTATTGAATTATTAATAAAATTTATTCAAAAGAAAAAAATAAATTTTAAAATATCAAATTTAATATGTCAGTATTTATGGATTTTAATAATTCTATGTATATTAAAAATAACTGGTATTTTAACTGGTAATTTTGGTATAACATCTCCATTTGATAGTTATATCAGTTTTAAATTATTTGAAGATGGTTTTAACGTTGCAACTATATTGAATATACTTTTATTTATACCGTTTGGATTTTTACCAATATTTATATTTAAAAATATTCATAAACATTGGTGGAATGGAATAATACTTGGTGGAATATTTTCTATAAGCATCGAATTTTTACAAACTTTTATTGGGAGATTTGCACAATTAGATGATGTTATTATGAATACTTTAGGAACACTTATTGGATTTTTACTAGGACTATTTGTTATGAGTTTCTTCAAGAATAAATTGGTAAAAAAATAATAACAAATTACAATTTTTTGAGCAGGTAATTAGTTGATAATTATCTGCTTTTGTGATAAAATGAGCAAAAAAGTAGGAGGAGAATTAAATATGAATAAGAAAAAAATTATACAAATTGGTATTATTATATTTGTGATCGTTTTTGTTACTATATGTGTTGCAATAGTTCAACTTTCAAAGCATAATTTAGAAGAAGCTAAAAAAGATTTACAAGAAACTCAAGAAAAGTATGGTTGGGTTGAAAAAGAAAGTGTTGATGTTTTAGTTGCAAAATTTAATACACAAGTAATGGATAATAATAGTTCCTCTTTAAATCCAGCATCAACTGATTATCTAACTGAAAGTAACAATGAATATTGGTATGGTTTGATTGAGGGAGTTTATTTAGTAGTTGTTCCAGAAAAATATACTGGAGATAAAACAACTGAAACTGTAAACTATACGCTTTTATATGTAGATAAAACTAGCAAATACGAATCAGATGCTATTTCATACATTAAATATTTAATTAAAGCAAATAATAGTGAAATAACTGATTCAGAAATTGATACATTATTAGAAGATGCAAAGACAAAAATTAACTCTGGTAAAACAGCAAATAACGGAAAAGGTATTTCAATCGGCTATACAGAGAAAGATGAAGCATACCAATATCAAGTTTTAAGATTATATAAGTAAATTATATTTTCATAAATAAATTAAAAGCAGGTAGTTACCTGTTTTGTTAAAAAGATAAGTAAGAAAAAATAGTAATTTGTCGCTGAGGTTGAGTTTTGAAATTCAAATAAAATAATTATAAATTTTGAGGTGGGTATATAAAATATGCTCATCTTTTATTATGTCAATTTAATATTGTATAATATAGGTAGAGTTCTATATATTGTAAATTAAGGAAAAATGTAAGGAGGTAATTGCCATGAGAGAATTGTTTGTTGAAAAAGTAATTGATACAACAGGAGAATTTTTAGACAATAACCAAAGAATAAAATTAAAAGAAATACTTACAGAAATATGTTTAAATTATCAAATTGAAAGGATAGAACAAACTAAAAAGCAGGAAATACTAAAGAATAATACTGATATATTAAACAAATTTATATCTTCTAAAGAAATTGAAGGATGTTCTACTAGAACTTTAAATTACTATAAAGATAATATAACCAAAATGTTAGATACAATAAATCTTCCAATAGATGAAATTACTACTGAAATATTAAGAAACTATTTAGCCGATTATAAAAGCAATTCAAAAGCTGGTATGGTAACAATAGATAATATAAGGAGAACTTTATCAAGTTTTTTTACTTGGTTGGAGAACGAAGATTATATTGTAAAAAGTCCAGTTAGAAGGATTCATAAAGTAAAAACAACTAGAAGAGTTAAAGAAACACTAACAGATGAGAATTTGGAAAAGTTAAGAGATACTTGTTCAAATGTAAGAGATTTAGCAATATTAGAACTATTAATTTCAACTGGTATGAGAGTAGGAGAAATTACAAGATTAAATATATCAGATATGAACTTTCAAGAAAGAAGTTGTATTGTTTTAGGTAAAGGTAATAGTGAAAGAGAAGTCTATTTTAGTGCAAAGAGTAAAATGTATATAGAGAAATATTTAGAAACAAGAATTGATAACAACGAAGCATTATTCGTATCATTAATAAAACCATATAACAGATTAGGAATATCAGGGATTGAAATTTTAATTAGAAATTTAGGAAAAGAAGCGAATATAAATAAAGTTCATCCACATAAATTTAGAAGAACAATGGCAACAATGGCAATAGATAAAGGTATGCCAATAGAACAAGTGCAAAAGTTATTGGGACATATAAAAATAGATACAACAATGGAATATGCTATGGTAAATCAAAATAATGTAAAAAATTCACATAGAAAATATGTAACATAAAATAATTTAAAAAAGAGATTTTATGTTTTGATTATAATGTAAAAAAGTTAAAATTAGTTAAAAACTGAATTGCAAAATTTAAATAAAAATATTAAACTTTTACTGACACATAGGTTTTATTTAAAAATTACAAAAAGCATTGACAAATTATTCCAAATATGATATTATGTAACCGTAATACATTTTATGTATTATTTGGAACAGTAAATATTGTTCCAAGCAACTCGTTGAAATTTAACAGAAAGGAGAACGCACTATGAGCAAAATGGCACGGACAAATTATTGGAATCCTAGTGTAAACTACATTGGGAAGAACTCTGCTCAGAATTTTATGAAGTCTGCAAAGGCTAAATTAATCGGAGCTGGAGTAAAAGTAGTTGCTGCGGACTGCTCTTGTAACTGCTCAAGCGGTTGCTCGGCATGCAGTAGTTCCTGTGGATCATGCACATCTTGCAGTACATCTTGTAGTTAATACAAAGATGAACTAAGAATGTGTAGTGTCGACAACACACATTAGTTTCAACAAAGCAGAGGCATCTCTTTTAGAGGTGCCTCTTGCACTAAAAAGGAGGATTTGTAATGGCAGAAAGAACAAAATTTAGTATGCAATGGCATATTACAGACAGATGTGACCAGCGGTGCAAACATTGTTACATCTACGAAGGAAAAGACAAAAAATGTGGTCTTGAACTTGATTTAGACACATTGAAAGCGATTTTGGAGGACTTTCTTCGGACTTGTGATAAATTGGAAAGAGATCCTTTTCTTGTAATCACAGGTGGAGATCCATTGCTCTATGAAAGAATTTGGGATTTTCTTGAAATTCTCAAAGAAAAGAAAGTTCATTTTGGGCTTTTAGGAAATCCGTTTCATTTAAATTATGATGTAGTTAAGAGACTGGAAAATTTAGGTTGTATTAACTTTCAAATGTCATTAGATGGATTAAGGGAGACTCATGATTACATCCGCAAGCCTGGTTCTTTTGATGCAACCTTAGATGCTTTGAAGTATTTTGAGGGAAGCAAAATTAAAACAGCTATCATGACAACTGTTTCTAAGACAAATATTGCAGAAATTCCGGAACTTGTAGACATTGTGGTAGAACACAAAGTTAGCAATTTTGGATTTGCAAGATATTGTCCTAATCCTGAAGATTTTGATTTGCTGGTTTCTCCGGAAGAGTATAGAGATTTTCTTGACAAAATGTGGGAAAAATATATGCAGAATCAGGAATGTGATACAAGATTTGCATTAAAAGACCACCTTTGGAAGTTGTATCTTTATGAAAAGGGATTATTTAATCCTGAGGAAGTCAACAATCCTGATAATCTTGTTCTTGATGGATGTCATTGTGGAATTACCCACATTACAACTTTGGCGGACGGAACAGTATATGCCTGTAGAAGAAGCGAAACTCCTGTTGGGAAAGTTCCGGAACAGTCTTTCTACGATATTTTTACCGGCGAAGAAATGGATAAGTACCGTCAGTATGACAAGTTCGAGCATTGTTCTAACTGCGAAATCAAAAACTTTTGCAGAGGGTGTCCTTCGGTTGCAAAATGCTTAACAGGTGACTTTTATTCAAAAGATCCTCAGTGCTGGAAAAAGTTTTGAAAGCACAACAGGAGAGTGAAAAAATAAATTTTCACTCTCCTGTTACTTTTTATAAAATTATGTGTTATAATTATTGTTATAAATGGAAAGGAATTGATATTAATGGGCGATATACAAAAATATTATGAAAATACCGAAAATGCTTTACCACATCCAATGGTTAAAAAATTCATAAATATGAACAGCAATCCTCAATATGCTATTGACTTAGGTTGTGGTGCTGGTAGAGATACAATATATTTAATAAAAAACGGATGGAAAGTATTATCAATAGATAAGGAAAACACAAGAGAAATTATATCTAGTAAGTTAGATAATGAAGAATTAAAAAATTTTAACTTTGAGTGTCAAGACTTTGAAAATATAGAATTAGAGAAAAATAACTTATTGGTAGCTAACTTTAGTATTCCCTTTTGCAATAAAGACTATTTTAATGAGTTTTGGAACAAAATATCTAATAGTATTTTACAAGAACGGATACTTCGTTGGGAACTTTTTTGGATTAAACGATTCTTGGGCAAAGATAAAAGAGCAAATGGTATTTTTATCAAAAGAACAAGTATTGGAATTATTTAAAGAATCATTTGATATAATAGAATTTAATGAAGTTGAAAAAAATGGAAAAACTGGACTAGGAAAAACAAAACATTGGCATATATATAATATTATAGCAAAGAAAAAATAATATAATGAAAGAGAGAGTTTTATATTATAATCATCCCTACAAATTACAAGTTGTTAGTTAGATTAGTTTGAAATATAACTAATCTTATTTTTTATAGAAATCTTACAAGAAATGTAAGATACATATTAGACAAAATATGATATAATGCTAATGGAGGTTAGCAAAATGCAAAAAATTCTAATAATTGAAGATGATGAAAAATTAAGAAATGAGTTAGAACCCTTTTTGAATAAAAATGGATTTATAGCAACAAGTCTAAAAAAGTTTGATAATGCAGTAGAAGATATACAGAAAATACAAGCAGACTTATTATTACTAGATATAAATTTACCATATACAGATGGAGAATTTATCTGCAAAGAAGTAAGAAAAACATCTAATGTGCCTATTATAATGGTAACAAGCAGAGATAATGAAATGGATGAATTACTTTCATTAAATTATGGTGCGGATCAATATGTAACAAAACCATATAACATTCAAATACTTCTTGCCAAAATTGTTGGACTATTAAAAAGAAATCAAAATGCAGGAAATAATCCAGATAAAATAGACTGTGGAGAGTTTGTATTAAATACAGCAGGGAGAATTATAGAAAAAGAAGATAATAAGGTTGAACTAACAAAAAATGAATATAAAATATTAGAGTATTTAGTTTTACACAGGCAACAAGTAATATCTCGAGATGAAATAATGGACTATTTATGGGAAAGTGAAGAATTTGTTGATGATAATACATTAAATGTAAATATTAAAAGATTAAGAACGAAGCTCGAAGAATTAGGACTAATAGATCAAATTGAAACAAGAAGGGGACAGGGGTATCTATTAAAATGAGATTTAAAGATTTTATAAAAGAAAAGATATTATTGATTTTTTTATTATTATTTTTAATAGTAAGTTCGGAGATATTATTATTACCGTATACACAAATTGGAATATTTACAAGGCTTTATATTGCAATATGTCCAATTTTAATAATTGGTATTGATATTGCTATTGAATATAGAAAAAAGAAGAATTTTTATAATGAATTAAAAAGTAATTTAGATGAATTAGGCGATAAATACTTAATATCAGAAATAATAAATACTCCAGATTTTCTTGAGGGTAAAATATTAAAAAAATCTATGCAAGAAGCTGGCAAATCTATGCTAGAAAATGTAAATACTTATAAGAGATTACAAGAAGATTATAAGGAATATATAGAATTATGGATTCACGAAATAAAAATACCAATTGCTACATCTAAATTAATTATTGAAAATAATAAAAATGAGATAACTAAAAGCATTGATGAAGAATTAGATGAAATAGAAAATTATACAGAACAAGCATTGTTTTATGCTAGAAGTAATACCGCTAACAAAGACTATGTTGTTACAAAATCAAATTTGCAAGAAATAGTAAATGGAGCAATTTTGAAAAATAAAAGTGCATTACTTTCAAGTAAGACAAGTATAGAATTACACGATTTGGAACGAGAAGTATATACAGATAGCAAATGGGCAGTTTTTATAATAAATCAGATTATACAAAATGCAATTAAGTATTCAAAAATTAAAGATAGAAAGATAGAAATATATGCTATTTCAAAAAGAGAAAATGTTGTTTTATATATAAAAGATAATGGAATTGGAATAAAAAAAGGAGAAATAACAAGAGTTTTTGAAAAAGGGTTTACAGGAGAAAATGGGAGAACAATAAACAAGAAATCTACTGGTATTGGGTTATATCTATGTAAGAAATTATGCAACAAATTAGGATTAGGAATAGAATTAAATTCAGAAAAAGATATAGGCACAGAAGTAAGAATTATATTCCCTAAAAGTAGTTTTATGAATTTGTAAGTCCATATTAGTTATGGGCTTATTTTTATAAATGAGAAATCTTACAAAAAATGTAATGTTATTGTAAGATAAATCGATGGCAACTATTTTAAAATGAATTTATAATGTAGATATACAAAGAATTGAAAGGAGTTTTTTAGATGGAAAATGTATTAGAGGTTAAAAACATAGAAAAATACTATGGAAACAAATCTAATTTAACAAAAGCAATAGACAATATTAGCTTTAATGTAAAAGATGGAGAGTTTGTAGGAATTATGGGAGCAAGTGGCTCTGGTAAAACTACACTTTTGAATTGTGTATCTACTATTGATAGAGTAACAGCAGGACATATCATTATCAACGGAGAAGATATTACAAAACTTAAAGGAAATAAATTAAACAAATTTAGGAGAGAGGAATTAGGCTTTATATTCCAAGACTTTAATTTATTAGATACATTAACAATTTATGAAAATATAGCTTTAGCATTAACAATTCAAAAAGTAAATGCTACTGAAATTAACAATAGAGTTCACGAAATAGCAAAAAAATTAGATATTTTAGGAATAATGAACAAGTATCCATATCAAGTATCTGGAGGGCAAAAACAAAGATGTGCAGCTGCAAGAGCAATAATAACAAATCCTAAAATAGTATTGGCAGATGAGCCAACAGGTGCATTAGATAGTAAATCAGCAAGACAGTTATTGATGACATTTGATTACTTACATCAAAAACTAAACGCAACAATTTTAATGGTAACACATGATGCATTTACAGCTAGTTATGCAGATAGAATTATATTTATAAAAGATGGAAAGATTTTTAATGAATTAGTCAAGGGAAATGATACAAGAAAACAATTTTTTGAAAAAATAATAGAGGTACAAACACTTCTTGGAGGTGATTTGAACGATGTTATTTAAGTTATCTATAAGAAATATGAAAAAAAGCTTCAAAGATTATGCAATTTATTTTCTAACACTAGTATTAGGTGTAGCGATATTTTATATGTTTAACTCAATAGACAGTCAACAAGCAATGCTGGAAATATCAGAGTCAACAAGGGAAATTATAAAACTTATGATTTCAATGCTTGGTTATGTGTCTGTATTTGTGGCAGTAGTATTGGGATTACTAATTGTATATGCAAATAATTTTTTAATTAATCGAAGAAAAAAAGAATTTGGTATATATATGACACTTGGAATGGGAAAAAGGCAAATATCTAAAATAATTTTGATGGAAACAATATTAGTAGGAATTATTTCACTAATTGTAGGATTAATAATTGGTATATTTGCATCACAATTTATGTCAGTATTAGTTGCTAAAATGTTTGAAGCAGATATGAGCAAATTTCAATTTGTATTTTCAAAAGATGCCTGTATAAAAACTTGTATTTATTTTGCGGTAATGTACGTAGCAGTAATGTTCTTCAATACATTTACAGTTTCAAGATATAAATTAATTAATTTATTGAATGCGAGTAAGAAAAATGAGAATGTAAAAATAAAAAATCCTATTATATGTATTTTAGTATTTTTAGGAGCTGTAGTTATACTTGGATATGCTTATTGGAAAGTAACAGGAGATGTTAGTAGCTTAACAACAGCAGATAAAATTTTATCACCTATTTTAATGGGAATTGTTGGAACAGTAGCAGTTTTTTGGTCTTTATCAGGATTTATAATACAAATAGTTCAAAAAATGAAGAATATTTATTTTAAAAATACCAATATGTTTGTATTAAGACAGATAAACAACAAGATCAATACAATGGTTATAAGCATGAGTGTAATATGTTTAATGCTATTTATGACGATTTCAATACTTTCTTCAAGCTTAGCATTAAGAAATACAATGCAAAGAGAATTAATTGAGATGACACCTGTAGATTTGAATTTGTATAAAACAGCAAATTTACCAGAAAAATATTTGCAATATGGAACTTATGGGAAAGAGATAACATCAACCCCAGAAGCAATGTCGGATTCAAAAATACCTATTGCTGAAACTTTAAAAAATAATGGTTTAGATATGAATGTCCTAAAAGACATTGTGGAAATAACAGTATATTCCACAGATGATTTGACTTGGAAAGATTTTTTTGGAGATAAATATATAGATATAATAAAAACTAAATATCCAAATCTTTTATATAATACAGCAGAACAGATAGTAAAAATATCAGACTATAACAAAATCGCAAAACTATATGGAATTAATCAATATGAATTAAATAATGATGAATATATTGTACTTTGTGATTTTGATTCACAAAAAGAATTAAGAAATGAAGCATTAAAGGATGGAAACAATGTTTTGAATATAGCTGGAAAACAATATAAATCAAAATATAATGAATGTAAAACAGGATATATTCAAATATCTACTAATCATACAAATACAGGAATTATATTAGTTCCAGATGATTGTAATTTAACAGAAAGTATGAAAGAACAATATTTATTAGCTGCAAATTATAATTCAGATACTAAAGAAGGAAAAGAAAAAATAGAAAAGATATTTGTTGATAATAATTCAGAACTTATACAAAATTTAGAGAAAAATGGTTTGAATATTGATGGAAGATCAAAAATATCTATTATGGAATCAAGTATAGGATTAGCAACTATTATAACTTTTATAGCAATTTATTTAGGAATTATATTTTTAATTGCAAGTTCTGCTATTTTAGCTTTAAAACAATTAACAGATAGTTCAGATAATAAACAAAGATATACTATTTTAAGAAAAATTGGTTGTGACGAAAAGATGATTAACAAAGCATTATTTAGACAAATTGGAATATTTTTTGGAGTTCCACTTGTTCTTGCAATTATACATTCTGTATTTGGAATACAATTTGCAATTACAATAATGTCTGGATTAGCAAGTAAAAAAGATTTATTACCATCAGCTATTGCGACAGTAATTATTATAGGTATCATATATGGTATATATTTCTTAGCTACTTATTTAGAAAGTAAAAATATTATCAAAGAAGATGAATAGTTGTTGAAAAAGTAATAAAGGAAAATTGTATGGACATAGCATTAGAATATGCAAAAATATTATAGTAAGTGTTACTTAGAAACATTAAGTAATATGATTGCAGCACAAAGATTTTATGAAAAATATGGGAGGTTTTTATGAAATTTGATAAATATGATAATGAGAGTTTAATTAATTTTTATATAGAAAATGGACTTGAGTTCGATGAAAGAAAAAATATGTAACTATTTCAAAGATTTTCTGTCTTTATAGGTAGAAGGAGAAAAAAATATGAAGGACGAAGAAATAATAAACTTATACTTGAATAAATCGGAAAATGCTATATATGAGACAGAAAAAAAGTATGGAAAATATTGTGAATACATAGCTTATAACATTTTACAAGATAAAGAAGATACAAAAGAGTGTATTAATGATGCGTTTCTTAATGTCTGGAATGCAATTCCACCACAAAGACCAAAAATATTAAAAGCTTTTTTAGGAAAGGTCACTAGAAATTTAGCAATTAATAAATATGAAAAGAAAAAAGCCAAAAAAAGAGGAGGAACAATAGAAGCAGTTTTAGAGGAATTAGAAGAATGTGTTTCAGATAATCATAGAATTGAAGAAAAAATAGAGTATGAAGAATTAATAAAAAATATAAATATGTTTTTAGAAACTTTATCAAAAGATAAAAGAAAAATATTTATAGAAAGATATTGGTATTTAAATTCAATTAAAGTCATTTCAAAAAACAATAAATTAACTGAAAGTAATGTAAAAACAACATTATCGCGAATAAGAAATCAATTAAAAAAATTTTTAGATGAAAGAGGTGTTGAGATATGAAAAGGAGTATGATATTGTTAAAAGCTTTAGGAGATATTAACGATCAATATTTAAACTATGAAAGTGAAGAAAGAAAAAAGAAAATAGTCATAAAATTAAAATATATATTAGTACCAGTATTTATGTTTGTTATAGTGGTATTAGGTATTGTTCAATTTAATAATTCAAATTTAGTAAACAAAAATATAAATGAAAACAATATTTTTACAATAAGAGTTTATGGTGCAGAAGTAGAAAATACATATTTGACATCAAATTATATTGATGAAAATACAGGAGAAATTTTAAGACCAAAAGTAGAAGTTTTACTAGCTAATTATAATTTACTTATGAGTTCTGTACCAGGATTACCATTAAGAATAGAATTAAATAATGAAAATAATTTGATAGATGAAATAGTAATTTCAACAGATATTGGAAATATTTTAACTTGGAACATGAAATCAGGAGAAGTACAGTCAAAAGGAAAAAGTTTTTCAATAAATAATACAGATATATTATATTGGAGTCCAGATATTGAAGAAAAAAATGAAAATATAAATTTGTATGATCAAAATATATGGAATGATGACAATATAAAAACTATTGGAAAAATAAATATTTCAGCCCAAAAAAACAATAAGATATTAGATGAAAAAGTAATTTTTATTGGTGAAAAAGATTATAATTATTATGCGATATTAAATAAGTAAAAGCAAGTAATTTTTTCTTCTTGTTATATTACGAATTTTTGTGGTATAATTCAAATATATAAAAATTAAGGAGGGTATCATGTTAGATAATATAGAAGTTTTATGCCATAGCAGTATAAGAATAGACAAAAATAAAATAATTTATATAGATCCGTTTAAAATTGATAAAAATTATAATGATGCAGATATTATTTTTATAACACATGATCATTATGACCATTATTCAGAAGAGGATATGGATAAAGTTATAAATAAAAACACAACTATTGTAATACCAGAAGAAATGATAACAAAATTATTAAGAAAAGGAATAGACAAAAGTTCAATTCTTGTTGTAAAACCAAATGAAGAATATATTGTACAAGGAATTAAATTTGAAACAATACCTTCATACAATATAAACAAGAAGTTTCATCAAAAAGAAAATAATTGGGTGGGATATATTATTACAATAGATGAGGTTAGATATTATATTGCAGGAGATACAGATATAACAGAAGAAAATAGAAAAGTAAAGTGTGATGTCGCATTTGTTCCTGTTGGTGGAACTTATACAATGAATTTTGAAGAAGCAGCACAATTAATAAATGAAATAAAACCACAAGTAGCAGTACCAATTCATTATGGTAGTGTAGTTGGAACAAAACAAGATGCAATAGATTTTATTAAATTATTAAATCCAACAATAAATGGCGTAATTTTAATGAAATAATAGAAATAAAGGATTGAAATATGAATAAAGAAGAAATAATAGAATATTGTTTGACATTAAAAAATACATACAAAGATTGTCCATTTCCAGATGATTTTGAATCAGTAACAATGAAACATTGCGAAAATAAAAAGTGGTTTGCATTGCTTATGAATGTTAATGAGAAATTGTATCTTAATATAAAAACAGATCCGAATTATTCGGATATATTAAGAAATGCTTATGATTATATAATACCTGCATATCACATGAATAAAGAACATTGGAATACAATTATTGTTGACGAAAAAGTAGATAAAACATTAGTTAAAGAATTGATAGAGCAAAGTTATCAATTAACAAAATAAAGTTAATTTGATTTCTGAAATATTAAAAAATAACAAGAATCTAAAAATATTTTTAGATATGGATGGAACAATTGTTGAAAATATTTTTGATATAGAGAGAAGTTACGAAAAAAAGGAAAGTATTTAAAGAAAAGACCTATGCAACCAATTATTGAACAAATAAATAGAATAAGAGAAAAATATGAAGAGATTGAGATTTACATATTAAGTTGTTCAAGTAGTAATGAAATGGTAAAAGAAAAAGATGAATGGCTAGATATATATATGCCAAATATAAAAAAGGAAAATAGGAAATTTATAGTTAAGGAAAATGGGGAATATACTAATGAAAATATACATAAAGTAAAAAGTGAATATATAAAGAATAGTATTTCGAATAATGAAGTTGCAGTTTTAATAGATGATGATAATAGAATTTTAAGCGAATCATTAAAAATATTAGGAAATAATGTAATACCAATACATGTTACATCTTTACTGATATAATAAAAATTTTGAAAGGGAAAATATAGATGAGAAAGAAATATACTGATGAAACATATTTGAGGGGGGTTTCGAAATATGATGTAACAACAAAAAAATTAAAAGGACAAGATACTTATATTGTGATAAAAAAAATTCAGGAAATAGATGAGCCATTTATAAGAAATGTTACATTAATAGATAATGGATATTACATAGTAGAATACACACCATTGGATAGGTTATACAATGCAAGAGCTTTTATAGATAATGAATTAAAAACAATAAGCTATTATTTCGACATTAGTTTAGGAAATGGACTAGAAAATGGAAGACCATATTATGATGATTTGTTTTTAGACATTGTGTATGGCGCTGATACAAATAATAATATCAAGGTTTTAGATGAAGATGAATTATTAGATGCTTTGGAAAAAGGAATAATAACGAAGAAAGAATTTGATTTAGCCCATAGTGTTTGTGCTGGACTTGCTAAGGAAATAATGGAGAATAGAAATGCCTTTGTCAATATGAACAAAAAAGAAATAATAAGTCATATATAGGAATTAGCAGCAGAACAACGGTTGTGATAGGTAATACATAGATATTTTGTGAAAAATTGACATAATTAGAAAAGTATATTAATATATAAAGGCATATGTATTATGTGTACCTGTCAAAACAATTCAAATTTTAAGAAAGGTTGGTAATGGCTATGATACAGCAAAATGACATGTACAGCAAAAGTTGGATTGTACCTCATTGGAAAGAAGCAATTGATTTGCGGGAATTGTTTGTCCTTTTGTATCATCAATGCAACCAGAATTGTCCGTTCTGCATTGAACCTAAGCTTCACAAGGAAGGATTTATTACAAAGGAAGCAGGATTCTTGGTAAAAAGATGTTTACAAATGGAATAGAAAAAGAAAAGATAAAGGAAATGGATGGAATCCTGGATACGATTTTTATTTCGTACAGAGGAGACTACTCATTGATGTATAATCAAACTGAGTGGAAATCACCATTAGTACTTTATACTTATGTAACAGAAGAAATGTTTCCTACGCTTGTATCGTTAAAAGTTTTTTTGCAAAAGCTAAGAAAACTGGAATGACGATAAAAGTTCATACATTGAATCCTGTTAATCAGTGGGCTTTATGACCATCAGTATGTTTGTTTGACAGAGGCACTCCAAAAATTCTATTGATGGAATATTTAAGATATTTTATCAATAGTTTTTTTATAAACTACAAAGTAATTAATAACTTGTAATTTGGTTTATAATCATAATGACAACTTACAAGGTGTATTTTTAATTTTATTCTAACATCAAAAAAATATTGACTTTAATTCAATAATGTGATATTTTGCATAGGTAAAAAGTATTAGGAGGTAATAATTATGGAATTAAAAGGATCAAAAACAGAGCAAAATTTAATGACGGCTTTTGCCGGAGAATCACAGGCAAGAAATAAATATACATATTTTGCTAGTAAAGCAAAAAAAGAAGGATATGAACAAATAGCTGCAATTTTCCAAGAAACAGCTGACAATGAAAAAGAACATGCAAAAATTTGGTTTAAATTATTAAATGGTGGAGAAATTGGAACAACAGCTGAGAACTTAAATGCTGCTGCTGATGGAGAAAATTATGAATGGACAGATATGTATGCTGAATTTGCTAAAATAGCTAAAGAAGAAGGTTTTGACCATATTGCATACTTATTTGAAGAAGTTGGTAAAATTGAAAAGGAACATGAAGAAAGATATTTAAAATTATTAGAAAATGTAAAAGATGGAAAAGTGTTTGAAGCAGGAGAAGTTAAAATATGGAAATGTAGAAATTGTGGACATATTGTTGTTGGAACAAAAGCTCCAGAAGTTTGCCCTGTATGTAGCCATCCAAAAGCATATTTCGAAATTAAAGCTGAAAATTATTAAAATATAGGAAAACTATTCTTATGAGAAATATAAATTAATATGGAGGAAATTTATGAAAAAAGAATTAGTAATAAAAAGATGTTCTAAATGTCAATCTTTAGTTGAAGTCATAAAAGATTGTACTAGTGATAATTGTAGTATTAAATGTTGCGGTGAAGAAATGATAGAATTAGCTCCAAATAGTGTAGATGCATCTTTTGAAAAACATGTACCAAACTATGAAGTAATAGATAATCATATAATTGTAAAGGTTAATCATGTTATGGAGGAAGACCATTTTATAGAATGGATTGCAATGTTAGCAAATAATAAAATTATAAAAAAATTTTTATTGCCAGGTGAAGAAGCCTGTGTAATATTTCCATATGTTAAAGGAAGTAAAATTTATTCTTTTTGTAATAAACATGGACTTTGGTCAAAAGAAGTTGAATAAATATAGATAAATTAAGCTTTTTGTGTGAGATTTGTTACATAGAAATGATTGTGATAAAAATGAAAGATATTATCATTTCTGATGATATAATGTAGAAGCAGTAAAATTTGAAGATTTACCAGATGACTGGGTTTGTCCTTTATGTGGTCTTGGAAAAGAATTCTTTGAAAAAAATAGAAGAATAAGAAATGATTTAAGAGTTTAGTTTAATAATGAAATTAAACTCTTTTTACAATAAAATCAGGGTAAAACTTATAAATATTTGGATTTTAGATACAAAATATAATTTCTAAATTATATTTCTTATTGTAATACGATAGCATAAGTACTATTTCGGATGTAAAGTAGTAAAAAGAATGGAATCTATTAAATATGTATAAAGGAGAGTGATAAAAATGTTAAAAAATGCTATAGCATATATCTTGAGAAAGAGGAGTAGAACAGTTATTATATTTATTATTTTAACAATAGTTCTTTCATGCTTATACTCATGTTTAAACATAATGAAATCAACAATTAGCTTAGAAAATAATTTATATAAGTTATCAAATACATCTTTATCAATAACACAAAATAACAATGAGAACTTTAAAACAAATCAATTTAAAGAAATAGAAAATATAAAAGAGATAAAAGAAACAATTCCCCAATATGATGGACTAGCAAAATCTACAAATATTAAAGCAGTAGAAGGAATGCAAATGATCGAAAGAGACGATATGCCAGAAGAATTTAAAAATATATTTTCAATAGAAGCCACCAATAATACTGGAAAGGACAATTTATTTAATAGTGGAGTTTTTACTCTTATAAAAGGTAGACATATTGAAAAAGATGACAGAGAAAAAATTATTATACATGAAGAACTGGCACAAAAAAATAATTTAGAATTAAATGATAAAATTCGTCTTGAACTATTTGATTTAAACAATAATGAAATAAAAACAGAATATGAATTTGAGATTATTGGGATTTTTTCTGGAAAAAAACAAGAAAAATACACAGGAATGACATCAGACTTTAGCGAAAATATGGTATTTATTGATTATGAATCAAGCCAAGTAGCATTAAACAAAGCAGAAAACAATAAAGTTGTAAATAAACTTGAAATATTTTCAGATAGTTCAAAAGATACAAACATAGTATTAAATAAAATTAAAGAAATAAAAATTGATTGGTCAAAATTCAATATTGAAAAAAATGATGATGTATATGAAGAAACTTTAGAATCTGTAGAAGGGATAAAACATATAATAAAGGTTATGACATATTTAATTATGACAGGAGGAATAATAGTTTTATCTTTAATATTAATTTTATGGCTAAGGGAAAGAATTTATGAAATAGGAATATTATTATCAATAGGAATAAGTAAAGCAAAAATTATAGCTCAATTTATATTTGAGTTAATATTTATATCACTACCATCTATATTAGCATCTTTATTTTTAGGAAATGTGATATTAAATCAAATAATAGGTGGATTTATCAATTCTGATAATTCGACAATAAATATTAATAATCTACTAAAAAATGATAATTTAATATCAAATATTACAATATTTTTACAAAGTTATGGAGTATTAATAGGAATTATTGTTTTATCAGTTATTATTGCAAGTGCAATGATATTAGTAAAAAAACCAAAAGAAATATTATCAAAGATAAGTTAGGAGATTGCAATGGATATATTAGAAATAAAAAATGTAACATATAATTATTCAAATTCAAAAGAGAAGATTTTGTCATCAGTAAATCAAAAGTTTGAACTTGGACAATTTTATGCAATAATAGGAAAATCAGGAGCAGGGAAGTCAACATTACTTTCATTATTAGCAGGACTAGACAAACCACAAAAAGGTCAAATTCTATTCAAAAATGAGGATATAGAGAACAAAGGGTATAGTAATCATAGAAAAAACAATATAACATTAGTTTTTCAAAATTATAATTTAATTGATTATTTAACACCAATAGAAAATGTTAGATTAGTAAATAAAAAGGCATCAGAAGATATTTTGTTAAAATTGGGACTTGATAAAAGTCAGATAAATAGAAATGTAATGAAACTATCTGGTGGTCAACAGCAAAGAGTAGCCATAGCAAGAGCATTAGCATCAGAAGCACCAATAATTCTAGCTGACGAACCTACAGGAAATCTTGATAGTGACACTGCAGGAGAAATAATAGAAATATTAAAAAGATTGGCTAAAGAGAGAAATAAATGTGTAATAGTTGTAACACATAGTAAGGAAGTTGCAAATTCTGCTGATATTATTTTAGAATTAAGTGACAAAAAATTAAGAAAGATAAGTAAAATTAATTAGGGGGTATATTGATGATAAAAAATGCTTTTGCATATGTAACAAGAAAAAGTTTAAAATCAATAATAATATTATTAGTTATTATGGCTATGTCAACACTTAGTCTGATTAGCTTGGCAATTAAAGATGCTACTAATAGAGCTTCAGAGGAAACTTTTAAAAATATAACAAATAGTTTTTCTATGGAAATAAATAGAAGAGTTAATCTTGGAACACCTAGAGGTGGAGGGAATATAAAAGGAAAAGACATAAAAAAAATAGCTGAATCTGAAGATATTTCCTCTTTTGTAAAGAGAATAAATAGTGTAGCTGATTTGGTAGATAATGATATTATAGAAACTAAAAAAACAATTGCAAATCAATCACCAGAAAGAGCAGAAAATTTTAAAAGAACAGTTATGCTAACAGGAGTTAATGATTCATCAAAAGAAAATAAATTTGTGTCAGGAGCTTACAAATTAATAGAAGGAGAACATTTGGAAGAAAATGACAAAAGTAAGATTTTAATACATAAAGACTTAGCTGAAAAAAACAATTTGAAAATTGGAGATAAAATAAAAATTAAGTCCAATTTATTTGATGCAGATAATGAAAAAGGAGCAAATGAAACACTAGAAGTAGAAATAAAAGGAATTTTCGATGGCCACAATAAAAGTAGTGTAACTTCTGCACAAGAACTTTACGAAAATACATTAATAACAGATTTAGATACAGCTGCAAAAGTTTATGGAAACACAGAAGATACTGCAGTATATCAAGATGCAACATTTTTTGTAAAAGGTGATAAAAATTTGGATCAAGTCATTAAAAATATTAAAAAACTTGATATAAATTGGAAACAATACAATTTAATTAAAAGTTCAACAAATTATCCAGCACTACAACAATCAATATCTGGTATATATTCAATAGCAAACAAATTATTTGCTGGTTCATTAATATTTGCAGGTATTACAGTTTCATTATTATTATTTTTATGGATGAATGCTAGAAAAAAAGAAATAGCAATTTTTCTATCATTAGGAATATCAAAATTGAAAATTTTTGGACAATTTGTTATTGAGCTAGTATTTATATCTATTCCTGCATATATAGGATCATATTTTTTAGCTGTTTATGCAGGAAACATGATAGGAAATAATATATTAAATAAAGTTACTGGAAATATAACAAAACAAATAGCAAAGCAATCGGCATCTAGTGGACTTGGTGGAGGAGCAGAAGTAGATGGCTTTAATAAAACTCTAACAAGCTTAGATATTAATATATTACCAAAATCAATAATATATGTAATTTTATTTATGTCTTTGGTACTTATAATATCTTTAGTGTTATCATCTATAAGTAGTTTAAAAAAGAGTCCAAAGGAATTGTTAATTGATACAAAGTAGAATTCAAAAAAACGGAAAAATCATAAATGCCCAGCTGTAAACGTTTGCCATGTTGGAGCATTAAGTCAAAAAGACTTTGAAGCACCAAAAATAGATTATGATAAAGGTATAAAATGTGGCAAATGCTCAAATTTTTGTCCTAAAAAAGCATTAGTATTAGATAAAAAAATGCAATGTATAAAGTAGGAACAAAATAATAACTTATTTTCTTGTTTACAATTTTTTATATAATAGTATAATATTAATAAAAGGAGGAGTTTTAAATGAAAGAAAATGCAAAATTTTTAAAATGTCCAATATGTGACAATATAATAGAATTAATTGATGGAGATGTACAACATATAACTTGTTGTGGTAGAAAAATGGAAGAAATGAAAGCTAATACTACAGATGCAGCAACGGAAAAACATATACCAATATACAAAAAAGTAGAAGATGAAATAGTAGTAAGTGTTGGAGAAGTAGAACATCCAATGGAAAAGGAACATTATATAATGTGGATTGCACAAGTATCAGAAAATAGAATAACTCGTGTAAAATTATATCCAGAGCAAGCAACGGAAACTAGATTTCCATATATATCTGGTGCAACATTATATGCTTATTGCAACAAACATGGATTATGGAAAACAACAATAGAATAGTAATATGAATTTATAAATAAAATACATATTAAGGAGTTTCTTATGTCAAAAATTTTAGAGGAAGAAATATATGGTAAAGTAGCGACACCAAAGAGAAAAATATTAGGAGAATTTATAGAAAAATATGTCATACTATCTCTAATTCCATTTACCATTTATCGTATTGGAATTTATATTATAACAGATATTGGGTCAAAAGCAATGCAAGAAGAACAATTTTCAATAAATTCTATATTAAATTATTATAATATAGCAAATGAGTTGTCATATAAAATTTTGTTTTTTTCTATTGCAATAGTATTAGCAGGATTACTGGTTGTAATTTTAAGTTCAATGCTAATATTTAAAAAATATAGATTGAGAAGTGAAGATATAAATAGTGTGATGAAAGCAATTATTATTACACAGATTATATTTTTCTGTATTACTACATTTTTTTATTTTATATCATATAATAATGAAATTAAATTCAATTCTGTATTAGGAAATAGATTTGAGTGGTTATCTAACAATGAAAAGAAGAAAAATAGTACCGAAAACTATGATGTAAAAAAATATATTACTGATATAGAAAATTGTTATAAAACAAATTTCACTATAGTGTTGATTACTAATTTTTCTTGTACAATACTTGAGATTTTGTTACAAAAAAAGATACTAGATAGCAACAGCTATTAAAGTAGAGGCTGGTGGTAGTTGTAGATAATATGTGATTGAAGAGCCTTATAAAAAGAAAAATTAAAGTTATAAAATACTAGCTAGAAAAGGCTAGTATTTTGCTTTATGTTGAAAAAAAATAGAAAATCTGCTATTATGTTATTATATTGTAGACAAATAAAATTTATAGCAAAATAAAAAGGGGTAAATATGACACAGACTCAACAAACCGTATTAGCATTAGCAATATATACAATATGGATAACACTATTATATATAAGAATATTTGATAAAACACTAAAAAAATATGTATTATCAATAGGTGTGCTATTAGCATTTTGGATGGTAGTAAGAATGCTTAAAACATATACAACAGGGTATGCAACAGAAATACTGTGGTATTTGTATTACATACCACTATTGCTGATTCCAACATTTTATTATAATTGTAGTAGTTATTTAATAAACAGTAAGAATAAAAAAAGAAGAATTGCCACAATAATTATATCAACAATACTATTCTTATTAGTAATTACAAATAGCCTACATAATATTGTGTTCAAAATAAAAAGCAATATAAATGATTATAATCATAATATAGGGTATTTTATAATAGTTGCTTGGATTCTATGTTTAATAGTAGTAGCAATAATAAATCTAATAAAATCAAGCAAAAATAAAGGGTACAAAAACATAATCTCAATATCAATAATTATTTTAATTGGTGTAGTATATACAATTTTATATATAAAAAATATTCCGGTAATAAGAAAAACAAATATGTCAGTAATAATAGGAACATTATTTTGTGTGGGATTAGAAATGATGCTTGACTTTAATTTGATACCAAATAATTTCAGATATAAGAAGATATTTAAAAATTCAAATTTGCCATTAGAAATCATATCACAAGATGGAAAAACTAGAATTGCAACAAATCATTCCATAAATCTAAAAGAAAATATAATAAATGATATAAAAGATAATAAGGTAAAAAATACATATAAAGATAACAATATTGTAAAGAATGTTAAGGCTATAAGTGGCGGCTATTCAATAGAAGAAAAAGATTTTAGTAAAATAAACGAATATGAAAAAGAATTGAAATTAATACAACAAGAGCTTATAGAACAAGAAACAATATTACAAAAACAAAGAAGGATTGCAACAGAAATATATGAAACAAAATTAAAAAGCGAAATTATAGAGCTACTAGATGAAAAAATAGAGCAGAAAAGAAACTTAATAAATGAACTAATAAAAGAAATGAAGATAACAGACATAGATAAAATGCAAGATATAAAACTACTACTAAATTATTGTAAAAGAATGAGTAGTTTAGTAATATCAAGCTATAACAAAGAAAAATATGATAATAAAAGACTAGAAATAATCATAAATGAAATGTTAATAGAAGCACAAGCACTAGGAATAAATGGAGTTTTGAAAACAAATAATTTTGAGATAAGTAGTGGAGAAACAGCCAATATTTATGAGATCATATTTGAAACAATAATGAAATTTAGAGAAACTAATTTTATTCTATATATACAAGTAAACAATTCATATACAGAAATAAAATATTTATTTGATAGCAAACATAAGAACTTCAAAAAAGAAATAGAAAAATTACAATTAGAAAAATTATTGAAAATTGAGCAAATAATAGATGAAGATGGAACAACTATAAAATTGAAAATTTTAAGAGGAGAAAATTAGTATTATGGTAGCAATTATAGGAATACTGTGTCTTTTGTTAGTATGGCAGATTCTAAAAATCATACTAAAAAAAGGAATAATAAATAAAAATATAACAGATTATGCACTAGAATATATTGTTTCTATAACAATACTTATAGCATTGTTTATGCAAGAAAGCATATCAAGAAATAGCTTATTTATAATTGCATTGCTAGGCATAATATACGAAATTATTTCACTTATATATATGTATTTTAGATATTACAAAAAAGAAACTATTACAGATTTCTCAATAAAAAAAGTTATAGATGAATGTGAGTTTGGAATTTTAGTATTAAAAGGCAAGAGAGCAAAATTAATAAATAATAAAATGTATGAAATGCTAGACAAATTAAACATAAAGAAAGACTATATAACAAATATAATAAAACAAAGTATAGACCAGCTAGATAAAAATTATTGTGTAAAAGTAGAAGATAAATATTATGTATTTGTGATAAATAATAATGAAATAATTACATTTGATATAACAGAAGAATATAAATTACATCAAAAGTTAAATGGGCAAAATAAAAAGTTAAAAGAGAATAATAAAAAAATATTATTAAGTATTGACAATATAGAAGAATTAGAAAAGGAAAAGAATCTGCTAAAACTAAAAAATAAATATCACGATATATTAGGACAAAATCTTTCCATACTGCAACAATATTTAAATAAAGAAAATATAACCCAAGAAAATTTTGAAGAAATAAAATTTATGATACAAAAAATGTTCATAGATATTGAAGATACAGATGACACAAATGCAAACCTAGAAAATTTAATAAAAATACACAAGAAAAATGGAACAGACATTATTATAGATGGAAAACTACCACAAAATAAAGAAACTGCAAAAGTGTTCTTTGAAATAATAAGAGAGGCAACCACAAATGCAATAAGACACGCAGGGAGTTCAAAAGTATTTGTGAATATAAAAGAAACACTAGAAGAAACATATATGATAATAACAAATGATGGTAGAAAGCCAAATGAATTTATTACAGAAAATCAGGGAATAAAAGATATGAGAAGAAAAGTAAAAAAACTAGGAGGAATGTTCTATATTTCAACAGTTCCAGAGTTTTCGGTAAATATATCAATAAAAAATAACTGCTAACATTGAAATAG
>ERZ825670.1380-NODE-1380-length-26855-cov-5.722948_pt1 | contig 26855 bp, 25 predicted proteins | sample MGYA00519929_ERZ825670 | MGnify/ENA primary metagenome ERZ825670 (study PRJEB31778, sample SAMEA3449207) | human gut metagenome | biome: human gut; feature: human-associated habitat; material: faeces | place: United Kingdom | collected 2010/2012 ...
CCAAGCGGGGAAATCGCTATCTGCGTAAGACCGGGTACGAAGTCATGCAGAGCTATGTGATGCACAAACCGGCAAACGATCCGATCTTTACATTCATTGAGAAAAAACGCGGCGAGGGAAAGAGTGGTAAACTCGCTATGGTGGCAGGCCTGAATAAGTTCCTCCGAGTCTATTATGGCAAGGTCACAGAGCTCTACCGCAGCTTGCCGGCAATAGAATGAGCTGAGATCTCCAATACTTTATTTGAGGCGGCCAAGCGATCCGCTTTGCCGCCTCTGCTTTGCTATACTCTTTTTCTGCCGATAACTTTTTTTAATTAGGGCTTGACTTTTTAGCAGGTTTATTGCGACACAGAATTTGAGGATCTTGTTTTAATCCTCAAAAGAAATAAATAATTCTTTTGGAAGTGGTGCAACCCCTTCTCGTACCATGTTTACTGCACACTTTTGTTGAATCTTGGTTATGTATGGAGGTAACACTCTTCCAATACGCTTCTCCTTCCATGCATTAAAGCTTAAAATCTCCAAATCCATCTTAAATTGAATTGCTTGCTCTCCTGCCACACAGCCTATAATAACCTTATCGTCTCGTTCGAGTATAGTACCTTTTCGGAAGAATATGCTATTCCTGTGTCTGCTAAAATTTCGGTTGAATACCTCCAACTTTTCTGTATCTTGACAGATTTCGCGCATTTGGTCTAAAGAAAAGTGCTGCTTTGCACTAAATACCAGTTCTTTTTCAGTTGTAAGGCGAATATCTTCAGAAATGATGTCTTTGCTTTTTAACTTTTCCCCATGTATACAGTATAGTAAGGGGTCTCCCTCTCTTGCCAGAGAGCATTGTGCTCTAATGTTTAAATAGTATTTAGAGCCATTTTTAAACAAGTCGCCAGTATATGCTTGTGCGGGCTGTTCCGCATATGACAAATATCGCTCTCCTTCTACAACTTTTCTGAGTTCAGCAGTATTGGGTCGGGTATCGGACCGAATAGATGCTTCATCAAAAGAATAATTCTGAATCCTATTTATCAGACTTCGGGTAACAAAATTGCCAAATTCTTGTTGACTTTCAATACTATCTTCTTTAAGCATGTCCCAAATTATTTGCGCCCAATTAGGTGAGTAAGTATAAAACTCGTTGAACATTGCATTCCGAGTTTTACTCAATACTCGATCCCATTCTTTTAGGACATATACTGACGGCATTGCCTTTACCCATTCGGTAATGGCAGAGAAGAGTTCTTCTTCGGAATCAACCTCTGTTTTTTGTTTTACGAAAATTCGGTTTGTTTTTTCGTTATCCCAAAGCTTCTCTTCTTTTAATCTGTCGATTATAGTAGAGGTCTGTTTTGCTGTAAAAATAAAAACAGGTACAAATATTTCGCTTAGTATTTTTTTGATAAAAGCTATCAAGCGTTCCTCGTTGCTTGTAGTCAATGCGTCAGGTATTACAACACGTTCATCTTCGCCTACTTCCGCTTCTCCATTTGTATAGTCCCAATCAAGGATAATAAATGAAGCGCCGGAAAGCGCAGGGATTACATCCAGTTGCGGTATTTCTGAATATACCGCAACTGGAATGTTTTTAGCTTCAATCAATTCTTTTATCTTGTATATTGCCGAAGTTTTATTTTCAATCTCATTATCGACAATTACCGCAATGCCATTAAAGAGTTTTCCAATATCCATATCGTTACCCCTCTTTAACGAACTCTAATACAAAATTGGCTCCTTTTAAGATTCTATCCTTTGAGAATTCTGCCAAATTGATAGAGTAATCATATCTGTCTAAAAGCTGTCTTGCAATATAAAGCCCCAACCCGCGTCCTTCCTCACCTTTTCCAGAGTAGAAAGCCTCAAAGATATAATCAATATCATCGGGCTTAATTCCAGGACCACTATCAGAAAAAATCATCCTTTGTCGGTCGCCATCAAGTGTTATTAAAATTTTCCGTTCGCCATTCACGGTTTTCAGCCAATATAGCGAATTATCAAACAAATTGATAAAAACCTGGAGAAGAACCGCATCTGTGGTTTTAACCACTAATGGTCGAGTAGACAAACTGTATTCCACAGTAATGCGGTTTTCTTTGAATGCACGCTTGTATAAATTGTGGACTTTTTCGATAACCGTCTTTACATCTATGTTCTTTGTTTTTGATTTAGTTGACGGGAAAAGCAATTGGACATCTTTCATTTGCGATTGAACCATAGACATAGTTCCACGGACAAGGGTAAGTCGGGCAATCAAACTATCTCTGTCTATTTCATTGCCTAACATCAACTCTTTGATTAATGTTTCCTGTTGCTCAACTGCCTTTCCAAGCAACAGCATGACATCATGAGAGGCCGTTTCAATTGAAAGGCCAACTGCAGCAAGGTTTTCGGTTTTTTGAATTCTATCTTCGAAGGTCCGCTTTTCTTTTGCATAGCTGCTCTCGAAGGATTTTAAAAAAGCCATGGCTTTTTCATCATCGCCATACTGCTTTTTTGCGGCTTCAATTAGTTCAGCAGGCCGTCCACGCTTTATTCGATCAATTTCATTTCGGCGTTGTTTATCAATCAAATATTGTGCAAACGGTTTTTTTCTGAGGTACCGAAGAATAAGTTGCAGAACACCTATAAAGTCTTCGAGCGCACGTCCCTCCTCAATTAACCCCTCACGATTTGTCTTATCTTTTAGGTTGGGATTTTCTGCTTGTGAAATATACACACATCCTACAACCTGATCATTGCTCAGATATTCATCAGCACGTATTGTACCACGTGCCATATCTATTCTGAGCCAGTCATCTTCTGGATCGCCATAAGGCATTACTCTTACATCATCTCGATATAAGTATATCCTGTGTTCTTTAATAACGCTCTTTTCTTCTTTGCTCAAATAATATTTGGACGGGTTTTCAGAGTCAACATTCAAGTCGAAGATATAGAATTCAAAGTTAAAACTCCCACACTCTACTGGCTCATTTTTTTCTTCGAGTTCTTTAAAGCGTTTGAATTGTGTAAGTCCTCTAATATCAGGATCTTTAAAACTCAGTTCAATTGGTTGTCCGTTCATATCAAAAAATATGGTGTTTTTTCCGCAAGTATAGCGACCATTGGTTATCTTGAGAACGGACATATTTTTTAAGCAATGATCGAGAACTCTCTTATAACTATCATTAGACTCATGCAGAATACTGTCTTTATAAACCCACACACTAAAATCTGCTGTTCCTTTTTCGGAAAAAATGGGTTGTAATTTACCAATATTCTGCTGAATACGATTAATCCGATCCGTCGTCCACCTTGTTTTGAGATCGGTAATTTCAATAATAGTACCAAATGGTTTGCGTCTCCGTCGCGTTGTGCCCAAAACAATATCCGTGTCTACGATGGCCGACGGTATACGTTGCGACAATTCTACAGTCAACTGTTCAAGGAAGAGATCCTTTTCTTCTCCATCTTCTTGAAGAAAATCGTTATCATATTTTGAGAAATCATAAGTTAGAATATTTTCTATGTTTTCTCCTGACTCAATAAATTTCCCTTCAGAATTCTGCTGTTGCCTTCTTGTCGTAATGGTTATTTTTTTTCCTAATTTGAATATGGCAAAGCGACCTATACCCTTTTCACCCTGCAGAATACGGCCTTTCTGCGTCTTGGGATTTTTGGCTTTCCGTTTCAATTTATCAGGAGTGGCAGGGTTAAGCCAATGTTTCCGCAAAATATCCGCATTCATGCCGCATCCGTCATCTTCGATTCGAATTTTAGATGTCGGGGTTAACTCATAATCTGGGCCGAAATCAATAAAACTTACTTTCACCCAAGATGCATCCGCATCATATGAGTTTTTTATTAGTTCTACAAGCGCAATTAATTCATTCTTGATTAATTGATCACCCAACATCGTTAATAAGCGGGCATACGGTCGAATTTTCAGCCTTTCACTCAATGTCGCCACATCCTTCCGCTAATAATATATTCTTCATGATAAATGGTTCTGCTTGATTTATCCGAAGAAAAACGTCCGAACTCATCTCGATATGGGGTAAGTAGCTTATTAGATATTCTACGCTTCGCAGCCTTTATATCAGTAAACCCTTCGTCTATGAGACTTTGGATTAGATGCTCAGAGTTCTTAATTTTTACACCTTTGTATTCTGTATCACCTACAACAAAGAATGCCATTCCGCCATTACTGAGCATCTGAGAACACTTGTGGATGGCCTGTTGAATATCTACATAGTATCTTGCCACAGATCTGACTTTTGCTGTTGCCCTCTGTGTGTCAATTAATTCTGCCACAATTTTTCTGCCCACAGAATTGAGTAATTTCATGTTAATAGTATAGCCTTCGCTGTTATATAGACTGCCAATTGTTCCTCGTCTTAAGTCTCTATAATCATCAGCAAATCCCAACCAGAGTGACGATAACTGATGTAAATCGGCATACTCATAAGATGTAACATATGGAGGACTGGATATAATTAAATCAACACTTGGGACATCGACCGCTTCCAAAAAATTCTCATTCTCAATAGAAATAGAGGATTCAGAACCAGCTATGCTGTTCAATTGTTCAATGGATTTCACGAACTTATTATACTGCTGTTCGAACAGATCCCAGACCACTATTTCCTTTTTGTTTGGATCAACTTGGGGCTTTATAGACTTTGTCAACCACTTGGAAGATGCCTTCAAGATTGACGAAAATAGGCAGTGAAATGCATCCAAATACGCTCCTTTAGGTATGCTGTCCTCAATAGCTATCTTTAGACATAATAACTGAATATAGCTGTTTTGAGTAAACCAATATTTTAGTCTTTCATTTGCGTGCTCGTATACAGCATCTGAAATGTCTACACGAGGGTAGAGTGTACTAATGAGTGAAAAGTACTCTCCAACCTTAGCCATATCGTAACTTTCACTTTTGACTTTTGCAATTAATGTAGCAACGGGGTTGATATCACATCCCCAGAAATCTTTGCTGTGGGTTTTTGCTTCAAGTGCAACAGTACCACACCCGCAAAAAATGTCAGCAACTTTTTCGATTTTTACGCCCTCTGCTTCTGCATAATCAAAGGCCTTTTTTGCAATAAAGGAAGGGAATTTCGCAGGATAAGTATGGATGCTGTGCATAGTGAATTCTGTATCATTGCTAAAATTCCATTCATCTTCAACGCCAACGCGATCCACACTTTCCAATGTAATACTAATCACTCACGATTCCCCCTTCCATACAATTTAGGCTAATATTTTTACTCGTGCAAAAGGAGAAAAATAGTTCTTTGGCCATTTGACTCGGCTTAGACTTTCCATTTTCCCATCGATTCACGGTAGAAAAACTTATGCTAAGTTCTCTTGCAAGTTGTTCTTGACTTAACCCCAACTCTTTACGAACTTGTTTTACAATTGAGCCAAACTCCATAACCTCATCTCCTCGCAAATATTATAGCATTTGCTATAGTATTTGCAAGATTATAATATACGCTTTCTTTGTCAATTGTCAACGATTTTGCACAAGAGAGGTATCCCCCAGAAAACTGTCACTCTAAAAGTTTATTTGATTATATCCAATAATGAATCAGGTTTTTTCGTTTGACGCTGTAAAAATCAATCCTGACAATAGCTTCACCGACAAGGGTACCGATTACTTGGCACCCTTGCCGGCGGATTCTTTTTACTTGTTCTTTTTTGACTTTTTCGTTTTCTTCTGACTCTTTTCCGGCTCCTGAGGAGGCAATGTCCCCTCCGCTTTTTGCCGCTTCAGCTCTACCAGTTCGGCTTTCATCTCCACGATTAGCGCCTTCAGTTTCTCCTCGCACTCCTCGCGGGTATGGGCGTAGACATTGCGGGCGTGTTTCTTGCCGTCTGGCCACTTGGGCGAGTAGCGTCCCTCGAAGAGATGGTCGTTGATCTCGCTGACACAGCCGGTACCGGATTTGCGCTTGCGGCCCACGTAGGGCTTGAAATCGGTCATACTCGGCTTTTCCGCCTGGGCCGGGGCAGTTTCCTGCCCCGGCTCTGAAGCGTCCTCCTGCGGCGCTGCTTTGCCGATGCCGCGGTCGATGTTGGCGGCGGCCGTGAGCCGCATGTCGTCGGTGATGTGGGTATAGATGTCCAGTGTGGTGGCCGCCGACACATGACCCAGCATGGCGGAGAGCGTTTTCACATCCATGCCGTTTTCCAGCGCCAAGGTTGCGAACGTATGGCGCAGATCATGAAATCTAACATGCTTGCATCCTGCGTGTTCCAGGATGATCTGCAGTCTGCGCCTCACCACGCCGGGTGTGATGGGACAGTCCTCCTTCACAGGCGACGGGAACATCCAGCGGGAGTCCACCGTCTTTTTGTACTCCCGCAGTACCGCCACCACAGCGGGCGGCAGGACGATCTTGCGGACAGAATTCTTCGTCTTGGGGGTGCTGAGCTGGAGCTGGCCACGCACATCGTAGACATGCTTGTTCACATTCAGCACGCCAGTCTTAAAGTTCAGGTCGTCCCATTGCAGCGCCATGAGCTCGCCCCGGCGCAGACCTGTTGCCAAGTCCAGAAGGAAGACCTCGTAGTAGCCCTCGAACTTCGCCTGAATGAGAAACCGCTGCAGCTCCTCCCTCGTCAGTACCTGCATCTCCCGTGCCTTTTTCGGCGGCAGCTTGCATCCGATGGCCGGGTTCACACGGATCAGCCCATCCTGCACCGCCTTCTCCAATGCGGAGCGGCAGGTGGCATGGCACATACGCACCATTCGGTCGGACAGCCCTTCGCCGTACTTGTCGGTGAACCGCTTCCGGCCGCTTTTCTTGAGCCGACCGTAGAACTGCTGCAGGTCATTCTGCGTCAGCTTGTTCAGCGGGATGTCCCCAATCTCTGGAATGATATGCAGGCGGATGCGGCTCTCGTAGGTCTCCTGCGTAGTTGGGCGGATCTTAGGCTTGGAGTGATTCTCGTACCAGTATGTCAGCCAGACCCCGAAGGGCATCTCAGACCGCACCTTCTCCGGCTTCAGCCCGCCGCATTCCTCCTTGAGCTTTTGGAGCTTCTCGACGCATTCCTTCTTCGTTTTAGCGAGAACATTTTTCGTTTTGGGGTAGTCGTTATCATCATATCCTCTCTTTTCGTACTTCTCTCTCAGCTCAGCTAGGACTTGCTGATAGCTGGTCTGCCCGCTGGCGATTCGGTCAAGATTTCTGCGGGTATATTTGCTGACCGTCATACCCTCGGCAGCAAATGTCCCGCAGATGTTGCTGAGGTTACTCTTATGCTGTCGAGAATCAAATTCGTTTTTTCTCTCCACAGTCTTCTTGGAAATCAGTCTTCCCATATCAATAATCCATCCAACAATTTAAACGTCAGATTGTGTGTTAGGTCGCAAGTTACACGCAAGTTAGTTTTAAGTTAGTATCAAGTCAGTTCCAAGTGGCGCATTACCACCCGGAAGCTCTTAAATATTTTTCAAATATTGGTGCGGTGTTTCTCTTTCGCTTTGCTGCGGAGTATTTGTATTTTTCCAGCAGTTCTGCAATATCCTACTTAGCTGCATTTAATTATAGCACCGGCAAAATGGATGCTCAATATCATTCTGTGAACTGATTATCTCTAAGTTTCTCTTGGAAATATTCGTCTGAAGAAACTGCATTTTTCAAGCGAGAAATGCTCTCTTTTTTCTCTACAAATATTGCTTGATTTTATATCACTTTGGTGATACTATTTTTACAGTGATACTTAGGAGGATGCGGAGATGAATCAGAAAATTACCCTATATCATGGCTCCGAACAGATCATCGAATCTCCAACCTTTGGGTTGGGTAAGCAGAACAATGACTTCGGGCTGGGCTTCTACTGCACGGAAAGCGAGGAACTCGCCAAAGAATGGGCTGTATCCTCTCTGCGTAACGGCTTCGTCAATCGTTACAGTCTTGATACAGAATACCTGAAAATTCTGAATCTGAACAGTCCAGACTATACGATTTTGAACTGGATTGCTGTTCTGGTAGCGCATCGTCTGTTTTCTATCAAAAGCCCAGCCGCACAGCGGGCAAAACGATATCTGATCGACAATTTCGGCGTCAACGTCAATGCCTACGACCTGATTATCGGATACCGTGCCGATGACTCCTATTTTGACTTTGCTGCGTCTTTCTTAAATAACGGAATTTCCGTGCAGCAACTCGCAAATGCTATGCGGCTTGGCAAGTTGGGCGAACAGATTGTCATCAAGTCTAAATACGCCTTTACACTGCTACATTACGATGGATTTTCTATCGCAGAAAAGGAAAAATATTATGTTCGCCGCAAGGCTCGAAATGATGAAGCCGACCAACTTTATTCGGATATACTTGAAGAGGAAACAGATGGTCTGTATATCCTTGATATCATAAGAGGAGGCATCCAAAACGATGACCCACGCATACCAAGAAATCTATCTGAGTAACGCACAGGCATTACTGGGCGATGCTTTTGATTATGCTATCAACGCGTGCGGAGTTGACGGAGATAGCTTTATAAAGCTGTTTTCCGTCAGTTCCGTCAGTAATCGGATTGAGAATGGTGAACCTTCATATCTTTTGGGGAAAAGCGGGATTGAAACTGCTGTTGATGTTCTCGTTGAGACTACGGGCAAAGCGCCGACCGCCAAGCCTCAAGCGAATTTCAGCCGTTCCAGAGAGTATTGGATCGGCTGGGCAGTCGCCTACTATCAATGGTTTTCCGGAAGAAAATTCAGTGATATTTTTAAGGTTCTTTCGTTTGAAGATTTGCAGCAGATGTATTCCCCCCTTCATGAAGCCGATGTCACTAAATTCGCTGATATTGTCGATGCCAAAGTGCGCGAATACTTCGCTGATACCAACCTCAAGCGTATCCGCACGCTTTATGGCTGCACGCAGGCAGAGCTTGCCAAGCGAAGCAATGTCAGTCTTCGCTCAATTCAAATGTACGAACAGCGCAACAAGGACATCAACAAAGCCAGTGCGGAGACTGTTCTTAGCCTTGCAAAAGTCCTCGGCTGTACGATGGAGGATCTTCTGGAAACGTAAGTCCGTAACAAAAAGGGTAGTCTTTCCCTTAAAATACTACATGAATTACGGGAATGTAATAGCTGTTAAGGGAAAAACGTGATTCCTTTCAGGAGGAGCAACTGACATGGATAACGAGCGTATGGAAGAGTTGGAGAAAATCGAAGCCTACCCGCGAATGGATCAACCAGCGGCTGCAAGCCATCCAAGTTCGCAAAGAATTGACCGATGAATGGGATGCCCGCGGCGTTCAGAAGGGCGTGGAGTACGCCATCCTCACCGATGAAATATCCCGTGCGTGGTCGGGGATGTCCACCCGCCAGTACAAAAACCTGAAGGGCCTGAAAAAGGAAAACCTTCGTGATAACATGACCACGCTGGAGCTGGTGCTGAATATGCTGGCAGAAGCCACCACCACACAGTTTTCAAAGGATCGAAAGCCTTCGACCTTCCAAGAGAATCTGGAAGTTGCTAAAGCTGGCGGACAGGTTGCCGGGCGAACAAGGAAAGACATTGAGTCACAGTCCAATACGCCGGTCATCTCCCCAAAGAACGCCGCACAACTTAATCAGGTCGTGACTGACCTTCTGGAAGGGGCAGCCGCAGATATGAGCGAGATGCCAGAGGAAAAATAGCGTTTTCACATAATGTGGTTTTTCACGCGGCCAATTAGCAGCTCTTGAAAGCACTCATTAAAAAAGTTTGAGAAAAGTTAAAAAAGAACGGAGAATTCCGACTTGCACATGAGATTTTTGAGCCGGGGGTTCAAAAATCTACAGTGGTACGGCATGACACCTTTCTTAGAAAAACCGCCTATTTTGGCGGTTTTTCTGTATTTTAGGTCCATTTTTTGCAGTTTTGGCCATTGGTGTTCTCCGGTGATTTAAGGCGGCAGAGAAGCGGTAGGCGCATGAGTGAGAATTATCGCGAGCATAATGTCCCCGATGTGCTCGGGATGTGGGGGCATGCGTCCGAGCCGCATTGCTCCGCGCCAAGAGAACGGCACGACGAAAGTCGTGTCTTTCTCTTTTCTCAAATTTTTCATATTCCTACTTGACAAGTAGGTAACCTCGTGTTACAATGCCTATCAATCCGATAGGAAATATATGAATCAGAAATGAGGCAAGCCTATGCTGTCCTTTTTCATGCTCCGATGTCGCCGGTAAACACCTTTCCTCTCTCTTAAAATTACTTCTCTTTCAAAAAAATATACAACCTACAATAAAAGGAGTTTACCGTTATGAAGACTTATGATACCATTACCGACCTGATCGGCTCCACTCCCCTGCTCAAGCTCAACCGTTTCGCCGCCGCGGAAAACCTCGGCGCTGAGGTCTACGCAAAGCTCGAATACTTCAATCCCGCCGGCTCCGTCAAGGACCGCATCGCCTATGCCATGATCACCGACGCCGAGAAGAGCGGCGCGCTCAAGCCCGGCTCCGTCATCATCGAGCCGACCAGCGGCAACACCGGCATCGGCCTTGCCGCCGTCGCCGCCGCGCGCGGCTACCGCATCATCATCGTCATGCCTGAGACTATGAGCGTTGAGCGCCGTCAGCTGATGAAGGCCTACGGCGCGGAGCTGGTGCTCACCGAGGGCGCCAAGGGCATGAAGGGCGCCATTGCCAAGGCGCAGGAGCTGGCCGCCCAGACGCCGGACAGCTTCATCCCCGGTCAGTTCACCAACCCCGCGAACCCCTCCGCGCACCGCGCCACTACGGGCCCCGAGATCTGGAACGACACCGACGGCACGGTGGACATCTTTGTTGCGGGCGTCGGCACCGGCGGTACGCTGACCGGCGTGGGCGAATACCTCAAGAGCCAGAACCCCAACGTCAAGGTTGTGGCGGTCGAGCCCGCCGGCTCCCCGGTCCTGTCCAAGGGCGTCGCGGGCGCGCACAAGATCCAGGGCATCGGTGCGGGCTTCGTGCCCGCCACGCTCAACACCAAGGTCTACGATGAGATCATCACGGTGGAGAACGAGGACGCCTTTGCCACCGGCCGCGAGCTGGCGCGCAAGGAGGGCCTGCTCGTCGGCATCTCCTCCGGCGCAGCGGTGTGGGCTGCTGCCCGGCTCGCCAAGCGTCCCGAGAATCAGGGCAAGCGCATCGTCGTCCTGCTGCCCGACACCGGCGACCGCTACCTTTCTACCCCGATGTTCGCAGACTGATCCCACGCTACCCTTTTGACGCAGATCTCCTCCGCGCGCAGCGCGAGGGATGCATACCATGCGGCGAGGAGCTGTTCCGGCTCCCCGCCGCATTTCTCTGCCCGCTCACCTCCGTAGGTCACGCGCAGCGACGCAGCGCCGAGCGGCAGAACAACGCCCCGCGCCGCAGAGATCTCCGCCGCATCGTCGAAGCAGAGTACGATGTCCGCGCCCTCCGGCACGCGCAGGACAGGAGCCGCGACGCCGAAGCGGCTGCGCAGCCTCTGCGACAGCTCCCAGCCGCCCTGCGCCGTGCAGAGCTGCAAATAGCGCGTGTCCGCCGCCAGTGTCTCCGCCGCCGCGGCATAGGCGCGCGTGACGCGCAGAGCGCAGAGCGCGACGGTCGCTCTGCGCGGCGCGATCTCCTGCTGTGCCATCACACGGCGCGCGATGGCGGCAGCCGCCGCCTCGCGCAGAGGCCGCACATCCACCGGGACGATCCCCCGCGCGGCAAAGCGCTCATACAGGGAAAACCCCCGCGGAAAGACCGCCTGCGTCACGCCGTACCGTTCCAGTGTCCGCGCGGCGGTGCGCAGGCTCCACACCGCCCGCAGGCCGTCGCCGCGGCGGATGCCTACGGCAAGGAACCGCACACCGCCCAGACGCTTTTCCCGCGCGCCGCAGCGCTCGCCCGCGCCGCGCCATTCCACTAAGCCAAACATGGTTTCCCCTCTCTCCCCTATCCCACGACACAAAAAGGACTCTCCCTACTCTATGGGAGAGTCCTTTGTTTCCATGCCGGTAAATTCAGTTCCACGCCTTAATGTAGTCCGTCAGGTACTTGAGCGGATTGACGAGCTGACCGTTCTCCGTGATCTCAAAATGCAGATGCGGACCGCTGCCGACGCCGCTCGAGCCGGTCACGCCGATGGCCTGTCCCTGCTTGACCACCGCGCCGACGCTCACCGAGCGCTTGGAAAGGTGCTGGTAGGTGGTCGTGTTGCCGCTGCCGTGGCTGATGACGATGTATTGCCCGCGCACACTGTTGCTCGACGAAATGATGACCGTGCCGGCCTTGGCGGCATAGACGGTGGAGCTGTAGTATACGCCGCCGATGTCAATGCCGCGGTGGTTGGTGGAGGCGCCCTTGATGCCGGTGTTGCGCTTGCCGAAGGGCGATGTGACGCGCTTGCTGGTCGTCACGGGCCAGATGTAGCCGCCGTAGGTCACTGTTGTGTTGCCCTGCTGCGCGGCAAGCTCCTTGCTCAGGCGGACGATCTCCTTCTGCGTTTTTTCCTCCTCGGCCTCGATCTCGGCGAGCACGTCCTTATAATCCGCCTCGTTCTCCTCCATTTCCTTGATGAGACCGGTCGCCTCGGTGCGCTGATCGCGCAGCTCGTTGTTCTTGACCGCCAGCGCCTCCTTGGCGCTCTGCTGCTCGGCGAGCGAGGTCTCGAGCGTCTGCTGCTTTTCCGCAATCTGCGCCTGCAGCACGCGCAGGTCGTCGATCACGCGCTGATCAGCCTCCATCACCTCGCTGATGAAGTCCATCGCGCCGAGCAGCTCCTCAAAGCTCGACGACTGGAAAAGCACCGACCAGTAGGACACCGTCCCGCGCTCCTCCATCGCGCGCACGCGCTTGCAGAACAGCTCGTACTGATCCGCCTCCTGCGCCTGCGTCTCGCTGAGCTCCTGCTCGGTCTGCTCGATGAGCGCTTCATACTGCGCGATCTGCTGCTCGGTGTTGGCGATCTCCTCGCTGATGAGGTCGATCTGCTGATCGAGCAGCGCCTTGCGCTTGAGCGTGTTGGCCTTGTCCTTTTTGAGCGCGCTGAGCTGCTTGTTCACCTCGCTCTTCTTGCTTGAGAGCGCGTTGGATTCCTTTTTCAGCTTGTCGATGTCCGCTTGGGTGACGGCGGAGGCCGTCTGCGGCGGCAGGCGCAGCGGCGTCAGGTCCGCCGCGAGCACGCCGAAGGCAAACAGGAACGCGACCGCCGCGCGCAATACTCGTTTTGTTCTCATGGGCAGCCGCCCTCCTTTTTCAGACTTGCAGGAATTTGCGGATCGCCGTCAGGCTGCCGCCGACGCCGACGAGCATTCCCACGCCGACGAACACCAGCGCGACCGGCTTCCATATCGTCGCAAAGTCCACAACGCTGAAGAGATTCAGCGCGTCGGACACGGAAATGCTCCGCGCGACGGTCGCGTACAGCAGCCATTGCAGGCCGAAGGCGACGCCCGCGCTCAGAAGGCCGATGATGAAGCCCTCATACACAAAGGGCCAGCGGATGAAACCGTTCGTCGCGCCGACCATCTTCATAATGGCGATCTCGTCGCGCCGGTCGAAGGTCGTGAGCTTAATGGTATTGGAAATGATGAACACGGAAACGACCAATAATATCGCGATGAGCGCGATGCACACCACGCCCGCCACGTTCCGCAGCGTGATGAAGCCCTCCGCCAGATTTTCGTCCGCGCGGGCGTCCGCGATACCGGTCACCTTCTTGACCGCCTCGCGCGTCTCCTCCATCCGGCCGAGGTCGATCACCTTAATGGCAAAGCGGTCGCGCAGGATCTCCGGGTCCAGATCGCCGAGGGCGTATTTCCCCTCGTACTTTTTCTCGAAGGTCTCGCACGCCTCCTCGCGCGTGATAAAGCGCACGCTCCTCACATTCGGCACCGCCTCGACGGCAGACTGGAGCGAGCGCCCCTGTGCCTCCGTGAGCGTATCGTCCACAAAAGCAAGGATCTCATTTTCGCTTTCCAGCTGACGAAGCTGCTCGTTGACGTTGTAGGCCACAAGGGAAAACGTGCCCATGACGAGCAGGCAGGCCACGGTGATGCCGACAGCCGCAAAGGACATAAAGCCGTGGCTGAACAGATTCACCACGCCCTCGTGGAAAAAGTAACCAAAATCGTGTCTTCTCATCGCGCCTCACCTCATATTGTAGCCGATGCCGTCGCTCACGACGATACCGCGCTCAAGCGTAATGACGCGCTTCTGGAACTTGTTGACCAGATCCTTTTCGTGCGTCACGACGAGCACCGTGGTGCCGAGCTGATTGATGCGCTCGAGCAGCATCATGATCTCCAGCGAGCGGGCGGGGTCGAGGTTGCCGGTCGGCTCGTCGGCGATGATGGTATAGGGGTTGTTGACGAGCGCGCGCGCGATGGCCACGCGCTGCTGCTCGCCGCCGGAGAGCTGGTTGGGGAACTGATTGGCCTTGCCGTCCAGTCCCACCAGCTTGAGAACGTAGGGGATGCGCTTTTTCGCCTCGCGCGGCGAGGAGCCCACAGCGCGCATGGCAAAGCTCAGATTTTCATAGACCGTTTTCTTCTCGATCAGGCGGAAATCCTGAAAGATCACGCCGATGGACCGGCGCAGCAGCGGGATCTGCCGGTCGGAAATGTTGTTGAGGTTGAAGCCGTTGATCATCAGTCGGCCGCCGCTCGGCAGGACCTCGCCTGTGAGGAGCTTGATGATGGTCGATTTGCCGCTTCCGGAGGGGCCGACGAGAAAGACGAATTCGCCGTCGTTGACCTCCATCGTCACACCGCGCAGCGCGTGTGTCCCGTTCTCATATTCCTTCTGCACGTCGGTCAAGCGGATCATCGCCGTGTTCTCCCCTTTTTCTCCAAGTTTGCCTATTTTATTCTATTATACGCGAGCGGCGAAGAAATGGCAATAAAAATTATGTAAACAGCCGCTGTTTTTTTGACGCTCCCCAGCGGAAAAAGTTCCCAAGGCGCAAAAAAAGAGGCTTTCCCTTCGGAAAGCCTCCTTCGCTATTCTCTTACGCCTCGATGCCGCGGGAGGCAAGGTACTTTTTGACCATCAGCGCCACCTTGAAGGTGATGGCGTCGTCGAATTCACGCAGGTCAAGGCCGGTGAGCTTCTTGATCTTCTCCAGACGGTAGACGAGCGTGTTGCGGTGGACGAACAGCTTGCGCGCCGTTTCGGAGAGAACGAGGTTGTTCTCAAAGAACTTGTTGATGGTAAAGAGCGTTTCCTTATCGAGCGAGTCGATGGGGTTCTTCTTGAAGACCTCCTGCAGGAACATCTCGCACAGGGTGGTCGGCAGCTGATAGATCAAGCGGCCGATGCCAAGGTTTTCGTAGCTGACGACGTACTTCTCCGTATCAAAGACCTTGCCGACCTCGATGGCGATCTGCGCCTCCTTGTAGCTCTTGGCGAGGTCGCGCAGGTGCGCGGCGACCGTGCCGATGCCGACGACGACCGTGCTCTCGCCGTTCTCGCGCAGCGTCTCCTCGATGAGCTGAGCGGTCTTCTCCAGATCGCGCGTTCCGACATTCTCGCCAAGCTGCTGGATGAGCACCACGTCGCTCTCGCCCATGGAAAGCGCGAAGCTCGTCTGGCGGTCCGGGAAGATGTTCTGCACGGCCTCCACGGTCAGGCCCTCAAAGCGCTCGTCCAGACGGCGGATCAGAAACACGCCGCGGTTGAGCTCGGTCTCAACGTGCAGCTCCTTGGCGCGGATATAGAGGTCGCTGAGCATGATGTTGTCGGAGATGATGTTCTTGATGAAGGAGACCTTGTCGTACTTCTCCTCATAATAGCTCTTGGCCGCGTTGAGCGCGACCGCCGCCATGGAGCAGGCCGCGCGGCTCATCTCGTTCTCGCCATAGGCAAAAACCGCAAAATCAAAGTGACCGTTCCAGCCGGACAGCGCCTTGAAGGTCTTGCCGCCGACTGGGATCACGCTCTCCTCCGCGTCGTTGATGCTGCTCACAAGCTCGCTCCAATGACTGCCGATCTCGCTCAGCTCCGTACAGGCAATGACGGTGCCCTCGGCATCGATCACGCCGATCTCGGTATCGACCGCATCCTTGAATTGCAAAACGATGTTCTGGAAAACTCTCCCTGACATGGTGTACCTCCCGAAACCCTTACGCGGGTAGTTTGTGCAACTTGCTGATTGAATGAAATTATTATACTTGGCTTCGACATAATTTGCAAGCTATTTTTTCTTTTTTCCACAAAAAACTTTTTCTTTTTTGTGGAAAGCGTAAAGGATATTGGAACAAGTGTTCAATCTCCCGCAAATTTCGTTGGGCATTTTGTCTACCGCTGAAGCTGCGCCTCCTCTGCTGCCGTCAGCAGGCGGAATTCGCCCGGCGCGAGCGTGTCATCGAGCCGCAGCGACCCCATCGAAAGGCGCTTCAAATACTCCACCGGCTTGCCGCGGGCAGCCAGCATCCGCTTGACCTGATGGAACTTCCCCTCGCGCAGCGTAACGAGACACTCGCTCGTCTCCCCTGCGGCAAGGATCTCCAGTCCTGCGGGCAGGCACTCCAGCCCGTCGCCGAGCGTCATGCCCGCCTCGAACGCCGCGCAGTCCTCAGGTGTCAGCCTGCCTGACACGCGGGCGTAATAGACCTTATCGACGTGCTTTTTCGGACTGAGCAGCGCGTGCGCCAGCTCGCCGTCGTCCGTCAAAAGCAGCAGCCCCTCCGTATCCTTATCGAGCCGTCCGACCGGAAACACGCCGATCTTGCGCAGCTCCGGCGTGAGCAGGTCCAGCACCGTCCTGCCCCGCCCGTCCTCGGTCGCGCTCAGCACGCCCGCAGGCTTATGCAGCATGACGTAGGTGTGCTTTCGGAGCAGCAGCTCCTCCCCGTTGACCGCGATGCAACAGCTCTCCGCGTCATCCTTCTCCTCCGCGCTGCCGGCGATCCTCCCGTCCACCAGCACGCGGCCCTCGCGCACGAGCGTCTTGACCTCGCGGCGCGACCAGCGTCCCGTCGAGGCGATGAGCTTGTCCAGCCGTTCCTTCGCCATACCCATTCTCCTCTGCTTTCACTTTCATTTCTGCGCCCATCCTATCATACTTTGCCCCGTTTGGGAATAGCCTTTTGTGAAAGGGTGTGACGCTGTGTTTATCTGCACGATGAAATATTCCCGCCGCCGGCTGCTCGGCGTTTTGTGGCTGCTGCTGCTTGCCTTTCTCGGCTTTCTCCTGCTGCGCTCATGCGGCTCGGACCGTACCGCTGCCGCCGCAACGAACGAGCAGCGCGTCGCCTACCTGAACTCCCTCGGCTGGCAGGTCGAGCCGGAGCCGGTCGAAACGCTCTCGCTCACCCTGCCCAAGGAGCTGGAGGAGCCCTATCTGAGCTACAACGTGCTCCAGCGCGCGCAGGGCTTTGATCTGGAGCCCTGCTGCGGCAAAACGGTCGAGCGCTGCACCTACACGGTGAAAAACCATCCCTCGGGCAAGGTCTGTCAGGCCGACCTCTACATCTGCGGCGGCGAGATCGTCGCGGGCGATATCCTCTGCACCGGCGAAGGCGGCTTCATCGCGCCGCTGGCCTTTCCGAAGGACGCCTGAGCGCTCACCTTCCCCGCTTCGCTCTCGTTTTCCGGCGGAGCTTCTTCACAGGGCAAAAAGAAAGACAGCCTTTACCATTGTGACGGCAGGCAGCGCCGCATCTGCCGCCGGTGTGCTGCTGGAGAGAAAGGCGGAGTAGATCAGGCAGGCAAGCACGATCACCGCGCCCTCCATGCACACGCCGGTATAGGACTTCAAAAATGCCTTGCCCGACGCGCTCGTACCCTCGCCGGCAAAGGCGGCAAGTGGGATCGGCGCAAGCGCCGTGTAAAGATACAAGCGGAAAAAACGCCCGTAGACAGTCAGGATCAGGACAAAGGACAAGACGGTGATGATCAGGCTGCCCATCAAGGCTACGAGCCAAAGCGGAATGGCTTGCAGGATCGTTACATCCTCCACCGCCGCTATGATCTCACTCGGCAGCGCGGAAGCCTCCGACACCGCGCCGCCCACACTCCCCATCACGGTTTGAACGATGCCGCCGCAGATATTGAATACGGCAAGCATCAGCTCCATGCCATACCCTACGGCAATCTTGGCGCAGAGAAAGCGCACAAAATGCCGCAGGGCAAATTCGGGACGCTGCATCTCCCGAAACGATGCAGCAGACTGAAAGACGCCCATAGCAAAAAATAGCACCAGCAGGCCGTACCCGATCCCCTGCAAGGCGCTGTTGATACGCACGATCAGCGTCCAAATGTCACCGCCCTTGAAATGCTCCGGCGATTGCGTCAGCAAGGTCCATATCTCATTGAGCCTGCCGTTCCAGCCGTCCAATGCCATTTCCAGCGTCTTTACGATCCAATTATCGCTGATAGAAAATCACCTCCAAGCCTTGACGGGAAATGCGTCCCACCGTGGGATGCATTTCCCGCGTTTTCTTTTATCGCTCTTTTACTGTTTTGCAGGGTTGTCCGAAAAGCAAGCCCGCCTCACGGTCAAAGTCCGTATGCCGCGCCATAGAAAGCGCCTGCCGCTTTGAATAACCGGAATACAGACGGTGGTGGAGCTGGTCATTCGGCGTCTGCACATAGATCATGTAGCCGCGCGTGACCGTCTCACAGCTCAGAATACGGTTTTTCTTTCTCATACCACACCGATCGCCGACAGAATTTCCTTGGCAAAGGCGATCAGCAGCCCGCCGAGCAGACAGAGAAAGCCCTGTGAGCGCTGGCTGGCATCGTGACTCTGCACGCTCATGCCGACCTGCACGATGCCCCAGCCAAGGATGATGACGCCGACGGCCTTAATGCAGGAAAAGATAAAATCGGACAGATTATTGACAATGGTGAGGGGATCGTCTGCGGCCAGCGCAGGAATGGTGCAAAGGGTAAGGCAAAGGATCAGCGCCGCGAAAAAACGGCGCTTTCTTTTGGGATTCATTTCCTTTTTCATAGGGATTCCTCCAATTCTAAAACTTCAATTTCATTCAGGGTCTCAAAGGCAAAGGGTAAATCGTCCGCGGCATAGATGCAGGACGCATGATGGACATAGGGCGCGGCGCCGCCATACTCCGTCTCGTGGATATTCGGGTGCCGCATCAGCTCGTACTTCTCATCAATGACGGGCTTCTCACCGCGCACAAGAAGGACCGATAGCCGGTTGTCCAACAGCCGCACCTCGTCCGGTGTCATCAGCTCGCGCCCGATGAGCTGCGTGCTTTTGCTGTACGAGCCGTTTCGCCCCTTACTTTGGCTCACGCTCTGCGTTTGGATCGTTTCCTTTCCCAACAGCTCCGACACATACTTGTGCGTGCTCTGCTCGTTGCCGCCGAGATAAAGGAAAGCGTCCGCGTTGCCTATGATCCCCTCCCATGCATCCTTGAATAGCGCCTTGAGCTGCGAAATGTTTTGCAGAATAATGGTCGCCATGATATTGCGGCTGCGCATGGTCGCCTGCAATCTCTCATAGCCATTCGGCAGCGCAACATTGGCGAACTCGTCAAACAGCAGACGAACAGGAACGGGCAGCCGCCCGCCATGCACCTTGTCCGCGCGATAATAAAGCTCTTGGAATGCCTGCGTGTATAGCATACCGACAAGAAAATTGAGCGAGGTATCGTTGCTGTCGGGAATGACGCAGAAGATCGCCTGCTTGCGCTCGCCGAGCCGATCAAGCTCCAATGTGTCGCAGCTCGTGATCCGGCGGACATCGGAGAGCGTAAAGGCGGCAAGCCGCACGGACGCGCTCACAAGGATGCTCATGGCGGTCTTGCCGGGCGCCTCCTTGAAAATGCCATACTGCCGCACGGCAATATGCTCCGGCTCTTCCTCCTTCAACGCCTCAAACAGCAGATCAAGCGGCGACTGGTACTCGTCATCGTCCTCGTGTACCTCTGCATAGTCCAGCATAGTGAGCACCATATCCATCGTCTGTTCCTCGACCGGCGCTTCATGCAGCAGATAGAGCATGAGCGCACAGTCAAGAGCCGTTTCGCTCTTCTCCCAAAAGGGATCGGACTGTGCGGCATTTTTCGGTGTGGTATTTTTGATGAAATTATCCACAAGGCGGAACACATCCGCGTCCTTTCGGATGTAGTGGAACGGGTTGTAGGCATCGGAGTGTGCGGGATCAACGAGGTCAAAAATGCGAACGATAGTCTGATGTGTCGATGCCGAAATGCTGACAGACAACATAGGCAACGCTCTCGGCCTCGACCTCTTTTTCTCTGCGGCTCTTTTTGCCCGCGTTCGGCGTATGGCTCGTATCGTGCAGCATGGCGTGGGCGATCTCGTGCGTGAGCGTCTTGACCGTCTGCACCTCGCTCATGCCGGAGCGGATCACGATGCGCTGCTCCTTGCCGCTGAAATAGCCTTTGGCGGTGGTGTGCGGCATCGGCTCGACCTCCACGGGGACAGGGGAAAGCGCAGTCAAGCGTTCATAGATACGGCGGTAGTCTCTGACCTCGCCGTGCAACTCGTCCACGCAGAGGGACGGCAGCGCGGCCCCCTCGGTCTGGCTTATATCAAAGACGGTGACTGCGCGGTAGCGCGGTATGGTAATGAGCGTATTTTCGCGTACTGTGTTTCCGTTCTCGTCCTTGACCGGCTGGCCCGTTATGGGATCGAGCTTGGCGCAGTCCAGCCATTTCCGCTTCGGACAAGGAGCGAGAATTTGGATGCCGTGTTCACCGGCTTTAACATTCCTGCCAAAATCCTTTTTCCATGCGTGAAAGCCTGCTACATGGGACGCATCGGGCCTTTGCAGAAAAATAAGAATGGTATTGCGGAAGCTGTAACGGTGGAATTTGGACATGGTGGCAAGGTATTCCGCGTACCGTCCGTTTTCAAAAATATCCTGCGTTCCTTTTTCCAGCTGCTCCATCAGGCGGCCGAGTCGGTCATCGGATGCTTTTGCCATACCTCACCGCTCCTGTTCCTTTGGCTTTTTGTCCTTGGCAGGCGCATCGCTTTTCCGCCTTGGCTCAACCTTGAGCGTGATCGGCGTATCCCCCTTGATGCCGATGAGTATCTCAGCCGGATGAAATTTCCTTTTATACGTCTCCATCTGCTCCGGCGTCAGGCTGCAAAAGTGATCCTCGGCCAGCCCGCAGACAAAGAAGCTGCCAAACACACCGCCATAGCCGCCCTCTAAGCTGCGATTAAAGGGCATACCCAGCAGGATGCTCTCATCATTACTCACCACGGCGACCAGATCCTCATAGGGGTAGCTGGCGGTGATCAGGCCGCCCACGACCTCCTGCATGGCCTCCAATCCCTCAATGTCCTTTTCATACGGGGCATAGCCCGGCTCAACGACTAATACCTTCATCGTTCTCCTCCGAATATGAGAAAACGCCCTCACGGGCGTTTTGTATTTTGCTTAGCGATCCTATCGCTGCTGGACGGGACCGCCTTTCTTAAAAAGGGCTTCCTTCGCTTTCTGCTTTTCGTCCATCTGACGGCAGCGCTCCAGCTTGCCGTAGATGTCCTCCTCGATCTCGCGCGGCGTCATGTTAACATCGGGATAATACTTGCGCAGGCGGTCGCCGGTCAGAATGACTTTCGTGCTTTCCGCGCGTTCCTGCTTGCCCTTAAAGGGATCGGCCTCCTGTGTGGGCGCTGCGGGATCGGTGACGGGTGTGCTCGGCACGACATGAGCGGGCGGCACGGCCACATCGGGAGACGGCGGGATCACAGGTGCAGGTGACGAGACCGCAGCCGCAGGCGGCGTAGAGGGCTGTGGAGAGGGCTGCGTCGGGGCAGGAGTGCTCATCTCCTGCTTGATCGGCTCGGGAACGACCTTAGGCGGATCGAGGATATTTTCACCGCTGAGGACCTTGCGCATGGCGCTCTCGTTCAGCTTATGCGCCTTTTCCACGCGCTTGAGGTATTCCACGCGCTCGGTCGAGAGCTTATAGCCGAGGTCGGAAAGGCGGATCGCCGTGTCTTGGTTTTCCGGCTTTAGGAACGAAAGAGCCGATGCGATGGAGAGCGCCAGCTCGCCGTCATCCACCTTATTGCACACATCCTTGCTCGCCTCGGACATACGCAGCATACGGTTGAATTTGCTGACGGTGATACCCATTTCTCTTGCAAGGGCTTCATCCGTGTTCAGTCTTTCGCCCACCTCGCCCTTCTTTTTGCGGCCGGCCTTCTGCTTCATGCCCTCCATCTTCATCTTCAATGCACGGGAGAGGTCATAGGTGCTGATCTTATCACGGTGCAGATTGCTGTCTGCAACGAGGATCTTCGCGTCGGCGTCGTCAATGCGCTGGATGATCGTCGGGATCGGATAGTTCAGCTCTGTGCCGATCAGGTGACGGCGCTGGCCGGAAAGGATCTCAAGACCGCCGCCCTCCCTCGGACGCGCCAGCACGGGATCTTTGATACCGGCCTGCTCCACAGCCTTGCGCAGCTCCTTGAAGTTCTCACTGTTCTTGTCTACGGAAAAATTGTTGAATTTGGAGCGCTCCAAATAAGCAGGGTGCAGGGTGATGAAGTAACTCTCGCCCTCCTTGGGAACAGGAAGCTCCTTCAAGTCCTTTTCGCTCGGCGGTGTCAGTCGTGCTTCAAACACCTGCGTAATGGCTGTGCCGGTAGGACCGATGGCGGCAGGACCGGAGGGAGCCTTTGCCGCAGCCTTGGCGGGCGTGGTCTGCTTGTCCTCTGTCTTGGCAGGCTCGCTCTTGGCGGGCGTCGCAGGCGCGGGCTTTTCAGTCTCTTTGCCCTTGTCGGTGGTGGTGGGCGCGGCAGGCACGGTCTGCTTGTCCTCCGTCTTGGTATTGTGGGGATGGCTCGGTGGTGTCTGCCGGAAGCTCCCGCGTTGTGAAGCGCTTGACATATATTTTTGTGGGCTTACCTTGTCCCTGCTTGATCCGTTCGATCAGACCGACGCCCTTCTTCGTGTCCAGCTCGGCAAGCAACTTGAGCGCCTTGTCGTTGCCGCAGCCCATATCTGATCGGATCTCGTCTGCGGTGTAGTAGATGTAGACGCGGCTCTGCTCATCGTACCAGCCGTTCTTTGCAGACAGGCTCATGCGGTCAAGCAGCATACCATAGAGCAGCTTCGCGTCTGTCGATAGCCCCTTGAAGCGCGGGCTCGTAATCAGCAGACGAGGGATGCGAAAATAGCTGAATTGCTCGGATTCATCGCCATAAAAATAGTCCGTTATAAGGGCTTCCTGTGCCATTTTTTCACCTCCTGCGGGCATGAAAAAAGCACGATTTGAATTTCGTGTCAAATCGTGCCTTTTTCTGTCTGTTTAATTTTGTCAGTTGCGGTCGCTTTTTCGGTAACTACCTCTAAATTCTTTGATTTCTGTCTTGGTTTTTATCGGTAGTTCCCATTCGGCTGTCTTTCTTCTATCTCATTCAGGAATTAGTCCTTGCACTCGATAACAACACCGGAACCGACGGTACGGCCGCCTTCACGGATAGCGAAGCGGAGGCCCTTCTCGATCGCGATGGGGGTGATCAGCTCAACGTTCATGTCGACGTTATCGCCGGGCATGCACATCTCGGTGCCCTCGGGCAGAGTGATGACGCCGGTGACGTCGGTGGTACGGAAGTAGAACTGAGGACGATAGTTGTTGAAGAACGGGGTGTGACGGCCGCCTTCATCCTTGGTCAGAACGTAGACCTGGCCAACGAACTTGGTGAGGGGGTGAATGGAGCCGGGCTTGCAGAGGACCTGGCCGCGCTCGATCTCGGTCTTGGCAACACCGCGGAGCAGAGTACCAACGTTATCGCCGGCTTCGGCGTAGTCGAGCAGCTTGTGGAACATTTCGATACCGGTGACGACGGTCTTGCGACGCTCGTCGGTCAGGCCGATGATCTCGACTTCCTCGCCGAGCTTGAGCTGACCACGCTCAACTCTACCGGTGGCGACGGTGCCGCGGCCGGAGATGGTGAAGACGTCCTCAACGGGCATCAGGAAGGGCATGTCGGCCTTACGGTCGGGAGTGGGGATATAATCGTCAACAGCGTCCATGAGCTCCTTGATGCAGGCATACTCGGGGGCGTTGGGATCGGTGGACTCGGAAACGAGAGCGTTCAGAGCGGAGCCCTTGATGATGGGAATCTCATCACCGGGGAACTCGTAGCTGGAGAGCAGCTCACGGACTTCCATCTCGACGAGCTCGAGCAGCTCCTCATCGTCGACCTGGTCGCACTTGTTCAGGAAGACAACGATGGCGGGAACGCCAACCTGACGGGCGAGCAGGACGTGCTCGCGGGTCTGGGCCATAGGACCGTCGGAAGCGGCGATGACCAGGATCGCGCCGTCCATCTGGGCAGCACCGGTGATCATGTTCTTGATATAGTCGGCGTGGCCCGGGCAGTCAACGTGAGCATAGTGACGCTTCTCGGTCTCATACTCAACGTGGGCCGTGTTGATGGTAATGCCGCGCTCGCGCTCTTCGGGAGCCTTATCGATGGAGCTGTAGTCGGTGTACTGGGCCTTGCCCTGCAGGGCGAGCCACTTGGTGATGGCAGCGGTCAGGGTGGTCTTACCATGGTCGACGTGACCGATGGTGCCGATGTTTACGTGGGGCTTAGTTCTCTCGAATTTCTGCTTAGCCATTAGAGTGATCCTCCTATTATGATTTTTTCATTGTTTTCGGTGTCACTTGCATAACACCATGATTTTACCGTAAATCGAGCCGATTTGCAACTGTTATTTTCGTGCCTCAGCTCATGTGGCGCCCGGTGCGCTGATCGATGATCTTTTCCTGAATGCTCTTCGGGATCTCGATGTAGTGCGAGGGCTCCATCGTGTACTGACCGCGTCCCTGCGTGCGGGAACGGAGGTCGGTGGCATAGCCGAACATCTCGGCGAGGGGAACGAACGCGTCGATCTGCTGCGCGCCGGAGCGGGCCTCGAAGCCCTGGATCTGACCGCGGCGGCTGTTGAGGTCGCCGATGACATCACCCATATACTCGTCGGGGACAATGACGCTGACCTTCATGATCGGCTCGAGCAGCGTGGGGCCGGCCTTCTGGCAGGCTTCCTTGAACGCCATGGAGCCGGCGATCTTGAACGCCATCTCGGAGGAGTCGACCTCGTGGTAGGAGCCGTCGTACAGCGTGACCTTGACGTCGACCACCGGATAACCGGCGAGCACGCCCGCGAGCATCGCGCCCTGGATACCGGCATCGACCGCGGGGATATACTCCTTGGGAACGCTGCCGCCGACCGTGGCGTTGACGAACTCGTAGCCCTTGCCGGACTCATTGGGCTCAACGTGGATCTTGACGTGACCGTACTGGCCCTTACCGCCGCTCTGGCGGGCATACTTGGTGTCCTGATCGACGGCCTTGGTGATGGTCTCCTTATAGGCGACCTGCGGCGCGCCGACGTTCGCCTCGACCTTGAACTCGCGGAGCAGACGGTCGACGATGATCTCCAGATGGAGCTCGCCCATACCGGCGATGATGGTCTGACCGGTCTCTTCGTCCGTGTAGGTCTTGAACGTGGGGTCCTCCTCAGCGAGCTTCATCAGCGCAATGCCCATCTTCTCCTGACCAGCCTTGGTCTTGGGCTCGATGGCAACGCGGATCACGGGCTCGGGGAACTCCATGCTCTCGAGGATGATCGGGTGCTTTTCATCGCAGAGCGTGTCGCCCGTCGTGGTGTTCTTGAGACCGACCGCCGCGGCGATGTCGCCGGAGTAAACGGTCTCGATATCCTCACGATGGTTGGCGTGCATCTGCAGGATACGGCCCATGCGCTCACGAACATTCTTGGTGGAGTTGAGAACGGAGGAGCCGGTGTTGAGTGTACCGGAATAGACGCGGAAGAAGCTCAGGCGGCCGACATAGGGGTCGGTCATGATCTTGAATGCCAAGGCGGAGAAAGGCTCGTCATCGCTCGGCTCACGCTTGTCTTCTTCGTCCGTCTTCGGGTTGATACCCTCGATGGCGGGGATATCGGTCGGCGCGGGCATATAGTCCACAATGGCATCGAGCAGCTTCTGCACGCCCTTGTTGCGGTAGGACGTACCGCAGACCACAGGGATCATCTCGACCGCGACGGTCGCCTTGCGGATCGCTGCGCGGATCTTGGCGGTGGGGATCTCCTTGCCCTCGAGATACATCTCCATGATCTCATCGTCGAACATGGAAACGGCGTCGAGCAGCTTCTCACGGTATTCCTCCGCAAGCTCGCGCATATCCTCGGGGATCTCCTCCACGCGCATATCCTTGCCCAGCTGATCGTAATAGATATCAGCGTCCATCTCCACCAGGTCGATGATGCCCTTGAAGGACTCCTCTTTCCCGATGGGAAGCTGGATGGGCACGGCGTTGCACTTGAGGCGGTCGTGGATCATGTCCAGCACGTGATAGAAATCCGCGCCGGTGATGTCCATCTTATTGACGTACACCATCCGGGGAACATGATAGTGATCGGCCTGACGCCACACCGTCTCAGACTGGGGCTCAACGCCGCCCTTGGCGCAGAGAACGGTCACAGAGCCGTCCAGAACGCGCAGGGAGCGCTCGACCTCAACGGTGAAGTCGACGTGTCCGGGCGTGTCGATAATATTGATACGGTTGCCCTTCCAGTGACAGGTGGTGGCGGCCGAGGTGATGGTGATGCCCCGCTCTTGTTCCTCGGGCAGGTAGTCCATGGTGGCCGTGCCGTCGTGGACCTCGCCCATGCGGTGGATTTTACGGGTATAGAACAGCATCCTCTCGGAGAGGGTGGTTTTCCCCGCATCGATATGGGCCATGATGCCAATGTTTCTGGTCATTTCCAGTGAAACGTCTCTCGGCATACTGTCCTCCTTACTCTCTGCTTTCCCTGAATAATAAACGATATTCATGCCGCCGCACAGAGCAGCGGCACAAACATTAAAGATTTACCATCTGTAATGAGCAAATGCCTTGTTGGCTTCTGCCATCTTATGGGTATCTTC
>ERZ825670.1394-NODE-1394-length-26688-cov-7.168738_pt1 | contig 26688 bp, 22 predicted proteins | sample MGYA00519929_ERZ825670 | MGnify/ENA primary metagenome ERZ825670 (study PRJEB31778, sample SAMEA3449207) | human gut metagenome | biome: human gut; feature: human-associated habitat; material: faeces | place: United Kingdom | collected 2010/2012 ...
GTGACCCTGACGGTGGAGGGCGTGAACATCCATCCCGGCTCCGCCAAGAACAAGATGAAAAATGCCATCCTGCTGGCCAACCAGTTCATCTCCCTGCTGCCTGCGGCGGAGGCTCCCGCCCACACAGAGGGCTACGAGGGCTTCTACCATGTGACGGACCTGGCCGGAAACGAGAGCCAGGTGGTGCTGCATGCCATCATCCGGGACCACGACCTGGAGAAGTTCAACGCCCGGAAGGCCTTCGTGCAGCAGCTGGTGGACTATCTGAACGCACGGTGGGGCCAGGGCACCTTCCGGCTGGAAATGCGGGACAGCTACTACAACATGAAGGAGAAGATCCGGCCCCATATGGAGCTGATCGAAAACGCCAAGGCCGCCATGGAGGCCGTGGGCGTGGAGCCGGTGATCGTTCCCATCCGGGGCGGCACCGACGGGGCGCGCCTGTCCTGGGAACAGGATATCCCCTGCCCCAACCTGTGCACCGGCGGCGCCAATTACCACGGCGTGCACGAGTTTGTCCCCGTGCCGTCTATGGAAAAGATGGTGCAGGTGCTGGTGGAGCTGGTAAAGGCGTAAGACAGAACGTAAAATCCCCCAACCGGCGGCTTGAGGTGCCGCCGGTCGGGGGATTATTTTACTTTTCGATGACCACCTTGTCGTCCTTCAGACGGACGTGGGCGGTGTCGCCGGACTGGAGCTTACCGTCCAGCATCTGCTCGGCCACCACGTCCTCCACCTCGGTCTGGAGGGTACGGCGCAGGGGACGGGCGCCGTAGCGGGGATCGAAGCCATCCTTGGCCAGAGCGGCCACGGCATCATCGTCCGCCTGGAGGGTGATGCCCTGGGCGGCCATGCGGCTGCCGATGGTATCCAGCATCCGGCGGGCAATGCTGCGGATGTTCTCCTCCGTCAGCTGGTGGAACACGATGATCTCATCGATACGGTTCAGGAACTCCGGACGGAAGGTCTGGCGCAGCTCCGCCATAACGGCGTCCTTGATGCGTGCAAACCGCTCCTCCTCGGTGCGCTTGGCCGCCTCGCCGCTGCCGTCAAAGCCCAGAGGCGTGTCGGCGGCGGTGATGTTCTTGGCCCCCACATTGGAGGTCATGACGATGATGGTGTTCTTGAAGTCCACCCGGCGGCCCTGGGAGTCGGTGACAATGCCGTCCTCCAGGATCTGCAGCAGGATGTTCCACACATCCTCGTGGGCCTTTTCGATCTCATCGAACAGCACCACGGAATAGGGCTTGCGGCGCACCTTTTCGGTCAGCTGGCCGCCCTCCTCGTGACCCACATAGCCGGGAGGAGAGCCTACCAGACGGGAGACGGTGTGACGCTCCATATATTCGGACATGTCGATACGGATCATGGCGTTTTCATCGCCGAACATGGCTTCGGCCAGCGCCTTGCACAGCTCGGTCTTGCCTACGCCGGTGGGGCCCAGGAACAGGAAGGAGCCGATGGGACGCTTGGGATCCTTCAGCCCCACACGGCCACGGCGGATGGCGCGGGCCACGGCGGTGACGGCCTCGTCCTGCCCCACCACACGCTGGTGCAGCGTCTCCTCCAGACGCAGCAGACGCAGGCTCTCGTCCTCCGTCAGACGGTTGACGGGGATACCCGTCCAGCCGGCCACCACGTTGGCGATGTCGTCGGCGGTGACGGTGCCGCGGTTCTGGCTCAGCTTTCTGCGCCAGTTGTCCCGCTCGATCTCCACCTGATCGGTGTAATTCTTCTCGATATCCCGCAGCTGGGCGGCCTTCTCGTAGTCCTGGGCGGTGATGGCTTCCGCCTTCTCACGGTGCAGGGCGGCGATCTTCTCCTCCAGCGACTTCAGGTCGGGGGAGGCGCTCTCCGCCTTCATGCGCACCTGCGAGGCGGCCTCGTCCATCAGGTCGATGGCCTTATCCGGCAGGAAACGGTCGTTGATATACCGGCGGGAGAGGGACACGGCGGCCTCCAGCGCCTCGTCGGTGATGGTCAGCTTGTGGTGAGCCTCGTACTTATCCCGCAGGCCCTTCAGAATGGCCACGGTGTCCTCGGCAGAGGGCTCGCCCACGGTGACGGGCTGGAACCGGCGCTCCAGCGCGGCATCCTTCTCGATGTACTTGCGGTACTCGTTCAGGGTGGTTGCGCCGACGACGCGAATCTCACCACGGCCCAGAGCGGGCTTGATGATGTTGGCGGCATCCACAGCGCCCTCGGCGCTGCCTGCGCCAACGATGGTGTGGAGCTCATCGATGAACAGGATCACGTTGCCGTCCTTCTTCACCTCGTCCAGCGCGTTCTTGATACGCTCCTCAAACTCGCCGCGGTACTTGGTACCGGCCACCATGCCGCTGAGGTCAAGGCTCAGCAGCTTCTTGTTCAGCAGCTCCTCCGGCACGTCGGCACTGGCGATGCGCTGAGCCAGACCCTCGGCGATGGCGGTCTTGCCGACGCCGGGCTCGCCGATCAGCACGGGGTTGTTCTTGGTGCGGCGGGACAAAATCTGCACCACACGCTGAATTTCCTTATCGCGGCCGATGACAGGATCCAGCTTGCCCTGACGGGCGGCTTCGGTCAGGTCGCGGGTGAATTCCTCCAGCGTCTTGCCGGTCTTTTTGTTCTCCTTGTTGGGGGTGCTTGTGCCGCTGGTGACAGTGTGGGGCGAGCTCTCGCTGAGCTTCTGCTGCACGCTGGCGTACATCTTCCGGGGATCCACACCCACGGTGCGCAGGATGCGCACGGCCATATTGCTGCCCTCACGCAGCAGGCCCATCAACAGATGCTCGGTGCCGATGTACCCGGCGCCCATCCGGTGGGATTCGCCCACAGCCAGCTCGATGACGCTCTTGGCGCGGGGCGTCAGGCCCTGACTGGGCGCGTCGCCGGAGGTGCCCTGTCCCACGTTATGCCGCAGGATACCGGAGATCATCTCGTCGGTGAGGCCGTATTCGGTCAGCACGCGGTGGGCAATGCCCTCCTCCTCACGCAGCAGACCCAGCAGCAGATGCTCGCAGCCTACGTAATCATGGCCCATATCCTGGGCGGCTTCCTGCGCCAGACGCAGGGATTCCTCAGCACGAGGGGTGAATTTATTCTCATTCATAAATGGTCACATCCTTTTTCCTATTTTGGGTCTTACGCGGAGAGCTTCTTCAGCTCGTCACGCAGACGAGCCGCTTCCTCGTAGTTCTCGCTGTCCACGGCGTTCTTCAGCTGGGTCTCCAGCGCGTTGCGCTCCCGCTCCTTCTGGAGACGGACAGCCTCATCCCGGCCCACCAGTCCGGCGGGCGCGTCAGGGCTTTCGGGGATGCCGGCAGCGGCACGGGCCGCTTCCTCCAGCGGGGCGGGGAACTCGGTCATGCGGTTGGACAGCATACCGAAATCCTCCAGCAGCGAGAAGGGATCGAAGAAGCTGCGGCGGAAGGGACGGAAGCTCTGCTCCAGACGGCTGGTATAGCCCAGCTCCGCCGCGCAGTCGGGACACAGATGCACCTGTGTCACTCTGCCGTTGATATTGCTCTGATAATAGAAGGTGGCTTCGTTACGGCCACAGCGTTCGCATTTCATAAATCATAACCTCCTTTGGAAAAATCAAACCAAATGGATCAATACCTGCTTGAAGATATCGCTGCGCAGCATGTCGCGGCAGCTTTTGTCCACCCGGCGCAGCGCCCGGTCGCCGGTTCCGGCCAGCAGAGACCGTCCCGCCTCGGCGGAAATGGCTTCGCTGTCCACCAGATTCTGCACGATGGCCCGTGCACTGGCGGCGTCCAGCTCGTCGCCGATGGAGTTGATGACGTGCATCAGCAGCGTTTTGCGGTCTGTCCGCACCCGCGTGATGCGGATGTAGCCGTTGCCGCCCCGGCGACTTTCCACAATGTAGCCGTGCTCCGGAGAGAAGCGGGTGGACATCACGTAGTTGATCTGGCTGGGCACGCAGTTGAACCGCTGGGCCAGATCGCTGCGCTGCAGCTCCAGCACACCGTCCGTTTCATCCAATGCCGATTGGATAAAGCCGGCGATCACGTCCGAGATACCCATATGCAAGACCTCCTTGTTTGACTTTGCCTTTCTTTGATCTTTAAACATATGATACACCTGCCCGCCTACAATGTCAATAGGTAAATTTGACTTTCTTTGACTTTTTCTGTAAACAATCTGTGAACGGTCTGCGCAACCTGAAGTTGCGCCCCAAAACGGAAGAAAACGGAAAATGCAAGTTGAAATTGCTGTACAAGAGAGGGTGGGGTAGGGTATAATAGAAATGTATAGAGCCGATGTTCACGATGGCCGCCCGTATACGGACAGTGTACAGCAAATGGCGTGTAGGGGCGGACGACTCTGTCCGCCCTGATGATGACCGCACCATTTCCGATAGGGCCGACAGAGTCGTCGGCCCCTACAAAGGCGCTATCGATGACGTGCCGATTCAGGCGGCGGGGTGTGGTCACCCCGCCCTACGGAATGGTCACCGATAGAATTTCGTAGGGCGCGATGATCCTGTTGCGGTGCCCAAAATTTCTACGCTGCCTTACGGCGGGCGCTTGAAATTTTGACCGCTGCCACTCGCTCACCTCGCTGTATCTGCCACTGGCAGCGCTCGGATCGCTCCCCTCATCGCGCCGCCGTACAGCGATTCATCTTCTACCGTTGCAACGCATGAGCGGCAGCGGCGCAAAACGAAAGTCAATACGTCATACGCAACGATAATAACCATTTCCCGCGAACGCGTGGTATAAGGTATCACATTTGTAAAGGACATAGCGTGCGCGGATTCTTAAACCGCAGGTTTAAGCGGCCCTTTTGGACACTTTTGAGTCCGTGGCCAAAAGTGTCTCGCCCCGCAGGGCGAAGCTTTCCTCACGCCGCAGGCGCGAAACACCCAAGAAAACCCGAAAGGAGAACCCTATGAACACCAACTGGAACGATCCCAATTTTCAGGGCTTCCGGGGTCAGAATCCCTTCCACCGGGAGGGCCATACCCCCAAGCCCCGTAAGGCCGTCGGCACCCCCTTTGGCCGCACGGTGCTGAATCTGGCGGTGACGCTGGTCTTTGCGGCGGTGTACTTCTATGTCGTCCTGCCGCCCATTAATCTGAAAGCGCCGGAATTCTACGTGTTCACGCTGCTGGTGTGCGGCGTGTACGGCCTGTGCGCCGTGATGACCTCCGGATTTCAGGGGGATGGCGTAAAGGGCTACTTCAAATTTCTGAAAAAGCAGTGCCTGATCCCGCTGGCGCTGGCGATTTTGCTGGTGGTCACGGCGCTGGTCGGCAGCGCGGTGGGTTGGCAGGTGTTCCGGGCAGGCAGCTACCGTGATCTGCTGACGGTGGAAAACGGCGACTTCGCCGCCGAGGTGGAGGAGATCTCCTTTGACCAGATCCCCATGCTGGACAAGGACTCCGCCGCCAAGCTGGGCAACCGCAAGCTGGGCGAGCTGGCGGACATGGTGTCCCAGTTCGAGGTGGCCGACAACTACACCCAGATCAACTACAAGGGCCGCCCCGTCCGCGTCACCACCCTGCAATACGGCGACATCATCAAGTGGATGAATAACCGTTCCGCCGGTCTGCCCGCCTATCTCATCATCGACATGGTGACACAGAATGTGGAGGTGGTGCGGCTGGAGGAGGGGATCCGGTACACGCCCGCCGAGCATTTCGGCCGCAATCTGTACCGCTATCTCCGGTTCCACTATCCCACCTATCTCTTTGACGAGCCCGCCTTCGAGATCGACGAGGAGGGACGCCCGTGGTGGGTCTGTCCCCGCATCGACCGCACCATCGGTCTGTTCGGCGGCACGGATATCACCGGCGCGGCGCTGGTGAACGCCGTCACCGGCGAGACGGTGTATTATGATGTGGCGGATATCCCCACATGGGTAGACCATGTTTATACCGCCGATCTTATCATCCAGCAGTACGACTATCACGGCACCTATATCAACGGCTTTTGGAACTCCCTGTTCGGACAGCGGGAGGTGACCGTCACTACAGAGGGGTATAACTACATCGCCATCGGCGACGATGTGTATATGTATACCGGCATTACCTCCGTGGTGTCCGACGAGTCCAACGTGGGTTTCATCCTGTCCAACCAGCGCACCAAGGAGACGCGGTTCTACGCCGTGGCTGGTGCGGAGGAGTACTCCGCCATGGAGTCCGCCCAGGGTCAGGTGCAGCAGATGAAGTACACCGCCACCTTCCCGCTGCTGCTGAACGTGACGGAGCAGCCCACCTATTTCATGGCGCTGAAGGACGCGGCGGGCCTGGTGAAGATGTACGCCATGGTCAACGTCAGCCAGTACCAGATCGTGGCCACCGGCGGCACCGTGGCGGAGTGTGAGAGCAACTACCGGCAGATGCTGCTGAACGCCAACCTTATTCAGCCGGAGGACAGCGCCTTGCCGGACGATCAGCTGGCGCTGACCGACGCCCACACCGGAGCTGTCACCGATATCCGCAGCGCCGTCATGGACGGGAACACGTGGTACTATCTGTGCATCGACGGCGTGTGGTACAGCGGAAAGGCCGCGGACACACCGGAGCTGATACTGCTGAACGTGGGTGATGTGGTGACGGTGCGCTGCTACGCGGCGGCAGGCGGGATCGCCCAGCCGATCTACAGCATCGAATCCAGCGCGGATCAGTCGTCTCCCGTGCCGGACGGCGTGGAGGATACACCGGAGGATGCTGCGTAAATGATAAAACCGGGCCCGATGGGCCCGGTTTTTGATATGTTTATTGGATACCTCGTCCCCGAGGGGACGAAATTCCCTTTTACACCACCTGAAACACAAAGAACTTCAGATAAGACGTCTCCTCCACGCCCCAGAGGATGGGATGGTCGGCGCACTGCTGGCGGGCTTCGATCTGCCGCAGCTGCACCCCCGCGTCACGGGCGGCACTGTGGAGCATCTTGATGAACAGCTCCTCCGTGGCGAAGTGGCTGCACGAGCAGGTGGCAAGATACCCGCCCCGGGGCAGCAGCTTCATGGCCCGGTAGTTGATCTCCTTATAGCCGGTCATGGCGTTGTGCACCGTCTTGCGGCTTTTGGTGAAGGCGGGGGGATCAAGAATGATGAAATCGTACCTCCGGGGCTGCTTTTCCAGCTCCGGAAGCAGGTCGAACACGTTGGCGGCCACGCAGTCCATGACGCCGTCCAGCCCGTTGCGGCGGGCGTTCTCCGTCGCGCACTGCACGGCGAACTCCGACACGTCCACGGCGGTGACATGAGCCGCGCCGCCCCTGGCGGCGTTCAGGGCGAAGCTGCCGGTATGGGTGAAGCAGTCCAGCACCGTCTTGCCCTTGGCCAGCTTGGCCACGGCAAGGCGGTTATATTTCTGGTCGAGAAAGAAGCCGGTTTTCTGGCCGTTTTCAAAGTCCACGGTGTAGACGATACCGTTTTCCGTAATGTCCACGCAGGTCTTCTCCGGCGGCATCTCGCCGGGCAGGGCGTACCAGCCCTTGTTCTGCGCCATGCCCTCCCGCTCCCGCAGGGCCACGTCGTTGCGCTCGTAGATGCCCCGGATATCCTGTCCGTCCTCCCGCAGCACCTTTACCAGCAGGGGAAACAGACGATCCTTGATGCGCTCCATGCCGAGACTCAGGGTCTGGGTCACCAGCACACTCTCGAACCGATCCACCGTCAGGCCGGGGAACAGGTCGGCCTCGCCGAAAATAACGCGGCAGCAGCGGCTGTCGGTTTCGCCCATAACGGTCTTGCGGTAGTCCCAGGCGTAGCGGACGCGGCGCTCCCAGAAGGCGTCGGAAAAGTCGTCGTTGGCGTTGCGGCTGAGAAGCCGCACGCGAATTTTGGAGTGGCTGTTGTAGAAGCCGCAGCCCAGCCAACTGCCCCGGCGGCTCACCACGTCCACCAGGGTGCCGTCCTCGGGCGTGCCGTCGACGGCGGTCATCTCGCCCTCGTAGACCCACGGGTGCCCGCCTGTCAGGGCGGCTTCCCCCTTGGGGGTGATGGTGATCTTGGGATAGGGACGCAGTGCTTTCATGGCGGTTCTCTCCTGTCGTGTGATGTGAATAATAATGGATTATAGCACATTCTTTTCCTCTGCGCTACATATATATGAGGGAGAAATGCGGAAAGGGGAATCGCCATGCCCAACATTTATATTTCACCAAGTACACAGGAATATAATCCGTACATCACCGGCTCCGGCAGCGAGGAATACTGGATGAACCGGATCGCCGACGCCATGGAGCCGTATCTGCGGGCCAACACCATCCGCTTTACCCGCAACACGCCGGATATGACCGCCGCGTCCTCCATCGCCCAGGCGGCGCGGGGGAGCTACGACTTCTATCTGGCGCTGCACTCCAACGCCAGCGGCGACGGCTCCACCGAGGGACGGCAGCGGGGCATTATCGCCTTTTACTACCCCACCAGCGCCAACGGCAGGCGGGCGGCCAACATCTTCGTGGAGAACCTGAAGGAAATTTACCCGCTGCCCTCGCTGGTGACGGCCCGCGCCACCACGGCACTGGGCGAGGTGCGGCAGCCCAAGCCGCCGTCGGTGCTGCTGGAGATCGGCTACCACGACAACACCGCCGACGCGGTGTGGATACAGGACAACGTGCAGAACATCGCGGAAAACCTGTCCCGGTCGCTGGCAGAGTACTTCGCCCTGCCCTTTATCTATCCCATGACGCCCCGAACGGGCACAGTGGTCACGGAGCGGGACGCCCTGAACGTGCGGGCCTATCCGGCCATGAGCGGGCAGGTGGTGGGCAGCGTGCCCCATGAGGCGCAGCTGACGGTGTACGGCCAGACAGACGGCTGGTACAGCATGGGCTACGGGAATCTGGCGGGGTACGTCCGGTCGGAATACGTAAGGCTATAGGCACATTCGACAAAATGTTTTTCCCGTGCGGACAAATTTTTCACAACAGTATGTTTTTCTTCTTGACAGTTTACCGTAATGAGGGTAGAATTATGAAGGATTATTATCGGGCGATATAGGGGTTTCGTTCGATTGTTTTCTATGGGCAGTCATCGTCCCACTGGACGTAGACAAACGCCCGGATACACCATTTTTACAGGAGGAAACCATGATCAAAATCGTATACGCGGCGATAATGGTCGTTGTTGCGTTTGTTCTTGGCCTCCTCACTTGTATTCTGATCCAACGGCAGAAGCAGAAGCGTGACCAGGGCAAGATCCAGGATGCCGAACAGGAAGCGCTGCGCATCGTCAACGAAGCCATCAAGAATGGCGAGAGTAAGAAACGCGAAGCATTGGTGGAAGCGAAGGAGGAGATCCTGCGCTCCAGAAACGAATACGAGAAGGAAGTCAAGGAACGCCGCGCCGACCTGCAGAAGCAGGAGCGCCGTTTGCAGCAGAAGGAAGAAAACCTCGATCACAAGACCGAGCAGATCGAGAAAAAGGAAGAAGCGCTGGCTGCCAAGCATGCCGCCGCTGACCGCGAGCAGGAGGAGATCAAGCTCATCAAGCGCAGCCAGACGGAAATGCTGGAGCGCATCTCCGGCTTTACCGCTGAGGAAGCCAAGCAGTACCTGATCGCGCAGGTGGAGTCTGAGGTTACCCACGAGACTGCCCTGAAGATCAAGGAGATCGAAGCCCGCGCCAAGGAAGAAGCCGACACCCGCGCCCGTGAGATCGTGGCCACCGCTATCCAGCGCTGCGCCGCCGACCATGTGGCCGAGATCACCGTCAGTGTGGTACCCCTGCCCAATGACGAGATGAAGGGCCGCATCATCGGCCGCGAGGGCCGCAACATCCGCGCCATCGAGACGCTGACCGGCGCAGACCTGATCATCGACGATACGCCTGAAGCCATCACGGTGTCCTGCTTCGAGCCGGTACGCCGCGAGGTGGCGCGCCTTGCGCTGGAAAAGCTGATCGCCGACGGCCGCATCCATCCCACCCACATCGAGGAGATGGTGGAGAAGGCCAAGCGGGAGGTGGACGCCGTCATCCGCTCCGAGGGCGAGCGTGCCGTGCTGGAGACCGGCGTCCGCGGCCTGCACCCCGAATTGCAGAAGCTGCTGGGCCGTCTCCACTACCGTACCAGCTACGGTCAGAACGTGCTGCAGCACTCTATCGAGGTGTCCCATATCGCCGGCATGATGGCCGCCGAGCTGGGCGCCGATGTTCACGCCGCCAAGCGGGCAGGCCTGCTGCACGATATCGGCAAGGCGCTGGATCACGAGTTTGAGGGCACCCATGTGTCTCTGGGCGTGGAGTATGCCCGGAAGTACAAGGAGAAGGAAGAGATCGTCCACGCCATTCAGGCTCATCACGGCGACGTGGAGTGCAAGACGCTGGTGGCCTGCCTGGTGCAGGCGGCTGACGCTATCTCTGCCGCCCGTCCCGGCGCACGCCGCGAAAACCTTGAGAATTACATCAAGCGTTTGCAGAAGCTGGAGGAGATCACCAGCTCCTATCCCGGCGTGGAGAAAAGCTATGCCATTCAGGCGGGCCGCGAGGTGCGCGTGATGGTGAAGCCGGAGCAGGTCAACGAGGATCAGATGGTCATTCTGGCCCGCGAGCTTGCCAAGCGCATCGAAAACGAGCTGGAGTACCCCGGCCAGATCAAGGTTCACGTGCTGCGTGAGACCAAGGTCGTGGAATACGCAAAATAAAAACAAAGCTGTGCGACACCCTACCCCGGGGTGCCGCACAGTCGCATCTTGGGAGGGTTTTTTATGAAACGAAAGCTTTTCGCCCTGTTGCTGGCGCTTTGTATGCTGCTGACCGCCTGCGGCCAGCAGCCCGGCGATCCCCCGGCGGAGAACGGCCAGACACAGACGAACCAGGGGCAGGAGGAGCAGACCGCGCCGCCGGACGACGGATTTTCCACCTCCGTCAGCGGACGGGTGGAAGATCCGGAGGGACTGGTGACGGAGACGCAGAAGCAGCTGATGACCCGGCTGCTGACCGACTGGTACACCGATATCGCCCTGTTTGACGAGCCTCAGCTGACGGCGCTGTTTTCCGATGAGGAGGACGCCGCCATGCATCAGGCGTCCATCCGCACCCTGAACGCCATCCGAGCCCGGGCACTGATCGACCTGCGGATGAAGGACGTGGACTATGTGCTGACCGTCACCAAGGCGGAGCCCTCCACCGAGGAGGACGCCGTGGAGGGGCAGATACATATCGAGGCCGACGAGTCGGCGGTGATGCACTTTGCCGCCACGCCGGAGGTGGACAGCAAGCTCTATGACGTGCCCCACATCTTCGAGCTGGTGCCGGAGGGGGACGGCTGGCTCATCAAGCACCACGAGGCCGACGACAACCCCTATTTCAGCCTGACCTATCAGGAGGGCAAGGAGGAGGACGGACGGCTCCAGCAGCTGCTGCGTGCCATCGAGCGGCGGCAGCTCCAGCGGCAGGAGACGGTGCAGGTGACGCTGACGTGCGACCATCCCTATGACCGGGCGGCGGCGGAGCAGTACATGCGGCAGTACGACCACCAGCGCAGCAGCGCGTGGCATGCCTATGACGACGTGGGCGGCAACTGCATGAACTTCGGCTCACAGGTGCTGCTGGCAGGCGGTATTCCCATGGACGAGCAGGGCGGCAGCAAGTGGTACTGGTACGGCCAGAACAGCCTTGACCTGTCGTGGATCAACGTGGGCCGGTTCTACAGCTATGCCCGTGAGAACGAGGGCTACGGTCTGGTGGCGGACACCGAGGCCAACTACTACACCGGCGAGGTGGGGGATATCCTGATCCTTGGCCCTGACGGCGGACACAACCACACCACCGTGATCTCCGGCATCATCCGGGACGAGGCGGGTCAGACGGTGGACTATCTGCTGTGCTCCAACACCACCAATTATACGGACTTCCCCGCAGGCGCGTATTATTACACCAGCCAGCGGCTCATTAAAATTTACGGGTGGAACGAAAGCACCCCTGACGGGGCGCAGTGAAGAGCTTCGGTGTGCCGCCGATGGCGGCATGGATCGAATTGTGGGAGCGCATCATCCAAAGTCTCCCCTGTGTAAGGGGAGGTGGCAGCTACGGCGGCATAGCCGCCGAGATCGTGGCTAAAAACATGCCACCGGCATGTTTTCTTAACGCCCCGACGGAGGGGTTGTCCGGTAACCGACAATCCCCCAGTTTCGCTTCGCTCGACAGCCCCCTTTACACAAGGGGGCCTTTGGTGCGTGCCGCTTCTGCAAACACCCCATATGCAAAATAGGGGAGCGCTCTTGCGCTCCCCCTTTTTTTGTGGCATAATAGCAACGAATGAAGAAACCGTAAAAAGGAGGACACCATGCTGTATCACATTCTTGCCATCGGCGACGTGACCAGCGAGGACGGCCTGAAGCACCTGCGCCGCCATCTATCGCCGCTGAAGAAGCTGAAAAGCATTGATTTTACCGTGGTCAACGGGGAGAATATCTCCGGCACCGGCCTGACTCCCGCTCAGGCGGACGAGCTGTTTGCCGCCGGAGCCGATGTGATTACCCTGGGCAACCACACCTTTGGCCGGGTGCAGATCGCCGACTATCTGGAGGATAACCGCTACATCCTGCGGCCCGCCAACTTCTCCGGACGGATGCCGGGTCGCGGCTGCGGCGTGTATGACTGCGGCAAGCTGCGCATCGCCGTCATGACGCTGATCGGCCGATGCGATCTGGACTGGAAGGCCGCCGACCCCTTTACCACGGCGGACAAGCTGCTGCGGGAGCTGAACGAGACGGAGAAGCCTACCTTTACCCTGCTGGACTTCCACGCCCAGGCCACCAGCGAGAAGCTGGCGCTGGGCTACTATCTGGATGGCCGCATCAGCGCCATGTGGGGCACCCATACCCACGTGCCCACCGCCGACGAGCGGGTGATGCCCAAGGGCACCGGCTACATCACCGATCTGGGCATGACCGGGGCCATCGAGTCGGTGCTGGGCATTCCGCCGGAGCAGTCCATCGAGTCGTTTCTGGGGGGACTGGCGGGGCGCTACCGCTTTGCCGACGGCCCCTGCAAAGCCCAGGGCTGCATTTTTACACTGGACAGCGATACCGGACTGTGCACCGCCGTGGAGCGTGTGGATATCCGGTGAACCGTAAAAGCAATCAATCGTAAAGGAGATCATCACCATGTCTGTTGAAAAAGTAAGAGCTTATCTGGAACCCTACGGCGTCACTGACCGTATTCGTGAATTTGACGTGTCCAGCGCCACGGTGGAGCTGGCCGCGCTGGCCGTTGGCGTGGAGGGCGCCCGCATTGCCAAGACCCTCAGCTTCAAGGTGGGGGAGGATCCCATCCTGATCGTGGCTGCCGGTGACGCCAAGGTGGACAACAGCAAATATAAGCACTTCTTCGGCGCCAAGGCCAAGATGCTGACCGCCGAGGAGGCGGTGGAGCGCATCGGCCACGCCGTGGGCGGCGTGTGCCCCTTTGCCCTGCCGGACGACGTCAAGACCTATCTGGACGTGTCCTTGAAGCGGTTCGAGACGGTGTTCCCCGCTGTGGGCAGCGCCGCCAGCGCCATCGAGCTAAACTGTGACGAGCTGGAGCGCTGCTGCGGCAAGAACTTCGTGAGCTGGGTGGACGTGTGCAAGGGCTGGCAGGCCGAGGAAGCGTAAATGGTACGCATTCTGCACGCGGCGGACTTCCATCTGGACAGCGCCTTCACCGGCCTGAATGAGCAGCAGGCCCGGCAGCGCCGTCAGGAGAGCCGCGATCTGACCCGCCGCATGGTGGAGTACGCCAATGATCACGGCGTACAGCTGATGCTGCTGGCGGGCGACCTGTTCGACAGCGACAGCATCTACGGCCAGACGGCGGAGGAGCTGGCCGCCGCGCTGGCAGAGTTCCGGGGCCATGTGGTCATCGCCCCCGGCAACCACGACTGCTACACCGCCGCATCGCCCTACGCCCGCACCCTGTGGCCGGACAACGTGCTTATTTTTACCGCGCCGGAGATGCTCTCCATGGGGCTGTCCTTTCCCCAGTACGGCTGCACCGTGTACGGCGCGGCCTTCACCGCGCCGGAGATGCCGGAGAGCGCGGAGCTGGCGGGCATCGCGGAGCAGGACGGGAACGTGGCCATCGGTATCCTGCACGGCGAGGCGGGGGTGAAGGACAGCCGCTACCGGCCGATTCCCCTGCAGCAGATCGCCCAGAGCGGGCTGGACTATCTGGCGCTGGGCCATGTCCACGCCTGTTCCGGCGTGCAGCTGGCGGGAAAGACCGCCTACGCCTATCCCGGCTGCCCCGAAGGACGGGGCTTCGACGAGCTGGGGGACAAGGGCTTTCTGGCGGGCGAGGTGGGCAAGGGCAGCGTGAAGCTGCGGTTCGTGCCCTTTGCCAAGCGGCGCTATGAGATCGTGACGGTGGACGTGACGGGCCGTGAGCCGTTGGAGGCCGTCTGCGAGGCGCTGCCCCAGCATACGGAAGCGGATATCTACCGCGTGATCCTGACCGGCGAGCGGTCGGGCAGCGTGGATACCGCCGCCATCACCGACGAGCTGTCGCCCCGGTTCTACGCGCTGGAGGTGCGGGATCGCACCACCGTGTGCCGTGATATCTGGGACGGCTGCGGCGAGGACTCCCTGCGGGGGTTGTTTCTGCAAAAAATGCGGGAGAAATACGACGCCGCCGGTGAGGACGAGCGCCAGACCATCCAGCAGGCGGTGCGGTTTGCCCTGTCCGCCATGGAAAACCGGGATATGTAACGCGACTTTGACGGAGGAGAAGACAATGAAGAACATTCTCATGATTGGCACCGGCGGCACCATCGCCAGCGAGATGACGCCGGAGGGCCTGACCCCGGAGCTGAACAGCAAGCAGCTGCTGTCGTTCGTGCCCAAGATCGGCGAAATGTGCCGTGTGGACTGCATTCAGGTCTATAGCCTGGACAGCACCAATCTGGAGCCCCGCCACTGGCTGGGGGTGGCCAACGCCATCCGGGAGAGCTATGACCGGTACGATGGCTTCGTCATCAGCCACGGCACCGACACCATGGCCTATACGGCGGCGGCACTCAGCTATCTGGTGCAGGGCAGCCCCAAGCCTATCGTGCTGACCGGGGCACAGAAGCCCATCTGGTTCGACGGTACCGACTCCAAGCGGAATCTCACCGACGCTTTCTTCTACGCCTGCCGGGGCTGCGGCGGCGTGCAGATCGTCTTTAACGGCAAGGTCATTCTGGGCACCCGTGCCCGCAAGACCTGCTCCAAGAGCTTTCAGGCCTTTTCCAGCGTCAACTACCCCGATCTGGCGGTGGTGCAGGACGACCATCTTTTGCAGTATATGTCCTGTCCGGTGGCGGAGAAGCCTGCGTTTTATGACAAGCTGGACGACAATGTGGGGCTGCTGAAGCTGATCCCCGGCACAAAGCCGGAACTGGTGGAGTTCATGACACAGCATTACGACGGGCTGATCATCGAGAGCTTCGGCGTGGGCGGCCTGCCGGAGTACGGCAACCTGTACGAGATTCTCCGCACCGCTGTGGAGCGGGGCAAGATCATCGTCATGACCACGCAGGTGCCCAACGAGGGCAGCGACCTGACGGTCTACCACGTGGGCGGACATCTGAAGCAGACGCTGCGGCTGTTGGAGGCCTACGACATGACCACGGAGGCGGCGGTGGCCAAGCTGATGTGGATCATGGGCCAGACCCACGATTTCGCGGAGGCGGAGAAGCTGTTCTATGCCCCGGTGGCACGGGATATTCTATACAGTAATGAATAAAAATAAATGAAAATTTGTGTAGGGGAGGGGCTCTGCCCCTCCCTTTGTTTGGCGCGATATTTTTATCTATATTAGGCGGGCGGGGTAGAACCCCGCCCCTACGAACAAGTGCATGGCAAGAAAAAAGCGTGCTCCTTCGGGAGCACGCCTTTTGCATAATCCTCCCATTTTTCACCCATACTACACGGGAAACGGAGGAGGATGCCTATGGTGGATTTTGAGACCCGGACAGCCCAGCTGGACGACCTGCTGGGCGTGGGGCGGAACTTTGACATGGTGGGCCGCAGCTTGCAGGTGGGCGGACGGAAGGCCCGGCTGTGGGTGGTGAACGGCTATGCCGAGGACATGCTGATCGAGCGGATGATCGGGCGGCTGCTGGCCATCGGTGATTTGAAGAAGGTGCCGGATCTGGCGTCCTTTCTGGCGGCTTACGTAACGGTGCCGGACGCGGCGGCGGAGACGGACGTACACAGCATGGTGGTGGGTGTCTTTGCGGGAAAGACGCTGCTGGTGATGGACGGCTACGACGGCGGCGTGCTGATGGACGCCAAGGAGTACCCCACCCGCAGCGTGGAGGAGCCGGACACCAGCAAGGTACTGCGGGGCAGCCACGACGGCTTTGTGGAGAGCATCATGGCCAATGCCGCCCTGCTGCGGCGACGTATCCGTGACCCGGCGCTGACGCTGGAGCGCCATCAGGTGGGCGGGCGGTCCCAGACCGACGTGGCGCTGGTCTATATGAAGGGCAAGGCCAACGAGCAGCACCTGCGGCAGCTGCGGCAGAAGCTGGACAGCATCGACGTGCGCTCCATCGCCATGAGTCAGGAATCTATCGCGGAGTGTATCGTTCCCAAGCAGTGGTGGAACCCATTTCCGAAAATTCGTTATACTGAGCGGCCGGATGTGGCCACCGCCAGCGTCATGGAGGGCAGCATCCTGCTGATGATCGACAACACGCCGTCGGTGATGCTGCTGCCTACCACGCTGTTCAGCTTCGCCGAGGAGATCAACGACTACTACTTCCCGCCCCTCATCGGCACATATCTGCGGATCGTGCGGCTGGTGGTGCTGTTTCTGACGGTGTTCATCACGCCGCTGTGGTATCTGCTGGTGAAAAACGGCGACGTGCTGCCGGGAGAGCTGGAGTTTCTGCTGATCGAGGACGAATATTTCGTGCCGCTGATTGTGCAGCTGCTGCTGGTGGAGTTCATCGTGGACATTCTGAAGCTGGCGTCCCTGAACACGCCGGACGCGCTCAGCAATTCCTTCAGCATGTTGGGCGCGCTGATTTTGGGCGATTTCGCCGTGCAGGCCCGGTGGCTGGTGCCGGAGGTGCTGGTGTATATGGCCTTTGTGGCGGTGGCGGGCTACGCCCAGCACAGCTATGAGATGGGCTACGCCTGTAAGCTGGTGCGAATGATCCTGCTGGTGCTGATCTGGCTGTGGGACGGCTGGGGCTTTGCCGCCGGTGTGGTGGGCACGGTGGTGCTGATCGCCTCCACCAAGCCGGTGGTGGGCAAGGGGTATCTCTATCCCCTGATCCCGTTCAACGGCAAACGGCTGATGCGGATCTTGAGACGAAGGCCGATTGATAAGGATAATACGTGAAAAAAGCTGGCGCAAAATCTTACGATTTTGCTGCCAAAAAGATGCGGCCGCTGTGCGCTACTGGTGCGGGGAAGGAGGTTTTGCGTCTATCGTGCGGCGGCATGTGGTCATGCCGCCCTACGAAAGCACCACCGGAAAATATCCGCAGGGCGGGGTGACCACACCCCACCGGCCAACAAACGCAATGGTTTCCGCAAACCGTTGTAGGGGGCGATGCCCACATCGCCCCGCGCAATCTACGGTAATGCCATCATTATACGGCGGCGGGGCACCCCAAGGGTGCTCGTTTCGCTTTGCTCCACCGCGTTCACCCCGCCCCTACAACAACAAAACGAAACGCATACCGTGGCGCGAAATACCCCCCCACAACAACGAAAAGAGACCGTCCGGGGAAAGGACGGCCTCTTTTCAAAAGGGGAGAGGGGAAATAGCGAAAGGATAGAATGGTATCAAAGTAAGGGCAGCTTCCGATCACGGCCCCAGAAGAACAGGGCCACTGTGCCGGGGCCGGTATGGCTGCCGATGGTGGTGCCTACATAGTTAATGTCCACCTTGCCGTTGAGCTTGGGGAACTTGGCTTCAATGAGGTCGGCCAGCGCTCTGGCGTCCTCGTAGCACTCGGACTGGGAGATGAAGCACTTGCCATCATAGTCCAGCCCGTTATCGGCGTATTGCTCCATGCGGGTCAGCATTTCCTGAATGACCTTTTTCTTGGAGCGAATCTTGGCGCGAGGGATCAGATGACCCTGCTCGTCCATGTTCAGCAGCGGGCAGATGCCCAGCACGCCGCCGATGAAGCCTGCCGCCTTGGACACGCGACCGCCCTTGACGTAGAAGGTCAGGTCGGTGGAGAAGAACCAGTGGTTCATCCGCAGCTTGTTCTCCTCGATCCACTGGTGGAGGGTGTCGATATCCATGCCCTCGTCCCGCAGGTCGGCCAGCGTCTCCATAATGAGACCGTAGCCGGAGGACGCGCCCAGAGAGTCCACAATGTAGATCTTCCGGTCGGGGAACTGCTCGCGGGCAATCAGCGCGGCGCTGGAAGCGGAGTTATAGGAGCCGGACAGGCCGGAGGACAGGCAGACATGCAGAATGTCCTTACCGCTCTCCAGAATGGGGGTGAAAAAATCCAGATACTCGGAGATGTTCACCTGAGAGGTGCTGGTTTCCGCGCCATTGGCCATGGCCTGGTAGAAAATGGGAAAAGGAATGGACTGGCCCAGATCGTCGGGATAGGTCTCTCCGTTCAGGGTGAAGTGGAAGCAGACGTATTGAATATCACGGGCGGCAAAATGCTCGTGGGTCAGATCGGCTGTAGAGCAGCAGGTCAGTGCGTAAGACGCCATAGTGGTTTCCTCCGGTCTTGTTTTTTAGCGTTATGCCTATAGGACATAGCCTAGTATACAGGACGGCGGCGAAAAAGCCAACCTACCGCATGGGGAAGGGACTCTATCAATAAAATCACCGGAATAGAGACGGCTCTACTTCCAGTAGAGTGCTGTATTTTCAACGCTTGTGGGCGCTTCTATAGATACGCGCCCCCAGAAACACCAGCAGCAGCGAGGGGATGGCCAGCAGCCACAGCTGCCACAAATTTCGCGCAAGGAACGTCAGATACACCGTGGCGATGACGCTGAGCACCAGCGCCGCGATGATGAAGCGGTTGCCCCGGCCCTCCTGCCACACCGAGCGCAGCACCAGCAGCGTGATCAGGGAAACCGGCACGGCGTACACGAACACCTGCCACACCACCATGCCGCAGATCCACAGAATGATGAACACGAACAGCGCCAGCGTCCAGATGCCCAGGATCGCCACCAGCGTGATCATGTCCGTGGTGTAGGTGCTGCGGTCCGGTTTGCCGTAGATGACCGGCTCGATCTCGTTGTGGGGCTTCAGCAGATAGTCCACGTCCACGCCGAAGATCTCGGCGATCTGCATTAGTACGAACACGTCGGTGGTCACGTCGCCCCGCTCCCATTTGGAAATGGACTTGTCGGAGTAATTCAGTTTTTCGCCCAACTCCGCCTGCGTCATGCCAGCGGCCAGCCGCAGCTTGATGAGGTTGCTGGCGATGGTGGCCTTGCGTTCGTCCATAATTGCCTTCCTTCTGCCGAAAGTTCCTCCCCTTATTATCTCAAAAAACGGGGGAAATGTCAAGTAGAGGATTTGATGTGGAATTTTATCTGTTTACGTTTCCCAAAATATAATACTTGCACATTTGATAAAACTACGGTATAATAGTCAGGTATTTTACGACCAAGGGCGTATTGTGCCTATCACTTGAGAGGACTGAAAACAAATGAGTGCATCCAGAGAAAAGAAAAACCGCCAGGAGCTGGCCGCTCAGGGCCATGTAGATCCTCGCGTCGAGCGGCAGCAGAAGGAAGCGGCCGAGCGCAAGAAAAATAAGCTGATCTACGGCGGCGTGGCCGTCCTGTTCGTGATCGTGGCCGCTGTGGTGCTGCTGTATAATTCCGGCATCTTCCAGCGCAGCGCCGTCGCGCTGACGGTGGACGGAAAGGACTTTACCGCCACTGAGGTGGATTACTTCTACCACGCCACCCTGAACAGCGTGGCCAGCTCCAACTACAGCAGCTACATGGGTATCGACACCAGCAAATCCATGAAGGATCAGACCATGAACGCCATGGCCAAGATGCTGCTGCAGATCGACGCCGAGGAGGATATCACCTGGGATCAGTATCTGAAGGATACCGCCAAGAGCAACCTGACCCGCATCTACCTGATGAGCGAAAAGGCCAAGGCCGAGGGCATGACCTTTGATGACCACATGCAGGAGGAGATGCAGTCCAATATCGACACCATCACCGCCTATGCCAAGCAGAACGGCATGACCTTCGCTTCCTATCTGAAGCGGGCGTATGGCTCCAACATGACGGAGAGCATCTTCAAGGAGCTGTGCGAGATGGACGCGCTGGCCACCCACTATCAGGAGCAGTATCTGGACAGCCTGACCTATACCGACGCTGAGCTGGATGCCTGCTACGAGGCGGACAAGAACAGCTTCGACACGGCGGATTACGAGTATATCTCCTTCAAGGCCACCGCTGACAGCACCACGGACGCCGACGGCAACACTGTTGACCCCACCGATGAGGAGCAGGCCGCCGCCAAGAAGGCTGCCGAGGATGCCGCCGCTGATGCCGCCGAGCGTTACGCCGCCGGCGAGACGCTGGAGGACATTGCCGCCAGCTATGAGGATATCGCCAGCTACACCCATCAGGAAGAAGGCACCTATGCCGATACCGATATGATGAACTGGGTGTTTGACGCCAGCCGCACCGAGGGTGAGACCGGCACTGTCAATACCGACAGCAACATCTATTTCGTGCTGTTCCACAGCCGTGCCCGTCAGGACTATCAGGTGGTCAATGCCCGCCACATTCTCTTCGAGGCGGACACCTCTGCTCTGGACAGCACCTCCGAGACCTATGAGGCCGACGTGGCCGATATAAAGGAGAGCGCCCACAACGATGCCGAGAAGGCACTGAAGGAGTGGCAGGACGGCGGCGCTACCGCCGAGCTGTTCGCTCAGATGGCCGGTGAACTGTCCGGTGATGCCGGAAGCGCCTCCAACGGCGGCCTGTACGAGGGCATCAGCAAGACCACCAACTTCATTCCGGAGTTCCTGGACTGGTGCTTTGCCGATGGCCGCAAGGTGGGTGACGCCGGTGTGATCGACACCAGCTACGGCAGCCACGTGATGTATCTGGACAGCTTCGGCGATCCCTACTGGAAGGTGCAGGCCACCAATACGCTGAAGAACGATGCCTACACGGCGTGGCTGGCCGAGAACGGCACCACGGACGCCGTGACAGAGGGCTCCGGCATGCAGTACGTCGGTTATTAAGAGAATCACCAACAACCATTGCAAAGGATCGGCGCAGGCCGGTCCTTTGCCGCTTATACTACATGTAAAATGAGAAACGAAGAATTTTTGAGGACGGAAATGATTCTGGGGGGCGACGCGCTGGACAGGCTGCGCCGCAGCCACGTGGCGGTGTTCGGCCTTGGCGGAGTGGGCAGCTATGTGGTGGAGGCCCTGTGCCGGGCAGGCGTGGGTGAGCTGACGCTGATTGACGGCGACACCGTGTCCGTCACCAACATCAATCGCCAGCTCTACGCGCTGCACTCTACCGTGGGACAGTCTAAGGCGGAGGCTGCCGCCGCCCGATGCCGGGATATCTGCCCGGACACGGTGGTGCATCCCATCGTGGGCATCTACGACGCCGCCCGCCGGGAGGAGTTCTTTGCCGCCCAATATGACTACATCGTGGACGCCATCGATCTGGTCAGCTGCAAGCTGGATCTGATCCAGCAGGCCAGAGAGCGCCGTATCCCGATTCTGACGGCGCTGGGCACCGGCAATAAATTGCGGCCGGAGCTGCTGACCATCACCGATATTGCCAAGACCTCCGGCTGTCCGCTGGCACGCGTCATGCGCAAGGAGCTGCGGGGACGGGGCATCCACCACCTGAAGGTGGCGTTCAGCCCCGAACAGCCGGGCCAGACCCAGCAGCTGGAAACGCCGCCGCCGGGACGGCGCAGTGTTCCGGCCAGCGTGTCGTGGGTGCCGCCGGTGGCGGGACTGCTGATGGCGGGCACGGTGGTGCAGGATCTTTTGAACGGAGGAGGGCTGATCCCATGATCTTACTGGGTTCTGTCGTCAACGGCGGGGCCGTCGTGGTGGGCGGCCTTGTCGGCATGTTTGTGGGGAAGCTGCTGCCGGAGCGGCTGCGGACTTCCGTGATGGCGGCGCTGTCGCTGATGACCATTGGCATCGCCGTGCCGGGGCTGCTGAAAAGCAACAACGCCCTGATCCCCATTATCTCCATGGTGGTGGGCACGCTGATCGGGGAGCTGCTGGATATCGACTCCGCTGTCAATAAGCTGGGAGAGAAACTGCAAAAGCGGTTCTCCGGCAGCCGCGTTACCGAGGGGTTCGTCACCGGATCGCTGGTGTTTGCCGTGGGTGCGCTGGCGGTGATGGGGCCGCTGGAGAGCGGGTTGCAGCACCAGCACAGCCTGCTGTTTTCCAAGTCGGTCATCGACGGCGTGGCGTCCATCGTGTTTGCTTCCACCATGGGACTGGGCGTGGCGCTGTCCGGCATAACGGTGTTCGTGGTGGAGGGCTCCATCGCCCTGCTGGCTTCGGTGGTGGCACCCTATCTGGGCGAGGCGGTGGTCAATGAGATCACTTTCGTGGGCTCGCTGCTGATCGTGGGCATCAGCCTGAACCTGCTGGGCGCGACCAAGCTGCGGATACTAAACATGGTTCCGGCGATCCTGCTGCCCATTCTGCTGTGCCGCTTTATGGGTTAAGACTTACGAAACAATTATTTACTTATAAAAAGGAGGGGCTTTTATGACCTACGGATTCATTGGAACGGGGAATATGGGCGGAGCGCTGGCCCGTGCCGCCGCCAAGGCGGTGGAGGTGCGCAGCAGCATCGTACTGGCCAACCGGACGCCGGAAAAGGCCGCCCGTCTGGCGGATGAGATCGGCGCGTCGGTGGCGGATAACCTGACCGTTGCCCGGGAGTGCGACTACATCCTGCTGGGTGTGAAGCCCCAGATGATGGCGGATATGCTGGCCGAGATCGCGCCGGCGCTGAAGGAGCGCACCACGCCCTTTGTGCTGCTGAGCATGGCGGCGGGGCTGACCGTCCAGCGTATCCGGGAGATGGCGGGCGTCGACTATCCCGTCATCCGCATCATGCCCAACACCGCCGTGGCAGTGGGGGAGGGCGTCACCATGTACTGCTGCTCCGACAACGTGACGGAGGCCCAGCGGGAGGGCTTTGTCTCCCTGTTGCACTGCTCTGGCCTGCTGGAGGAGCTGGACGAGAAGCTGATGGACGTGGGAAGCGCCGTGGCAGGCTGCGGCGGTGCGTTTGCCTGCCTGTTTCTGGAGGGTCTGGCGGACGGCGCGGTGTATGCCGGTCTGCCCCGCGCCAAGGCGCAGCGCTACGCCGCCCAGATGCTGCTGGGCATGGCTAAGCTGGCGCTGGCCTCCGATGAACACACCGGGGCATTGAAGGACGCAGTGTGCTCTCCCGGCGGCACCACCATTGCGGGTGTTCGGGCATTGGAGGAGCGGGGCTTCCGGGCCGCCGCCATGAATGCCGTCATCGCCGCCTATGAGCGGACGAAGGAACTAGGATAATGCGGTTTTTCAAAAGCAAATAACCATTTAATAGTAAAAAATCACCCCGTAAGGGGTGATTTTTTACTATGTGATTCTTATTTCCCGTACAGCTGGTAGATCAGCCAGTTCAGGAACCGTGCGGGGAGCACCTTCGTCAGAAATACGAAGAATTTATAGTCGATGCGGGTGGCATACAGGGGGTGATGACTGCCCTCCCGGCTGGCCACGGCGGCGATGTAGCGTCCCACCTTGGCGGGATCCATGCCGGTCTGCTCGTCGTGCTCCATCCGCTGGACGGAGCGGCCGATGCGGCCCTGATAGATATCGTCGCCGTCAATGATCTTATGCCGGGCGGCGGTGAAGCCGGTCTTGATATCGCCGGGCATCACGGCGCAGACGGTGACGCCGAAGGGCCGCAGCTCGTTGGCCAGCGCCATGGTATAGGCGTTGATGGCGGCCTTTCCGGCGCTGTAGTACGCCTGAAAGGGAATGGGCACGGGAGCGGCCACGCTGCTGATGTTGACGATGCGGCCGCGACCCTGCTGCCGCATGAGGGGGATCACGCAGCGGTTCATCCGCACCATGCCAAAAAACAGGGTGTCAAACAGCCGCTGAGTCTCCTGCGTGTCGGTGAACTCGATGGCGCCGGAGATGCCGAAGCCCGCGTTGTTCACCACCAGATCAAGGCGGCCCGCCACCGCCAGCACCTGCTCCACGGCGGCCTGAAGCGTTTCTTCCTTGGTGATATCCGCCACGATGTGGCGGATATCCGGCATGCCCTCGGCGCGGCGGCTCAGCTCGTAAACGGTATAGCCGTGCTCCTGCAAGGCCAGCGCCGTGGCCCGGCCGATACCGGAGGTACCTCCGGTGACGATGGCGACCTTCTTACTCATGGCGCTTTACCATCACGTCGGAAATGATGTCCATGGCCTCGTCCAGCAGCGCTTCCGTGTGGGTGGCCATGTAGCTGGTGCGCAGCAGGGCTTCACCCTCCGGCGTGGCGGGAGGTAAGGTGGGGTTCACGTACACGCCGCGGTCGTAAATTTCCGCCGCTGCTTCCAGCGTCCAGTAGGTCTCGTAAGTATACAGGGGAATGATGGGAGTAGGCGCTTCCAGCGCACTCTCCCGAATCTTGACACCCCGCTCCGTAAAGCCCTTGCGGGCGTACAGGCTCAGATCCCGCAGCCGCTTCGGCAACTCCGGATGGGCCTCCAGATGCCGTAAGGCCGCCAGCGCCGTGGCGCAGTTGGCAGGCGGGATGGAGGCGGAGAAGATAAAGGGGCGGGACGCATGGCGCACGAACTCCGCCACCTCGGCAGAGGCCGCCATGTAGCCGCCCAGCGACGCCAGCGACTTGGAAAAGGTGCCCATGTAGACGTCCACCTGATCCTCAAGGCCAAAATAGCTGGCGGTGCCGCGACCGCCCTCGCCCAGTACACCCAGACCGTGGGCGTCGTCCACCATGACGCGAGCGCCGTACTTCTTGGCCAGGGCGCAGATCTCCGGCAGCTTGGCGATATCGCCGCCCATGGAGAACACGCCGTCGGTGACGATTAGCACGCCGTTTTTGCCGTCGATCTTCTGCAGAATGCGCTCCAGCTCCGCCATATCGCTGTGGCGGTAGCGCAGCATCTTGCCGTAGCTCATCTGGCAGCCGGCGTAGATGCTGGCGTGGTTCTCCTTGTCGCAGATCACGTAGTCGTGGCGATCCACCAACGCGGAGATGATGCCCACGTTGGACTGGAAGCCGGTGCCGAAGGTGACCACGCCGTCCTTCCGCAGGAATCTGGCCAGCTCCGCCTCCAGCTCCAGATGCAGCTCCAGCGTGCCGTTGAGGAACCGGGAACCGGAGCAGCCGGTGCCGTACTTCTCCAGCGCCTTCACGCCGGCCTCGATGATCTCGGGGTGGATGGTCAGGCCCAGATAGTTGTTGGAGCCCAGCATGATGCGGCGTTTGCCTTCCATGATGACCTCGGTATCCTGACGGGACTGCAAAGCGTGGAAGTAGGGATACACGCCCTTTTCCTTCAGCTCGCTGGCCAGCGTCGGCGCATAGCATTTTTCAAAAATATCCATTGTGCCTCCTTGTGGCATGTAATAATTCGCATTATGTATGCTCTCATTATACTGATGGGCGGTTATTTTGTCAATTTGCTTTTTCTTTGACGCACACGCTGACAAAAAATGCCATTTTTTTCATTGCCGCCGCTGCCTGTTTTTAACGGGCATATTGCGACGGCTTTCGCAAAAAATAACGCAGTCACCGGTGACAGATCTGGCGCGGCGCGGTTTGCGCCGTGCTGTGAAAGGGTGATCGATTTGTATGAGACGCGAAAAAAACGATGGCTATCCTTTCTGTTTTCCTGTCTGCTGGCGTTTTCCCTTATCACTCCCGCGTGGGCGGCGGAAGGAGAGCGCACATTGATCCCGTTGGGAAAAGCGGTGGGCATCAAGCTGTTCGCTGACGGCGCGCTGGTGGTGTCGCTGGAGGGCAGCGATACCCTGAAGGTGGGCGACCTTCTGTTGAAGGTCAACGACACCCGCGTGCAGTCCACCGAGCAATTACAGGCGCTGCTGCAAAAAAACGGCAGCATGCCGGTATCCATGCAGGTGCGGCGGGGAGAGCGGCTCGTGACCTTTACCGACACGCCCCAGTGCGGAAGTGACGGCGTTTACCGTCTGGGCGCGTGGATCCGGGACAGCATGGCGGGCATCGGCACGCTGACCTATTACGACCCTCAGACCGCCAGCTACGGCGCGCTGGGCCACGGCATCACGGACATGGATACGGCGCAGCTGATGAGTCTCAGCAGCGGCTCCATCATGGAAACCACGGTCAAGGCGGTGAAAAAGGGCCTGAAGGGCGAGCCGGGCGAGCTGCGGGGTGATTTCACCGTGCAGCGTGACGTGGGCACCCTGACGGCCAACACCAACGGCGGCATCTTCGGCAAGGTGGCGGACGCCGGGTTCATTGACGAGACCCAGGCCATCCCTGTGGCGGCGGCCTGGGAGGTCAAATGCGGCCCGGCCACCATACTGGCCACCGTCAACGGCAGCGACACGAGAGAGTATCAGGTGGAGATCCTGCGGCTGTACGGCAGCGACCACGATACCCGGAACCTGATGCTGAAGGTGACGGATCCCCAGCTGCTGGCCGCCACCGGCGGTATCGTGCAGGGCATGAGCGGCAGTCCCATTCTGCAAAACGGCAAATTCGTGGGGGCTGTGACCCATGT
>ERZ825670.1399-NODE-1399-length-26658-cov-9.092884_pt1 | contig 26658 bp, 30 predicted proteins | sample MGYA00519929_ERZ825670 | MGnify/ENA primary metagenome ERZ825670 (study PRJEB31778, sample SAMEA3449207) | human gut metagenome | biome: human gut; feature: human-associated habitat; material: faeces | place: United Kingdom | collected 2010/2012 ...
CAGATAAACAGTTTTATTTTTTTAACTGTCTACCTAAAAGGGAGCATACCATCGGTTTTCTTCCTGGGCGTCTGTTCTTTAATGAATTAAATAGTAATTATAACCACTTGATTTGAGAATGGGATAAATATATAATCAGGATATATTTTGATAGAATATATAGAATCTTAATACAGAAGGAGAACTTTTAACAAGGATAAATATGAATTTCACTGGTGAGGAGTAAGTTTATGAACATTTTTGACGTTATCGGTCCGGTTATGGTAGGACCTTCGAGTTCCCATACAGCGGGAGCAGTAAGAATTGGTTATGTAGCAAGACAGCTTTTGGGCGAAGAAGTGAGAGAGGCAAAGATTTTACTTTATGGTTCTTTTCTTGCAACAGGAAAGGGGCATGGCACAGATAAGGCACTGACAGCTGGCCTTCTTGGAATGCAGACGGATGATTACCGAATTCCAAAAAGTATTGAGATTGCAGAGGATAAAGGTATGAAGATTGCTTTTGGCGAGGCGGTATTGAAGGAAGCACATCCGAATACGGCACAGCTTTATTTGAAAGGCATTTCGGGAAAGACGATGGAGCTTGTGGGCCAGTCGCTTGGAGGCGGCCGGATTAATATTGCGGAGATTGATGGCATTGAGACGAATTTCTCTGGGGAGAATCCAACATTGATCGTGCATAATCTCGATCAGCCAGGACATGTATCGGAAGTAACTTCCATGCTTGCTCATAAAGGTGTGAATATTGCGACCATGCAGTTATATCGTTCCTCAAAGGGTGGTAAAGCAGTTATGGTTGTGGAGTGTGATCAAGAAGTTCCGCAGGAGAGAATCCGTTGGCTGGAGCGAGTGGAAGGTGTACTGAAAGTAACCTATCTTGGAAAATCGGAGGAAAAGTAAATGATAGAATATCACAGCATACAGAATATATTAGACCTTTGTAAAGAACAGGATAAAAAGATTTGGGAAGTTGTTTTACAGGCCGATATGGATGAGAGCGGGGCATCAGGAGAGCAGGTTTTTGAGAAAATGCGTTTTATGTATAGGGCAATGCAGGAGGCAGACCAGAGTTATGAGGCAAATTTAAAGTCTCAGAGCGGAATGGTTGGTGGAGACGGTGAAAAAATGCGTCAGTATAATGCCACTGGGAAAAATTTATGCAGTGAGTATTCCAGTCTTGCAATGGAAAAAGCATTAAAGATGGGAGAGTCGAATGCCTGTATGAAGAGAATTGTGGCAGCTCCTACAGCCGGCTCCTGTGGAGTAATCCCGGCAGTTCTTTTAAGTTACGAAGAAAATAAAAATGCAGAGGAAGATGAACTGGTAAAAGCATTATTTGTCGCTTCTGGTATCGGAAAAGTTGTGGCCGAAAATGCTTCGATTGCCGGAGCATTTGGTGGGTGTCAGGCAGAAATCGGAACAGCAAGTTCTATGGCGGCAGGTGCACTTGCTTACCTGCAAGGAGCAGATAATGAACAGATTATGCAGGCAGCGACCTTCGCCTTAAAAAATATGCTTGGGCTTGCATGTGATCCGGTTGGCGGTCTGGTAGAAGTCCCTTGTGTTAAAAGAAATGTAGCAGGAGTTGTGAATGCGATTTCAAGTGCCCAGCTTGCGCTTGCAGGTATTACCAGTGTGATCACTCCAGATGACACGATTGACAGTATGCGCCGTATAGGAAATGATCTTCCATCCTGCCTGAAAGAAACCAGTAAAGGTGGTCTTGCAGTTACAGAATCGGCAAAACGTATTATGGAACAGTTTAAGAATCATTAAACTTCTGGTTTGCCGCAGGCAAAGGAGACGCCGCTGAAGAAAGCCTATCCCCTATATTTGTGACTTTAGTCGCGGCAGTTTGAATGCTCGCTTATACGTGCTCGCATCCAACCTTTGCTCCGAGGCCACAAATATAGGGGATAGGCTTTCTTCGGTGGCTGTACTTTGGTTGTAGAAGTAATATCAGAATTTTATATTGGAGAGATTTGAGAAAGATTTCAGATGATTGTAGCTTTCTGGAAAATGGAATATTAAAGATTGACATGAGGACTGATGGAGATTCAATATTTTCTGGCTTTTCCTTTACATCTTTTAATTGATTTGAATGCTTTAGAATAACCAGCCGCTATAGATATTTTTATCGGATTATTCAAAAAATTAAAAAGAAGCCCTTGTTATAAGCTTGAATTTTGTGACTTTGCGCTGTGGAATCTTGACTGTAACCTTGCGAGCTCGTTTTCGAGCAAGGTTGTCTTATCAGGCAGGATGGAACGTTTAGCGCAACGGAACAAAATTCAAGCTTATAACAAGGGCTTCTTTTTTATATTTTTTGAGCAATCCGCTTATAGATTCTTCTGTAGCGGCGTCTGTTCCATAGTCTCACAAATCAGAAGTTAGCAGATTTTAAAAGTGTGAAGAATAAATTTGCCACACCGCAAAGGCACATAATAAGAATCGGATTCAGCTTCCATTTTCTAAGAGCAATAAAGGCTGCAATAAAAAGAAGAAGAGCGAATACATTTACTGAAGAAATGTGTAAGGCTTTCCCGGAAAGAACAGCGGTCTGAAACATAGAAAATCCGGCAGCAGTAATCAGTGCAACAACGGCAGGCCGCAGACTCGAAAGAATATTGCTGATTGCTGAAGTTTCTTTGTATTTACAATATACAAGTGCCAGAATAGATACCAGAATACAGGAAGGAAAAATCGAGCCGAAAGTAGCGGCAAGAGCACCGGGGATTCCAGCAATCTGCAGACCGGTAAATGTGGCAGAATTGACACCGATTGGACCAGGTGTCATTTCTGCGATTGTGATAAGATTCGTGAATTCGTTCATGGTAAGCCAGCCATGAGTTTCTACAACTTGGCTTTGAATCAGCGGAATTGCAGCGTATCCACCGCCGACACTAAAAAGCCCAATCTGTACGAAACTCAAAAATAATTGTATATAAATCATAATTTCGTCTCCTGTAAGCATTTTTGTTTCTGTGTTTCCTTCTGTGTTTGCCTGAGAAAAAATGGCCTGTACTGATACCATATAAACTGAATGATGCCGATACATGCGGCTACAAGAATAATATAAACAACATTTACTTCTAAGAAAAAGTCACATACAAAAGCAGCGGTCATGATAAAAATAGACAGGCTGCTTTTTTCTTTTAATACACTTTCTCCAAGGCTGCACGCAGCATCTAAAATGACGGCAGCAACTCCTGCCTGCATTCCTTTTAACACGACAGCTACCCATACATTTGTTGAAAAAATAGCGTAGAAAAAAGAAACGACAGATAAAATAATCATCGGTGGAAGAATTGTTCCGAGCGTTGCCACAATCATTCCGGCAAAACCATATACATTCCAGCCGACCAAAATAGCAGCATTTACAGCAATCGCTCCAGGACAGGACTGTGCAAGAGCGGTAAAATCGAGCATTTCCTGCTCATCAATCCAATGTAGTTCATCTACGAATTTATGCTTCATAAAAGTGACGATGACAAAGCCGCCGCCAAATGTAAAAGCACTGATATAAAGTGTTGTAAGAAATAACACCCATAGTTTGTGCGGTTTATTTTTCATGAAATCCCTCTTACTTTCTAGAGAGTGTTTGAAAAATTATTCCTGTAATCTGCACACCCTACTTTGCGGTATATTTTACAGAAAGCATTTTTCAAACATGCTCTAAAGATATTTACAAATTAAGTCTTTTTACATTATTAATATATCACTTGCAAGATTATTTTAAAAATACTATAATTATAATAAAGTTCATAGATAAAAAACTATAAAATAGAAATCGGATTTGAGAAAGGAGGAATAGCGTGTCCATTCGCCATTTTAGAATTTTCATCGCCGTAGCGGAAGAAGAAAATATCACAAAAGCTGCCAAAAAGCTGTATTTGACACAGCCAACGGTAAGTGTTGCCATAAAAGAGATAGAAGAGCATTATGGGGCAAGATTTTTTGAGAGAATTAATCAGAGACTTCATATTACAGAAGAAGGAAAGAGATTTCTCGACTATGCAAAGCATTTCATTGCGATGTATGATGAGATGGAAATTGCATTTAAAAATACAGACTTTACCGGAAGACTCCGAGTAGGAGCGAGTGTAAATATAGGAACTTATTATATTCCAAGACTCATCCGGGAATTTCGGGACAGGTATCCGGGAATAAATGTGCAGGTAAAGATAAATACAACCGCTGTTGTAGAAAAAGAACTGTTAGATGGAAAGTTAGATCTGGCACTCGTAGGGGGAACGATACAGTCAGAACATATCGTTGCAGAACCGCTATTTTATGAGAAATATACCGCCATATGCGCCCCGGAGCATCCGATGGCAGGAAAAACGGTACCACTAGAAGAATTTATGAAAGAGCCGCTTTTATCCAGAGAAAAAAGCAGTGGTGCATATGAAGTATTCCAGAGTGCGGTAAATCAGACTGGACTTACCGTCACTCCAGTATGGGAAAGCACATCCCAGACAACACTTATGGAAGCGGTACATTATGGATTAGGGGTAACGATCGTTCCAGAGCAGATGATAAAAAGAGAAGTAAGAGAGGGGCGATTATCCCAGATTACCTTCTCCGATTTCTCTTTCCAGAATACGATTCATATAGCCTATCATCATAGCAAATATCTGTCTCCATCGATAAAGAAATTTATTCTTCTGGTAAAAACTTTGGATCCTCCAGAATCTGTTCCAGAGTAATATTGTAAAAGAAATCGTGAACCAGTGAATCAAACTTCTTCCACATAGGAAGCGTCCGGCACTGGTTCGCTCTTGGACAATCTTCCGCATCATCCATAAGACAAGCCACAGGAGCAAGTGTTCCTTCGGCCACTTCCAGAATCTCTCCGACACTATATTCTGCCGGTGTGCGGGTAAGCTGGTATCCCCCACCCTTACCACGCAGTCCTTTTAACATCTTTTGTTTTACAAGAGACTTCAGGATACTTTCCAGATATTTATCGGAAATAGCCTGTCTCTTTGCAATATCTTTAAGGGGGATATACCCCTCATTGCCATGCTCCGCTAAGTCTAACATGACGCGGAGGGCATAACGTCCTTTGGTTGAAATCATAAAATAATCCTCTTTCGTAATAATATGACTTTATTATAACATAGTAGGTTAGTTCATTAAAGGGGGGACAGACACCCGAGAAGAGAACCGATATCCTATATTTGTGTCTTTAGTCGCGGCGGTTTGAATACTCGCTTTATGTGCTCGCATCCAAACCTTGCTCCGAGGCCACAAATATAGGGTATCGGTTCTCTTCTCGGGCTGTCTTTGGCTGGATTTTGTTTGAATTAAATAGTGGTTGGAGGGATTTGGGGATGAAAGTTGAAGTCTTTGATTTATTATCCGTAGGTCCGTGCACTGTTTAATTCGTTTGTTGTTTACTAATGAATTAAATCGTTAGACAATATTTTTTCAACTTCAGTAACTGGCTTTTCTATTACTTCAGCAATTACTTCCAAAGGAATGCCCGCTTTATACATTCGTTGTGTATAGCTGGTTGTTGCTTCGTTAAATCCTTCTCTTCGACCAGATTCTTTATGGTCTGTCCATGCGTTTCTCATGTTTATTGTATCCTCCTTTTCTGGAATTGAAAAATGTAATCCTGTAAATGTGTTTATAATCTGTGCAGCAGTAACGGAAAGAGCAGAATAGCCTGGATCAGAAAGTAGAATATCCATTTGTTCTTCATCAGAAATTACTTTTAATATATGCATAAGTCGGCCAAATTCTGTATGAAATTTCGTGAAATCAGAAATATTGTTGCATGATATTAAATGAAGTTTGTAATCTGGAAGAAATTCTTTAAGGGATTCATCTGTCTCAGAAAACATCTCCTGAAGGCTTTTTGCCGCATCCCATCCGTCATTGCCAAAATATATAGTAACAGTAATAACTGGGACAAGGCGATCATCTGGATGCCATCCCGATAAAAATTCTTCTGTAGTTTCTTTAAAATTTGGATTTTGTTTTCGTATTTTTCTGTATTTTTTTGTTTTTTCATTTACTTGTGCAGAATAATTAATCGCATCATAGAGCATATTTTTGACAGGCATTGCATAATGGATATGAGATTGATTCTCAACTCCAAACAGTACATAAAGGGTATTTTTATATTCTTTTGCAATACAACCTTTTAAAATATCCCGAAATTTTTGTATTGTAGCTAATTCTCCGCGTTTCCCGAGCGGAAGAGTGATTTCAGAAGTATCTCGTTCAATTAAATTCTCTGGAAGTATTCTTTGTTGCCCATCATAAATAAGATAATTAAAAACATCAGCAAAAATCTCATTATTGGACAAATATTCTTTAGTAAGTGCATCAGCTTGTCTCATAAACACTCACCCCGAAATAAAAATTATTTTGTCTGAATATATGATACAATAAAATTAACATAAAATCAATATTTTTCCAAAAAATAACATATAAAAATTAAATGTAGAGAGATTGTAGCTGTCTGATTTTTCATTTTTTGTCTTTGGTAAAATAGGAGAATTTAAATATGGAAATTTTTTGCAAGTCCGTATCTAGCCAAAGACAGAAGCCAGAGAGCTATCGAATCCATATTTATGGCCTGAGAGCAAGTGTTGAATGCGAGCGTGGGGCGAATATTCAACCCGCAGTGATAGAGTCACAAATATAGGATATTTTTTCTCTTTGAGAGCGTCTATGTAGCCTTGACTGCATCAAATCATTATTTTTTTGAAAAAAATTTATCCCTCAAAAACTGCATGGTTAAGCCATATTTCCCGCTTTTCAAAAATTGTTTTTAAATAAATCCCTATAAACCTATTTACAAAGTAGGTTAATAGTGATATTATCATAGCCATGAGATACATGAAAGAAATAAATCAATAAAAAATGAGATTTTAGAATAAGGAGGAACAAAGCAATGGCTAACATTTATAAAGGTACATTAGGATTGATCGGAAACACACCTCTTGTTGAGGTTACGAATATTGAGAAAGAATTAGGACTGAAAGCAAGAGTCTTAGTGAAGCTTGAATATTTTAATCCGGCAGGAAGTGTTAAGGATAGAATTGCAAAAGCGATGATTGAGGATGCTGAGAAGAAAGGAATTTTAAAAGAAGGTTCCGTAATCATTGAGCCGACATCTGGTAACACAGGAATCGGTCTTGCATCTATTGCAGCAGCAAAAGGATACAGAATCATCCTTACAATGCCTGAGACAATGAGTGTTGAGAGAAGAAATATTTTAAAAGCTTACGGTGCTGAGATTGTTCTTACAAGCGGAGCTAAGGGAATGAAAGGTGCTATTGCAAAGGCAAATGAACTTTCAGAAGAAATCGAAGGAAGCTTCATTCCGGGACAGTTTGTAAACTCGGCAAACCCGGCAATCCATAAAGCAACAACTGGTCCTGAGATCTGGAATGATACAGAGGGAGAGGTTGATATCTTTATTGCAGGTGTTGGTACAGGTGGAACTTTAACAGGTACAGGCCAGTACTTAAAAGAACAGAAACCAGAAGTGAAGATTGTAGCTTTAGAGCCAGATACATCACCAGTTTTATCTGAAGGTAAGGCAGGCCCACATAAGATTCAGGGTATCGGAGCTGGATTTGTACCAGATGTATTAGATACAAAGATTTATGATGAGATTTTCAGAGCAACGAATGAGGATGCTTTTGCAACAGCAAAGCTTTTAGCAAAGAAAGAAGGAATTTTAGTAGGGATTTCCTCCGGAGCATCTTTACATGCAGCAATTGAATATGCGAAGAAGCCAGAGAACGAAGGAAAGACTATTGTAGCGCTTCTTCCAGATACAGGAGACAGATATTACTCTACAGCATTATTTACAGAATAATGCCAGGCATTCTTGAATCTCAAAGCTTAATGCATAAGACAGGTACGAAATCCAGTACAGAATTTGTAATTGAATAGAGGAAAAGGGTGATAAATAAATGAATCTTTCGAAGAAAAGCAGGTATGGGATTACCGCATTGATCGATCTGGCAGTATATGCCAAAGACCAGTGCGTTCAGTTAAGCAGTATCGCAGAGCGCAATAATATATCTGTAAAGTATCTGGAACAGATTTTTTCAAGTCTGAGAAAGGCAGGTCTGGTAAGAAGCGTAAAGGGACCACAGGGCGGTTATCTTTTAGCAAAAAGACCAGAAAGTATTACCGTAGCAGATGTAATTCATGCGTTAGATGGAAGCTATCTTCTGGAAGATGAAAGAAGTGTGGTAAGCGGAACAGACGAAAAGGGAATATCCACTGCGATACAGAAACTTCTGATTGATCAGATGAATGATCAGACGGATAGATTATTGAAACAATTAACATTAAGAAATCTGGTAGATTCCTCAATGGAGTACAGTCAGGTTGGACATGAAATGTATTACATTTAAGTAAGATTAAAATTAAATTTTTAGATTAGATAGATAAAAATAGATAGAATTTTTAGATACTCAAGAGGGTAGACATGAAGACAAAGAGATTAGAGACAGATGTGTTAATCATCGGTGGAGGAACAGCAGGCTGCTTTGCTGCCTATACTTTGGGAAAAGAAGCAGGGGTAAGCGTTCTGATAGCGGAAAAAGCGAATATTAAGAGAAGCGGCTGTCTGGCAGCTGGGGTTAACGCTTTAAATGCATATATTACAGAAGGACATGTCCCTCAGGATTATGTGGATTACGCAAAGAAGGATGCCCACGGAATTGTCAGAGAGGATTTGCTTTTATCCATGTCTGAGCGACTGAATCATGTAACGAAGGTTCTTGATGATTTAGGACTCGTTATCCTGAAAGATGAGAACGGTAAGTACGTTGCAAGAGGAAACAGAAATATAAAGATTAACGGTGAAAATATCAAGCCTCTTTTAGCAGAAGCGGCAATGTCACAGGACAATGTCACAGTGCTTGAGAGAGTGAATATCACCGATTACATAATAGAAGAGAATGAAATCAAAGGAGCCTGGGGCTTTAATATAGAAGAAAATGTTTTCTATGATATCCGGGCAAAAGCAGTTCTTTGTGCGACTGGTGGATCTGCAGGGCTTTACCGCCCGAACAATCCGGGATTTTCAAGACATAAGATGTGGTACTCACCATTTAATACAGGAGCGGGATTTGCAATGGGAATTTTAGCCGGAGCAGAAATGACAACATTTGAGATGCGTTTTATCGCATTGCGATGTAAAGATACGATTGCACCGGTTGGAACAATCGCACAGGGTATCGGAGCCAGGCAGATGAACTCTCACGGTGAGATTTATGAGACAAAATACGGTCTTACAACTTCTCAGCGATTATATGGAACAGTAACTGAGAACAGAGAGGGACGCGGTCCTTGTTATCTAAAGACAGACGAAATCAGTGCAGCACAGGAACAGGATTTATACAGAGCGTACCTCAACATGGCACCAAGCCAGACACTCAAATGGTTAGAAGGTTCGAGAGGACCGGCAAGTGAGAATGTCGAAATCGAAGGAACAGAACCTTACATTGTAGGTGGTCATACCGCAAGTGGTTACTGGGTAGATAACGGCAGAAGAACAACAGTGAAAGGTTTGTTTGCCGCCGGAGATGTTGCCGGAGGATGCCCACAGAAATACGTAACCGGAGCATTGGCAGAAGGCGAGATTGCCGCCGAATCCATGACGAAATACTTAAAAAACTTAAATGCAGACAGCGAAAAATCAAATGCTATAAAGGAAATTGAAACAAAAATAGATAATGCTTCTATATTAAAGAAAAAAGAGTATGAAGCACATTTGACAGCAGAAGGAAAAGAAAGTGAAGATACATTTTTCATTACTGCAGAACAGCTTGAAGAGGCAATGCAGAAAGTCATGGATCAGTATGCCGGAGGAATCGCTACCGATTATCAGTACAATGAAGAGAGACTGGTAATCGGTAAGAAGCGAATCGGTGAATTACTTGGCATGATTGATGAACTCAAAGCAAAAGATATGTTTGAGTTAAAAGATATCTACGAAGTAAGAGAGAGACTGATTGTGTGTCAGACTTTGATTGAACATTTAAGAGCTAGAAAAGAGACAAGATGGCACAGCTTTGGAGAGAATACAGACTATCCGGAAGAGAGCAATCAGTGGCTTAAATATGTGAATTCAAAAAGAAAGCCAGACGGCGGGACAGAAATCATTTTCAGAGAACTGGTGACAGGAGGCAAGGTATATGAGTGTACGGATTTTACAGAATAAATGTGTGGGATGCGGAAAATGCCTTTCCGTCTGTCCCGGGAATCTCTTAAAAAAAGGCGAGGACGGCAAGGTACATATTCGAAATATCAGAGACTGCTGGGGCTGTACCGCCTGCTTAAAAGAATGTCACACGGGAGCAATTCTTTACTTCTTAGGTGCTGACATGGGAGGCATGGGTTCCATGCTTTCTGTCAAGGAAAAAGGCGATGTCCGCATATGGCGTGTCGATAGTCCGAACGGTGAGACAAAGACCATTGAGATAAACATGAAAGATTCTAACAAATATTAGCATAGAAAACATTTTAAAGGAGGAAATGAGATGGGAACATTATCACATCTTGATGAACTGGAAGCAGAAGCAATATACATAATGAGAGAAGTAGCAGCAGAATGTGAAAAGCCAGTTATGCTTTACTCAATCGGAAAGGACAGTTCCGTAATGCTGCATCTGGCAATGAAAGCATTTTACCCGGAAAAGCCACCGTTCCCATTTATGCATATCGATACAACATGGAAATTCAAAGAAATGATCGAATTTAGAGATAAGATTGCAAAAGAAAAAGGAATCGACATGATTGTATACACAAATGAAGAAGGTGTAAAACAGGGAATCAACCCATTTGACCACGGCTCAGCCTACACAGACATCATGAAGACACAGGCATTAAAACAGGCACTTACAAAATACGGATTTACCGCAGCATTTGGTGGCGGACGTCGTGATGAAGAAAAATCAAGAGCCAAAGAGAGAATTTTCTCCTTTAGAAATAAAGAACAGGCATGGGATCCTAAGAACCAGCGCCCGGAAGTGTGGAAGTTATATAATACACAGATTAAACAGGGTGAAAGTATTCGAGTATTCCCAATCTCTAACTGGACAGAGAAAGATATCTGGCAGTACATCAAACGCGAAAACATCGAAATCGTACCACTTTATTATGCGGCAGAGCGTCCGGTAGTAGAGCGTGACGGCAATATCATCATGGTAGATGATGACAGAATGAAGCTTCGTCCAGGTGAAAAGATTGAACATAAGAGCGTAAGATTCCGTACTCTTGGATGTTACCCGTTAACAGGTGGTATTGAATCTACCGCACATACATTAGACGAGATTATTGATGAGACACTTAGCGCAGTAGATTCCGAGAGAACCAGCCGTGTTATCGACCATGACGGCGGAGCAGCCAGCATGGAAAGAAGAAAGAAAGAGGGGTACTTCTAAGATGAAAGGATTATTAAAATTTATTACATGCGGAAGCGTGGATGACGGAAAATCAACATTAATCGGACATATCCTGTATGACTCCAAGCTTCTTTATACAGACCAGGAAAAAGCACTCGAGCTTGACTCAAAAGTAGGAAGCCGCGGTGGAAAAATAGACTACTCTTTATTACTTGACGGATTAATGGCAGAGAGAGAACAGGGTATCACGATCGACGTAGCTTACAGATATTTCACAACAGATAATCGAAGCTTTATCGTAGCAGATACTCCAGGACATGAAGAATATACAAGAAACATGGCAGTTGGTGCATCTTTTGCAGACTTAGCCGTTATTCTTCTGGACGCAACACAGGGCGTACTTGTACAGACAAGACGTCACGCAAGAATCTGTGCATTAATGGGAATTAAATATTTCATTTTCGCAGTAAATAAGATGGATCTTGCAAAGTATAGTGAAGAAAGATTCCGTGAAATCGAAAAACAGATCGAAGCATTAAAAGCAGAACTTGGACTGGAAAATGTATACATCGTTCCAGTATCCGCTACAGAAGGTGACAACGTAACAAAAGCTTCCGACAACATGACATGGTATGAAGGAAAGCCAATCCTTTCTATCTTAGAGCAGGTTGATATTGATGAAAATCAGGAAGAAGGCTTCTATCTTCCTGTACAGAGAGTATGCCGTCCAAATCATCAGTTCCGTGGATTCCAGGGACAGATTGAAAGTGGAAGCATCAAGGTAGGCGATGAGATTACTGCATTGCCAAGTATGGAAAAAGCACACGTTAAATCCATTCATGTAACAGACAAAGATGTACAGTCTGCAGAAAAAGGACAGCCGGTAACAATCCAGCTTGACCGAGAAGTAGACGTATCAAGAGGATGTGTCTTATCCGCAGGTGCAGGAGAAAAGGTAACTTCTTCAGTAGAAGCAACTCTCCTCTGGATGGACGATGACAAACTTGAAAGTGGAAAGAACTACTTCGTAAAATTAGGAACCAGATTAGTACCTGGTATCGTTTCAAAAATCCTTTACTCCATTGATGTAAATACAGGAGAACAGAAGCCCGCTGATTCCTTAGGAAAGAACGAAATCGCAGAGTGCGAGATTACATTTGTAGACCGTGTTGTAGCAGATGAATTTAAGGATCACAAGACATTAGGAGAATTAATCCTGATTGACCGTGTAACCAATATGACTTCTGCCTGCGGTGTTGTTACAGAAGTAAAAGAAGACGGACAGGAAGCAGGAAAGAAAGCAGATCAGCTTCGTGCCGTAATCAAAGGACAGAGAGCAGCAACCATTCCATTTGACCTTGCAGATGACAATATCACAAGAAGCTTTGTAGAACAGGTAGAAAAAGAACTGACATTAGGTGGAAGACATACATACCTTTACGCACCAAAAGATGATGAGCCAGTAGGACTTGTCGTAAGACATTTAAACAGAGCCGGTATTATCGTATTACTTGTTCTTAATAAAGACTTAAAGAATAAAGAAGAAATCAAAAACTCCTTATCCAAGTACAGCAAATACATTAAGAACTGGGAAGAAGGAGAAAAAGGAGACGTGGACAGCACAGTACAGACAGTCCGTAAGATTACAGAGTATGCGGAAGATGTATACGGTGTTGCAAGTCACATCTAAAAGGAGAGATGGAAATGAAGTTTAACACAAAGATTCTTCATGGAAAAGCAGGAAGAAATACGCCGGACGGAGGAACACTTCCGGGAATCAGTCAGGTAAGTGCATTTTCTTACGATTCTGCAGAACATCTCGAAAAAGTATTTGGAAATAAAGCACCTGGATTTGCTTATACACGAATCGGTAATCCGACTGTCGCAGCATTTGAACAGAGAATTAATGAATTAGAAGGAGGCGTGGGCGCAGTTGCCTGTGCCTCTGGAATGGCAGCCATCACCGCAGCACTGTTAAATGTATTAAGTGCTGGAGATGAAATCATTGCAGGAAGCGGATTATTCGGAGGAACCATCGACTTATTCAAGGATTTAGAAGCGTTTGGTATTACGACACATTTCATTCCACATATTACCGTGGAAGACATCAAGACGGTTTTAAATCCAAATATCAAGGTGGTTTTCGGAGAACTGGTTGGCAATCCGGGACTTGATGTAGTAAATATCAAAGAAGTAACTGATTTCCTTCATGAAAATGGAGTATCATTTATCGCGGATGCCACCACGGCAACCCCTTATCTGGTAAATGCCTTATCATTAGGAGCAGATGTTGTTATTCATTCCAGTTCAAAATATATCAACGGAAGCGGCAATTCCATCAGCGGAATCATCGTGGATGGTGGAAAGTTCAAATGGGATAAAGACAGATATCCGGCAATGAAGGAATACAGCAAATACGGAAAGTTTGCTTACACTGCAAGACTTCGAAACGATGTGTGGAGAAATATGGGTGGGTGTCTCGCGCCAATGAACGCTTACCTCAATATTTTAGGGCTTGAAACACTCGGTATTCGAATGAAAGTACTTTGTCACAATGCACTGACACTTGCAAAGGCATTAGAGGAATTGGCAGGAATTACAGTAAACTATCCGGGACTGGAAAGCAGTCCATACAAACCGCTTGTCGATGAACAGTTCGGAGGACTGGGAGGTGCCATCCTCACAATCCGGGCAGGTTCAAGAGAAAAAGCATTTAAACTGATTAATTCTTTAAAATATGCACATATCGCAACCAATATCGGCGATTTAAGAACGTTAGTCATTCATCCATCATCAACGATTTATCTGCACAGTACCAAAGAAGAACAGGAACACGCAGGGGTATATGAGGATACGATTCGAATCAGTGTCGGCATTGAAGATGTGGAAGATTTAATTGCGGACTTTACACAGGCGATAGAAAATATATAATGTAATTATTCAAAGCTATATAAGCAAAGAACCATCAAAGTTGTGATTTGCAAATAGCGTTGAATGGTTACAAAAAATTTAGCAGTATAGAAATGAAAAAAGGGTATTTCATTTAATTACAGGAGGACAAAATGGCAGTAGATTATGCAACTCTGAAAAAGGGCGGATTTATGCGCCAGAAACAGAAAAATAATTTTTCTTTAAGACTTCGTACCGTCGGCGGACATATGAGTGCAGAGCAGCTTGCAAAGGTTGCTGAAGTTGCAGAAAAATACGGTGAAGGATATGTACATTTAACATCCAGACAGGGTGTGGAGATTCCTTTCATTAAGTTAGACCAGATTGAAGAAGTAAAAAATGCATTAGCAGAAGGGGATGTTGTTCCAGGTGTATGTGGGCCTCGAGTAAGAACCGTTACTGCCTGTCAGGGTGCAGCAATCTGTCAGAGCGGCTGTATTGATACTTACGCATTGGCAAAGGAACTTGATGAGAGATATTTCGGTTACGAACTTCCTCATAAGTTCAAATTCGGTATCACAGGATGCCAGAATAACTGCTTAAAAGCAGAGGAAAATGACGTAGGAATCAAAGGTGGAATGCAGGTTGCATGGGTAGAAGATAAATGTATCCAGTGTGGTGTCTGCGTAAAAGCCTGCCGAAATGAAGCAATTACTTTAGAAGACGGAAAAATCAGTATCGACACAGGAAAATGTAACTACTGCGGACGATGTGTAAAGTCCTGTCCAGTAGATGCTTACGATGCACAGCCAGGATATATCGTTTCTTTTGGTGGAACATTCGGAAATCACATCAGCAAGGGTGAGACAATTATTCCATTTATCGAAAGCCACGAAAAGTTATTAAAAGTATGCGATGCAGCATTAAAATTCTTTGAACAGAACGGAAAAGCAGGAGAGAGACTCAAGTTCACGATCGACCGTACTGGAAAAGAGGCATTTGAAAAAGCAATCAAGGAGGCCTATGAAAATGAGTGAAATACATTTTGACGAACGGGTAGATATTACTGATGTTGTATGTCCCGTTACATTTGTAAAAGCAAAAGTAGCATTAGAAGAAATGGATGAAGGACAGGTTTTAGCCGTAAAAATGAATGATGGCGAGCCAGTACAGAATGTTCCAAGAAGTATCAAAGAAGAAGGACATCAGATCTTAAAATTAGATACAAACGATGATGGAACTTATACTTTATTCGTAAAGAAAGTTGGAGAATAAAGTTACATATAGGAAGTTAAAAGAATAAAACAGGAAAATCCCAGAGTATATTTGGAAAATGCTTTTTAAAAGATAAGCATTTCATAAAGTAGGAAGTGCAGATTATTTCTTGATTTTTCAGATATCTTCTGAAACAGGAGAGCAGTTATGGCAGAAAGATTAAACAAAGACAGCTTTCAGGAAAAGGTGTTAAATGCATCAGGTCTTGCAATCGCAGACTTCTACTCTGACAGTTGTATTCCATGCAAAAAGTTATCTCCGATACTTGCAGATTTGGACGAAAAATATCCAGACGTATACATCGGAAAAGTAAATATTGTTTACGAGCAGGAACTCATCGAAGAGTACAGCGTTATGTCCTCTCCAGTACTTATTTTCTTCAAAAACGGAGAAGAGGTAGATCGAATTACAGGGGCTGTAAGTAAACATAAAATCGAAGAAGCAATTGAAAAGAATAAGTAGTAAAGTATATAATAAAAACTGATAAAAGACAGAATAAAACATATTTATAAAATTAGATATAAAGTTATATATAGCAATTTGAATATATTTATAAAGGCATTGTAAAGATATATATAATGATAAATAGAATATAAAAGTTTAAGGTAAGGCCGATATAATAAGACAGATATAATTTTATAAATATAAAAACAGACATAAATGGAGGATAGAATCGTGAAAATCACAGTTGCTGGAAAAGTAAAAGAATATGAAGATGGATTAAACATCACACAGCTTATTGAAAAGGAAAACGTAGAGACACCGGAATATGTTACTGTATCCGTAAACGATGAATTCGTTGAAAGAGCAGATTTTGAAAAAGCCTTAAAAGACGGTGACGAAGTAGAATTCCTGTATTTCATGGGAGGTGGAAGATAATGCTATCAAACGAGCAGCTTGAACGCTACTCCCGTCATATTATCCTGAAGGAAGTTGGCGCAAAAGGACAGAAGAAATTATTAAATGCCAAAGTATTAATTATCGGAGCCGGTGGACTTGGCGCACCAGCCGCAATGTATTTAGCAGCAGCCGGTGTCGGAACAATCGGAATCGCAGATGCAGACGAAGTAGATTTATCTAATTTACAAAGACAGATCATTCATTCAACACAGGATGTAGGTAAGGCAAAAGTACAGTCTGCAAAAGAGACAATGGAAGCCATTAACCCAGATGTAAAAGTAATTACATACCGTACTTTCGTAGACTCAGAATCCATCATGGACTTAATCAAAGACTACGACTTCATCATTGATGGAACAGATAACTTCCCTGCAAAATTTCTTATCAACGATGCCTGCGTAATGGCGAAAAAGCCATTTTCTCATGCTGGAATCATCCGTTTCAAAGGCCAGCTCATGACTTACGTGCCAGGAGAAGGACCATGTTATCGTTGTGTATTCAAGAATCCGCCTCCAAAGGATGCAGTACCAACCTGTAAGCAGGCAGGCGTTATCGGAGCAATGGGTGGAGTAATCGGAAGTCTTCAGGCAATGGAAGCAGTTAAATACATCCTCGGTGTTGGTGACTTACTGACAGGCTACCTCTTAACTTATGATGCATTAAAGATGGAATTTAGAAAGATTAAACTTCCAGAACATACAGAAGATTGTGCTGTATGTGGTGACCATCCGACAATCACAGAGCTTATCGATTACGAACAGACAGAATGTGAGGGAATCTAATCATGCAGGTAAAGCTTAAAAAAGAAGACTTTCAGGCAATGGCAGCCCATGCCGTTGCCCACCTGCCGGAAGAAGCTTGCGGACTCATCGCTGGCGAAAAATCCGACACAGAACGAGTAATAAAAAAAGTATATTACCTTACAAATATTGACCATACAAACGAACACTTCTCTTTAGATCCAAAAGAGCAGCTTGCAGCAATCAAAGATATGAGAAAGAATGGTTTAGAACCACTTGGAAACTGGCACTCCCATCCGGAAACTCCTGCAAGACCATCTAAGGAAGATATCCGCCTCGCCTTTGATTCTGAGGCAAGTTATCTTATTATGTCTTTAATGGACCAGAAGAATCCGGTGATTCATGCTTTCCGAGTAAGAGAGGGACAGGTATCTAAGGATGAGATTGTAACTATTTAATTCATTAAGAACAGACGCCCGCGAAGAGAACCGATATCCTATATTTGTGACTTTAGTCGCAGCGGTTTAAATGCTCGCTTTATACGCTCGCATCTAAACCTTGCTCCGAGGCCACAAATATAGGATATCGGTTTTCTTCGCGGGCTGTCTTTGTCTGGATTTTGTTTGAATGAAATAGTGGTTGTGGGGATTTGGGAGAGAAGGCAGAAGTTTTCTGCTTGCTCTCAGAATATTGCAGGTCAAATCATACTCTCTGCTCCAGTTATTCTCGGGTAAGCAGAAGACATCAGCTTCTGTCCCCAAATTCCCTCCCCCTGTTTAATTCATCTTCTCCAGCCACAGCACAGAAGCCATTGCCCCGAATAAGGCATATTTGTGGTCTCGGAGCAAGTGTTGGATGCGAGTGCATAAAGCGAACATTCAACACACCGCGACTAAAATCACAAATATGCCTTATTCGGGGCAATGGCTTCGTCTGTAGTTCGCTTAATGAATTAAAAAGTAAAAAAGTTCTTTACTTTTTTTGTGATTTTGGATACATTATTAATAGGAGTACTATCTTAACCTATCTATCTTAAGTTAAGTATCGTAGCATTATGAGATAGAAATATTGTTAAGTAAGCAAAAATTGGAGGAGGAACATTTGAATGAGGGCATTATCAGAAAAACGCCTTAGCGACTACATGGCACAACAGATTGCCGATGAGATTCTTTCTGGTCGGATTGTCGGAGGGACGCAGTTAAAACAGGAAGAATTAGCAGAAGTATTTGGTGCTTCGAGAATTCCAATCAGAGAGGCATTTCAGGTATTAGAGGGACAGGGATTGATTGTCCGTCTGGCAACGAGAAGAATTTACGCAGTAGAATTATCGGAAGAACAGATTCAGATTATTTATGAAATGATTGGAGATATCCTCAAAAAAGCAGTAGAGAATTTAAAAAATGAGGATAAGGGAAAAGAAGTGATAACTATTCTTTCCTCTGATTTATCCACATCGAAACGTTTCGATGAGATATTATTAGACTGTACGGACAATGTATATCTCTCAAAACTGCTTTATACTGCTTCGGATTGTTATATTCGTTTTGCTGTATCCTGTGGGTTGAATGAGCAGGAGAACAAATGCAGAGAAGAGATGAAACAGATCATTTTAGAAGAAAATGGTGTGAATCTCGACAGTATTTCAGGAAGAAAGAAAATATTCAAAAAAATAGATGTGTGGATGAAGGTACTTTCAGATATTGTAAATATAGAGAGGGGTAAAAATAAATGATGGGATTAAGACCAATTAAGATGCCGTCAGCGAAAGAACGAGTGGCGGCAGAACTTAGAAAAGCGATTTTATCAAGACAAATGAAAGAAGGAGAAGTGCTTTCTCTTGAAAGTGTGGCATCACAGCTTAATGTGTCTGCAATGCCAGTAAGAGAAGCATTTCAAATTCTTGCCCGCGATGGATTGATTCAGCTTCGGAAAAATAAAGCAGCAGTTGTTCTTGGTGTGACAGAAACTTATATTAAAGAACATTATCAGCTTCGTGCAATCTTAGAGGGAGCGGCAGCCCGTCTTTGTGCCGCACCAGAAACAGATATTTCGGAACTTGAAGAAATATATCAGGATTCCTGTAAGATATTAGAGAACAAAGACTTTTCACGCTACACAGATATTAATAGAGAATTCCATAATGAAATCTGGACAGCTGCAGGAAATGGAAAAATGAAAAATATGATCTCAGAACTTTGGAATGGACTTTCTATGGGTAATATGGTTTCTGAAGAAGACTATGCTAAAGTTTCCGTAAAAGAACATGGAGAAATCCTGGAGGCAATCAAGGCACATGACGGAGATGCGGCAGAAGCAGCTATGAAAGAACATATAATGCGAAGCAGAGATGATATGCTGACTTATTATAATTAGGGGTGCCGCAGACAGGAGACGCCCGCTGAAAGATAAATAGACCATATTTGTGGCTTTAGTCGCGGCAGGTTGAATGTTCGCGTGGAAGCGCTCGCATCCAACCTTTGCTCCGAGGCCACAAATATGGTCTATTTATCTTTCAGCGGGCTGTCTTTGGAGGGTCGAGGTGTTAATTATAATATTGAGGTGATTTGTGTATGAGAGTCGTAGACTCCGACTTTCTTCCCCAAATCTTCCCCAGATTCTTTATTTTGGTTCGTCTGTCCCCACTACCCCACAAATCAATCCTAGTGCATTCTGCACAAAAAAATAGTCACAACTTTATTGTATTTGCCGAAATGATGCAAATGGAGCAAAAAATAGTTGACTTTTTCTCAATAAAGGTATATCTTAGAATCAAGATTTGGATACAAAATCAAATATCAAAAATCATAAATCAGAAACGCAAAAGCAAAACATTAAGTAAAGAAATTGGGATTTTCATTTGCTGGATATGGGAGGCTGGAAAGGGTAAGAGGATTTATGATAAAAGCAAAACGTAAGACGAATCTAACAAATGAGGAGGTAGAGAGATGAGTCAGATAACAATCACGTTACTTTTCTTGCTGTTCGCGATTGTCATGTTTATGTGGGAGAAGATTCCACTGGGACTGACATCTATGATTGTATGTGTCGGACTGGTAGTTACCGGTGTACTTGAATGGCAGACAGCGTTCGCAGGATTTATCGACAGCAACGTTATCTTGTTTGTAGCAATGTTTATCGTAGGAGGGGCATTGTTTGAAACAGGAATGGCCAACAAGATTGGCGGAATTGTTACCCATTTTGCAAAAACAGAAAGACAGCTTATCGTAGCGATTATGGTTATCGTAGGTGTGATGAGTGGATTCCTTTCAAACACAGGAACCGCAGCAATCCTGATTCCGGTAGTTATTGGAATTGCAGCGAAGTCAGGGTATTCCCGTTCCAGATTGTTAATGCCTTTGGTTTTTGCAGCAGCGATGGGAGGTAACCTCACATTGATTGGTGCTCCTGGAAACATGATTGCACAGTCAGGTATGGAAGGAATTGGTCTTAAGTTTGGATTCTTTGATTATGCCAAAGTTGGTGTTCCGATTTTAATTGTAGGAATTATTTACTTTGCATTTATCGGATACAAGTTTCTTCCGAATAAAGAAGGAAGCGACGAAGGAATCTTTGATGAGTCAAAGGATTTTAGCCATGTACCAAAATGGAAACAGTACCTTTCCTTAGTAATTCTGCTACTTACCTTAGTAGGAATGATATTTGAGGAACAGCTTGGTATCAAGCTTTGTGTCATCGGATGTATGGGAGCGTTAGCTTTAATGATTACAGGGGTAATCAGTGAGAAAGATGCACTGGCATCTATTGACTTAAAAACGATTTTCCTTTTTGGAGGAACGCTTTCTTTAGCAGCTGCATTAGAGCAAACAGGAGCAGGAGAACTTATTGCAGAAAAGGTAATCGGAATGCTTGGCGATAACCCATCTCCATATGTACTTACATTTGTAATCTTTATGCTCTGCTGTGTAATGACGAACTTCATGTCCAACACAGCGACAACAGCCCTGATGGTTCCAATTGGAATTTCCATTGCACAGGGAATGGGTGCAGATCCAAGTGCTGTATTGATGGCATGTGTCATTGGTGGTTCCTGCGCATATGCAACACCAATCGGAATGCCGGCTAACACAATGGTTGTAACAGCAGGTGGCTATACATTTAAAGATTATGCCAAAGCTGGTGTGCCAATGATTTTAGTGGCAACGGTAGTAAGTATGATACTTCTTCCGATTTTCTATCCATTTTTCCCAGGATAGAGAGCCGGTTAAGCAGGCCGGGTTGCTCCGGCCGAATAAATTAAAGCAGAACTTATTAATGAAAATGTATACGGTTAATCTTTCATTCATTCACATATTTAAATCCCGTTGACCGTCGGGTAAATTAATAGGAGGATTTCTAAATGTCTAAAGAAGAACAGGTAACACAACTTACGGAACATATGGCTAAGTTTATTGCTCATGTTGCAAAGAAACTTCCAGATGATGTTATTGCAAAACTGGAGGAGCTTCGTGATAAAGAAGACAGCCCTCTTTCCAAAACAATCTATGATACTATGTTTAAAAATCAGGAACTGGCGGTAAAGCTGAATCGTCCAAGTTGTCAGGATACCGGAGTATTACAGTTCTGGGTAAAATGTGGTACAAAGTTCCCATTAATCGGAGAGCTTGAAGCACTCTTAAAAGATGCTGTTGTAAAAGCAACATTTGAAGCACCACTTCGTCATAACAGTGTAGAAACATTTGATGAGTACAATACAGGTAAGAATGTTGGAAAAGGAACACCAACTGTATTCTGGGACATCGTTCCTGATTCAGACGAATGTGAAATTTACACATACATGGCTGGTGGCGGATGCACCCTTCCAGGAAAAGCAATGGTTCTTATGCCAGGTGAAGGATACGAAGGAGTAACAAAGTTCGTTATGGATGTTATGACAACATACGGATTAAATGCCTGTCCTCCATTATTAGTAGGTGTAGGTGTAGCAACTTCTGTAGAAACAGCAGCCCTTCTTTCTAAAAAGGCTTTAATGCGTCCAATCGGTTCTCACAATGATAATGAGAGAGCAGCTAAGATGGAAGCATTATTAGAAGACGGAATTAATGCTATCGGATTAGGACCTCAGGGTATGGGTGGAAAATACTCCGTAATGGGAGTAAATATCGAAAATACAGCCCGTCATCCATCCGCAATCGGTGTAGCCGTAAACGTAGGATGCTGGAGTCACAGAAGAGGACACATTGTATTTGACAAGGATTTAAATTATAAAATTACAACACATACGGGGGTAGAGTTATAATGGTAGAAGTAAAAGATGGAAAAAAGATTTTAACAACACCAATTTCAGCAGAAGATTTAAAAGGCATTAAAATCGGAGATATCATTTATTTAAATGGAAGCATGACAACCTGTCGTGATGTAGCTCACCGTCGTTTAGTAGAAGAAGGAAGAGAACTTCCTGTAGATGTAAGAAATAATGCTATTTTCCATGCAGGACCAATTATCCGTCCTTTAGAAAATGATAAGTTTGAGATGGTATCCGTAGGACCAACAACCAGTATGCGTATGGAAAAATTTGAATATGAATTCGTAAAAGAAACTGGTGTACGTGTGATCATCGGAAAAGGTGGTATGAAAGAAAATACAGAACGTGCCTGCAAAGACTTTGGAGCAATCCACTGTGTATTCCCAGCAGGAAACGCTGTAGTAGCCGCAACAGAAGTAGAAGAAATCGTAAGAGCAGAATGGCGTGATCTTGGAATGCCAGAAACCTTATGGAACTGCCGCGTAAAAGAATTTGGCCCTTTAATCGTATCCATCGATCCAGAAGGAAACAACTTCTTTGAGCAGCAGAAAGTAGAATATAACAAACGTAAAGATGAACAGATTGAGAAAATCTCCGCACAGGTAGGATTCATTAAATAAATTCAATAAACTATCAACAAACCAGAATATATTTGAAAAATTATTACTGTGGTATGAACACCTCGATTTATAATATATTTACAGAAAACACTTTTCAAATACATTTTAATGAATTATAGGATACTGTGCAAAGAATCCGAAATCTGGAAATTTGAATATATGTCGGCTGGCAGGCATAAACCTGCCGGCATATAAAGATGATACAAGATAATCAAGATTTACAATCAAATAACAAAAAAATTACTAATTCCAAATAACGTAAAAACCACAAGTAAAAATTCCCCTAAGTTAGAAATTAAGTATTATAAAAAACATCTGCCGATAGTTTTACTAGAACTATCTGCAGATGTTTTTTTAAATAAAATTAATGTTGTATTAAGAATTTTTAGTTGATTTCTCATCCATTCTAGAGCGTGTTTGAAAAATCATTCCTACAATCTGCACGCTCTAGCATATAATAAAACCAGCTAAGAAATGTGGTGAATTTCAGGCATGAGCAAAATGAAAACCCCGGAAGTGTGTGTGACTTCCGGGATTTTCTATTCCGTTTATGTAAGGTGGTTTACGCCTTTAGGCTGTTACTGTCTGTCGTTTCTATCATCCAAATATATCAAAATAATTACCTATAGAAAAAATCTAAAATTTAATAGAATTTTCCTATAGATTTATTTTGTTCCATTTACTTGTTGTAGCTTTTTTCCTGTGGTATAATTACTTAGCTGTTTAATGTGTGAAAGTTACTATATTCGAAGTCAGTTTTTATAGGTTCAGGAACATTTCAGTGATTATTCAGAGATATTTAATTTTAGTAATATTTCCGTTTGGCTGACTTTAAGTAGTGATACATTTAATAGCTGGAAATTTTTATTAGACCAAAGAGGGGAGCAGCAACATGACTCGTTTAGAAAAGTTAAGAAAGAGACTGGGTCAGTGTGACGAGATACTTTTAGATGCCATACTGATGAGACATCATATTATTAAAGATATTATGGCTTACAAAGAAGAGAATGGCCTTAACATTCTTGACCCGGAACAGGAAGAAAGACAGAAAGAATGGCTCGACGGTCGTTTAGAGGACGAGAGCAATGCAAGTGAAGTATGGGATATTTTCCATGCGATCGGTAAAGCAAGTAAGCAGATGCAGGCAAGAAAGCTTTTCGATTACAATATCGTACTTATCGGATTTATGGGTGCTGGAAAGACAAGTATTTCCGAATATTTAAAAACATTGTTTGCAATGGACGTTATTGAGATGGATCAGATTATCGCAGAGAGAGAAGGAATGAGTATTCCAGATATCTTTGAGGTTCATGGTGAGCAGTACTTCCGTGATTTAGAGACCAATCTTCTTATTGAGATGCAGTCAAGAAAGAATGTTGTAATCTCCTGTGGTGGAGGAACTCCACTGCGTGAATGTAACGTTGTAGAGATGAAGAAGAACGGACGAGTTGTATTACTTACCGCTTCACCGGAAACTATTTTCGACAGAGTAAAGGATAGTCATGACCGTCCAGTCATCGAGAACAACAAAAATGTTCCGTTCATCGCTGATTTAATGGAAAAGAGACGTGCAAAATACGAGGCAGCGGCCGATATCATTATCAATACAGATGGCAAGAGCCTTATCGAAGTATGTGAAGAACTCGTCCAGCAGTTATTAGCTATGGATGAGAATAAATAATTATATATTAAGATTTTAAAGAAAAAGAAAGAGGGTATGTATCATGGCAAAAGTTGACATTAATACAAAGATGATTTCTTTACTTGGTGACCCATTAAAGCAGTCATTTGCAGCACAGATGCAGAATTGTGGTTATGAAGCCGCAGGATTAAATATGATTTATTTCTACACAGAGGTAAATAATGAACATCTTGCAGACGTAGTTAACGGTATCCGTTACATGAACTTTGCAGGTTTTGCAGTAACAAAGCCAAACAAAGTAAAAGTTCTTGAGTACCTTGATGAGCTGGACCCATTATGCGAGAAGATGGGAGCAAGTAACACAGTTGTTAAAACTCCGGAAGGTAAATTAGTTGGATATAACACAGACGGAATTGGTTTCATCAGATCTATGGAAAGAGATGGAAATGTTAAGATTGATGAGAATACTTACTTCTGTATCGGTAGCGGTGGAGCAGGTCGTGCTATGTGTTCAGCACTTGCTTACTACGGCGCAAAGAAAATCTACATCACAGATGTATTTGAAGAATCCAGTAGATCTTTAGTGGAAGATATCAATAAGAACTTTGCACCAGTTGCAGAATTCTGCCCGGCAGGTGACTTTTCTAAAGTAAAAGAAGCTACAGTTGTATTAAATGCCAGTGGAATCGGAATGGGCAGCCACATTGGAGAAAACCCACTTCCAAAAGAATTCATCAGCAAAGATCAGTTCTATTTTGATGCTTGCTACAACCCAGCTAAAACTCAGTTCTTATTAGACGCTGAAGAAGCTGGAGCAACTATCTTAAATGGTCTTGGAATGTCTCTTTATCAGGGTGCTGCTCAGATTGAATACTGGACAGGTCAGGAACCACCAATCGAGGCAATGCGTCAGAAATTATTAGATATCATCTCTGAGAAATAATAGAATAAAAAAGTAGTATACTGTCAATTACCTGCGGCTGCTGCATCAATCAATAGACTTTAATTTATCGCTTGTTGTATGAAAGTCGTGGGTTTTTGACTATAAGAATGTAAAAATATAAATAAACTTATTATTAGAGAAAGGATTTTATTATGAACCCAGTAGTAGTAAGAAATGTAGCAATCGGAGAAGGAATCCCTAAAATATGTGTACCTATCGTTGGAAAAACAAGAGAAGAAATCTTAGAAGCTGCAAAGAATATCCTTCCAATCGGAGCAGACGTTGTAGAGTGGCGTGTAGACTGGTACGAAGACATCTTCGATTTTGAAAAAGTAGAAGAAACAGCGAAACAGTTAAGAGAAGTACTTGGTGAAATGCCAATCCTTTTTACATTCCGTACTTCTAAAGAAGGTGGAGAAAAGGCAATTGAAACTCCAGTTTATGTAGAATTAAACCAGAAAATCAGCGCAACAGGCTATGTTGACCTCGTAGATATGGAAGCATTTACAGGTGATGATGCAGTAAAAGCTGTAGTAGAAGAAGCACACAAACATGGTGTAAAAGTAGTAGCATCCAACCATGACTTCGATAAGACACCAGCAAAATCTGATATCATCTACAGACTCCGCAAAATGCAGGAGCTTGGAGCAGATATCCCTAAAATCGCTGTAATGCCACAGAACAAAAAGGACGTACTCACTCTTCTTGCAGCAACAGAAGAGATGGTAAATAACTACGCTGACCGTCCAATTATTACAATGTCTATGGCAGCAACAGGTGTAATCAGCCGTGTATGTGGTGAAGTATTTGGTTCTGCTCTCACATTCGGTGCAGTAGGAAAAGCTTCCGCACCAGGACAGATGGGAGCAGGGGAATTAAAGGAAATGCTCACAACATTACATGCTTCTCTGTAAATCCTGATTTGCGCAGCAAAGGAGACGCTTTCAAAGAGAGCCGATACCCTATATTTGTGACTTTAGTCGCTGCAGGTTGAATGTTC
>ERZ825670.1404-NODE-1404-length-26623-cov-28.830962_pt1 | contig 26623 bp, 21 predicted proteins | sample MGYA00519929_ERZ825670 | MGnify/ENA primary metagenome ERZ825670 (study PRJEB31778, sample SAMEA3449207) | human gut metagenome | biome: human gut; feature: human-associated habitat; material: faeces | place: United Kingdom | collected 2010/2012 ...
AAATCTTTTTAAGATTTTTGATGAAATTGACTTGACTTCTTATAGTTAGTCACTTATTTTCACTTTCTAATTTTTCTAGTTTCTTTAAGTATAATTCTATTTCTTTAATAGATTCTATTAATTCTTTTGTATCAATTGTATCCATATAATACCCTCCTATTTAACTATTATATATGTATAAGAATTACCAATATAGTTATCATTATCATATAAAGAAAATTCAAATCGATAAGTACCACTTCTAAGACTTGTTCTTAAGTATAGTGTTTTAGTAGCTACAGTATTCGGATCATCTATAAACATATATTCTTGCTCTTTTATTAAGTCTAACTTATTTGTTACTAGTTTGGCAAGGTCTACTTTCTCATAAGTTGTATCATAAACATCATTATAGGTTCTTCGATATAAAGTTACTCTAATATTAGGGTTTGCTAAATTAGAAGAATAATTAGTAGTAAAGTCTAGTGAATTATCATCTTTTGAAGTTAATCCAGTAGCTTTATCTATTATTACTTGATTATCATCTAGTTTAACATTTAAACCATAAACACTATCTACTATTTTAAATGGTAATTCTATACTACTAGATGATTCTGGTCCATAGTAAATACCATCATAAGAACCGAATGATTCTACTTTTAAGGTGTAATCACCACTTGATAGATTTAGGTTTGAAGTATCTATTTTGATTTTACTAAAGATATTTGCCACTTTATCCTTTAGAGGAATTCTAACACTTCCATCCATTCGAGGATAATATGTTTTTCCATTATACTGATAGGATAGTCCAAATAAACTACTGTTATTTAATTTCTTATGTTCACTATCATAGATAGTAATTTTTACTCCCATCTTCTTATTGAAATAAGTTGTATCTGTTACTGGTAATGAATTTACAATTGGTTGTGTAAAGTTTGCTGTTAAACTTAAATTAACTTTATCTTTTAAGTAGATATTATTTGCACTTAATTCTCCTGATAAATCTATAGTAGCTTTTTGTTTATTATATAGATTATAAGTTAGGGATGAATGTTGTATTCCTAAGACACTAATTAAAGTTTGATTATTTTTATCTCTTAGTTCCATTAAAAGAGTTTTATTGGTTTGATCTGTTGTTATATCAGTATCTTCAAAATCAACATTAAAGATAAATTCTTCATCTACCACTTTTAAATCACTTTTATAATAATTAGTCCTACTTTTTGTTTCATCAAAGTTATTATCTTTACTAGTTGAACCCATCTTAACAAAATCACTTAATTCATAAGAACATTCTCCATATCTATTATACTCCTCTTCCTTCTTAGCTAAATCTGTAGTAGTTACTACATAGTAGTAATAGGTATTAGTTGCTAAGTCTATCATTGTTAATTTAGTATTAATTGGTAGTACATAGTTCGATACTAAAGCATGATGATAACCATCTTGATAGTAGTTTTTATTAGATTTCATATAAAGTGAGTAGTAAGCACTAAGGGTTGATTTAGTTGTTATATTAGTAGCAGTGGAAGCAAAAAGACTATATTCTTCACCAGCTGTCATAGCTCCTTCATAATCGTTATCACTATATAAAGCTGAGTTTAGAGTAACATTTATATTGATACGTGTTACTTCATTATTTAAATCATCTATTGGTTTAATAGCCAGTAAAGATATTATAACTGTTCCCATTTCTCTTTTCTTAGTAATATTTTTAGAGTGATATAGATAAAAGATTAGGGAAGGAACGATTGATGAGTTTTCTGTTTCATAATCTTTAGTTCCAACGATAGGTGTTGTAGCATTAGTTTGAAAACTAGTTGTTCCTTTAGTAACAAAACCAGTATTAGATGCCTCCATCGATAGAGCCATTTTATCATCGGCTGTTCCGTTTTTATTTACTCTTTCTACTTTACTAGGATCTACTAGATTAAAACCTTCTTCTAGATTTTGATAATTGAAACCTATTATTTCAAAAGTAGTATTAGCTCCATTAGATGCGACTAATGGTAGTTCATAAGTACCTAAAGTTGAATACTTTGAGGCAGTTAAACTAAATTCATAAGTAGTTACTTTCTCTCCTATTACCCACATATAATAGCTAGCATCACTTGGAGTTGGTTCTATATATTTTACTTCAATAGTACCTTCTTTTTCTTTATCTTCATAATTACTATAAAAACCATCTTTAGTTATATCATGATTAGTATTGTGTGAACCTAAGACATAACTACCAGCAGTAAATGAATAAAATTCACCTGATGCTACAGTATCACCACTATTATATTTATTATTATAAAAAGCGGTACTTACTTTATTATTACGATCTAACTGATACATTCCAAAGAAAGTCATTCCACTTACTGTACCATAACTAGTTACTGCTTCATTAGTAGCAATGTTTAAGTTTTTATTTTCTAGCATATAGACTCTATTATTTACATTTCTAGTTACTTTTTTATCATTAATACTTACAGTTGCCACTTCTTCTTGACTACCAGTTATTTTAAGACTTGTAAATTTTTCTAATAAGTTTGTTCCATTATCTAAGAATAGAGTTGAATCATTTGCTAGTTTTAATTCTTTAACACGACTAATACTAAACTTAGTAGTAGAATACTCATTAGTACGATCGGTAGTTCCTGACAAGTGTATACTTGAGTTTTTGATAGTTACTTTATCAGTTCTTTGGATAGAGATATTTTCTTTATAGTTATTAAATGTTCCATAGTTACTAATATTTATATAGCTGTAACCTTTAGTACTAGAAGCATTACCACTACCAAAGATAGATCCATAAATATTAAAGTTTTTATAGTTATTGGCATCTATATTAATAGTAATTCCTTCGGTAACACTGATAAATGAATAATCATAGTTAGGGTTACCACTAGCATTGGCTTCTCCTCCACCAAAGACTGTTCCTCCGATTGTTATATCAGTTTGATTATAGTCTGTCTGATTATAACCAATATTTACAATAGTTTTACCATAAAGAATAGCAGTATTTGCTCCCCCATAGACGTTTCCATTAATGGTTGCTCCAGCTATATTTAGAGTACTTATTGATTTAGTATTATCTTTCTCTCCAGTATTAGCAGCATTTCCTCCTCCAAAAACATGTTTATTAATTAAAGAGGCCTTATCTATCGATAATGTAGTATTACCACTTACTACGGCAGTAGTTCCATTTCCTCCAGCATAAGCACTTCCTTTAACAGTTGATGCTGATATATATACTTCGGTGTTACCTTCAACTCTTCCAAGATTACCACCACCAAATAAGTCTTCTTCTATTGATGAGGAAATAAAATCTACTTTAGTACTATAATTTACATCAGCTTGATTACCTCCTCCATAGAATTTACCAGTCATTGTAATACCATTAACAGTAACATTTGTATTATCAGTTTGAGCCATATTACCACCACCAAATAGGTTTTGATATACTCCTCCTGTTAAGTTTATATTAGTTGTTTTGGTATTACCTCCTTGGTTGTTACCTCCATAGATATTTTGAACAGTTAAGTTAACTGGTGAAGTTGATATTATTTTACTAGTATCAACACTTCCTTTTTGGTTACTTCCACCATATATATTAGTTGCACTTCCGGTAATTAAATTAACATTAGTAGTAGTTACTCCAGCATTATTTCCCCCACCAAAGATATTTGATGCTGTAGAACCATTAAGTTTAACATTAGAAGTAGTGGTTTCTGTCTTATTACCACCTCCATAAGTAGTTGTAATAGTACCAGAATTTAAATTTACATTGGTAGTAGTAGTCAATCCTCCTTGATTGTTACCACCATAAACTTCACCAACTACTCCACCATTAATATCTATATATGATTTTATGACACTACCATTAATATTACTTCCACCGTAAATATTATTAATAGTACCAGAGTCTATGGTTATTAAAGTTTTATCTTCAATACTTGCTTGTTCACCACCACCATAAATAGTATCAATTTCACCATTAGATACAGTTACATTAGTGGTGGTAGTATCAGTTAGGGCTCCTCCACCATAGATGGTACCAACTTTTCCTGCTGATACAGTAATATTAGTTGTTTTAGTTTTTCCACCTATATTGTTACCACCATAAATAGTTGTAGCTTCTCCTCCTGTTACTTCAATATTTGCTGTAGAAACTTCTCCTTGTTCATTACTACCACCATAAATAGTTTCACTCTTAGACCCTATTTGATAAACATAAGTATTATCAACAGCTGTCTTATTTCCTCCACCAAAGGCTTTAGTTATTACTCCTCCATTTAAATAGACTTTAACTTCACCATTTGGTTTTCCTTTAGCATCATTTCCTCCAAAGGCATTAGTAACTGTTCCATTATTAATAGTTAAGGTGACATTACCTGCTACATAAGGGGTATTATTATTATCACCTTTTCCTCCACCAAAGACATCGTTTATATTTCCCCCATTAACATTTACTTCTGTTTTATAGTTACTAATATTATTAGTCTTTTGTTTACTATTTACTGTACCAAAGGCACTTCCTCCATAAGCTTTTCCTACTAAGTTTAAAGTATTAGTTTCATCTCCTAGATTTACTAAGACATTATTAGTAACATAAGTCTCACTACCAAGTCCACCACCATATACTTCATTAACTTCTCCTCCTAAGATGTTTAAAGTTACACTTCCGTAAAGACTTCCTTTTTGATTACTTCCACCATAGATACCACCAGTTATAGTACCATTTGTCATTTCAATAGAAGTATCAATATTTACATTCCATTCTCTACCTGATCCACTATTATTACCAGAACCAAAAACATTACCTATTGTACCACCATTTATTTTAATTAAAACATTCCCATTACTTGAAGAACTGTAACCTACTGTTCCATAATTACCACTACCATAGACACTTTTCTTAATAATAGCATTATCATTAACTATAACAGTAGAATTATTAACAGAACCAATAGTAGCATAACTAGTATTACCATTACCTGCTCCAAAAACAGATCCAGATTCTGCTCCAAATAAGGTTCTATTATTAGCTATATATGTATCATTTCCAATAGTAGCATTACCACCTATATAAACATAACTACTACCGGTTAAGGTTCCATCTTCACTACTCCCATTATAGCCATTACTTCCACCAAAAACACTATAATTAACTACTCCACCTGTTACTTGAATTATTCTATTTCCATAAGTAGTTGAGGTTCCTGCTCCTCCAGTTAAAAAGTCAACCTCTCCACCAGTCATATAAATAAAGGTATCATTCTTACTGCCTCTATTACTACTAGTTATTGGTCCTCCTATTAAATTATAGATATATCCTCCTTCTATTTTTCCACTTCTTGGAGCATAATGGGTTCCTCCATAACGAGCTCCTATATAAATTCCTGTTGATATATCATATTTACTAGTTCCAAATGAACCACTCTTTACTATTGTATTTAAAGCTGGTACTAAATCATCATTGGAAGAATGAATTACTCCTCCCCAACTTCCGGCTGCACAGAAATAAACCGTAAGTTTTGAATTATCTTCTTTAGCTCTATCATAATCATTACCATAAGTAGTAGTCATTTCTGTATATAAAACAGTACCACCCGTTCCTGTGTTACCACCATATGTGGAACTAGTAGCATTATAACTACCACTTTCTACTATTAAATGATATTTTTTTGGACTACTAGCACTACCTACTGTACTATTATCCCAACTACTTCTAGGATTCATTGCTCCAAAGATATAAAGAAAGTTTATATAATTACCACTTTGTTTAATATTTCTTCCTATCTTAACATTATGATAGTTTCCATAGAATGCTCCTTGCGTATTATTACTATAAGTTGGAGTACTATTACTGTAACCATTCCTAGTTACAATTGTTAAATTTTCTATTCTAATATCACTATAAGCTATAACACTAGTACTTGATACTGACCAGGTAGGATTATAATCTTTTCCATTATTAATACCAGTTAGAGTAAATGGTTTAGTACTACTACTACTCCAAGAACCACTATAATTACCTGTCATTACTAAAATATTAGTATCTCTTGTAGTTAAGTAATAGTAAGTTTCATCTTTATTAAATAATTCCTCATCTCCATTTTCTTTATAGTACTGAATTAATTCATATACTGAACAAATAGTTCCTGTTCTACAAGTACCACTTTGTCTTTCTCCTTGTTCGTTATAATAACCAGCTAGACTCTCTCCATAGTTAATATCCTTTTTTCGATAATAACCAGACATATTAGTAGTTTCTTTATAATTATCATTTTCCTTAGTTCCAACTATAGTTGCTTGTAAATTAGCGTTTTGCATACTTCCATTTTTATAAGTAAAGTATTTAGCATTAAGATCAAAAGAACTATTTGCATCTTGCTTTTCATACATTGTACAATTATTAGTATACGTGCCATCATTAGCCCACCAACCAAGATTAGGAGCAGGACAGTTATAGTTTTGATAATATCTTCCTTGTGATGTATAACAATTAGTACAAGTACCCTTTGTAGTTGTTTTATCACTACCCCAATTACTAACTACGGTAGTTGTTACTAAATCTAATTGTTTATAATACCCAACAATATTAGGATACTCATAAATATTAACAACAGTTTCTACTTTGTTCATAGTTTTATCATTTATACTAGACATAGCATTATTGATAGAGTTACTATCATTAACATTAACTATTTTTCCTTCTGTCCAATTAGCATAAAGATTAATTTCTATTTGATTACTAGTAACTGGTACTTTAATAGTTCTTTGATAAGTCTCATCATCATAGCTAATAACTGCTCCTTTATAATCACTTATCCATCCATTAAAAACCATATCATCTGGTCTATAAGAAAAAGGATTATCTATTAGAGGTATTTCTATATAGTTATCAACTACTGGATAATATTTATAATAGATATATTTACTTTGTAATTCATCTAGTGATACATATCCTGTTTTTGTTCCATCTTTATTACTACCATTATAAGTAATTGTTGTTCTAACAAGATTACTATCATTATAAATGTTTTTATCAATTGCTGTTGGAATAGTTCCATTATTAGATGTATAATTTTGACCTGTATAATAATAATAGTCACTATCACTATCGTCTATATAGACAGTATCACCAACAATACCTTTTGATAATGTTTCTACTTTTCTTGATGTTTTAAAAGCTCCATAAGTAAGAGCAATGGAGGTGATAGGAATTATGGTAGCAAAAAGAATAAGCAAAGATAGTTCTTTGTTCTTAAGTATTTTTTTTACCATATTATCCCCTCCTTCTATGATGGATTAGTTGTAAACTCTAAATTAAAACTTATATCTCCATATGATGCATTGTTTTCACAATCTACATCTTGTCCTTCTACCCACATGTAAATACGTAACTTAGTAATAGCTGGATTCAATGTCAATAGTTTATTATTAGTCATATTATTCTTAGGAGTACTAGTAGTTACATTTATTCTTTTAAACAAGTTAGGATAATTATTACTATTAGCATTTTGAATTAAAACATTATCATTACTAGTTATATCACTAGTTACACCATCATAAGGGATTAAACTTCCACCTGTTTGACTAGTAGCAATTCCATAAGTTTTTAAGGCATTACTAACTCCATATTCAGTATGTGTATCATAATTTGGTTCCCAAATAACTGCTTCCCTAGCATTTTTTAAACTTCTAGCACTAGCTTCATTATCAGCAGAACCTTCATTAAGGATTGCTACTCTAGTAGCATTTTCTATTCCAGCTTCTTTATCACCTATATAAGATACTTTAGAGGAACTAGATAAATATAATTCTTTTGGAGCTTGTATTTTAAAGAACAAGTCAAAGGCAATAAAAGTTCCATTACTTTCTTCGCCAAAGCTTTCTGTTTCTACTGATTTATTAGCTACTAAGATAAAATCAGTAGATGATGTATTAGTAGCTTCTCCTTTATACATATTTAAAAATCCATTAGTAATATCACCACCAGTTGATACAGGATAAATTCTATAAGGGATTTGGTTTACACTACTAGGATAGCTTTTATTAGCATTTTTTATATCATCTACTGTTATAACTTGTTTCCAGTTAACAGCATCTGTACTCACTTCAATTCCCCCATCTGCTTGAATATGCACATCTAAGGAATTAATACTAACTACTCTATTAGCAGAGAACCAAGCATAAGTAGTAGTTATAAGTAAGATGAAACTAAAACATAAGGGAAAGAAAAATAATCTTCTTCTTTTCTTTTTATTTTCCATTATCTTGATGCTCCTCTCTAAACTCCATATTAAGTTTTATTTCTCCACCAATAATTGCATCTACGCATTCAGGATCTTCCCCTTCTAAATAGATTACAACTGTATAACGATCTATATCTCCTGGTTTCATTTCTTTTCTTTCTTTTAAAACTGCCACATTTTTAGATTTAAAAGGAACAGTATTTGGTTCTGCTTTTCCCGTTTCACTGCTTGCTTTGGCATATAGTGTTGGAATACCATTTTCATATACTTTTATTCTAACAGCATCATCTACATTCTTTATAACATCTAAAATGTTTATTTGATACCAATAATTTGTTGTTTCTTTTCCTTCATTGGCTATATAAAAGGTATAAGCGATATAATTATCACCATTATGTGTTCCTTCTTTAGAAGTATCAATATCTTGTGGTAACCAACTTTCTGTTATATTATCCATAAATGGTATTTCTGTTGCATATAATTTATTTCTAGGTGTCTTCTCATCTAATGTTTCATAAAGAGTTATACTATTTTTTAAGGCAAAGTTAGGGTCTAAGGTAACTGTAAAATTACCTCCTTTATAAATAACTAATAATACAAAAAATAAAGAGAGTAATAAAATAAATAAAATTGACACTGCATACTTAGTATATTTTAATCTTTTCTTTTTCTTTTCTAATTTTTCTGCTGTAACTTTAACTGTACTTATAGCCATTTCTACCACAACCCTTATCTTATTATAATTCTAACATAATTAGACATATTTTGTAAATCATACGAGTAGTAACACAAAAGAAAAGAGAATTATTTTTTATTTCTCCCCCTTAAGTCAAAATTGAATTCTTTACTATCTTTAATTGCTTCAAAAGATATTGTTTTAAATAAGTCATCTAGATTTAAAGTATCATCTATTCTTTCAGGCTTTAAAGATGGATTACTACTAGTAGTAACTTCTTCTAATTTCTTTTCCACAATTGTTTTTTCCTTAACCTTTTTAGCTGGTTTATTTTTATTAAATAATAATACCATTTCATTTACATCATAAGAATACGTAATAAGTATTAATCCTAAACAAAATATTATTAAAAAGAAAATAATTAATCCCATCTTTATCACCTTCTTTATTATATATATAATAACACATGTTACACTTTTTAAAAAGTGATGTCTAAATTTGTCGATTATTCTTTTACATTTATTTACACTTTCCCTTTTTAAAGTCTTTTAAACATTTTTAATTATCTTCTTACAAATGATATAATTTAATAAAGGATGGGATATAGATGTTTAAAGATAAGAAATTTAAATTATTTATTGCCTTTTTAGCTTTATTCATTTGTATTAGTCAATTAAAGGATACTTATGCTAAGTATTTAGAAGCTAAAGAAGGTAACACTGATTTTACTATTGCTAATTGGAAAATAGTAGTTAATGATAAAGATATATCTGAAGGTAGTACTATGTCTTCTTTGATAACACCAGTTTATGTTGCTAATCAAAATATCGCAAGTGGTGTTATTGCTCCTTCTAGTGAAGGATACTTTGATTTAAATATTGATGCTTCAAAAACAGAAGTTTCTTTTAAGTATGATATTTCTGTTTCTACTTCTGAAGATTCAGCTGTTTCTGATTTGAAGGTAACTAGTTATAGCATTGATGGGAAAGAACAAGTTCCTGTAGAAGGAGTTGGTACTATTTCTAATACTATTAACTATACAGCTACTAAGAAGAATATTGTTATGCGTGTCTATTTTAAATGGATAGATGACGATACTGAAGTTATGGATAATAAAGCTGATACTAAAGCTTCAATTGATGGCAACAATGCTAAATTAAAGGTTAATTTATCATTTACTCAAGTTGCATAAAAAAGAACACCACGTGTTCTTTATTTTAAATGAAAGGTATTTATCGGACTAGAACTATAGTTGTTTTCTTGAAAGTGCCACCACTCTGATTCTAGTGTTTCAAATCCTTGAGATGTCATGATACTTCTCAATTTATTAGCCGTAGAATTATTATATTTTACAGTTGATCTTGTATCTAGCATATGCATTGTGGTTTGAGCTTTTAACTCATTATTATTTTTATCAGTCAATGTAAGATCAAGAGCTATACCTTTATTATGGGTTGAAACATTGTTAGCTAAAAACCATCCTGGTCCCCAATAGCTACCATTCTTATCATAATCAACTAGTTTTTTTACATTATTATTAGAATTATATAAACTTCTAAATTTACTATTAACATACTTAGTAACATCATTAGGACGGTAAGTATCATAAATTTTCAAGTTGTACCCATCTTTTTTTGCAATATTATAAGCTCCTTGTAACTGTTTAGCTACAGGATAAAGAAGAGGAACATAATAAGTATTTTTACCTATTTTTGCATTATATTTCTTACTAAATCCATAAAGATTTTTACCTGTTACATCAGCAATAGAAGTATTAGCAGCTTTATAAAGAGATTTATTGGCATTAGCAATATAATACACAATATCAGGTATAACATCTGGAAGATTGATTAATAAAAAATCAGAATACACATACCCAATTATTCCATTATAACTAATTTTAATATATTTAGTAGTAGGATTATCACTTGATAGGATTGTTAATTTAGCCCCCGTTGGAATAGTACCTAATAATTTGCTGTTTTCTATTGGCTCTCGTCTTATATTAACATTTCGATTAGTCCACGCAATTGCTCCATACAAAGTAGCACTGAAATTACCAATTTTATCTTGAGCTACACCTTTATTATCTAAGTAAATGTAATTAACGAAGTGGTTTGTTAATTTAGTGTTATTCTTATAATAGTATTTTTTCCCATTAATTGTATACCAACCATTTTTAGTTTTATTAGTACTTATATTATTATTCTTATCATTACTTGAACTTGTTACTTTATTATTTTTATTAGTACTTGAACTTGTTGTTTTATTATTCTTATTAGTACTTGAACTTGTTACTTTATTATTCTTATTAGTACTTGAACTTGTTACTTTATTATTCTTATCAGTACTTGAACTTGTTACTTTATTATTCTCATTAGTACTTGAACTTGTTGTTACTTTATTGTTCTTATCAGTACTTGAACTTGTTGTTACTTTATTATTCTTGTTAATACTTGAACTTGTTGGTTTATTATTATCAATTACAACTAGTTCTATAACTTTAGAAATTCGCTGATTAACATTAACTTCTATATAAGTAGTTCCTTTCTTTAATGCCTTGATAGTCCCAGATTCTGATACAGTTGCTACATCAGTTTTAAATGATTTGTATTTTATGTTTAAATTATTAATATCACTATTAACGACAATTTGAGCTGTTTTTCCAACTTCTAGTACTTTATTAGAAAAGTTAAGTGAAAAATCTATATCTTCTGATTTATTAGCAGTTTCGATTTTCTTCTCTGTTTCTTTATTTTCATTATTAGTGTTTTGCTCGTTATCATTAGAAGTCGCTTTATCATTTGAGACTTGTTGGTTACTGGAATTATAATTAGTAGTTTGATTATTACTATTTACATCAGTTTTTGCATTATTATTTGTTAAATTAATATTATCAGTGCTTTTATCTTTATTTTCACCATCATCTGTTATGTCAATATTTTTTTTCAAATTTTTAGTTACCTTAACATTAGTATTATCTTTTACTAAAACAATGAATAATCCCATTAACGCTATTAAAACCATAATAACTAATATTTTAATAAAATATCTTACATAGTTTTCCATAATATCCCCCTTATTTGTTGCTTATTATACAATAATTAAGAGAAAAAATCAAGAAAAATGATACTTCAAAATATAGACAGTCTTATTAGCTCCCTCTCTTTTAAACTCTACTTTATTTAAAAAATTATTACTACTTATAAGAAGATGAATATCTAATAATATATTTTTACCTATTTTTGACACTTCTATATAATCTAAAATATCAAAGATAATGTTTTTTCTAACTTCATCTACGGTAATCATTTCTTGAAGCAAAGTATTAATTTTTTTTAAATCAACGATAGAAGACTCTTCTTCTAAATATTTAATTTTACTAGCATAATCATTCATTTTAGTTGCTAACTCTTTTTTTGTTATCATCTCATCTAAAAATAATTCTAAAATCTTTTGCTTCTTTTTTTCTAGTTTATCTATTTCAAAACTGTTATTTGCATCTAAATTTATTTTTTTATAATTATTAATTAAAATATTTATTATATTTTTACTGTCAATATTGATTTGTTTTATTATATTGTCAAATATACAATTAAGTTCACTTTCTCTAATATTGGGTGAATTACACTTTTTCTTTCCATCTTTTAAATAAGTTGAACATACCCAAGATACATCTTTTTTATCCCTTTTAAAATATCTTCTATAAAATATGGTTTTATCCATCTTACAATAAATCTTGTTACTGTATAAATATAATCTTTTATTATTAGTTGATTTTTTGTATTTTGTCTTTCTATTATTTAACCTTTCATTAGCTAAATCCCATATTTGTTCACTAACTATAGGAGGAATATTATCTATATCTTTACAAACTTTCCACTCACTCTTATCTAAATATTTTACTTTTTTAGTCATGTAATTAATTACGGTAGTTTTCCTTCCACAGTAATAGCCTTTATATTTAGGATTGGCAATCATTCTAGATACAGTTGATATAGAAAATTTATTTCCCATACTAGTTTTTATATTCTTACTATTTAGTTCTTTTACTATTTTAGAAATAGATAATTTGTCTATAACATACTTTCTATAAATGCTTTCCACTACTCTAGCTTCCTCTTCTATTATAACTAATTTTTTACTTTCTTTATCTTTTTTGTATCCATATAATAAATTATTTCCAAGAATCACTTTCTTTTCTATTGCTCTATTCATACCAAATCTTACTCTCTCTGATAGACGCCTTACCTCATCTTGAGCTAGAGAAGCCATTATTGTAAGTCTTAATTCAGCATCTGGAAATATAGTATTAATATTATCATTCACAAAAAAAACAGCTACTCCATTATTTAATAATTCTCTTGTATATTTAATACTATCTAATGTATTTCTTGAAAACCTTGATATCTCTTTAGTAATTATTAAATCAAATTTATCACTCTTTGAATCATTTATCATTTTCATAAACTGTTCTCTTTTTATATCATTGATACCAGTTATACCATCATCTATATATGTAGCTATATAAGTCCAGTTTAAATTATTATCTATTACCTTTTTAAAGTGTTCTACTTGGTTTACTAAAGAGTTTTTTTGTTCTTTATGATCGGTTGATACTCTAGCATAAATAACTACTCTTAAATTAATATCATTTATACTTATACCACTATTTAACATATTTCTAATATTAAGTAAATTAATAAAAATCACCTAATTCTTTTAATAAATTATCTAAAGTATATTTATACATTTGATAAGTAATTTGGTTTTCATCATAAAGCTGTTTATTAAAAACAAGTGCTAGTTTTAAGATTAATATTTCTTTAGTCATACTTAATTATATGGTAAAGAAAAAAAAGTATTAATTACTAATACCTTCTTTACAGTCATTTTATTAACCATAATATTCCACATTTTATATTATTTAATTTCAGCTTGTGACATTTCGTATAATGTGTATGAAACTTGTGAAAATTCACCATCCGACGTAATACTATGATATTTACCAGTATCGGCATTAAATCTAAATGTTATAGATGTTCCAATCGTTTTTTTACCATTTATATATAAGTGTTCACCATTTGGAACAATAATATCTTGTCTATTTTTAATGAGACTAGTAGTGTCTGTCTTTTTCTGTTGTTCCATTTGTTCTCTTGTCGGAACAGTAATGTTATCTTCTGACTCGACTTCTTCAGGTTCTAAAACATCACTAGTATTATCCAAACTTTCTTTTTTCTGTTGTTCCATTTGTTCTCTTGTTGGAACAGTAGCAATAGTGACATTTTCTGTTTCAACTGTTCTTTTTAAAGTTTTCATATAGAAAGCTGCTGCTAAACCAGTTGTATAATAACCAGTTGATTGTCCATCTTTTTTTATTAAATAACTACCATCCTCTTGTTTTTCAAAGGTTAGTTTACTACTACTTAGATTTGAATCCTTCATAAATTTATCGAAATCAATAAAATTACGTTTTTTAACATCTTCTCCACTAGTAGCTACATTAGCTTTTGTGATACCTTTCATACCGATAGCACCAAATGCCGCTGTTAAAGCTGTTTCGCTAATATTATCACCTAGTGTTGATTCAACTGATGCTATATATTGTTCTAAAGCCTCGGCTATTTCGTCCATATTAGTAGTTTCAGCAAATATTTTTTCTACTGTATCACATACTTCTTCAGAAAGAGAAGCTAACTTATCAGCAACAAGTCCTATGTCATTACTGGAGGTAAGCCATTTTTTGTATTCTTTAAACGTACTAACATATTCTCCATCATATTCTTTTGTATTAATAACAGTGCCTGCTACTATTTGATCATTATAACTATCTAACGTAGCGGCACATTTCACTATATTACTACAATTTGAACTAGTTTTTGCTGCTGTTGTTTTTAAAATACTAATAACACTTCTAACTTCTCTTGCTAGCCCTAATATTCCACTTGTTCTTACAGTAGCCATTATCTAACCTCCTTGCTTCTTCCTAAGTATTCTTTATAATTTCCTTGACTTATATATAGAGTAGTAGCCTTAATTGCCCATAATTGATTTTCTATATCACTATAACTTTCTAATTCATTTATACACTCTGCTAATTTAGCTTGCTCTTTATGTCCACCTTCACTATCCCAAACTTCGTTAACTAATCCGAGTATTTCTTTTAAAGATGCAATTGCACTAGTAAATTGACCAGCATCTGGTAAACTCTGTTGAGCTTCTAAAATAGCATTTTTTACTTCATCTACTTCAGCTTGTGATACCATAATTCCTCCTATCTGAAAAAACAATACTCAACAGTATTGTCAATTCTTATCCTTGATTTAATATATCTTTAATATTAGCATTACCTGATTCAATTGTATCAGCAGAAGTATTTAAATCTCTTCTGATATTTGCTTCAACATTTTCAAAGTCTTGTTGTAATTTATTAATTCTTGACTTTATATCATTGACAATCGAATCAATATCTGCACTAGTTAAAGCTCCACCGCTTAAGCTAGTATAAGCTTGATTTACTTGCATTATTTGCTCATTCATACGATTTGTAAATTGTGACTTTAAGTAATCAATACCTTCTAATATTGCCGTTTTTGATGCTTGTTTGCTATCCATTGTTATCCCTCCTTTTAAGCTTGATCAATTTGATTTACATATGGAACAGATTCCTCTAGATTTTGAATTCTAGCAGAAATATACATGATAAAACTTTCAATATCACCATTAATAAAATTTTCTAATCTAGATTGTGCTGTAGCACTTCCAGCTGTTGTCCAATATTTCTTTAAATTAGTTTCATTATATTGAATCAACTCTTCTTTAACTTTAGTCATCCCATCTCTTGTTTCACTTAATAGAGAAATAACTTTTTGTAATGATGCTTGATCAAAATGAATTGTATCTCCTAATCCGTTCATAAGTTCACCTCCTACCTTTCTATATATAGTCTAACATAAAGTATATTATTAATCAATCTTATTTACAAATTTTTTACATAAGTACTAGCCATGTTCCATGTCTAATATCCGTATTTTTTAATATTTGATTATTATTATATTCTTTACCAGTCATTCTATTATATAACTTTTCTTTATTAGTTATAATATAATATCCATTAGATACTTCTACTAATCCTTTAGAAAGAAGAGAAACGATTTCTCCTATTTTTTTGTTAGCAGGTAAAAATACTTCATACTTTTTTTCAATTAGCGGTACTATTATAGTTACTAATACTTTATTATCCATTACTCATCACCTTCTAATACTTTAATTCTAGTAGCACTTCCATTATCAATTACATAACCAAAATTGGCTGGTATTTGACTGCTTAATATTCTTAATGGAGTACTTATACTATGAATAGTACTATTATTTAGTCCTCTACCTATATAGATACCACCGTCTAAAACAGTAAACTGTCTAAACCAGTTCTCGTAAGCATAAGTCTTAATATCTATTACTCTACCTACTAATACAATGGAAACATTCTTTAGCTCTGACATTTTACTAAAAATTTGTAGTAGACTATTTTTAGTTGTTATATCAAGCGTATTAATCATCTTCTCAATGCCTATAACAAACACTACTAATTCTTTTGTTCTATTACTTTCAAATACTTTATCACTCATAAACTTAAATGAATCATTTGTCTCATTATGATATATACAATTAGTAAAAGTATTTAAATTATAAAAGTCTTTTAAATCTATAACTACTACTTCTATATTATCTAAACTACTAATTTCATTTACTATAATTCTAGTAAATTTAGCTAGCATATTCATATCTTCAGAATTAATTAAATGAATTAAATTCTTTTTAAAATTATAAGTAGCTATATCAAGAGTTTCTTCTACTATACCAACTGGTACGTTAGCAATATTATTTAGTTTGCTTACTACATCTTTTATAGTTACTATATCTGGAAGTACTGGTACTCTTTTAGCTTTACTAATAATTTGTTCATTTAAACTAATTACTACTTTTTTAATATATTCACTTAATTGTTCTTTTGGACAAATTGAAGCAGTCTGAAATTCGTAAGGTTCTTCTTTTATTAGAGCAACACCTCTATTATTAATATCTGCTAACATCGGAGTCTTTTTACCAAGCAACATATTATAATCTATTTGAGCAGAAAGTTTTAAAGGTATGATAACAGGGAAATTAGCTCTCATATTTAATCTTAAAGCTCTATCACTTATAGCCGTTATAATAGTATATATTCCATATTTAGAACCATCTCTTGATATTTTATTTACAATACTATCGTAATCTTCATAAGCTTCTTTAAAATTTTCATAACCAGATAGTAAGAAGACTATTGCTGGCATAGTAGTTCCTGAATGTGTACAATAAAATTCATAACTACCATTATATTCTTGTAGTAATTTTTTTCTTCTTTCTATTTCATTAGTAAGTAGTTTTAATAGTTTATCAACCTTTTCTTCTTCACTTGCAAAGATAACATCTCCAACTTGTGGAGCATCTTCATAAATTTTTAATGTTTCATTATCAAAGTCTAGTGCGTAAATATTAACTTCATCAGTTGTATAGTTTGTAATTAGCGAATATAAAATAGTATTAGTAATTGTATTTTTCTCATTCATACTATAAATTACAGTGTTACCTTTATTAGCTAAATCAATTGTTAACAATCCTTGACTTTGACTAGCTGGGTTATCATACTCTCCTAATATTATTTGAATATTAAATGGTTTTCTTTTAAAGTTATATTTCTTCTTCAAGTCATCAACATAGATAATAGCTGGTATTTTAGGTAACCATAATTGTTTAACAGAAATGGAATTCTTTTGGGCTAATAAAGATAAATATTTTACTATGTTAGGTAATTGTTCACCCATTACTTGAATGTTTTTCTTAGGACTATTAATCGTTTTGATACTTTCACCCACATCATTTATAAAGACAATCGAGTCATCTTTTTGATGATAAACTTTATCTTCAGGAATATAAGGAGCTCCTGCCCAAGCTGCTTGTCCCAAAGCAAATAATTCATCATATCCTACTTGTAAATAGAACCTACCTGTCTCTTTAATAGCGGCAGCATCTGGTCTTTTAATAACTTCATTGGAATCAGATGCTTCTTGTACTTTTAGACAAACTCTAAATCTGGAGTTGGACCATATTTGATCATTTACTACTCCACTAGGTTTTTGAGTAGCTAGTATTAAATGTACTCCTAAAGAACGTCCTATACGAGCAGTTGATATTAACTGATCCATAAACTCTGGTTGTTGACTTTTAAGTTCTGCAAACTCATCCGATATAATGAACAAATGCGATACAGCAGTTTTTAATAATCCTTCACGATAATATTTTTGATACTTATATATATCAATTGTTCCTTCTCCTAGTTCTTCTCTTGCTTCATTAAATAATTTTTGTCTTCTTTTAAGTTCACTTTCAATAGATGCTAATGCTCTATTAATATCAGCTGTTTCAAGATTAGTTATTGTTCCTGCTAGATGAGGTAAAACTATTTCTTGTTCTTGATTTTCAAAGGCTCCAACTAATCCACCACCTTTATAATCTATTAAAACAAACTGTACTTCATCTGGATGAAAATTAATAGCCATTGATAGAATATAAGTAATAATAAATTCCGATTTACCAGATCCTGTCATACCAGCTATTAAACCATGAGGTCCTTCTTCTTTTTCATGTAAATCTAATTTAAATTTCTTACCATCAGTACTGATTCCAATTGGAACAGCTAAACTATTTATTGGATTATTAACTTTCCATCGTTCAATAGGATTTAATTGTTCTATTCTAGATACATCATACATTTCAAGGAAGCCAATTGACTTAGGTAAAACAAAATCATTTTCTTTATTTTCAATAGGAATATTTAAAAGTCTAACTGAGCAATAAGCTAAATCTAGTTTATCTACTGGCTCAATAGTAAACTGTTTTTGAGTTTCTTCTACTAGTTCATTTTCAAATATGCCACCACTTTGCATATCATTTATACCAATGAAGGCTTTAGTAGCAGTAGGAAGATTGGCAAGAGAAGGATGTAACATTAATAAACTGAAACCTAAATTACCATCCATTTCTAATATTTCATCTATTAAAGGATAACTTTTAGCAAGTTTATAATCATCCGTAATAATCATATAGTAGGTTGAAAAATTCTTATATAAACTTTCCCTGCTGTCTTTAATTTTTTCAACTTGCTTTTCTCTTGCTGTTATTATTCTTTGTAAGTAAAGAGATAATTCTTTTATCTCATCAGAATTAGTAGCAAAGAAACGAATTGTCTTATCATCATTAAAAATATGAGGCATTAATTTAATATTAGACCAATAATCTTTATTTGCTTCGTTAGTTAAAACAACTATTTTTAAATCATAATAACTATGAAGAGCTACCATTTGGAGTAATAACAAATCTGTATATGGTTTTATATATTCATATTTTCCTGTAATAGCAATTATATTTTTTTCTATTAAGTTCTCTACTATAGGAACACCTTCTATATATTTATACTTATTAACTATAATACGCATTTTATCTTCTAAATTATTATCATCTATAGTAAAATGTTCTGTCGGATAATTAAGCTTAATAGCAAGATTAGTTCTACCTATACCAAGTCTTATTGATAAAAAATCTTTCTGATGTAATTCTCTTCCCCAAAGAGTTCTACTTTTATTAATAATCATTTGATAACATTCAATTGGACTTATATTATTAGAGAGTAATATTTGTTTTTGTTTAGTAGAAATATTTTGAAGTTCTACTTCTTTTTTAGTTAAATACTCATTATATTTTTTTTCAGCTTTTAACTTTTTCTTTTCTTGTTGTTTCTTAGTATATTTTCTATTTATAACAGGCCATAGAAGAGTTCCCGCCATCATAGAAATAGAAATAGCAATGGTTGGTAAAACACTCATCATATCCCTTTGACCATTTTGCATAGACATAAAAGCAACTAAAAGCATGACAAAAGAGGTAGAGGCCATTGTTATCATAGGACCAATAGTTAAAATAAATGGTTGATCTTCTTGAGTGTTATAATTAGGTGGTCCATCTATTTTAAATTCTTCACTTTCAACTATTTCAACAAATCTAGGAGATCTAATAAAATAGTCATTTTCATTATATAATTCTATTTCCCTTTCTTCATCAGTAGTTATTACTTCTTTATTTTCTTCTCTTTCAATAAAGTGTGCTGGTAAATTATTATTATAATTTACACTTTCTAAGGGATTATTATATATTAACATATTACCTAAAACAATAATTTTTACTCCCATGATAAAGATTACATCACCATGATTAAGCCTTATCATTCCATTAAGTGCTTTATTATTGATAAATGTTTTATACTCACTATTTAGATCTTTTATTAACCAGGTTCTATTTTGATAAGTTATCTCTACTTGTTTTGGAGAAATTAATTGATTGTTACAACTAAAAGTATTATCATTACTACTTCCAATAGTAAAATTACAATCTCTTTCCATTTCTAAGTATTTATAAGATAAATCATTAACTGGTGATGTATAAAGAATATAGTACCCTGCTTCATCTTTTATTTGTAAAATTAGAAATTGATATTCATTAAGTACAACTTCTCTTAAAGCTTCTTTATTAGCTAGTATTCTTACATTTTTATTACTATAAGCTTTCCACTTACCATTTTCTTCACTTATATTTATTAGATTCTTTTCATTACTATCTTTTATCCAATAACTACCAGATATTATGGAAGGTAGAGTAAAGCTTGTTAGTTCCTCTTTATTAAGTATATAAACTAACATTTAATTCCCTCCTATTCTTATTAAAGAATATCAAATTTTTAAACTTTTATCAAGATGAGTGCTTTCTTTTTATAACACTATTTGAACCTAATGCGTTGCAAGTGGAGAAACAAGGATATGGTTATGTCGTAGCATCTGTTGGTGAACTTGGTGGTGTTGTTCCATATACTACTTATTTTGCTAGAAATAGTTATCTAACTAAGAATAATGATTTAATTAAAAACTTTAGAGATGCTATTCAAAATGGATTAGATTTTGTACATAATTCTACAGATGAGGAAGTTGCTAAAGCAATAATTAACCAATTTCCTGATACTTCTTTAAAAGATATAACTAATGTTGTTAAAAGATATAGAAAAATAGAAGCTTGGCCAAAGACAACTGAGTATAAAAAGGAATCTTTTGATCACTTACAAGAGATTATGGAAAATGCTAATGAACTTGATAAGAAAGTTTCATATGATAAATTAAAATATGAAATCAAATAATATCTTAGAAATAACACATCTAGTTAAAAATTATCAAGATACTAAAGATGAAATTAAGGCAATTGATGATTTTTCCTATAATGTTAGTGAAGGTAAATTTATTTCCATAGTTGGTCCTTCTGGTTGTGGAAAAAGTACCCTACTTTCTATTCTTGCTAATCTTGAAGATAAGTCTAGTGGAAGTATTAAGTTTAATAAGGATAATATTATTCTAGGATATATGTTACAAAAGGATAGTTTATTTCCTTGGTTAACTATTTTAGATAATTGTCTTTTAGGATTAGAAATTAAAAATATTAAGACAGAAGATAATATTAGTTATGTTAATCATCTCTTAGATAGTTATGGCTTAGCAGAATTTAAGAATAAGTATCCTAGTAGCTTATCTGGAGGTATGAGACAAAGAGTTGCTCTTATTAGGACACTAGCAATTCATCCTGATATATTATTATTAGATGAGCCCTTTTCTGCCCTTGATGCTATGACTAGAGTGGCTCTTGCAGATGATTTATATAAGATGATTAAGAAGGAAGGTAAAACTGTTTTGATGGTAACTCATGATATAGCAGAAGCTGTTAGTTTAAGTGATATAGTTATTGTCTTAACAAAAAGACCTGCTACTTTAAAGTCTATATATGAGATAAACTTTGAAGAAAGAGGTACACCTTTTGAGAATAGAAAGAAAAAAGAGTTTAGTATTTACTATGATAAGATATGGAGGGATTTAGATGTTCATATCTAATGAAAGAAAGAAGTATTTAAAGAATATTAAAAAAGAAAAAGTATTTATTATCTTCTTTCAAATTATGATACTTATCTCTTTTCTAATTATTTGGGAAATACTTGCTAAATTTAAAATAATAAATACTTTTCTTGCTAGTAGTCCTTCACTTATTTTTAAGACATTAGGTAAACTAGTAGCTAGTAATGATTTATTTACCCATATTAAAGTTACTTTATTAGAAACTATTATAAGTTTTTCTTTAGCATCAATTGGAGGAATAGTAATTGCATCTATTCTTTGGTGGAATAAACGCCTTGCTAAGATTTTTGATCCTTATCTCACAGTTATTAATGCTCTTCCTAAAGTAGCTCTTGGTCCTTTAATTATCATTTGGGTAGGAGCTAGTACTAAATCAATCATCTTTATGGCTTTACTAATCAGTCTATTCTTATCTATTATCAATATTTACCATGACTTTAGTGAAACTGATAAAAACTATCTAACTTTACTAAAGAGTCTAGGTGCTAGTAAGAAAGATTTATTCTTTAAAGTTGTCTTACCTAGTAATTTTTCTAACATAATTAATAATCTAAAGATTAATACAAGTATGGCTTATATAGGTGTTATCATGGGTGAGTTACTTGTTTCTAAAAAGGGATTGGGTTATTTAATTATGTATGGTAGTCAAGTGTTCAATATTAATTTAGTTATCACTTCTGTATTTTTATTAGGGGTGTTTGCCTTTTTATTCTACTATGTTATTTGTCTGGTAGAAAGAATTGTTGTAAAGGAATAGAAATAATCTAAGTATATAAAAAGACCTAGAAACTTAATCTAGATCTTTTAATTTGTCTTTTAATCTAAAATATTTTTAAGAACGATAGTCTTTGTACGACTCATTTCTTTTAGAGTAGTTGAAACTCCTTCATTACCAATTCCAGAATGTTTCCAACCACCAAATGGCATTTCAATAGCACGATAGAAACTTGCACCATTGATAACTGCTCCTCCTACTTCCATTTCCATAGCAGCTTTGAAAGCGGTTTTCATATCACTAGTCATAATGTTTCCACATAAACCAAATTTACTTTGATTAGCTATTTCTAAAGCTTCATCTAACGTATCAAAAGTACAAACAGGAATAACTGGTGCAAAGATTTCCATATCTTTCATTACATCCATATCTTTTGTTACATTATCTATAATTGTTGGTTCAAAGAAAGCTCCATTTCTTCTACCACCATATACTAAAGTAGCTCCTTGATCAAGTGTTTTTCTTACTTGTTCTTCGGCATTTATTGCTGCTTTTTCATTAATTAGACAACCAATATCAGCATCTTCTTGTTGAGGCATAGCTACTTTTAGAGATTGTAGTGTTTCTACTGCTTTTTTAACGAATTCATCTTTAATACCTTTTTGTACTAAGAATCTTTTACTAGCACAACAAACTTGTCCAGTATTATAAAGACGTCCCCAAACTAATTCTTTCATAGTTAATTCCATATCGGCATCATTCATTACGATGAAAGCATCATTTCCACCAAGTTCTAGCATAACGTGAGTGATATTAGCAGCTGCATTAGCCATTACTTCAGCTCCTACTTCTGTACTTCCTGTTACACTAATTAAAGCTACTTGTGGATGTTTTGCTAGGGCATTACCTGTTACAGAACCACGTCCTGATATACAGTTAATAACACCATCTGGTACTCCAGCATCTTTTAGTAACTCACAATATCTGTGTAATGTTAGTGGATTATCAGTAGATGGTTTTACAATTACACTATTTCCCATTATTAAAGCACTAGGTACTTTTTGACCAAATAAGTCACATGGAAAGTTAAATGGAATTATACAAGCTACTACTCCTAATGGTTGTTGAACTGTTATTTGCATAGTTTTTTCTTGTCCAACTTCACTACCTGCTGGAATAACATTTCCATAATCATGTTTTGCTTTTTCTACATATCCATGAACAAAATGTTTTGTATTACTAATTTCGGCTCTTGCTTCTTTTATTGGTTTTCCTGTTTCTTTAGATAATAATTGAGCAAGTTCTTCATGATTAGCTTCTACTAAATCAGCAAATTTATAAAGTATATCTCCTCTTTCATGAAGTGGCATTTTAGCCCAACCTTTTTGAGCCTTTGCAGCTTCTTTTACACAAAGGTCTACATCTTCTTCAGTTGCTAATGGAACAGTATCAATTAATTCATTAGTTGCCGGATTAATTACATCTGCTTTTTCTCCATTACTAGCATCTACAAATTTTCCTCCAATTAAATTTTTCATTTGTCCTCCTATTCTTTTCCAAATCCAGTGAATGATAACATTAGTCCACCACAGATGTTGCATGAATGCTCATCATATCCATATTCACCAAAAGTGAAGATTGTAATAAATGGAACGCCATGTGCTTCTTCTACTAGATTATTATAAACTTCGTCTATTCTATTACCAATTCCTAGTTTTCTTCCTCCACAGTGTACTAATACATATCCTGCTGGATCACATGATAATTGGCTCTTTAAATCTTTTAATGTAGCTTTTGTAGAATCAATTAATTCATCTACTGTTGCTTCTAATTGAATAATAGCTGTTTTTTCTACTACTTTATTTCCTAAGTTAATAGTATCATCATTTGGAGTCTTAGTTCCTTGATCATCACCAAACATTGGATGACGTACAACAGTTAAGTTTCCTAGTGGATCTTTTACTCCTAATGGTTTAGTAATTGATGCTACTAACAAGTTTTGACCATGTAATTTATCTACAGTTGTGCCAGTCCATTCAGCATATTTTTTAAGTGCAGAAACACCATCAATTTTTGCTAATGTACGGTTGTTTTTAACCTCTGTAATTAATCCAACATTATCAGATTCACGATATGCTCCTGTATAAGATGTTGCTATTTCGTTGTCTGTATAGAAAAATACTACAGCTACTCCATCAGAAAATACTTTATCATTACAATAGACTTTCCAATTACCTTCTACTGTATCATCAGCTGCACTTCCTCCAAACATTGGAACTCGTCCAATAATATCTTGGATTCCCATTAAGTAATCTTCTTCTTCTTTTGGACTTGCTACCATGTAGAAATAATCTGGTGAATAAGTTGCTCCAGCATTTAATACTGCTTCTCTTGCTACTTTTCTTCCTATTTCTCTAGCATTCTTTCCGGCTTCGTGACAAGCAACTCCAACTGATAAGTTTTTATCATCAAAACTCATCATTGCAGCAAAACCATCTTCACTAGCAATTATTCCATCATTAGTCATAACCATTCCACTTGATGTACAACCAACTACTGGAACTCCTCTCATTGTAGAACGAACTCCTTTTACTACTTCTTCTACATCATCTTGACATGAAGTATAAAGTAATCCTAGTTTTGGTTTCATTCCCAGTTTTGCTTTTTTGGCAGTTTCTACACCTTTAGTAAAACTGTCTTTTTGAGTACTATACCCTACTTTTGTTTTCAACATAAACTTCTCTCCTTCTATTCTTTTCCTCATATCAAGTATGAGTTGTTGAATTTTTGATTAATAATTACTACTTATTAATCTACTCTTCCCTATTATTGATTATAGCACAGTTTTTAAAAAAAGAAATGTTTTCCATAAAAAAAAACATATTTTAAATATGTTTCTTTACAAGTTGACACTAGAAATAGCATTTAAATTATAGTCTGCTCTTACTCCTTTTTGATAAAGATAATAACCGGCTGCTGCTATCATAGCTGCATTATCAGTACAAAAGCTAAGTGGTGGAATTGAGTAATTAATATTTAATTCTTTAGCTAGCTTATCTACTTCTTCTCTTAGTTGTTGATTAGCTGCTACTCCACCAGCTACTATTAGATTATTAATGTTTTCACTTACTAATGCTTTTTTTGTTTTATTTATAATACTACCAATGGCTACTGTTTGAAAGGAACAAGCTAAATCTGCTTGATTTATTTCTCTATTATTTTGTTTTTCCTTATGAGCTAAGTTGATAACAGCACTTTTTAAACCACTGAATGAAAAATTATAACTATCGTCATTTAATGGCATTGGTAATTGATAGGTATTCTTACCAGTATGAGCTAATTTATCAAGTTTAGGTCCTCCTGGATATGGCAAACCAATTACTCTAGCTACTTTGTCATAACATTCACCTATTGCATCATCTAGTGTTCCTCCTAATTTTTCAAAGTTTAAGTGTTCATTCATCTTAATTAGTTCTGTATGACCACCACTTACAACTAAGGCTATCAGAGGAAATTTAAATTCTTCTACTAAACTATTGGCATAAATATGACCTGCTATATGGTGAACAGGTATAAGTGGTTTATTATAAACAAAACTTAATGTTTTTGCAGCTTCTAATCCTACTAATAAACTTCCTATTAAGCCTGGTCCAAAAGTAACTGCTATAGCATCAACATCTTCTATTTGCATCTTTGCTTTTTTGAGACAATCTTCTATTACAAAGGTTATGTTCTTTACATGTTCACGACTTGCTATTTCTGGTACTACTCCACCAAAGTTTTCATGAATAGAAATTTGTGTTGATGTTGAAGTTGCTATTTCTTCTCTTCCATTTTTTACAATAGAACAGCTAGTTTCATCACAACTACTTTCTATTCCTAATATATAAATATCTTTCATCTTTTACACGTATAATCTAATTATGGTCTAAATGACCTATATTAGATCCCTTTCTATTTA